>Ga0185299_10000237_pt1 | contig 164606 bp, 150 predicted proteins | sample PaiPotPPA55metaG_FD_128002 | JGI IMG/M metagenome (GOLD analysis project Ga0185299, IMG submission 128002) | Iron sulfur acid spring bacterial and archeal communities from Banff, Canada, to study Microbial Dark Matter (Phase II) - Paint Pots PPA... ...
TGAGAAACTCATCGATATCACCGGAAGAGACCGTTGCCTGCACGACACGCCGAACGACTGACGAACTCCGATCAAAACCATTCCAGGACAACAGTCGGAATCATGAACTGGCTTTTGAATAAGACTCATGGGTGCACTGCTACTGATCGACCAATAGTTGCCCAACCTGTCAACCTGCGATAGAACCGACCGGTGCGTTGATTTGCAAAGTCGAGCACGCGCCATTGCTATATCGCTTCGGCCGGGTATGATCGCCAATTGTGACTATTATTGCCTGCATGGTCTGCGGGGCAAGCGAGGGGGTGCAAGAAAGACCCGTGCCGCTTCGCACGATCGCCTGCGATGCATGTTGGGAAAACGCAGTGAAGTTTCCCGATCGTGAACCAGAGCGTCCCGACGTCGAGCTGGTCGCTGACCAACTCCGGACTGCACCGACGGTCGACCCGAAAGAAGGTACGTCCGGCTTCTGTAAACATTGTGGCATCGAATGTACTTGGCACCGAACCTTGAACGCACGTTGGCTACTACTGGAGCCTGGCAGCTATCCATTGTCAAAGATTCCACCCGGCAAACGCTGGCGTGTCGCTGGCGACGGCACGGCAGTAAACTTGGGGTCAGCCAACCCGACCGATGAATGCCGGATCACCCACTTCGACGTTTGTCCCGCGAAACGAGCACCCGAAGATGGTGCGTTGTTGCTCGCCGTGTGGCGAGGGAATCGGCGAGATTGGATGGCTAGAGTAAACCAGTGACGTAGCGGTGCCCGACCGCGTGCGCGATGTCTCGGATTTCATGCAGCGCTGCATTCGGATCCATTTTTGCCTGGCTATCTTCAGGTTTCACGAGCGATGAGAATTCGAGCGCATCGCCAGGCACCACGGCAGCCGGATCGTGATTCACGGGCTGCGTCTTGGGGTCGGTCGAATGACCGCACGACGACAAACCTGCCCCGCTTCCGGGTCCGCCCCGTCGACTGTATGAGAATGGGGCGGACCCGGATCGGGGCGGCGAGGACCGTCTGCGGTCAGTCCTCGCCGCCGCCCACCGCCAACGCTGTCGTGATGACGACCGATAGGGGTGGGAGTAGATGGCCCGCGGGCGGAGCGACCCGGGCATTCGGACCGCGAACGGACGCGACCCGGGTGGACATGGCTGGGGTGGGCGGGACGATCCAGTGACAGCCCTCCCTGGTCCAGCGGCCCAGTCCGGTCGGCAGCATGACCGCGCTGCCGATGGCGGGTATGCCGATATCGAGGCGGTTGAGCACCTCCACCACCCGATTGGCCGGCCGACCGTCGGGGGTCACCACGAAGCTCCAGCGGGTCTGGCGAGCCAGCATCGGACCGGATACACCCTGATCGGACAGGACGGACCGCACCCGTTCGGCCCGGCGGACCGGTAGGTGAACCACGCCGATGCTGCTGGTGATCGGTAGCATGACGAATCCGCCGCGTTCGGATACCGGCAGCGCGAACTCGTGCCGGTACAGCGCAACCCAATCCTCGACGGTCCTGAGCTTTTCGATGTTCACGGCGAACTCCCTTGCTCTCTCATCAGGTTCGTCCGCGCAGGCACCCGTGGGTAGTGTCCGCCCACCCGCCTTGCGCTGCCCTTCCGCTGCCCCTGGCTCGCGACCTGCCCTTTCGGTCATATCAGGTGCATTTCGACTGTGGCCGTGATCACTTCGCTCTCGTACTCTGGAGTACGAAGTTCGTGCGGAAGGGATGACATCGTGGTCCGGCAGTGGTCAGGGAAAGAAGCCCGTGCCCTCCGTGATGCCAGGCGCATGAGTATCCGGGAGTTCGCGGCCCACCTGGGTGTGCACGAACGCCTGGTCTCGAAGTGGGAGGCCGGGGGCATACGGGTACATCCCCGCCCGGTCAATCAGGCCGCACTGGATACATCTCTGGCCAGGTCCGACGATGTAGTGCGGGCACGGTTCGCGGCCATGATCGACCAACCCCTGATCGATCGTCCCGCACCTGAATTCGATGCGCACCATGATAATTCGGCGCGCACCCAGTATTCGAGCGACGCGGAACTTTTGGCACTCGTTGACGCAGGTGCGATGAGAGGTGATGCGTTAGCAGAGATTTCGGAGAGGGATTTGATCATGGCGGCCGCCCACGAGGCCAGCGAACATGCCGGTCGAGCCGAATCCACCAATGTCGGTGCGTCCGCACTGGAACAGCTCGACGCCGACGTCACGCGCATCGCCAACGACTACGTCCATGTGCCGCCGGTGCCGATGATGGTGGAGATGATGCGGGTTCGGCGGCGGGTGTACCGGCTGCTGGAGGGCCACCAGAGACCCTCGGACACAGGCCATTTGTATCTGCTGGCCGGAACCCTGTCGGGACTGCTGGCCAACGCCAGCACCGACCTGGGCTATCACGACGCCGCGGGCGAACAGGCCAGGGCCGCCTGGGCCTATGCGGAACTGTGCGGGCACAACGGATTACGCGCCTGGACCCGGGGCACGCAGGCGCTGATCGAGTACTGGTGCGAGCGGCCGCGCCGGGCGGTGCTGCTGGCACAGAGCGGGCAGCAGTATGCGGACTCGGCGACGGCACAGGTGCGGCTGCACAATATCGAGGCCCGCATCTGGTCCAAACTGGGTTCGACCACCGATACCGAGCGCTGCATCCAGGCCGCGGACGCCGCCCGCGCGGGAACGGTCACCGATGTGCTGCACGACGAGGTCGGCGGGGTCTTCGGATTCGACGAGCCCAAGAGCCAGTACTACGCCGGCGCCACCTTCATCCATCTCGGCCAGGCCGAACCGGCATTGGCGGCGACCGAACGCGCGATCGACCTGTACTCCAGCGGCCCCGACGAACAGCGTTCCTACGGCGCCGAATCGCTGGCACGGGTAGACAGCGCCGCCGCACACCTGATCAACGGCAGCCTGGACGGCGCCGCCGAATCGGTGCGCCCGGTACTGGAACTGGCGGAGGATAAGCGGATCGCGAAGCTCGAGGAGCGGCTGACCGGGCTGCGGGGGCGCATCGCCGGGCCCCGGTTCCAGGCCGCCATCGAGGCACGCCGCCTGGACGAACGGATCGAGGAGTTCTGCGGAGTCACCGCGACCCGGGGGATGCTCCCGGCCAACCCGGCGTCCTGAATAACCGGCCGCGGCGCACACCGGCGGGCCCGGAGGAGGCAGCTTGCGTAACCACGCAGGGCCCTCGGAAGCGCCGCTATAAAGATAGCTGCCTGGGGTGGCACCATGGACGGGTGAGTCCTACCAGCCAGTCACCTCAGCGTCCGAGAGCGCTGGAGCAGTCGACCAAGCTCCAGAACGTCCTGTACGAGATCCGGGGGCCGGTACACGCGCATGCCGCACGGCTGGAGGCGGAGGGGCACCGGATCCTCAAGCTCAATATCGGCAATCCGGCGCCGTTCGGCTTCGACGCGCCCGATGTGATCATGCGCGACATGATCGCGGCGCTGCCGTACGCGCAGGGCTATTCCGAATCCAAGGGCATCCTGTCCGCGCGGCGCGCGATCTTCACCCGCTACGAGCTGGTCGCGGGCTTCCCCGAATTCGACGTCGACGACGTCTACCTGGGCAACGGCGTTTCCGAGCTGATCACCATGACCATGCAGGCGCTGCTGAACAACGGCGACGAGGTGCTGATCCCGGCCCCGGACTATCCGCTGTGGACGGCGATGACCAGCCTGGCCGGCGGCACGCCCGTGCACTACCTGTGCGACGAGACCAACGGGTGGCAGCCCGACGTGGCCGATATCGAATCGAAGATTACCGATCGCACCAAGGCGCTGCTGATCATCAACCCGAACAATCCGACGGGCGCGGTGTACTCGGCCGAGGTGCTGCAGCAGCTGGTGAATCTGGCGCGCAAGCATCAGCTGCTGCTGCTGGCCGACGAGATCTACGACAAGATCCTCTACGACGACGCCAAGCACATCTCGCTGGCGACATTGGCGCCAGACCTGCTGTGTTTGACCTTCAACGGCCTGTCCAAGGCGTACCGGGTGGCCGGTTACCGCTCCGGCTGGCTGGTGATCACCGGCCCGAAGGAGCACGCCGAGGGTTTCATCGAGGGCATCGACCTGCTGGCCTCCACCCGGCTGTGCCCGAACGTGCCTGCACAGCACGCGATCCAGGTGGCCCTGGGCGGACAGCAGAGCATCGAGGATCTGATCCTGCCGGGTGGTCGGCTGCTCGAGCAGCGCGACGTGGCGTGGGAGAAGCTGAACGCGATTCCGGGTGTGTCGTGTGTGCAGCCGAAGGGCGCCCTGTACGCCTTCCCGCGCCTGGATCCCGAGGTGCACGAGATCCGCGACGACGCCAAACTCGTGCTGGACCTGCTACTCCAGGAGAAGATCCTGATGGTGCAGGGCACCGGCTTCAACTGGCCGCAACACGACCATCTGCGGATCGTGACGCTGCCGTGGGCGCGCGATCTGTCGGTGGCGATCGAGCGGTTCGGCAACTTCCTGGCCAGTTATCGTCAGTGAGTGCGACCGGGTCGGCCCCCTCGCAAAACAGACCACAGGTACGTAAATCGAGGCTTTTGAAGACTTGACTAGCGCAAAGATCGCTAGTTTGTGTACAGTGGTTCCTGGCACCGAAAAGTGCCCCGGCCGAGCCGCCTACCCCCCTGGGCCGCTCGGCCCCGGATTCAGCTGCCTACCCCCCTGGGCCGCTGAATCCCGCGGGCGGCGGAGACATCCCCCTGCTCTCCGCCGCCCCCTCCCCCTCTTCCCGTCGAGCGTAGCTCCGGGTTTGCCTGTGCCGAGCCGGATTTCGATCTTTCCGTCAAATCGGTCCTGAACTGCGCTCTCAGGGTTTCTCGCAGCACGATCCTTTAGGCTCGCACCGGTCAGCGGACACAACGGACAGGCAGGGACCCGGTGAGCGAGCACCACCATCATCACCACGATCACTCCGGTCCGATCGCGATCGGCGCCACCGCGGCCCGGGTCGTCGTCGGACTGCTGACCGCCATCGGTGTGGCCGTGGTGATCGCCGCGATCTGGCTGTGGCCCAGTCATCAGCACATCGATATTCCGCTGCCGATGCAGAACAACGGCGGCGGGGCCGTGCAAACCCAGGCCGGCACCGTGACCATGCAGGACGTCGGGCCGTGTGGCAGCCCCTCGAACGGCAAGGCGTTCGACGACACCCCGCAACCACCGCCCAACAACACCTACAGCTGCGGACGCAGCCTCGTCTCCATCGACTCCGGACCCGATAAGGGCAAGCACACCCTGCTGGAAATACCCCCCGGACCGGACCAGCCCAAGCTGAAGTCCGGCGACCACATCCGGATCTCGAGCCAGAAGGATCCCAGCGGCGTCCCGAACTACGCCTTCGAGGACTATTCGCGCGGATGGCCGCTGGCGCTGATCGCGATCCTGTTCGTGGTGGTGATCGTCGCGGTGGCGCGCTGGCGCGGGCTCCGGGCCGTCATCGGACTCGGCTTCGCCTTCCTGGTGTTGATCGAATTCATGCTGCCGGCGCTGCTGGACGGGAAACCGACCCTGCCGGTTGCCGTGGTGGCGGGCGCGCTGATCCTTTATGCGGTGCTGTATCTGGCGCACGGAGTGAATCTGCGGACCAGTTCTGCGCTGCTGGGCACCCTGAGCACGATGCTGCTGGCCGCGGTGATGTCCTGGGCAACGTTGAAGCTCACCCATGTGACCGGGCTGTCGCAGGAGGACAACACCAACGTCGCCACCTATGTGCAGCACGTGAGCATCACCGGATTGCTGTTGGCGGGATTCATCATCGGCTCGCTCGGTGTGCTCAACGACGTCACCATCACCCAGGCGTCGACGGCATTCGAACTCGCCGCGGCCGACGAAACATCAACACGCCGTTCGATTTTCGCCGCATCCATGCGGGTCGGTAAGGACCATATCGCCAGTACGGTCTACACGCTGGTGCTGGCGTATGCCGGTGGGGCGCTGCCGCTGCTGCTGCTGTTCTCGGTGGCCGGGCGCCCGATCAGCGACGTGATCACCGGAGATGCGGTGGCCATCGAGATCGCGCGGTCCGCCGTCGGCGGTGTCTGCCTGGCGTTGTCGGTGCCGCTGACCACCGTCATCGCGGTGGTGCTGGCGCGCCCGTTCTCGCTCAGGGCCGAACCGGAGCCCGCACCCGCACCCGCGCCACGGCGCACGCGGCGCGCACAAGCCGGTGCGGGAGAGCCGCATTCGCAGCACGGCGCGCCCGATAAGGTCCGCCGGCGCACGGCGGCGGAGCACCGGCACACCACGGACGGCGAACACGACGAGTCCGACGAATCCGATGCGGACTACCTGCGCAGCCTCTCCCAGGATGCGTACCAGCCCCGGCAGACCGGGCGGCGTCGCGCCGATCCGGACGATCCGCGTCGCCGCGCCGGGCGGAATCCCGGCGGGGCGGGGCGGGGCGGGGCGGGGTACGAGGGCAATCGCCCCCCGGACGACCCCGCTTCCGCGCCGCGCCGCCGGGTTGCCCCACGCGCCGATTCGCCGGGCCGCCGCGGCGCGGATCCGGTGACCGGGCAGCAGAGCGCGGACCCGTACCGTCAGGCCCCGCCCAGCCGCCACGCCGCCGACCCCTATGCGGCCCCCCGGCCGACCGAGGGCCCGCCCAGCAGGCACTCCGCGGACCCACGCCCAGGCAACACCGGCGGCTGGTCCGCACCCGGCCGCCATTCCGATGCCGACTCGGGTTATCCGGACTCCTACGACGATCGGCAGCGCCGCAATCCGCGTTTACCGGACGGCCCGGACAACAGTACCGACACCGCGGGCCGCAGATATCGAAGGGATTGGCCCACAACCGATTACGAGGAGTGAGGTCGCCACTCTCTACCGCCGTGAGGCGAATTACCCCTGTGGGGGCGGGAATTGGGGCAGTAGCGGCGGCAGGGTGGGAACCACGATCGCCGGTAGACCCGGGACGACCACGATCGTATTGGGGCCCGGGCGCGCCGGGGCGGGCCCGGCGGGCCGGCGGTGGTAGAGCGGGGGCGCGGCGACCGGATCGTTGGTCGAATCCACGGGCGACGGCGTGAGCGTCGGGGCCAGCACGACCGGGCGCGGCGCGCTGGTCGTCACCGGACTGGGCGCGGACTTGGTGCTCTGCGAATCCCCCTGCAACACTTGCGGACCCCAGCCCAGGGCCAGGCCCAGCGCGGCCACCACCACTAGGGCGCCGGCCGCGACACCCGCGACGCTCAGCTCCCTTCTGCCGCCGAGCGGCAGCGCCGAGGACTCACCTCCGCCGCCCGGCGCGGCGGCGTGGCGGCCGCCGCGCCGCCTGCCCGGTACCGGTCCGCGCCTGCCTCCCCGCAGCCGCCCTCGGCGACCGGGCGCGGCGGACCCGTCCGGCCGGACTATGGGGAGCACCTCGGTCTTGGCCTCGAAGGACACCGGCGGCTGCGCGATCGCGCCGCCCGGGCGCGCCAGCAGCGCCGCACCGCGCGCCACCACCGTCTCCGGCTGCGCCGGCACCACGACCGAAATGCCCAGCCAGCGCTCGACAACCCTTGCCACCTGCGGGATCTGCGCGCAACCACCGATCGCGACGACGGCCTGCACGGCCCGCTCCGAACGCATGATCACATCGCGGGTCATCCGGGCCGACGATTCGATGGCCAGCACGATCAGCGCGTCCAGATTCTCCTGCGACAGCAGCACCATCCCGTGCTCCGACGACAGCGCCACCGAGGTCGTGGTGGTCAGCTGCTCCTTGGCCGTGCAGCACAGCCGGTCGAGCTCGGCCAGGCCGTCGGGATCCGACGGATGGACGATGCGGCCGGAGGCGATCTGCTGTTCACGAATCAGCAGGTCCAGGTAATCACCACTGATGTCGCTGGTCCGCTCGCTGTATTGCACGTGGCGAGTGGCGATATCGACCACGCTGACCGAGAGGCCCGTACCGCCGAAATCGTAGAGCGCGATGGCGGTCATGCCACGCAGCGTGCCGGAGGCCTGCAGAAACTCCACCGCGGCCGCGACCTCGGGTACGAGCTCGTAATTGGTGAGCTGACGGCGGGCCAGGGCGGCGCGCACGGCCCGGGCGTGCTGTTCGCTGCGGTATGCGATGGCGGCGGCCTCGACGTCGGGGGCGAGCGCATCGGCGATCACGGCGGCGGCGACCTCGTCCACGTGCTGGTCACCGACAGGTGTGCCGTGCAGATCGAAACGGTCGGGGGCGAGCGGGTCGGCGGAATTACCGGCGTGCGGGCGAGCGACGCGAATGGCGGCGCCCCCCACCGATACTCCGACTAAAGACCTCATCTGCTGCCCATCTCGTCACACTCCACGACATGCGCTCGGCCACCACTCACCACGAAAACACCGATGGCCGCGCGGTGTGGGCTACTGTACCGTGCCTCACCGACACCCTACGGTGTGCCCAGTCCCGCGTACACCCACCCGGCCCGGCGCCAGCTGGCGTGTTCGAGACAGTTGCGGCCGTCGATGATCGAGCGGGTGCGGACCACCGAATCCAGGTCCTCGGGGCGCAGCGCGATGAACTCGTCCCATTCGGTGAGAACCAGTACTACATCGGCGCGATCGCAGGCCTCGGTGACCGTGGTCGCGTAATTCAGGGTCGGGAAGATCCGGCGCGAATTCTCCAGCGCCTTGGGGTCGTAGACCGTCACCACCGCGCCGTGCAGCTGAATCATCCCGGCGACATTGAGCGCGGGCGAATCGCGCACATCATCGGATTCGGGTTTGAATGCGGCGCCGAGCACCGCCACATTCGCGCCGAGCAGCGATCCGCCGACCGCGCGCGCGGCCATATCGACGACCTTCGCGCGCCGGCGCATATTGATGTTGTCGACCTCGCGCAGGAAGGCCACCGCATGGTCGGCGCCCAGCTCACCCGCGCGGGCCATGAATGCGCGAATATCCTTGGGTAGGCAGCCTCCGCCGAATCCCAAGCCCGCGTTGAGGAATCGGCGGCCGATGCGGGCGTCGTAACCGAGCGCGTCGGCCAGCACGGTGACGTCGGCACCGGTCGCCTCGCACACCTCGGAGACCGCGTTGATGAACGAGATCTTGGTTGCCAGAAAGGCATTCGCCGAAACCTTCACCAGCTCCGCGGTCGCCAGATCGGTCAGTAGAAACGGCACCTGCGCGACGAGCAGGTCGGCGTAGATCTCGCGAACCAGCTCGGCCACCCAGTCCGCGTTGGCACGCGCGGAGTCGACGCCGAGCACCAAACGGTCGGGGCGCAGCGTATCCCGCACGGCGAAACCCTCGCGCAGGAATTCGGGATTCCACGCGACCTCGACGTCCACCGACGCCACGGCCCGGGCCCGCGCGCCCAATTCGCTCGCGGTCCCGACCGGCACCGTGGATTTGCCGATGATCACCGACCGGCGTTCGAGCAGCGGCGCCAGTGCATCCACCACGGCGTGCACATATGTCAGGTCCGCGGCGTATTCACCCTTCTTCTGCGGTGTGCCCACCCCCAGGAAATGCACCTCGGCATGCGCGGCCGCCTCGGAATAGGACGTGGTGAATCGCAGCCGGCCCGCATCGAGGTTGCGACGCAGCACCGGTTCGAGCCCGGGTTCGTAGAACGGCGTCACCCCGTCGGACAGCTTGGCGATCTTGCCCGGATCGATATCGACCCCGATCACATCGTGGCCGAGCTCGGCCATGCACGCGGCATGGGTGGCTCCCAGATACCCGGTCCCGAAAACTGTGAGACGCATAGTCGATTGGTAAGCGCTCGCTATGGCCGGTCCGCATCGACGAGGCAAGTGTCCGGGCAACATCAGATGTACAGGCGGAAACCGCCGCGGTGCGCACCGGCGGGCCCGGAGGCGGCAGCGGAGCGTAACCACGCAGGGCCCTCGGAAGCACCGCCTATAAGCGCAGCTCACGGCGACTACCATCGGTGCATGCGACTGCGCCGCTTGACCACGATCGCCGCGGTGGTCGTCGTCTGTGTAGTGACGTTCGCAGCCGCGCTGTGGCCGGTCTATGTGCGTCCGCGGGTGGACGTCCCGGCCCGGGCCGATGCGATCCTGGTGCTGGGCGGGGCGCACGACGGGCGCGAGGAGCTGGGGCTGCGGCTGGCCCGCGAGGGCTATGCGCCGCGAGTGCTGTTCTCCGATCCGTATCAGGTCAGTCCGCTGATGAACCGGATCTGCCACGGCGGGTACAGCTTTGCGGTGGAATGCTTCAACCCGAGCCCGCCGACCACGCTGGGCGAGGGGCGCGAGCTGGCCGCGCGGGCGCGGGCCGGGGACTGGCGGCGGGTGCTCGTGGTGACGTTCACCCCGCATATCTCTCGCGCCCGGCACATACTCGGAAAGTGCTGGGGTGGAGACATTCTCATGCTCGACGCGCGGCCGCACATCTCGCTCGAGCGGTGGGCGTACAACTACGTCTATCAGTCCGCGGGGTACGTCAAGGCCGCGTTCGAAAGCTGCTGAGCGAACTGCCGAGCAGATTGCTGAACAATAGCGCTGCGGATATCCGAACACCGGAACGACGTAACGTATCCGTAACGGCCCGGAAAAGGCGCCTCTACATTCACCCACCACGCTCTGCGCAGGACCTGCTAGCGCGGGTCGGGAGTGAGGAGTTCACGTGGTCGACGTCGAAGATCGCCCGGTGCATGCCGCCGCCGCGACAAAAGAAACGCTGGAAGATTACACGCTGCGGTTCGCGCCGCGGAGCTACCGCAAGTGGAGCCCGGCGGTGGTCGGCGTCTCCGCGCTGGGCGGCATCGCCTACCTGGCCGACTTCTCCATCGGCGCCAATATCGGCATCGCCAACGGCACCGGCAACGCGCTGCTGGGCATCGGCATCTTCGCGGTCGTCATCATGCTCACCGGATTTCCGCTGGCCTACTACGCCGCCCGGTACAACATCGACCTGGATCTGATCACCCGCGGCAGCGGATTCGGTTACTACGGCTCGGTGATCACCAACCTGGTCTTCGCCTCGTTCACGTTCATCTTCTTCGCCACCGAGGGCTCGATCATGGCCCAGGGATTGCAACTGGGACTGCACATTCCGCTGTGGCTGGGCTACCTGGCCTCCACGCTGTTGATCTTCCCGCTGGTCATCTACGGCATGAACACCCTGGCCAAACTGCAGGTGTGGACCACGCCGCTATGGCTGCTGCTGATGGTGCTGCCTTTCGGTTTCCTCATTGTGCGGCACCCGAATTCGGTGCACAGCTTCTTCGCCTACGGCGGTAAGGACGGCGGCGGGGTGAGCCTGACCGGCGCGCTGCTGGCCGCGGGCGTCTGCCTGTCGCTGATCGCCCAGATCGCCGAGCAGATCGACTATCTGCGCTTCATGCCGCCGAAAACCCCCGAGAACGCCCGCAAGTGGTGGGGCTGGATGCTGCTGGCCGGGCCGGGCTGGGTCATCTTCGGTGCGATCAAGCAGGTCGTCGGCCTGTTCCTGGCGGTGTATCTGATCGCGAGCCTGCCTGGTGCACAGGGCATTGCGAACCAGCCGGTGCATCAGTTCCTGGAGATCTACCGCGATATGGTGCCGGGCTGGCTGGCCATGACCCTGGCGGTGGTGCTGGTGGTGATCAGCCAGATCAAGATCAATGTCACCAACGCATATTCGGGCTCGCTGGCGTGGACGAACTCGTTCACCCGCGTCACCAAGACCTATCCGGGCCGCCTGGTCTTCCTCGGGGTCAACCTGGCGATCGCGCTGGTCCTCATGGAAGCCAACATGTTCGACTTCCTGAACAATATCCTGGGCTTCTACGCCAACTGCGGCATCGCCTGGATCGTCACCGTCGCAACGGATATCGCGGTCAACAAGTATCTGCTGAAGATCTCGCCGAAGCAGCCGGAGTTCCGCCGCGGCATGCTGTACAACTTCAATCCGGTCGGGCTGGTCGGTTTCGGGGCGGCCGCGGTGCTGTCGATCCTGACCTTCTTCGGGGTGTTCGGCGAGACCCTGAAGCCGTACTCGCCGATCATCGCGGTGGTCCTGGCGTTCGTGCTGACGCCGCTGACCGCGGTGCTCACCAAGGGCAAGTACTACCTGCGCCGCACGGACGACGGCATCGAACTGCCCATGTTCGACGAGCACGGCAACCCGTCCGGTGAGACCCTCACCTGCCATGTCACGGGCATCGATTTCGAGCGCCCCGACATGATCGCCTCCGCGACCCCCGGCCCCGAGGGCGAGATCCAATACATCAGCTCCCTGGCCCTATCCACGGACAAGTCCGGCGAACACGTCCTGCCCGGGCACTGATCCCGGTACTACCTCTGCGCCGCACCCCGCCCAGGCTCCTGGGCGGGGTGCGGCTGCGTGAACAGGGTGCTGGACCTCATCGCGCCCGAGAACGGCCTGCCGCCCGCCGCGGCCCGCAGCTGGTGGTCGGCGGCGGGTGCGGCAACTCCCATATTGCTGCGCGGTCGAGTGCGGCCTAGCTGGTGGGCTGCGGGAAGTTCAGGTAGGCCCGGGACGGGGTGGGGCCGCGCTGGCCCTGGTACTTCGAGCCTGCGGCGGAGCTGCCGTAGGGATTCTCGGCGGGGCTGGTCAGGCGCAGCAGGCACAGCTGTCCGATCTTCATCCCGGGCCACAGGGTGATCGGGAGGTTCGCCACATTCGACAGCTCGAGGGTGATGTGGCCGGAGAATCCCGGGTCGATGAATCCCGCCGTGGAATGTGTGAGCAGGCCGAGGCGGCCGAGGCTCGACTTGCCCTCCAGCCGTCCGGCCAGGTCGTCCGGCAGCGTGCACACCTCGAGCGTGGAACCCAGCACGAACTCGCCCGGATGCAGCACGAACGGCTCGCCGGCGGTGGGTTCGACCAGACTGGTCAGCTCGTCCTGGCGCTGCGCCGGATCGATATGGGTGTAGCGAGTGTTGTTGAACACCCGGAACATCCGGTCCAGCCGCACGTCGATACTCGACGGCTGCACCAGCTTGTCGTCGAACGGCTCCAGCCCGAGCCGCCCACTGGCCAGCTCGGCACGAATGTCGCGATCGGATAGCAGCACGCCAGGAATCCTATCCACGCCGCGCGGCGTCTCGGTTGCGGGTGTGGTGGGTGGTGCGGGTCACCGCTCGGACCGCTGAGCCGGCCGGGTATGCCGTAATGCGGCGGTTGCCAGGTAGTCGCCCAATTCGGACTGCAGGACTCGGTCCAGGGACTGGGCCAGGCTGGTGTGTACCGAGGTGACGCCGAGCTCACGCAGATGGTTGAGCATCGCAGTGGTCTCGGCGATCTCGTCGTTGGTCTCGGGCAGCCAGCCGGGGCCGTGCTCGTCGACCAGGTGGTCCTTGGCGGCGGTGACCATCAGCGCGGCGATATCGTCGACCCGGCTGATCACCGCCGAATACAGATCGAGCAATCGGCGCAGCCCGATTCCGTAGCCGTGCAGGTCGATAAACGTCGTGAGCAGTTCGGGCTCGGTGAATTCCACCGTCTCCTCGTGCAGCCGGGCAAGCCCGAGTTCGCTCAGCCGCGCCAGCAGGTCGGGATCCGCGGAGGCCCCGTCGTGCTCGCCGAGCATGGTTGCGACGAGTTCGCGGGGCACCTCGAGGGTCTCGTTCTTGCCCCAGGTGGCGGTGACGGCATGCTGCAGGCCGAGGATCTCGGTGAGGTCCTTGCCGGTCTCCCAGCTGGTGATGAAATCGGCGATATGCGCCGTGGTGAAGCCGCGCTGCAGCAGGGCGTCGATGATCTTCAGTCGTTCCAGATGGGATTCGTCGTAGATGAGGGCGCGGCCGCTGCGCTTGGTCGGCGCGGGCAGCAGCCCGCGCTCCTGATAGGCGCGGACATTCCGGCTGGTGGTACCGACCATCCGGGCGAGATCGTCGATGCGGTATTCCGCCATCGGAAGGATCTCCGTTCCTTTCGCCGCGCCGCCGGACCGCCCGTGCCGTGGGGAGCGGGCACGGGCGGGCTGTCTTGCGGTCGATTCTAATGGACGCTGTCGGCGAAACCGTCCATAGACCGCGCACGGCCGGAGCGAATGCGGAGGTACGCCTAATGGACGCTGTCGGCGAAGCCGTCCATAGACCGCGCACGGCCGGAGCGAATGCGGAGGTACGCCTAATGGACGCTGTCGGCGAAGCCGTCCATAGACCGCGCACGGCCGGAGCGAATGCGGAGGTACGCCTAACCGGTGCGCGCGGCCGGTGTCACGAGATAGTCGTCCAGGTCGACCGTGGCAAGCTGGCGCGCATACTGGGTGCCGAAGCCGGGGTACATGGTCGCGTTGAAGCCGTCCTCGGTGAGATACCAACTGCGGCAACCGGAATTCCACGTGGTGGTGTTCAGGCGTTGCTGTAGCCGCGCGTTGTAGCGGTCCTGCCGGTCCCGGCGTACCTCGAGCGTCCGCAGGCCGCGGTCGAGGATCAGGCCGATCGCGTCGGTGAGATAGTCGATCTGAGCCTCCATGTAGACCAGCGCCGAGTTGTGCCCGGGTCCGGAGTTGGGGCCGAACGTGAAGAACAGGTTCGGATAGCCCGCGACGGTGATGCTCTTGAATGCATAAGCACCCCTGCGCCATTCGTCGGCGAGCACCCGGCCGTCGCGGCCGGTGACCGGGATGGGTGTGCCCGCCTTGGACACGTCGAAACCGGTCGCGAACACGATGCAGTCGGCCTGGTGTTCGATGCCCTCGGCGGTGCGGATGCCATCGCGCGCGATGCGCGCGATCGGCCAGGTCACCAGCGTGCAGTTTGCACGCTGCAGCGCCGGGTAGTAGTCGCTGCTCATCAACAGCCGCTTACAGCCGGCCCGGAAACCGGGGGTCAGCTGGCGACGCAGCCAGGGATCGCGCACCTGAGACCGCAGGTGCAGCAGGGCAGCCGACTCGACCACCCGGGTCAGCGGCGTATTCCACACCACGCCGAGCGCCACCGACTCATGCCCCCAGAACCAGGCCTGACGCACCAGGTTCTGCGTGATCGGCAGCTGGCGGTACAGCTGTTTGGCGAGCGGGTTCGTACGCCGATTGACGCGCGGCAGCACCCAGCCGGGCGTGCGCTGGAATACCTTGACCGACGCGGCTTTCCGCACCAATTCCGGGATGATCTGCACCGCGCTCGCCCCGGTGCCGACCACGGCCACCCGCTTGCCCGTGAAGTCGTAGTCGTGATCCCAACGGGCACTGTGTATCTTATGCCCCTTGAAGGTATCGATACCCGGGATCTGCGGCAGACTGGCATTGGCCAGCGGGCCCGATGCGAGAACAACGGTGCGCGCCTGCACCTTTCGGCGGCGCCCGGCAAAGGTGATGTCCCACAGGTCGTTCGATTCGTCGAATACGACTCCGGTCACGGTGTGGCCGAACCGGATCTGCGGGCCGATTCCGAATTCTTCGACCATCGAATCGATATAGCCGAGAATTTCGGTGCTGCCGGAGTAGGTCTGCGACCAATTCGGATTGGGTGCGAAGCTGTAGGAGTACAGCCGCGAGGGGATGTCGCACGCCGCGCCCGGATAGGTGTTGTCGCGCCAGGTGCCGCCAACCCGGTCACCGCGCTCGAAGATCGCGACGTTGGCGATCCCCTTCTGCCGCAACCGGATCGCGGCACCGACGCCCGCGAATCCGGCTCCGATGATCGCCACGTTCAGCGGCTGGTCGGCACTCACGCTGTGTCCTTTCTCGCATGCTCGGGGCCCTGCGTGGTTACGCTCCGCTCCCACCTCCGGGCCTGACCGATCATGCGGCCGGCTCGTAGGTCAGTTCCTTCGACCACGTGGGCTGTGGCCGCAGGAAGCGCTTCGGATAGTGCGCGGTGAGCTTCACCATCGCGTCGGCGAACAGGTGGTACGGGTGACCGCGGTCGATGACCCAGCCGCCGTGCATCTTGACGATCTGATACATCGGCAGCCGCCGCGCGAACTCGCTGCGCTCGCCGACGCCGGCGAAGCGGCGCATCGCGGCGTAGAGCTTTTCCTCGCTGACGCCCATCTCGACGATGTTGTCGCGCATCTTGTTCAGCAGCGGGATATAGCTGAGGGTGCCGATGATCAGCGACGGCTTCATCCAACCGCCGACCATGTCGATCGCCAGCTTGCGCACCGAGGCGTGACCGAGCAGATCCATCACGGCGTAATCGGTGGCCAGATGCCGTGATTCGTCGTTGTTGATCTTCTTGAAGACCTCCTGCGCGACCGGGTCCGTGACCTCGTCGGTGATGAATTTGATCAGCGCGCCGTCCAGCGCCACCTCGAGCATCGGGATGACGGTGCCCAGGAACGACAGCGACATACCGTCGGAATACTTGTCCAGAAAGTCGATCACCAACTTGACGTTGATATTCGGCTCCGGAATCTCGTCGCCGTCGAGCATTCCCCAGCGCCGCATGAGCGCCAGTTCGGCATTGGCGTGCCGCTGCTCCTCGGCATGGAAGTAGCGGTAGATCTCCCTCAAGGTCTCGGTCGGCGCCTTCTTCGCCATCGCGGCGAAGCCACGGGCGCCGACGTTTTCGATCCACATCAGGTCGGCCATGAACGGCTTCAGCCGGGCGTGCAGCCCGGGATCGATGAGCTCTGCCCCGGGGGCATCCCATTCGATATCGGCCAGCGCCCACTGCCGGTCCTTGATCTTGACCAGCATGTCGTCGAAGTCGAAGGACATGTCAGACTCCCGTCTTTTCGATGCTTGCGCCAACCGGCGCTGCTGTACTCGAATCATCGTGCGGTAAAACGCGATTCAGCATTCCGAGGGCGTGGGTGTAGAGGGCTGGGAAGTGACGCTTGAGATGCCAGATCACGTGGGCGTCCAGCTGCGGCAGCACATACAGCTGCCCGCGGTCGTTGGCGTCGAGCGTGGTGCGCGCCACTCGTTCCGGCGTGAAACCGGTCCAGCGCATGAGGTTTTCGGCCAGGCGCATGGATCCGGCCGTGATGCGGCCGTCGCGTGCGACGTTGGTCTGCACGAAGGTCGGGCACAGCACTGTCACCGCGACGCCGCTACCGGAGAGTTCGGCGGCCATCGTCTCCGACAGCGACATCACCGCCGCCTTCGACACGTTGTAGGGGCCCATCGAGGGTGCGGCCGTGAATCCGGCCGCCGAGGCGACATTGATGATGCCGCCGTGCCCGGCCGCACGCAGCTGCGGGGTGAAGATCTCGCTGCCGTGCACAACTCCCCACAGGTTGATCCCCAGTGCCCATTGCCAATCGTCGAATCCGATCTCGCCCACGGGTTTTCCGCCGATGCCCACACCGGCATTGTTGATGACCAGGGTCGGGGGTCCGCCGAAGATCAACTCCGCATGCAGGGCCAGGCTTTCCATGTCCGTGCGCTGCGAGACGTCACAGCGGACGGCATGTGCCGGGCGGCCGTGGATGCGGGTGATCAACCGCACCGTTTCGTCCGCGCGATCCTTATCGATATCGGCGCACAGCACTTCACCGCCGCGAGCGGCCAATTCGAGCGCGAAGGCGCGCCCGATACCGCTGCCCGCACCGGTCACCACGGCCTTCGCGGCATGGGATCGGCCGCCGCGGCCCAACGCGGAAACCAGATTGTCGACTATCCACATAATCAGCTCACCCGTTCTCGAACCGAACCGTTCGCCTCCGCCAGCGCGGAGACGACGAAATCCGCGGCACGGCGCAGTGCCGGTCCCGCCTCAGGAACCAGCAGGGGCAGCGCCTGGAAGACATGGATGCGACCGGGCCACAGCTCGAGTTCGCAGCGCACCCCGGCGGCCACGGCCATATCGCGCAGCTGCCGCGCATCGCCGGAGAGCATCTCTTCCGCACTGGCCTGCACGAACAGCGGCGGCAGCACGGCACCGGGCGGAATGATCAGCCGCAGTCGGGGCGAATCCTCCTGCTGCCCTTGGGTATAGAGCTCGACCAGCCGACGGCCCACCCACGCCGGCGCCATGGGATCCGGACGTAGTCGATCCTGACGCTGCGCCAAGGTGAATGTGGCGTCCAGCAGCGGAGAGAACATGAATACGCCGGCCGGTTGCGGCGTCGCGGCCCGGAGGTTCTCCAGCAGCAGATCCAACGCCAGATGCCCGCCGGCCGAATCGCCGCCGATCACCACATCCGCTGCCCGGTAACCGTTTTCCAGCAGCCAGCGGTAACCCGCGGCGATATCCTCGGCCGCCGCCGGGAAGCGATGCTCGGGCGCAAGACGGTAATCGATGAGAAATAACGGGCAGGCCCGTCGCCTTCGACAATCGCGAAGCCAAGCCGCGGTGGGTGCGTGCCGAACAGACGACGTATCCGCTGCCGTGGATGTAGTAGATCGCGCGATCGCCGTGCTCGACCCCCGCCGCACGCACCCATTCGCCGCGGACGCAGCCCGAGCGCACCGCCGTCACCTGCGTGCCCGCCAGCGGTGGGCCGAATGCCGCCATCACGGCCGCGACCAGCCCGCGCCCGGCCCAGATCCCCGCCCGGTTCCGCGGCAGCAGGCCGTTGACCCGCCGCAGACCGGCGGCCGACGCGGCGGCCGCGAGCTGCGCCTGTAGCGACGCCGACCGCGGCATCGCCGGTCGAGAGGTCGCCATTGACCCTGTACTCGTCATATCCCGAGCATCACAGCGAGTGTGCCAGTTGTCAATGGCACATTGAACTCTTCCGCATTGCGCGGGCCCTGCCACAGCACCGGCCAGTGAACTTGCGTCCACAACGGGCTTGTCTGCTATCGTCTCTCAAGCGCCCTCACGGGCACCGCCGGTGTAGTTTAGTGGTAGAACATCAGCTTCCCAAGCTGAGAGTGCGAGTTCGATTCTCGTCACCGGCTCCCCTGAAAAATCGCATCAGACCAGCAGCGATGCACATCTTGCCCACTCGGCGAAATCCGCCAATGCACTCAAATCTGTACTCGATGGGCCCGTCGCGGATGAAATCGCCGACGCCCGAGCGGATCGAATGCCTTCCCCTTCCCGGTCATTCCCACCATACAGACCTCAGCCACGCCACAGTATGGAGTGAAATCCCTTGAGTACCAACCAAATTACCAACAGCACCGAGCGCGCGATCATCGAGAACATGCTGGACTGCAATCGCGAAGCACTCATCGAGACCGTACGCGGCCTGTCCGACGCCGATGCCCGCCGGCGACTCGTCGCGTCGCTGACGACACCGATCTCCCTGATCAAGCATGCCGCTGCCGCGGAACGGATTTGGTTCCAACGGTTCTGGGCGGGACTCGGCGAATCCGAATGCGACGGCTACTCGCGCCGCGACGAGGGCACCTTCGCCGTCGCCGACGACGAGTCGCTGGCAGCGGTCATCGCCGAGTTCGAGCGCGCAAGCCAGCGATCACGCGTGATCGCGTCCAGCTTCGACCTCGACGACACCAAGGACAATCCCCGCGAGGGAAACCTCAGCATGCGATGGACACTGCTCGCCATGATCCAGGAGTTCGCCAGGCACGCAGGTCACGGCGACATCCTCCGCGAACAGATCGACCGACCCGCACCACGGCAACAGAACCCGTGACTTCGAACGCGGCGTCATCGCCGCCACGTCCGTGGGCCGACCGTCGATCGACGTCGACGCGCGAGATTCGCGCCGGTCCGGCCGCGGAACCGGCCGGACTGGCGCCGGCGCTCACTTGATGCAGTCGGTGACGATCTTCTGGGTGGCGTCCTTGGCCTTGGTGGCATCGTCCTTGCTCAGGCCCATGGTGCTGGGATCCTGCTGCTGGGCGTTGGTGCCGGGCTTGGTCATCAGGCGCAGGCCGTCCTGCGAGATACCCTCGCTGACATAGATTTTCGCGGCGCAATCGGCCAGCTGGGGGTCCTTGAGACCGCTGTTTTGTAGTGCTGTGGACAGATCCGCCTGGGTGATGGCCGGCGCAGCGGGGGCCTTGTTATCGGAGCCGCAGGCCGCCAGTAGGGGCAGGGCGACGAGTGCGGCGGCGATCAGCGTAATCCTCAACTGATTCCTCAATTCTCACGAAGTACGGCAACGGCGGCAGGGGCATAACCGCCGTGGAGATATTGCCGCATCCCAGCGCACAAGAACAGCCGGAGGTGAGATCCACAGGATCCCACCTACAGATCCATCGCGGCGCGCAGCGCGGTATCGAGGCGCTCGAGGGTTCCCGCATCGACCGCGCCGATGTGTTCGGCCAGCCAACCCCGGTAGATGCGGCCCAGATTGCCCGCATGCACCCAGCCGTGTCCGGGAATCGTGACGGCCAGGATGTCCCGGGGATCCGCATCGAGCAGTTCGGCCGCGATCAGCCACGGCCGTGGCGAGGAATTGATGCCGTCACTCGAGATCAGGATGATATTGCGACGCCGGGGAGAACCGTGCGGGTGGTAAATCCACAGATCACCCCTGCGCACGCACCATCTCCTCGGCGGCGGCTCGTTCCGCCTCGTCCTCGGTCGCGAAATCGGCCGGATCGGCCACCGGACTACAGCCCGTGCGCACCGCCTCACGCCGGGCCGCGCGGGATAACCACGCGGACGGGGATATCCCCGCACGCGCCGCGGCCTGCTCGGCGAACGACCAAGCCGCCGCGTCCAGGGACAACGTCACCTTGCGGGTAGCCATACCACTCATCGTACCGCTGCGGTGCTTCCATCACGGCCCGTTGGCACGGTGCCAATGGTTGGGTACCGTGAACGGGTGCTTAACCACCACCGCGTCGGCAGCGGGGAACCATTGGTCCTGGTGCACGGCGTCGGAAGCCGGTGGCAGGTGTGGGAGCCGGTGATCGCCCTGCTGGCGGAGTCGTTCGAGATCTATGCCGTGGATCTGCCCGGATTCGGCGAATCGGCCCCGCTCGAATCCACCACCGTCGATACGCTCACCGACGCGCTGGCCGCCTTCCTCACCGAGGCCGGTCTGGAGCGGCCGCATCTCGCGGGCAATTCGATGGGCGGGCTGATCGTGCTCAACCTGGCCGCGCGCGGCCTGGCCCGCTCGGTCACCGCATTCTCGCCGATCGGCTTCTGGTCCGCGCCCGGTCGCATCTGGTGCCAGCGGTCGCTCGGAGCGTCCAAGGCGCTGGGCCGGGCCCTGCGCCCCGCGCTGCCCGCAATCCTGCGTACCTCCGCCGGGCGGGCAGCATTCCTGTCCCTGGTGTTCGGCAAGGCATGGGCGGTCGGCACCGATATCGCGCTCGCCACCGCACAGGGTGCGATCGACTCCCCTGGATTCGACGCCGCACTGGCCTCGTTCGACCATGCCCGGCTGCAGGAAGGCAGCAACGCTCGCCTGGGCCGCGTCCCCGTCACGATCGCCTGGGGCAACCGCGACATCCTGCTCACCTATGCCACGCAGAGCCGCCGCGCCCGCGGCTGGCTGCCCGGCGCCCGGCACCTCACCCTGACCGGCAGCGGCCACACCCCGTTCTACGACGATCCCGCCGGATGCGCGGAAATCCTGCTCGACAATCTGGAGGCGAGCCGACCATGAATTCCCCGGTCCACGAGGCCTGCACGCACCGCAACGTATCGCTGAGGTTCGAGGGCACCCGCGCCTACGTCGCGCTGGACCGGCCCGATAAACACAACGGCCTGACCATCGACATGCTGCGCGAGCTCGCGCGGGTGGCGCGAGTCGTCGCGGGCCGCAGCGATATTCGCGCGGTAATCCTGTCCGGCAACGGTCCCAGCTTCTCCAGCGGCCTCGATATCGCCAAGACCATGGGCGATCCGCTGACCGTTGTGCGCAACTTCGTGCCGGTCCCGTGGCGCGGCACCAACGCCTTCCAGGAGGCCTGCTGGGCCTGGCGGCGGCTGCCGCAACCGGTGATCGCGGTCGTGCACGGGCATTGCTACGGCGGCGCGCTGCAGCTGGCGCTGGCGGCCGATTTCCGTTTCGCCACACCGGATTCGGACTTTTCGGTCATGGAGGTCAAGCATGGCCTCATACCCGACATGACCGGGGCGGCGACCCTCTCGCGGCTGATCGGCATCGACAAGGCGCTACTGCTGACGATGACCGCCGATCCGGTGGACGCCGAACGCGCCGAACGCATGGGCCTGGTGACCGAGATGAATGCGGATCCGCGCGCGGCCGCGGAGCAGCTGGCCGATCGGATCGCCGCGCGCTCACCGCATGCGGTGGCGAGCGCCAAACGGCTGTTCGATCGCAGCTGGAATGCCGGGCCGCGGCGCACCTTCGGTATCGAGCGGGCGACCCAGCTGCCCTTGATACTTCGTCAGGCACTCGCGCGCCGGTAATCTACGAACCTGGTACATAACCCGGCGACGCGCCGGAAAAGTTATGTAATACCCCGAAACTCGGGCAGATAAACCGGCCGCGGGCGAATTCACTGTTAGCATTTTGGCACTTTGCCAGCCAGTCGATGATCGTGTGTGGCCGCACAAGCTCGATCGGTGTCGGCCGTGCCCGTCTCGACGAAATCCGGGAGGGCTTGCCGACATTGTCCAAAGCCGCATCGTTCCTGTTGTCTGCGATAGCGGGCGCCTCCGCGTTGGTGCTGACCGTGACCGCCCCGGCCACGGCAAATCCCAACGCCATCAACCCGATTCCGGTGTTGAACGGCACCAACGGCCTGCCGCATCTGATCGGCCGCTCGCGAGCGGTCTTCCAGGTGACCGGCATGGCCAGCCCGAACAACACCCAGAGCTACAACATGCTCGGCACCGATCTGGGCATTATGTGGGATAACGGTCGGGGGCAGATGCTCACCGCATTCGGCGACACCGCCGGTGTCGGATTGCCGAATCTGCTGTCGGGCAGCACCTGGGCCTGGCGCAGCAACGTGCTGCTGCGTAGTCACACCCACGATCCGGCCAACGGCGTCTATTTCGACAGCGTGGTGCGCGATATCTTCGGTCAGGCACGGGATCTGATTCCCAGCCCGAAGATTCCGTTCATCGAGATCAGCCGGATCCCGACCGCCGGTATCGAGGCCGACGGCGTGCAGTACATGAGCCTGATGTCGGTGCGCAGCTGGGACGATGTCGGCAAGTGGACCACCAATTATTCGGGCCTGGCCGCCTCGGCCGACAACGGCGAGACCTGGGCCGATCTCGGCTTCACCCGCCGCCCGAATTCGGGCGCGAATGCGAAGTTTCAAATGAATGCGTTTACCAAGGCCGGTGGCTGGGTCTACGAGTACGGCACGCCGTCCGGACGCAATAATGCCGCCTATGTAGCGCGGGTGCGCGAGGGCGATATTCAGAACCTCGGCGCCTACGAATACTGGGACGGCGGGCGGTGGCGGCAGGGCGATGTGCGTGCCGCCGCCCCGATCGCCGGCGGCGTCGGCGAGCTGTCGGTGATGTGGAATCAATACCTCGGTCAGTACGTGATGCTGACTACCGATCCGTTCAATTCGGTCGTGATGCGCCGCGCCTCCACCCCCGAGGGGCCGTGGAGCGGACCGGAGGTGCTGATCGATACCCGGGAGCTACCGACTGCCTACGCGCCGTCGATTTTCCCCTATCAGACCGGCCGCGATCTGTACTACCTCACCACCGTGCACAGCCAATACAACGTGGTCCTGATGCGCGCGCAGCTGTAAGCCGGAACGGGCAACCTAGACTCGGCGGCATGGACGCGGCCGAGTGGGACGCGCGCTATGCGCGCAGCGAGTTGGTGTGGGGCGCACCGCCGAATGCCACCGTGGTCGAGCATGTGTACGGGCTCGACCGACAGATAGTGCTGCAGCCCGACGCGCCGGGCCAGGCGCCCCCGCCCCTGCCGCGCGCACTCGATCTCGCGTGCGGCGAGGGGCGCAACGCGCTGTGGCTGGCCACCCATGGCTGGCAGGTCCGCGCGGTGGATTACTCCCAGGTCGGCATCGATAAGGGGCGCACGGTGGCGGCGCGACTGTCGCGATCGGTGCGCGCGCGCCTCGAGTGGCAGTGCGCCGATGCCACCGATCTCGAGGCGGCCGGGATCACCGGGCCGTTCGAACTGGTGTTGATCGTCTTCCTGCATCTGCCCGCCGACCAGCGCCGGAATGTGCTGCTGCGGGCCGCGGCGATGCTCTCCCCCGGCGGCACCCTACTGGTACTCGGTCACGACAGCACCAACCTGACCGGCGGCTACGGCGGTCCGCAGGATCCCTCGATCCTGTTCACCCCGGACGATGTGGTCGCCGACCTGGCGGCCACCTCCGATATCCATATCCGCGTCGCCGACCGCATCGCGCGGCCGACCGATGGAGCCGATGCAATCGACGCGCTGGTCGTCGCGACCAAGGTAGTGCCGGACCTCGAACAGCAGGCGAGCCTGACCTGATCGTCATCCCGGCATGCTTGTGGCCGGGATCTCGGGGCCAGGGGATTCCGGCCAAAAAACGCGCCGGAATGACGGGGGTGTCGCCGGAATGACGGGGTGTCGTTGCCCTATCAGGAAGATTCGGCCCACCGGCGCAGCCAGCGCGCCGAGGTCTCGGCGATGAGGTCGAATCCGGTGCGGAACGAATGTGGTTGCCCCGGAATAATTGTCACCTCGGCGGCATCGGCGGGATCGGGTATGCCGAAGGGGTCCCGCTCGCCGTTGATCACCACGACCTCGATCGCCTGGGATGCGGCCCGCAGCTCATCGCGGCGGGTCTTCTCCGGCTTACCGGGCGGATGCAGCGGAAAGGACAGGGCCAGCACGCCTTTCGCCTCGACGGCGACGGCGGTACGGCATACTACCCGCGCCCCGTTGCTGCGCCCGCCCTGGATCAGCGGCACCGCCCGTACCTTCTTACGCAGCGCCGCAACGATTTCCAGCCATGCGGCGTCCTGTGTCGTCACCGAGCCCGGTGCGCGCCGCCCGGCAACCCGATAGGGCTGCACGACGCGCGCCACGGCCCCACCGAGCTCCAGCGCGCACTCCCGCACCGCAAGCAGATCCTTCGCATCGACACCGCCGCCCGACCCGTGCGTCAGCAGCAGCAGAAAGCCCGCCCCCTTGGGCCTGTCGAGCTCGATCTCCGCAGGTCCCGCACTCGTCTCGATGCGCATGGAACTCACGGTAGCGCCCCGCCCCCACTGTTCATCGCATCACACTGGGCGCTCAGCCCTTTAAAGGTGGATTACCCGTCGGTAATATAGGTTGCAAGTTACCCGTGAGTAGTGGCATGCAGACCCGCTGCTCGACGGAGACCGCGGGCGGGACCGGCAGCGACCGACCCGCACCCAACTCGATGGAGAGTGAGTAGGCAAATGGGTCACTACAAGAGCAACGTCCGCGACCTGGAGTTCAACCTCTTCGAGGCGCTCGGCCTCGGTTCGATCCTGGACAGCGGCGCCTATGGCGACCTGGACGCAGACACCGTGAAGGAGATGCTCAGCGAGGTTCGCCGCCTGGCCGAGGGCCCGCTGGCCGAATCCTTCGCCGACGCCGACCGCAACCCGCCGGTCTTCGACCCCGAGACCCACACCGTGGCGATCCCGGAGTCGTTCAAGAAGTCCTTCCGCACCATGCAGGAGGGCGGCTGGGAGAAGCTGGGCCTGCCCGAGGAGCTCGGCGGCCTCGGCGTCCCCCGCGCCGTGCACTGGGCCGTCAGCGAGCTGATCCTGGGCGCGCAGCCCGCCGCATACATGTATGCCGCCGGCCCCGGCTTCAACGCCATCTTCTACAACAACGGCACCGAAGAGCAGAAGAAGTGGGCCAAGCTCGCGGTCGACCGCGACTGGGGCGCCACCATGGTGCTGACCGAGCCGGACGCCGGCTCCGATGTGGGCGCCGGCCGCACCAAGGCGATCCAGCAGGAGGACGGCACCTGGCATATCGAGGGCGTGAAGCGATTCATCACCTCGGGCGACTCCGACGACATGTTCGAGAACATCTCGCACCTGGTACTGGCCCGCCCCGAGGGCGCCGGTCCCGGCACCAAGGGCCTGTCACTGTTCTTCGTGCCCAAATTCCACTTCGACCACGAGACCGGTGAGCTCGGCGAGCGCAACGGCGTCTTCGTCACCGGCGTCGAGCACAAGATGGGCCTGAAGGTGTCCGCGACCTGTGAGGTCACCTTCGGCGGCCACGGCATCCCGGCCAAGGGCTGGCTGGTCGGCGAGGTGCACAACGGCATCGCGCAGATGTTCGACGTGATCGAGAACGCCCGGATGATGGTGGGCACCAAGGCCATTGCGACCCTGTCGACGGGCTACCTGAACGCGCTCGAGTACGCCAAGACCCGCGTGCAGGGTGCGGACCTGACCAAGATGACCGATAAGGCCGCTCCCCGCGTCACCATCACCCACCACCCGGATGTGCGGCGCAGCCTGATGATGCAGAAGGCGTACGCGGAGGGCCTGCGCGCGGTGTACCTGTACACCGCCGCACACCAGGACGAGAACATTGCTGAGCTCGTATCCGGCGCGGACGCCGAGCTGGCGGCGCGGGTGAACGATCTGCTGCTGCCGATCGTCAAGGGCGTTGGCTCGGAGCGGGCGTACCAGTACCTGACCGACTCGCTGCAGACCTTCGGCGGCTCGGGCTTCCTGCAGGACTACCCGATCGAGCAGTACATCCGCGACGCGAAGATCGACTCGCTGTACGAGGGCACCACCGCGATCCAGGCGCAGGACTTCTTCTTCCGCAAGATCGCCCGCGACCGCGGCGTCGCCCTGGGGCATGTGGCCGGTCAGATCAGCAAGTTCATCGAACGCGAGGGCGGCAACGGCCGGCTCAAGGCCGAGCGCAAGCTCCTGGCCACCGCGCTCGAGGATGTGCAGGGCATGGCCGCGTCCCTGACCGGGCACCTGATGGCCGCCCAGCAGGACCCGGCCGAGCTGTACAAGGTCGGGCTGGGCTCGGTGCGGTTCCTGCTGGCCGTGGGTGACCTGCTCATCGGCTGGCAGCTGCTCACCCACGCCGAGATCGCGATCAAGGCTTTGGATAGCGGCTCGACCGAGCCGTTCTACCAGGGCAAGATCGCCACCGCGCAGTTCTTCGCCCGCAACGTGCTGCCGGAACTGACCGCGACACGCGCGGTCCTGTCCGCCCTGGACAACGAGATCATGGAGCTGGACGAGGCCGCGTTCTGACCCCTGTCCGCTGACAATGCCCCGCAATCGGATTCCGGTTGTGGGGCATTGTCATGATTGCAAGCCGGCACTGTGAATCGTCACGGTCATGTAACGAAGCGGCCCCACTCGATCGATGTGATCAGCGTTGCGTTGCGCAAGCCTCACATCCATCTCCCAAAGCGGGCACAATACCCTCGGCGTGACTCATGGAAGGGACCAGAAATATGAAACGACTGTCCGCATTTGCCGGAGCGTGTGCGGCGGTCGGGGTGCTCGCGGTGGGGGCGTCGTCCCCGGCCGTGGCCGACCCCAACAACATCAACCCCTTCCCCGGCCTGAACGGCACCAACGGCCTGCCCCACCTACCCGGGCCGACCCAGGCGATCTTCCAGCTAACCGGGATGGCCAGCCCGAACCACACCGATAAGCAGAACGTGCTCGGCACCGATCTGGGCATCATGTGGGACGACGGGCACGGCCAGATGATCACCGCCTACGGCGACACCGCCGGGCTGGGCGCGCCGAACCTGCTGGCCGGCAGCGTGTGGGCGTGGCGGTCCAATGTGCTGTATCGCAGCCCCGCCGGTGCCGATCCGGCGAGCGGCGTCCACTACACGAGCTTCGTCGACAACCCGCTGCCCAGTCCGAAGATCCCGGGCATCGAGATCAGCTTCATCCCGACCGCGGGCATCTCGGTCAACGGTGTGCAGTACATGCGGATGATGTCGGTGCACGACTGGGGGCCGGACGGTCACTGGAACACCAACTTCTCCACCCTGGCCGCCTCCGGTGACGACGGTCAGACCTGGGCCCAGCTGCCCACGACTCGCCGCGCATCGAGCACGCCCGGCTGGGGCAGCTTCCAGCAGAACGCGTTCCTGAAGGCCGGCGGCTACGTGTACGAGTACGGCACGCCGGCGGGCCGCAACAATCCCGGATTCGTCTCGCGGGTCAAGGAAGGCGATATCGCCAACAACGACGCCTACGAGTTCTGGGACGGCCACACCTGGAAGCCGAAGGATCCCACCGTCGCCCAGCCGATCGTCGGCGGCGTCGGCGAGCTGTCGGTGGTGTGGAACGACTATCTGCACCAGTACGTCATGGTGACCACCGATCCGTTCAACTCGGTGGTGATGCGGACCGCGCCGAATCCGGAGGGCCCGTGGGGTCCGCCGCGGGTGCTGGTCGACGTGCGGAGCCTGCAGACCGCCTACGCGCCGATGCTCTTCCCGTACCAGACCGGTAGCGCCCTGTACTTCGCGCTGGGCGTCCACAACCAGTACAACGTCGTGTTGATGCGCGCGCAGCTGTAGAAAATAAAGAGGCTCCGCGCGGTTGCCGGGTCGGGGGTCTGGCAACTGCACGGAGCCAACCTGTACATCGCTGCCCACGCCGACGCGTTACACCACTTTCGGGCGGACCTGAGAAATCCTGGATCCGGCGGAAGAGGACAATCGAGAAAGTTGCGGCGCGAGCAAGGGTAGGACGCCACTGACCGAGCTCGGCCCCGCCGGAGCTCCGGACGACTCGAGGAGAAGGTATGCAGCTGGGAATGATCGGCCTCGGCCGGATGGGCGCCAACATCGTGCGCCGCATCGTCAAGGACGGGCATACCGCGGTCGGCTACGCCCGCCGCGAGGAACAGCTCGAGGAGTTCACCCAGGAGCTGGGCGACAAGTTCGTCGGCGCCACCGACTACAAGTCGTTCGTGGCGCAGCTCGAGGCGCCGCGCATCGTCTGGGTGATGATCCCGGCCGGCGCCACAGGTGCGGTCATCGACGAGGTCGCCGACCTGCTCGACCCGGGCGACATCATCATCGACGGCGGCAACAGCCGCTACCACGAGGACATCAAGCGCTCGAAGCAGCTCGCCCCCAAGGGCATTCACTACCTCGACATCGGCACCTCGGGCGGCGTGTGGGGTCTCGAGCGCGGCTACTGCCTGATGGTCGGCGGCGAGGTCGAGACCGTCGCGCATATCGAGCCGCTGCTGCGCTCGATCGCGCCCGGGGTGGATGCCGCGGCGCGTACGCCCGGCCGCACCGGCGAGCCGTCGCGGGCCGAGGAGGGCTACCTGCACTGCGGTCCGGCCGGTGCCGGCCACTTCGTGAAGATGGTGCACAACGGCATCGAATACGGCGCCATGGCCGCCTACGCCGAGGGCCTGAACATCCTGCACAAGGCCAATATCGGCGCACAGGCCAGCGACGCGCACTCCGCGGAGGAGACCCCGCTGGACAACCCCGAGCACTACCAGTACGACATCGACGTGCCCGAGGTGACCGAGCTGTGGCGGCGCGGTTCGGTGGTCGCATCCTGGCTGCTCGATCTGACCGCGCAGCAGCTGCATATGGACCCGGAGATGTCCTCGTTCGGCGGCCGGGTGTCCGATTCCGGCGAGGGCCGCTGGACCGTCGACGCCGCCATCGACGAGGGCGTCCCCGCACCGGTGCTCTCGGCCGCGCTGTTCGCCCGCTTCTCCTCGCGCGGCGAATCGCTGTACGCGGACAAGGTGCTCTCGGCGATGCGCAAGGGCTTCGGCGGGCATAATGAGCTCCCGGGGAAGTAGATCTCGCGCCGCGTAGATTTCGCACCGCGCTGCCCCGCACCGAAACTCGGTGCGGGGCAGCGTTGTTCAGGGGCCTGCCGGGGTCGCTCCGGGCCCTTCGGTCGAATGACCAGGCCGAATGCACCGGATCAGGCGCTGTGGGCGCATCCGCCGGGATCTGGAATCCCCACAGCTGGGGCTGGACCGGCATGGGCTGGGGATAACCCCTGACCTATTAGGCAACCCGCTCCCGGGCGGCTACGGTCGAAGATCATGCGCAACATTCCCGGGATCGTGCTCGCGGTGGTGGCGGTAGGGCTGACCTCGTGTTCGAGCAGCTCCACGTCCTCGACGCCATCGAGCACCACCGGCGCGGCCCGCACGACCACGCCCACCACCACCAAGGCCCAGCCCGACTGCGGCGCGCACTATCTTGCCCAGTTCAGCACTCGGCAGAAGCTGGCGCAGCTGCTGACCGTCGGGGTGACGGGCACCGCGGATGCGGAGAACGTGGTGAAGACCGAACAGGTCGGCGGGATCTTCGTCGGCAGCTGGACCGCCCCGGACCTGCTCGCCGATAAGCAGATCGACCAGGTCAAGGCGGCGGCGAAGGTGCCGCTGATGGTGACCATCGACGAGGAGGGCGGCCGGGTCTCCCGGCTGAAGGATCTGATCGGGACCGCGCCCTCGGCCCGGGTCACCGCGAAGACCGTCTCGGTCGACGAGTTCTACTCCCAGAGCCTCGCGCGCGGGCAGGCGATGAAGAACCTCGGCATCACCGTCGACTTCGCCCCCGATACCGATGTCAGCGACGAGCCCGCCGACGACGTCATCGGCGACCGCTCGTTCTCCAACGATCCGAATGTGGTGACGCAGTACGCCGGGACGTTCATCCGGGCCATGCACGATGCCGGGGTCGGCACCGTCATGAAGCATTTCCCGGGCCACGGCCACGGTTCGGGCGATTCGCACACCGGCGCGGTGCACACCCCGCCGCTGGCTCAGCTGCAGAACGACGATCTGGTGCCGTACCGCAACCTGATCGGATCGGGGGCCGCGGTCATGGTCGGCCATCTCGACGTGCCCGGCCTGACCGCCCCGAACACGCCGTCCAGCATCAGCCCGCAGGCGATGGCGCTGCTGCGCCGGGGCATCGGATATAACGCCGCGCCCTATAACGGGCCGATCTTCACCGACGACCTGAGCGGAATGGCCGCGATCACCAGCCGCATGGATATCGAGGATGCCGTGGCGGCGGCGCTGGAGGCCGGCGCGGACAGCGCCCTGTGGATCACCACGACTGCGGTGTCCCCGGTGCTGGACCGGCTCGAGCAGGAGGTACGGGACGGGCGGCTGCCCATGGCCCAGGTCGATGCCTCGGTGCTGCGACTGGCCAAGTACAAGGGCATAGCGCTGACCTGCTGAACGGAACGCGGACTATTCAGCCGTCCAGATGTGTCATAGGCTGCCAACTTCGGCTCGGCCGCGGGCGACTTTTCAGCAAAGACCGGCCCACCGAACTTACCTTGGAGTAAGATGTGGGTCTCACCACGGTCTAGGAGTGTGAATGGCGGGCGGTACGAAGCGGCTTCCCCGAGCGGTTCGTGAACAGCAGATGCTGGACGCCGCCGTCGAGGTGTTCTCCCGCAAGGGCTACCACGATACGTCGATGGACGCCATCGCCGCCGAGGCGAAGATCTCCAAGCCGATGCTCTACCTGTACTACGGCTCCAAGGACGAGCTGTTCCGGGCCTGCATCGCCCGCGAGAGTGTGCGTTTCATCGACGCCGTCGCGGTGGCAGGCAATCCCCAACTGACCCCGCACGAGCAGTTGCGCGCGGGCCTCGAGGCCTTTTTGTCGTATGTCGACACCAACCGGCTGTCCTGGCAGGTGCTGTATCGGCAGGCGTTGGGGCAGCAGCCATTCGCCTCCGAAATCGCCAACAGCCGCGAGCGAATCATCGAACTGACCGCGAAGCTGCTCGAATCCAGCGCCAAATACGCCGAGCCCGGCACGAATTTCGACATCGTCGCGGTGGCGGTGATCGGCGCGGGCGAGGCCATCGCCGACCAGATCGCCAGCGGCGGAGTCGAAGTGGCCGAGGCGGTGAACCTGCTCGACGATCTGGCCTGGCGCGGCCTGGCCGGACGGAAGAAGGCCGAATAGGTCGTGGGTCTCCGGAGACCCACGACCCGTCGGTTGCACTGCCTCTGCGACTGTGGTTGCGGCTCTTACCGTTCAGCCCTGCGGGGGCGAACTCAGCGTAGCGCCGCGGTCAGGTAGGGGTAACCCTTCTTCGGGTGTTTCAGCGACAGGTCCCAGCCGCCGGAGACCCGGTCCGCGTACACATTGATCGTCGAGGGCAGCAGGATCGGCTTGCCGAATTTCACCGAATAGGTGGCGGCGGCGGGGACGCGGCCCTCGATCGTGCCGAGGATCGCCGCGGCCGACCACATGCCGTGCGCAATCGCACGCGGGAACCCGAATGCCTTGGCGCTCAACGACGACATATGGATCGGGTTGCGGTCGCCCGAGGCCGCCGCGTAGCGGTGGATCTGTGCCTGATCCACCCGCAGCGTGCGCAGCGGCGGCGGGGGCGCCTCCTCCGGTTTGGGTTCGGGCTTGGGCCCGCCCGACAGGGAGGTGCGCTGCTGGTGCATGAACGAGGAGGTCTGCCGCCACACCAGCTCGCGCCCGACGCTGATCTCGGTGATCGCGTCGACCACCAGGCCCTTCGGGTGCTCGTGCAGATTCTCCACATGGGTGCGGATATCCAGCGGCTCGCTCACCGAGATCTCGCGCCGGCGCTCGATCACGTTCTCCACATGCACCGAACCGACCGCGGGGAACGGGAAATCCCGGGCGGTCAGCAGCTGCATCACGGTGGGGAAGGCCAGCGCGAACGGGTAGGTCACCGGTAGCGAATCGCCGAATCGCAGGCCGGTCGCGTGGCAATAGGCGGCCAGGTTACCGGCATCGACGGTAAAGCCGCTCAATTCCACAGCCCGGTCCGGGATCCGCGAGCTGCGGGCTGCTGAAAACACTGGCAGCGGAACGGCTCCCAGCGCGGCCTTGAGATACAGACTGCCCGTCTTCGGCGGCTCGCTGAGTTTGATGGTTTGTGTCATCACGCCCCGATCAGGCTCTGGCCGCAGACGCGAACGACATTGCCACTCACCGCATTCGAGGCAGGGCTGGCGAAGTAGGCGATGGTCTCGGCGACGTCGACGGTCTGCCCACCCTGCGACAGCGAGGCCATCAACCGCCCGGCCTCGCGGGTCGCGAGCGGGATGGCGGCGGTCATCGCGGTCTCGATGAAGCCGGGCGCGACGGCGTTGATGGTGACGCCCTTCTCGGCCAGCTTCGGGGCCTCGGCGTTGACCATGCCGATGACGCCGGCCTTGGAGGCGCCATAGTTGGTCTGGCCGCGGTTGCCCGCAATGCCGGCGATCGAGGAAACATCGATGACGCGCCCACCCTCCTTCAGCGCACCCTTGGCGACCAGGGACTCGGTGATACGGTGCGGCGCAGCAAGATTGACGCCGAGGACGGAATTCCAGCGGGCATCGTCCATGTTGGCCAGCAGCTTGTCGCGGGTGATGCCGGCGTTGTGCACGATGATGTCGATGCCGCCGAAGCGCTCGGTGGCGAATTCGGCGATCTTGTCCGCGGCGTCCGCGGCGGTGACGTCGACCGCGAGCGCGGTGCCGCCGACCTTATTGGCGGTCTGCGACAGCGCCTCACCCGCGGCGGGGATATCGGCGACGATGACCGTCGCGCCGTCGCGCGCGAACACCTCGGCGATGGTGGCGCCGATGCCCCGCGCGGCGCCGGTGACCACGGCGACCTTGCCCTCGAGGGGCTTGTCCCAGCTCGCGGGCGCGGTCGAATCCGACTTGCCGACCCGGAACACCTGGCCGTCCACGAAGGCCGAGCGGCCCGAGAGGATGAATCGCAGCGTGGACTCCAGACCCGTTGCGGCAGCGGCGGCCTCGGGATGCAGGTAGACCAGGTTCGCGGTGGCGCCGCGCAGCAGCTCCTTGCCGACGCTGCGGGTGAAGCCCTCCAGCGCGCGCTGCGCGATCTGCTCCTCCACGCCCGAGGTCAGCTCGGGGGTGGTGCCGATGACCAGGATGCGGCCGCTGCCCGCGATCGAGCGCATAGCGGGCTGGAAGAACACGAACAGCTCCCGCAGCTGCTCGATGGAGCCCACACCCGTGGCGTCGAATACCAGCGCGCCGAATTTCACTCCGGGTGTCGGTGCATCCACAAAGGTGTAGTCCGACAGCAGGTTTCGCGCCGCATCGGCGACCCGGCCCTTACCGCCCAGCAGCACCGGCCCGGGCAGCGCCGGCTCACCGGCGCGATAGCGGCGCAGGTTCTCCGGCTTCGGCAGCCCCAGCTTGCTCGCCAGGAACGCGCCGGGGGCCGAGTGGACGAACGATCCATAGAGGTTGGGAGCGCCCTTACTCTTGCTGGCTGCCACTGTTCCTACCTTTTCCTTGTCTCGTAGGTGACCCATCATCATGCCGGGCCCGTTCCCCGGACGAAGTTACGCATATCTGCGGGGCACGTGTCGACAATGAACTTACTCCAGAGTAAGTTTAATGTAAACCGACAGCCCGACGAGAATCAGGGAGACTCGAGTGACAACCAAGGCCCGTTCAGCGAAGGCCGGTTCGGCCAGGAGCACCAAGCAGGCGCGCCCCGTCGCCGTCGTTGGCGGCAACCGGATCCCGTTCGCCCGCTCCGACGGCAAGTACGCGCACGCATCCAATCAGGACATGTTCACCGCCGCACTGAACGGCCTGGTCAGCCGGTTCGGGCTGCAGGGCGAGCGCCTGGGCATGGTGGTCGGCGGCGCGGTGCTCAAGCGCGTCGGCGAGCACGGCATGATCCGCGAGAGCGTGCTGGGCAGCGAGCTCTCCCCCTACACCCCCGCCCACGACCTGCAGCTGGCCTGCGGCACCGGCCTGCAGTCGATCGTCACCGTCGGTGACGGCATCGCGCTGGGCCGCATCGAGGCCGGCGTCGGCGGCGGCACCGACACCACCTCGGACGCGCCGATCGGCGTGAGCGAGTCGATGCGCGAATGGATGCTGGACGCCAACCGCGCCAAGCGCAATTCCGACTATGTGAAGCTCGTCGGCCGCCTGCGCCCGAGCATGGTCGGCATCGAGATCCCGCGCAATGCCGAGCCGCGCACCGGCCTGTCGATGGGCGAGCACGCCGCGATCACCGCCAAGGAGTTCGGCATCGCCCGCGAGGCGCAGGACGAGCTGGCCTACCTGTCGCACCGCAATATGGCCGCCGCCTACGACCGGGGCTTCTTCGACGATCTCATCACCCCGTTCCTCGGGCTGACCCGCGACGACAACCTGCGCCCCGGGTCGACCATCGAGAAGCTGTCCACGCTGAAGCCGGTCTTCGGCACCAAGCTCGGCGATGCGACGATGACCGCCGGTAACTCGACCCCGCTCACCGACGGCGCGTCCGCGGTGCTGCTGTCGAGCGAGGAGTGGGCCTCCGAGCACAACCTGAAGCCGCTGGCGTACCTGGTCGACAGCGAGGTCGCCGCGGTCGACTACGTCTGGGGTCCGGATGGGCTGCTGATGGCGCCCACCTACGCGGTGCCGCGGCTGCTCGCGCGCAACGGACTAACCCTGCAGGACTTCGACTTCTACGAGATCCACGAGGCGTTCGCCTCGGTGGTGCTGGCCACGCTGCAGGGGTGGGAGTCCGATCAGTACTGCAAGGAGCGCCTGGGCCTGGACGGAGCCCTGGGGGCCATCGATCGCAGCAAGCTCAACGTCAACGGATCCTCGCTGGCCGCCGGGCACCCGTTCGCCGCGACCGGCGGGCGCATCATCGCTCAGACCGCAAAGCAGTTGGCGGAGAAGGGTTCCGGCCGCGCGCTGATCTCCATCTGTGCCGCGGGCGGCCAGGGCGTGGTCGCGATTCTGGAGCGCTGAATTCCAGGTGGCATCCGAACCGGATGCCACCTACAGTCGCAGCCGTGGGTGACGTAGCGACGAACGCCGAGCTGGTGACGGCCCGGTTGTCGCTGCGCCGCCCGGTTCGCGGCGACGCCGAGGCGATTCTGAATATCTGTGGGGAACCCCACCCCGGGGTGACCACGGTGCCCGATCTCGGTGCGGCGCGTCGTCTCTACGGCGAATGGGACGACCACTGGGACCGCTACGGCTACGGCTATTGGGTGCTGCGGTATCTCGATAACGATGCCGCCCTGGGCTTTTGCGGGATTCGCTCGATGAATATGCCCGCGGGCCCGGCCCTGAATCTGTACTACCACCTCGCCGCCGGGGCGTGGGGCCGCGGGATCGCCACCGAGGCCGCGACCGCCGTCGTCACGTGGTCCCGCACCCACCTCCCCGACCTCCCGGTCATCGCCCGGATCCAGCCGGACAACACCGCCTCCCCCGGCGTGGCGCTGCGCGCGGGTCTGTCCTCCGCGGAACACCTCGACATCGACAGCTGGATCCATTACGCCACCCCGGCCGACTGGGGGCACACGTAGAACATCTGCGCTGGCAAGGGGCCCTGACATCCCCGTTTCAGACCGACCGGACGGGTACTCTCACAGCGTAGTTCTCGGCACCGGAACCCGGGAGGTTCGTCATGCCCTGCGATCTGATGCTCATCGCGTACGACGGATCGGAGAACGCCAAGCGGGCCGTCGAATATGCGGGGCGGTTCCTCTCCGCGCCCAAGGCTGTGGTGCTCACCGCTTGGGAGCCGATGGTCCGCCAGGCCGCGCGGCTGTCCGGAATGTCGGGGGTGGTGCAGCCGGAGTGGGTATCCGATGAGGACATCGAGGACATCGCCTACGTCGACGCCAAACATCTCAACGCCGAGGGGGTGCGGCTGGCAAAGCTGGCCGGGCTCAACGCCGAACCCCGCACCGCCGAATGCACCTCCACGATCTGGAATGCCATCGTCGATGTGGCCGACGACCTGAATGTCGACATCATCGTCGCGGGCACCAGAGGGGCCACCGGCATTCGCGCGCTGCTGCACTCGAGCGTCTCCGAGGCCGTCCTCAAGCACTGCCACCGGCCCATCCTGCTGGTTCCGCCGGGGCGGAATCCGGCCTGTCCGTAAGGCTTGGTCTGCACGTCCACTTTCCGGCCCCGGGGCCCGAGAAACGCGCTCCATGCGCGAAAAGTGGACGCTCAGGCCAGTCCGACGCCCGACGACCCGGATCACACTGAGACGTGCATCCCTTCCCGGACCATGTCGCCGAGACAGCAGACTATCGTCGGAACACTATGGAAGGATTTCTGCTCGCTCAGCCCGGAGGTGTCATACGGACCACCGGGACGCGACGCACATTCGACGACGTGGAGCGCGCGGCCGCCGAGCTGGCGAGCGGGGCGGCCGAGCTGATCGTCGGGGCGCTGCCGTTCGATCCGCGCACCCCGGCGGCGCTGTGCGTGCCCGAGCAAGCACAGCACACGGCGGGCCCCTGGCGTCCGGCCGCGCTGCCGCCGCTTCCGGACGTTCGGGTTATTACCGAAATCCCCAGTCCCGCAGAACATATCGCCCGGGTGACGAAACTGATCGAGCAGCTGTCCGATCCGGCGCAGCCGCTGCACAAGGTGGTGGCGGCCCGATCGGTGCTGGCGGCGGCGGACGAACCACTGGCACCCGAGGTAATCGCCGGGCATCTGCAGGTCCGGCATCCGCGCGCCAATATCTTCGCGGTCGACCTGACCCCCGCCGGACGACCCGGCGCCACCCTCGTCGGCGCCACCCCGGAGGTGCTCGTCGCCCGGCACGGCGAGACGGTGACGCTGCGGCCGCTGGCCGGCACCGTCCCCCGCCACCCCGATCCCGCCCAGGACGCCGAACGCTCCCGTGAACTGCTGGCCAGCAGTAAGAACCGCGATGAGCACGCCTTCGTTATCGAATGGATCCGCGAGCGCCTGGCCCCGCTCTGTGAGCTGAGCATCCCGGACGAGCCGGAGTTGACCGATACCCATGAGGTGTGGCATCTGGCCACCCCGATCCGGGGCCGCGTCCGCGATCGCACCACCACGGCCCTGGACCTGGCGATACGCCTGCACCCCACCCCCGCGGTCTGCGGCACCCCCACCGACCTGGCCCTGGACGCCATCACCGAGCTCGAGGAGGACCGCGGCTTCTACGGCGGCGCGGTCGGCTGGTGCGACGCGCGCGGGGACGGCGAATGGGTCGTCGCGATCCGCTGCGCCGAACTGTCCGCGGACGGCCGCACCGTGCGCGCCTTCGGCGGCGGCGGCATCGTCGCGGCCTCGGACCCCCGCGCCGAGCTCGACGAGACCACCGCCAAACTCCGTACCTTCCTCGGCACCCTGAATTGCACGGTCCCCGAGCCATAATTCCGGTCCCGCTCGACTCGGAGACGTGTCACGGCGTCCGGGCACTGTCATCGGCCTCCGCTTCGCTCCCGGCAGCGCGACCCTCGTGACCCGAGTCCTTCCCTCTTCCACTCGGTCCAGGCCCGGGCGGGCCGCGCTGTGTCATCGGCCTCCGCTTCGCTCCGGCAGCGCAACCCTATTAACCCGTGTCCTTCCCTCCTCCACTCAGTCGCTGCGCTCCCTCCCTCCGTCAGTCCAGGCCCCGGGCGGGCCGCGCTGACGATCACAGGTCGATGTTGTAGGTTGGCCCGGATAAACTACGCATGCGTCGATGTATGGGAGTTCCGCGATGAAGTTTGCTGTTCCCGGGGTAACGAGCGCTGTCGTCGGAGCCGTGGTCGGCGCGGTGGCGGTGTTCGTGATCACGGCGGCGGCCGGGCAGAACTCGCGGCCCGACGTCGACCGCAGCGGCAACCAGTCGTCGTCGCTGCTCAACAACGTTGAATACGGCAGTCGCTGAGTCGCCGACCGGCTACCTAACCACTGACGCCGCTCGCACAGCGCCGCTCGGTCGGCGCTGGTTCGCCGGGACGGTCCTCGCCGCATTCCTGCTGACATTCCTGCAGGCGCCCGGCCTGACCGTCGCCGACACCAAATACGATCTCGCCCAAAATCCGATGGGCTTTCTGCAACGGGCCGCGCACCTGTGGAGCAGTCAGGCCCCGATGGGGCAGGTACAGAACCAGGCATACGGCTACTTCTTCCCGCACGGCGCGTTCTTCGCACTCTGGCATGCGGTCGGGGTGCCCGCCTGGGTGACGCAGCGCATCTGGTGGGCGCTGCTGATCCTGGCCGGATTCTGGGGAGTGGTGCGGCTGTGCGAGGTGCTCGGCATCGGCACCCGCGGATCGCGGATCGTCGCGGCGCTCGCCTTCGCCCTGTGCCCGCGGGTGCTGACCACGCTCGGATCGATCTCCTCGGAAACCCTTCCGATGATGCTCGCCCCCTGGGTGCTACTGGCCCCCGCCGCACTGGGGCGAATAACCCAGGTGCGCAACGCTATCCGCCCCCACACCGGCGATACCGACGCCACCGCCGAGCCGTCGGCACGCGGCGCCGATCGGTGGCCTCGCGGCCGGTGGGCCGATACCCGGTCTCGCATTCCCCGCCTGCGCCTTCCACGGGGCGACCGCGCACAGCATGGCCCCTCGACGCTCGTTGCGCCCGAAGTGACTCCTGCCACCGGCAGCCACAGCGACCGGGCGAACGAGCGTGCCCGGCCGTCTCCCGGTGAGCAGGCAGCCCGCGCGGGACGGACCGGCGACGGGGACGGTAAACCGGCGGAGCTTGCGGAGCCGGTGGGGTGGGAAAGCACAGGGGACGGTAAACCGGCGGAGCTTGCGGAGCCGGTGGGGTGGGAAAGCACAGCGGAGCAGATCGGAGCGCACGGACTGCCGCGGCACGGAGCGCTCTCGCCCGCGGGCAGTGCGCTAGCGCTGGCGCTGATGGGGTCGGTGAATGCGGTGGCGACGGCGGCGGCGTTCCTGCCCGCCGCGATCTGGTGGGCGTCGTATCGACCCAATCGCGCCTGGTGGCGGTTCACGCGGGCCTGGATTCCGTTGCTGGCGCTCGGCACGCTGTGGTGGGTGGTGCCGCTGCTGGTGCTCGGCAAGGTGAGCCCGCCGTTCCTGGACTACATCGAATCCTCGGGGGTCACCACCCAGTGGGCGTCGCTGGGCGAGGTGCTGCGCGGCACCGACAGTTGGACGCCGTTCGTCTCGCCCGAACGCATCGCGGGGGCGGTGCTGGTCACCCAGCCGGGGGCGGTGCTGGCGACCGGGCTGCTGGCGGCGGCGGGCATGGCCGGGCTGGCGATGCGGTCGATGCCGTGCCGGGGCCGGTTCACGCTGATCCTGATCGTCGGGCTGGTCGGCATCTGCGCCGGCTATGCCGGGGAGCTGGGCGGTCCGTTCGCCGAGCCGGTACGGGCATTCCTCGATTCCGCCGGGGCGCCGCTGCGCAATGTGCACAAGCTGGAACCGCTGATCCGGCTGCCCCTGGTCATCGGCCTGGCCCAGCTGCTGGGCCGGGTGCCACTGCCCGCGTCGGTCCCGATGCAGGTGTGGCGCAGGGCCTTCGCCCATCCCGAACGGGACCGGATGGTGGCGCTCGCGGCGCTGGTCCTGACCGCCCTTGCGCTGTCGACCTCGCTGGCGTGGACCAGCAAACTGGCCCCCCGCGGCGCCTACGACCGGGTTCCGGCCTACTGGACCCAGACCGCACAGTGGCTCGCCCGCAATGCCGCGAACACCCGCGCGCTGGTCGTTCCGGGCGCGCCGTTCGCCAGCCAGGTCTGGGGGCTGACCCGCGACGAACCGCTGCAGGCGCTGGCGAGCACCCCGTGGGCGGTGCGCGACGCCGTGCCACTCACCCCGCCCGGCGCGATCCGGGCCATGGATTCGGTGCAGCGGCTGATCGCCGACGGGCGACCCTCGACCGGGCTGGCGCCGGCGCTCATCGATCAGGGCATCGGAATTCTGGTGCTACGCAACGATCTCGATCCCGATACGTCGCGATCGACCCGGCCGATGCTGGCGCACGAGGCCATCGAGCACTCCCCCGGCCTGACGAAGGTGGCGCAGTTCGGCAGCAAGATCGTCACCGGGCACGGCGAGGGCCTGGTCGCCGACGGCGATCTGCGCCCGGCGTATCCGGCGATCGAGATCTACCGGGTGAACACCCAGCGGCCGGGCACACCGGCCGATGTGCACAGCGGCCCGGGCGCACCCACATCGTTCCCGGGGGCCTACACCGTGCCACTGAATTCGGTGCCGGTGGTGCAGGGCGGGCCCGAGGTGCTGGAACGGCTACGGAGCTCCACCTCGGCGCCGAACAGCGCCTCCGATCCGGACCGCATCACACCCCCTCCCGCCGGCGGCACCCCCAGCCTGGACAGCACCGCCACCAGCCCGAACGGCACCCTGGCCACTCCGACCAACACGGCCATCGCACCGACCGCCCCAGCCGCTGCGCCGACTGACCCCGCGGTCATACCGAATGGGCCCGTACTACTCGCCGCCGATGCCGCCGGGGCCGGATTATCCGGTGGCACAACGACTATCACCGATACCCCGATGGATCGCGAGACCGACTTCGGCAAGGTCGACGACCACAGCTCGGCGCTCCGCGCACCCACCGACGCTCGGCGCACCTACAACCGGGCACCCGACTACGCGGTCCCGGGTAGCGCGCTGGTCGAGGGGCAATGGTCGGGCGCCACAATCACGGCCTCGAGCTCCGCGTCCGACGCCACCCAGCTGGGCGGCTCGGCGCCGGGCAGCTCCACCGCGGCCGTGGTGGACGGCGATCCGTCGACCGCCTGGCTGAGCAGCAGTGCCGAACATGCCGTGGGGCAATGGCTCAAATTGGACCTGGATCATCCCGTCCGGGCCGGGGTGCTGCAGGTGACGACGAGCGCGGCGGCGCTCGGGGATCCGGTGAAGTGGATCGAGGTGCGGACCCGGAACGGCACCGTGGCCGCCCGCATCTCCAAACCCGGTGTACCCGTCTCGGTATCGTTGCCACCCGGTCGAACCGATTGGCTCACCATTACCGCCATCGCCACCGAGAGCGGCAGCGCGGGTGGGCAATTCGGCATCTCCGAGGTCGGCCTGGACGACTATTCGAACCGCGACGCGCCCGTGGCCGTCGCCATCCGCCATCGCGCGGTGCTGCCGCCGGCACCGGCCGGAACGCGGGTGCGCGGCTGGGATCTGGGGCAGGAATTCCCAGGCCGCAGCGGCTGTTTCGATGCGCCCGATCGGGTGCGCTGCAGTAAGGGCCTGGCGCTGCCGGCCGAGGAGCCCGGCGCGTTCGAGCGCACCCTGAGCGTCCCCGCGCCGATGAACGTCGCGCCGCAGCTGATCGTGCGGGCCCGGCAGAGCCCCGACCTCGAGGCACTGCTGACCGACCATCATCGGCCCGTCGCGCGCGGTGCGGCCGACGTCGGCGATCTGCGCGGCTCGGCCTTCGCCGCCACCGACGCCGATCCGCGCACCAGCTGGATCGCGCCGGAGGATACGGTGCGAAATCCGGCGGGTCCCAAGCCGACCCTCACCCTCGAACTACCCACCCCCGCCCTGGTGACGGGGCTGGAGGTGACACCGCCGACGGGCACGCTGCCCGCCCGGCCCACCTCGATCTCGGTGAATCTCGGCGACGGGCCGCAGGTACGCAGGCTCGATCCCGATGCGCCCGCCGGCCATCCGGTCCGCATCTCGCTGCACCCCCGCGTCACCGACCGTATCGAACTGAGCATTGCGACGTGGAACACCGTATTGGACCGCACCGCACTGGGTTTCGCGCAACAGCAGCCGCCGGGACTGGCCGGGGTGCGCGTGCTCGGCCCGAACTATCCCGCCCCCGCCGCCGGTGATCGCCCGATCACCATCGACTGCGCGCACGGTCCCGCCGTCGCCGTCGCCGGGGCGATCGTGCACACCACTATCACCGCTACCGCCGACCAGTTACGCACCAGTGCACCGGTTCCCGCGCAGGTCTGCGGGGTGGACACCATTGCGCCGCACCCGTCCGACGCATCGAATCCACCCCGCGGGGTGGCCCTTCCGACCGGCCGCGTCGACGTCACCGTCACACCCACCCCGATGTTCTCCGTCGACGAGCTCCGGCTGAATCGCACCGATAGTGCGCCCCAGCCTCTTTCGGCACCGCCGGGCACCCACCTGCTGGTACTGCCGTTGAGCACCAACGTCGGCTGGCGCGCCCGCACCGCCGACGGCCACACGCTCACCCCGATCGTCGTCGACGGCTGGGAGCAGGCCTGGCTGGAACCGGCCGGCACACAGGGCCCGATCACCGTCGAATTCCCGATCGACCGCTGGTACCGGCTGTCCATCTTCGGCGGGCTGCTCTTGCTGCTGCCTCTCATCGCCCTGGCGCTGCCCAGATTCCGCCGACGGCACTCTCAACCACCCGGCGGCGTGGGTCCCGCGCAATTCGATATGGCCGCCCCACCTGGAGCATTCGCCGGATATACCGACTCCACATCTGCCGCTACACCAGACGAATCTGCGCCGACGCCGCTCGAGCTGGACGAGCACTCCTCGACATCGCCTGGTGCACGGGATGATCGGGCACCACGGACCTGGAACAGCCGGGTGCTCGCCATGATCGGGCTGACGCTCGCAGCGCTGTTGATCTCCGGACCCGTCGCGGCCGGGATCGCCGTCGCCGGCCTGGTGGCCGAGCGGTTCTTCGCCCGCCGGATGCCGCGCATTCTGGTCGCGGTCACCGGGATCGGCGCCGCGCTGGCCGCCGCCGCCCTGTCCACCGGGCCCTGGCGATCCCCGGACGGGTATATGGGAGGCTCGCTCTGGGTGCAATTCCCGGCCCTGGTATCGGTTGTCGCGCTGGGACTTTCCGCCCTGCCGCGGTGCCGACGCCCGCCTATCCGAAGCGCCGGCGGACCCAGACGCGGATCGGCTCCTCGATCAGCGCATACCCGGCCGCCGCCAGCGGCAGGGTGAACAGCACCGTCAGCGCCAGCACGTGCAGGAACATCCCGTGGAACGGGATGATTCCGAATATCTGGAACACCACGCTCAGCACCGCGAGATGCCAGATGAAGATGCCGTAGGACCAGCGGCCGATCGTCGCGGCCACCCGGCTCTGCAACCAGCGATGCCTGGCGTTGCCCAGGATCAGGGGCGAGAGCAGGCCGAATCCGATCAGTGCGCCCAGGCCCATCTTGGTCACGTACTGCCAGGCCTGGCCTCGGTTCAGACCGGACGGGCCGCCGAGATCCGTCGCCGATAACAGCAGGGCGAGCAGCGCCAGCGACCACATGGCCCAGCGGTTTCCGGCGATCCGCCGCCACCGCGACGGCTGCCCCACCGGCGGTGCCTCCACCAGTTCGGCGAGCACCATCCCGACCGCGAACCAGGGCAGATATCCGGGCAGCCAGTTATCGGAGTGGATGGCGTTGGGCGTCGGCACGGGCAGCAGGTTCCAGCCCAGGCTGACCAGGCCGAACGCCAGCACCACCGGCGCCCGCCACCGGGCCGCCGGGCCGCGCATCCACACCATCGCCAGCGCCAGTATCGGCAGCAGCAGATAGAAGGCCACCTCCACCGACAGGCTCCACATCTGAGTCAACCCGTCGGTCAGGGTCAACGGCACGAACACCTGGACCAACGCCAGATTCGCCATCCACACCCGTCGCCCCGCCGAATCGGCCGCGGACGGCAGCAGCGTCAGCACCACACACACCACGACCCAGTAGGCGGGCAGAATGCGCGCGGCCCGATGCAGCAGATATCGGCCCGCCGACGGCGCGGCCCCCAGCCCGCGGGCCGCGCCCGCATGCGGGCGCCACAGCAGAAATCCGGACAGCCCGAAGAAGACGGCGACCGTCATATCGAACCGCTCCAGCACCCGGCCCAGTACCGGAATCCCCGTCGCCGCGGTCTGAAATGCGACATGGGTGACGACAACGCCCAGCGCCGCGAGCCCGCGCATCCCCGCGAGCGCCGGAACGAAGCCGCGCGCCGCGGTATTCATCGGCGGCGCGTGCGAGTCTCCCGCGGGGGCATCCGGTGTCAGTGTCGTGGACATTGGGCTCCAGTGTGCCGTGTAGGTGATCGTGGCGGATCGGCGGAGGTTTCCGGCCTCAGATCGGCGCTTCCCCGGTTCGGACTGTTAGTGTCGGGGCTCACGCGTGCTGCGCCGTCGACGCAGTGCGGGTTGGTACTGCCTGTTGGATGACGAGGAGATTTTGCATGGCACTGCGTGCCGGTACCAGAAGGACGGTGGCCTGCGTGCTCGTGGGCCTGGGCACGCTGCTGATCGTTGCGGCCGTGCTGATGCCAACGTATGCCCTCGGGCAGCTGTCCAAGACTCCCCTCGATCTCGAAGTCACCACCATCGCGGCGAACAGCCCGAACGCGCCGAGCCAGGTGCTGGAGGCTAATTCGCTCACCTCGGGCGACGGGCCGGCGAAGATCGACTCCAATGTGCGGCTGATCTCGCAGCGATACCTGACCGTCGAGGATCCCTCGGATAAGAACGAGATGACGATCCAGGCCGGCCAGACGCTCCGCAATATCGACGCGCAGGGCGATACGGGTCTGCTGTCGGCCACCATCGATCGGGTCACCATCGACCGCAAGGACGGTATGCCGGTCGAGGACGATCCGAACGGCTCGATCGCGGTGGCCACCGACAGCAAGGGCAACAGCGTCGCCGACCCGGTGCAGCACGACGGGCTGCAGTACCGGTTCCCGATCGGCACCGATAAGCAGACGTACCCCTATTTCGATGTCAACGTGCGCAAGTCGTCCGACATGAACTTCGTCGAGCAGACCGAGATCAACGATCTGAAGGTCTACCACTTCCAGCAGAAGATTCCGGCGACGGATCTGTCGAAGGTGGTCAGCTCGCCCACCAATCAGCTGACCTTCCCCGCCGCCAAGTGGGGTGTCCCGGGCGGCAGCACCAGCATCACGATGAATCGCTACTACACCAACACCCGCGACGTCTGGGTGGAGCCGGAGACCGGCACCATCATCAAGGGCTCCGAGCAGATCCACCTGTACTACGCCCGCAGCGCCGACAAGCCCGACCTCACCGCGCTGCAGTCCACCCTGGTGTTCGACGACAACACCGTGAACTCGCAGATCGCGATCGCCAAGCAGAATATGGACAAGATCTCGATGTACGGGCGGACGCTGCCGATCATCCTGGGCGTCGTCGGCGTGATCGCGCTGGCCGTCGGCCTGGTCCTCGGCCTGCGAGGCAACGGCAATGAAAAGCCGGGCCGCTTGGTCAAGCCGAAGAACCCCCGGGGCACCTCCGCCACCGCGGCGAACGCCCCGTCAGCGGGGTTCTCGGGGTTCGGCGCGAATCCCACCGACCCGCCCACCCAGCAGCTGAACATTCCCCGGAACGACTGAACATTCCTGCTGGACAGCAGGATTCGCTTCAGCAGTGGCTCCCCGCGTATTCGCCGGGAGCCACTACTTGTTCCGGCGCCGCCACTGCCACCTCCGCCGTCCCCGCACCGCCCTCCGTCGTCCCCGCACGGCCACCCACCATCTCCGCACGATCGCCCGCTGTCATTCCGGCACGATCGCCCGCTGTCATTCCGGCGTGCTCTTGGCCGGAATCCATAGCCGCACAGCAGATCCCGGCCAAACGCATGCCGGGATGACTGAGGTGTCACATCACCAGTTCGGGGGTGTCACATCACCGGTCCGGAGGGTCACATCACCGTCCTCGCCGCCGGACGACCGCCTCGTCTGTGGCCGCGCGCAGGACCACCGCGATGATCACGGCCGCAACGACGGTGACGACACCCGTTGCGGTACCGATCAATACGGGCAGGGAGCGGGCGAATAGCACGATCACGGTCACCTCGGCGGCCAGCCCCACCCAGGTGATCGCCGCGGGTGCGGTGCGATCCACCGCGATCGCGGAGAGCAGGGCGCCCTGCAGCAGCGCGAGCAGGGCGCCGTCGAGGGCGAACAGCCACAGCCAGCCCTCGATCGGGGCATAGTCGCGTCCGGCGAGTAGCGGCGCCAGCGGCGCCAGCACGGCCGCACCCGCGACCGCGACGATCCCCACGGCCAGCAGCACGCCGAGCGCATCCCGGATCGCCCGGGCCGAATACTGTGGTTGCGCCATCCGCGGATACAGCACCACCCCGACCGCCTGCGGCAGCCAGAACGCGATCTTGGTGGCGATGGCGCCGAGCGCATACCGGCTGGCATCCGCATCGGTGAGCACGACCCGCGCCACGATCAGATCCACCGACGACAGCGCCATGAGCGCCGCCTGCACCTGCGCCGCCCGCAGCACCGCCGCGCCCTCCGCGGGCAACCGCATCCGTTCCAGCGCCCTGGAGCCCAGCCGATTCCACCAGGAGGGTGCAACGATTCGGGAGCCACCGACGGCCCCCTTGGCCTGCTCGTCCACTTTTCGCCTGCTGCCCGCACAATCGACCCGGATTTCGTGAAAAGTGGACGGATAGGCCAAGGGCTCCGCCGCGGGAGCCTGTTTATGCTGCGCAGCGCCATCAGTTGCCGCACCTCGTGTACGGATCCGCGTCCGGTTCAACGCACTGGAACGAGAGCGGATCGCGGACGCGGGTGCGGCAAGTCCGGCGTCCGGTCGGAGCGCGGGCTCGAAGACGCGGGCGGCCAGTGCTGCGCCGCCCAGGCCGAGGGCCGCCACCCAGAGCGCACCCGCAGTACCTGCGCCGAGGGCCAGTGCGAGCAGTGCGGGAGCCACTCGCGCAACACCCGCACCTCCGAGAACCACTGCCAGCGCACGGAATCGGCGCGCACCCTGCAGGATCCCCTGTTCACCCGAGAGCAGCACCTGAGCGGGGGCCGCCACCAGCGCACCGGCGGCCGCGGCCGCACCGACATGCAGGACGGCGCCGACCACCGGAATCAGGACCACGGCGACAACCGCGACGACCGCCGCGCACCTGCGGCCCAGCCCGCGCACCGCCGCGATGGGCGCACCGCGCACCAGCTCGCGCGCCACCACGTTCTGCAGCGCCAGGGCCGGTACCGCGCACAGCAACTGCACCGCGAGCAGGCTCGCGAATTCGCTGTATCCGGCGACCCCCAGCCACCGCCCGGCCAGCAGCTGCAGCAGATACCCCGCCGCATTCGCCGTCATCGCCCCCGTGGTCACCAACGTCAAATCCGCGACATCGGGCAGACGACGGACGCTGGACACCCCGCCATGCTCCCACCTCCCCCACCACCGCCCCATATTCGCCCCGCACCCTATACGGGCGCGAGTGCAAGGATCCCTATGGGCGGCGACTGAGCAACCCTTCTCGGCCTTGATCAGCCTCTACAGAGTCCTGTAGGCGGTGTTCAGAACCGACAGGGGTTGCTCGGACACCACTCTCACCGCAGTGCGTAACACGGACGGCGTAGCCCTCATCGACACCAGTGGCGAGGGATGCCTTCACCGCCGGCATTCGAGCGGGCGAGGGTTGCTCAGATCTCACTTCGACAGCGCACCCGGACGAAGGAGTCTGGGACATGGAGGGCGTCGGAGGGCGGGTAAGTCCCACCGTGATGCGGCGGCGAGCGAGTCCTGGGCACGGGATAGGGGATGCGGGACGGGTCGCGAGGGCGGGCACGTAGGGTGCTGGGCGTGACTGGGCGTGGACGCGACGGGCGGTGTGTTCGGACCGTGCCCCCCGCGTACAGCCTGGTGCTGGCGCTGGTCGTGGTGGGGCCGCTGCTGGGGCCCGGATATCTGCTGCTGCGGGATGCGGTGACGACACCGCGGTCGTATCCGACGGATTCGGCGCTCGGGCTCGGGGATGCGGCGCCGCGGGCGGTACCGCAGGACTGGCTGCTCGCGATGCTGACGCACGTCGTGGACGGCGGGGTCGTGGTCAAGGCGATCCTGGTATGCGCGCTGTGGGCGGCGGGCTGCGGCGCGGCGGCCCTGGCGCGGCGGCTACTGGGGGTCGGTCTCGCGCCGCAACTGGTGGCGGCGACCGTCGCGGTGTGGAATCCGTACGTGGCCGAGCGGCTGCTGCAGGGCCATTGGAGCCTGCTCGCCGGGTACGCCGCGCTGCCGTGGACGGCGCTGGCGGCGCAGCGAATCCGGGAGTCGGGCGTGGGGCATCCGCGTATTCGGCGGCGGTACACCGCTGACAAGTCCGCATCACCGGTACCGAGCACACCGGAACCCGATGACACCTCCCACCGCGTGGGCACCGCCGGGGTCGCGCGGCCCGAATCCCGTACCGGCCAAACGGTTTTCGCCTGGCTCACGCTGGGCGGAGTATTCGCAGCAGCGGGACTGACACCGACCGGAGCAGTACTTGCGGGCTGCGTGGCGGTGCTGCTGGTCGGGCGGCGCAATCTGCTGGGGACAGTGGCGCTGTGGTGTGCCGCCTCGGCACCGTGGCTGGTGGCCGCCGCGCTGTCGGGAGCGGGTGCCGAACCATCGGATCCGGCCGGCATCGCGGCATTCGCGGCGCGCGCGGAACCCGGACTCGGCACGCTCGGCAGCCTCGCCGGGCTCGGCGGAATCTGGAACGCGCAGGCCGTACCCGGCTCGCGCACAACGCTGTTCGCACTGGCGGGATCGGTCGTACTGCTCGCCATCGTGGCCACGGGCATCCGGCGCGTCGCGATATCCGGCGAGGCAACCACACTGCATGCCCGGCGGACACTGCTGATGCTCGCCGGTGCGGCGATCGTGCTGCCCGCGCTGGGCGCGACCGGATGGGGCGTGCACTTCGGGGAATTCCTCGTCGCCCGCGTGCCCGGCACCGGATTGCTCCGCGACACACAGAAATACGTCGCCCTGGCCATGCCCGCCTTCGCCCTGTGCGCCGCCGCGGGCTGCCGCAACCGCTCGAAGGCGCCGGATGCCGACCATGGCACCACGGCCGATACCGCCGGTACCACGGACCACGGTCCGAACCCCGCCGAACTGGGCTCGGCGAATTCAGCAGCGGAGACCGGCAGCGCAGACCGGCCCGACCACAGCACGGCTCGGCATCGCCCGCGGGAGTCCGTGGCATACGCCGATGCCGGGTGGCGGCCGTCCGGCCCGCGGCCGTCCGATTCGGCGACCGCGAGCGGAATGACCTTGACCGCGGTGCTTTTCATTGCGTTGCTGATCGCCGTGCTGCCGGATCTGGCGTGGGGAGTGGGGGGTGCGCTGCGGCCGGTGCACTATCCGGCGGGCTGGGGGCGGGTCGCCGCACGGATGGATGGACCCGGGGATGTCGCGGTGCTTCCGGGTGGGATGTTCCGCGAATTCCCTTACAGCGGCAGGGTTCCGGTGCTGGATCCGGCGCCGCGGATGCTGCCGCGCGATGTGCTGCAGACCGGAGAGCTACCGGTGGCCGGGGGGGTTGTCGCCGGCGAGGGTACCCGCGCCCACACGGTCGAGGGGCTGCTGCGGCACGGGGCGGCGCCGTCCGGCCTGGCCGCCGAGGGGGTCGGCTGGATCCTGGTCGAGCACAATACGCCGGGGCCGGTCGGCGACTCTAAAGCCACTCTCGCCCAGCTGAATACCGTGTACTCGGATCACGATCTCACCCTGTACCGGATCCCGGATCCCGTCGACCCGCACCCGGCGTCGCGGGCGGCCGATCGGCGCATCGCGACCGGCGCGCACATCGTGTGGGCACTGTTGCTCGCCGCCGCGGCAGCGGCCTGGATCACACCGCCGCGGCGGCGGCCTGGCTGATGCGGCGGCGCGGGCGCTCAGGCCCGGCGTCCGGTCACCAGCCCGCTGACGTAGTCGCCGCGGGCCACGGCGGACAACACCTCGTGGACGCCGTTGGCGGTCAGGTCCCAGGAGAATTCGCGGGCGCGGGCGCGGGCCTTTTCGCCCATGACGGTGCGGGTTTCGGCGGTGGCGAGCAGCTCTCCGACCGCCTCGGTCAGCTGCGCGGCATCGTCGACCAGAATCCCGGTGGCGCCGTCGACGATCGAATCGGTGAGGCCGCGCGAGCCGCGGTACCCGATGGTGGCGACGCCGTGCTGGGCCGCCTCGATCACCGCCAGACCCCACCCCTCCTTGCGCGAGGGCAGCACGTGCACCCAGGCGCGAGAAAGCAATTCATGCTTGCGGGCCTCGTCGACATGCCCGTGGAAGGTCACCGAATCGGCGATATCGAGCTCGTGCGCACGGGTTTTCAGATTCTCGGCCCACCAGCCGCCGCCGATCACGTCCAGATGCAGGCCCGGATGATGCGCACGCAGCCCGGCCACCACCGCCAGCGCATCCTCGATCTGCTTGTGCGGCACCAGACGCGAGAGCACCACGACGCTCGGATGCAGGGTCCGGGTCTGCGCGGCACCGGTCGGTACCTGCTCCGGCACCGGTTCGGCGCCGTTGCGCACCACGGCGATTCGTGCGCTGTGGACGCCGAGCGAGGCCAGCTCCTCCGCCGAGGGCAACGAGACGGTCAGATACTGATTGCGCCGATGCATCCGCGGGGACAGCCGCGATTCGATCCACCAGCCCACGCGCCCCACCCATCGCCCGGCGACCGGCCACTGCTCGCGGTGGCCGTGATGCACCAGCACCACCGCGGGTGCCCGCGTCACCGCGCGGGCGAAGAACGGGATGCCGTTCTGGGTGTCGATCACCACGTCCGGGCGCAGGCCCCGCAGCGGGCCGAGACCGATACGACCGCAGAGGATCGCCGCCAACGCCCGCGGATACACCGAGTAGCGCCCGCCGCCGCGGCTGATATCGATACCGTCCAGGCGCTCGCGCCGGCGCGCACCCCGATAGCGTGCGGTGCGCAGCGTCACCTTCACCCCGCGCGCCGCCAATGCCGCGCCGACCTGCTCGAGATACCGCTCGCTGCCGCCGCCCTGCGGATGACCGGTGTCGCGCCAGCACAGCAGCAGCACCTCGCGCACGCCGGCAGCTTGCGTCACCACGGAGGGCCCGGGAGATCCGGCATTGTGGGCACAGCGCACTCCAGGTCGTTCTCTGGCGGATAAGGTCACAATCCGCTCCACCCTAACGGCCGTATCCGGCCTCGAGGCTGTGGGATCACTATGTAAAACTGGTTTCGCCATGCTTCGAGCCGACCGAACCGGACCGCGTCCCACCCCCGAACGCCGCGCCACACCGCCTCTCGAGCCCGGGTCCGGATCGCCGTCCGCGCGCCGGGCAATTCCGCGCTTCGCGCGCCGGGCCACGCTGCGCCGGTCGCTGCGGCTGCTGAACAGTTTCCGCTTCGAGCAGACCGATCCGGCCCGGTTCTACGGCGGCATCGCCTCCGACACCACCGATCTGGTGGCCGACTTCTACCGGGACCTGACCGGACGCGATCTGACCGGCGTGACGGTGCTCGATGTGGGCGGCGGCCCGGGCTATTTCGCGGACGAATTCGATGCGGTCGGGGCGCGCTACATTCCGGTTGAACCGGATCCGACGGAAATGCACGCCGCGGGCCTGACGGTCCCGGGCGCGGTGCGCGGTTCGGGTATGGCGCTGCCGTTCCGCGATAACGCCGTCGACATCTGCCTGTCCTCGAATGTGGCCGAGCATGTGCTGCGCCCGTGGCAGCTGGCCGACGAGATGTTGCGGGTGACCAGGCCCGGCGGGCTGATGGTGCTGTCGTACACGGTCTGGTCGGGTCCGTTCGGCGGGCACGAAACCGGACCCTGGCACTACCTGGGCGGGGAGTACGCCGCGCGCCGCTACCGGCGCCGCACCGGCCGCGCGCCGAAGAACCAGTTCGGGGTGTCGCTGTTCGCGGTGCGCGCCGCCGACGGGCTGCGGTGGGCGGCCGGCATCGGCGATCCTGACGCCGCCAACAATCCTACCGGTATGGAAAATCGCTCCGGGGCAAGGGTTCTCGCTACCTTCCCGCGGTATCACCCGCGCTGGGCATGGTGGCTGGTGCGCGTGCCGGGCATCCGGGAACTACTGGTCAGCAACCTGGTCGTGGTGACAACCAAGCGCTGAACCGGCCGTCCGGGCCACCTTCCCTGTGCGGCCCGGACACACCGATCCCCGCGGAATTAGCGTTCCAGTCGCCCGCGGCGCCAGAATCGGCCTCCGCTGGCGTGTTCCGGCTCATTCCACGGCGGTTCCTGCATCGCCAGACCGACGGTTTCGAGCGGGGTGAGCCCGACCGTGCCCGCCAGCGCGCGCACCGTAGCGACCGCCTCGGCAGCCTGTAGCGCCGCCGCCGCCTGCTCGAGCGTCAACGTCCGGCCCGGCAGGAAGGATACGACCCACCCGCCGATGCCGACGGATCTTGCCTGATGCGGCGTCTGATCGCTCGTCATCAGCGATCTACCGACCACTTGCACCGCCACGACTCAGACTCCCCTGCGATTGCATTTGAAAAATCGGCCAATTGCAGCTAGCTATCAGCATGCTCCGCGGCGGGGGGAAACGCAATAGTGCGTTCTGCGAAAAGCGAACCGGGAGGTAGGGTTTCGTGATTCAGGATGCCTGAAGGTAACTGAGAGGATTGGCGTGGCGACCCTCAGTGCCCGGGTGCCCGCACCCTCAGCATCACCGCGGGAATCTGCCCCCGCCGTCGCGGGGCATCCACGACATCCACCTCCCATCCGGGCGGCAAGACCTGCTGCAACCGTTGCCCGGCGCGATGCAGCGGAGTGCTCGCACTCACGCATCCGGGCTCGGTTACCTCCGGGACAACAGGTAGATCGAACTCCAAATCGGTCATGCCCACCCACCTCTCACACGCTCGGCCTCCACCGACAGTGAGCGGGTACTGGCCGCCGACCACGATGTGGCATTCAGTTCAGCCGATTAGTTAATTTTCCGCAATCGAACTGGTCGGACATGAGATGTAGAACACACCGAGAATAGGCCACTTCGGGGCCGTATCGGCGCAACAGCACCCAATGCACACAAAACCGCCCGTGCCGTTAGTAAAACGGCACGGGCGGTTGGTATTTCGCCGGACCTCCGGCTGGGGATGAATAGCCGGCGGACCTTGCGGGGGCGGGTAAAGGGTAGCGGTGGGCAGACTCAGCCCAGGCGCTCCTTGAGCGCCTCGAATTCGTCACGCACGCCCGAGGGCAGCTTGTCACCGATGAATTCGAACCACTCCTCGATGAGCGGGATCTCGCGACGCCACTCCTCGAGGTTGACCTTCAGCGACTCGTCGACATCGGCCGCATCCACGTCCAGGCCCACCAGATCGAGGTGCGCGGCGACCGGCACATTGCCGATCGCGGTGGCCTGCGCCTCCGCGGTGCCCTCGATGCGGTTGACGATCCACTCCAGCACGCGGGAGTTCTCGCCGAATCCGGGCCACAGGAAGCGACCGTCCTCGCCGCGACGGAACCAGTTGACGTAGAAGATCTTCGGGAGCTTGGCCGCGTCGGCATTCTTGCCGAGATTGATCCAGTGGCCCAGGTAGTCGCCGACGTGGTAACCCATGAACGGGATCATCGCCATCGGATCGCGGCGGACCGTGCCGACCTTGCCCTCGGCGGCGGCGGTCTGCTCCGAGGACAGCGTGGCGCCCATGAACACGCCGTGCTGCCAGTCGAAGGACTCGGTCACCAGCGGCACCGTGGTCTTGCGGCGGCCGCCGAACAGGATCGCCGAGATCGGCACGCCCTGCGGATCGTCCCACTCGGGCGCCAGGGTCGGGCACTGCGACATGGGCGTGGTGTACCGCGAGTTCGGGTGAGCGGCAAGAGTTTCGGTCTCCCGCAGGAACCAGTCGTTGCCCTTCCAATCGACCAGGTGGTCGGGCTCTCCCTCGAGGCCCTCCCACCACACATCGCCGTCGTCGGTGCGTGCGACGTTGGTGTAGACCGTATTGCCGGCCTCCATGGTGGCCATGGCGTTCGGGTTGGACTTGTGGTTGGTGCCGGGGGCGACGCCGAAGAAGCCGAACTCGGGATTCACCGCATACAGGCGGCCGTCCTCGCCGAAACGCATCCAGGCGATATCGTCGCCCAGGGTCTCCGCGCGCCAGCCCGGCACGGTCGGCTGGATCATCGCGAGGTTGGTCTTGCCGCAGGCGCTGGGGAAGGCTGCGGCGACGTAGTAGTTCTTGTTCTCCGGCGAGATCAGCTTGAGGATCAGCATGTGCTCGGCCAGCCAGCCCTCGTCGTGGGCCATGGCCGAGGCGATGCGCAGGGAAAAACACTTCTTGCCCAGCAGCGCGTTACCGCCGTACCCCGAGCCGTAGCTCCAGATCTCACGATCCTCGGGGAATTGCGAGATGTACTTGGTGTCGTTGCACGGCCACGGCACGTCGGCCTCGCCCTCGGCCAGTGGAGCGCCCAGCGAATGCAGCGCCTTGACGAACGGCTTATCGGGGCCGAGCTTCTCCAGCGCGGCCTTGCCCGCCCGGGTCATCACACGCATCGACACGACCACGTATTCGGAGTCGGTGATCTCCACGCCCAGCTTCGGATCCTCGGCGCCCAGCGGGCCCATGCAGAACGGCACCACGTACATGGTGCGGCCCTTCATCGAGCCGCGGTACAGCTCGGTCATGGTCTTGCGCATCTCGTCGGGGGCGACCCAGTTGTTCGTCGGACCGGCGTCGTCCGCGGTGCGCGAACAGATGTAGGTGCGCGACTCCACCCGCGCGACGTCGGAGGGATCCGACAGCGCCAGGAAGGAGTTGGGCTTCTTGGACGGGTTGAGCCGCTGGAACGTACCGGCCTCGACCAACTGGCTGGTCAGGCGATCCCACTCCGCGTCGGATCCGTCCGACCACACCACCCGGTCGGGCTCGGTGAGTTCTGCGACCTCCCGCACCCAGGCGAGCAGCCCTGCATGCTCGGTCGGTGCGGTGCCATCGGATCCGTGAAGACCAGGAATGGTCGCTGAGGTCATGAAAACTCTCCTGAGATGGGCGGCCAAGGCGAGAAAGCCACCATTCGTGGTTGGCACCCGATCCGCCTTGCCGACAGCTACGCGGCATACCAGAACGGCGCGGATGCCGATGTTCCTTAGGTAAAGAGGTTAACGCGATGTGACGGCAAGTACGGAATGGGGTTCCTCACTCGATACCCCGGCGAGATGTGGGACAACCGCGAGCGCGAGAATCATCACGAATCGGCAGTTTCCGGGAAATGTGCCGGTCCGGGGTGTTAGAAAGACGCTCGGTGGTGGCGTCAACGCCGCACAGCAAATGTCGCGCTCGGCCGATCAGTGCTGGGTGGCCACGGATTCCAGGATCTCGAGGTCGTTCCGGCAGGCGGCCAGCTGTGCGGGCTGGCGGGAATTGAGCTGACGCACCTGGGACTCCAATTCCGCGACGCGGCGGTCGGTTTCGACCACCTTCGCCGTCGTCGCGCGCACGATCTGGTCGGTGAGCTGTGATTCAGCCTCTACCAAAGCCGTCGAGACCCGTTGCTCGAGCTGGGCCTTCACGTTCACCAGCGCATCGGACACCCATTGACGCAGGTGAGCGCGGTCCGCGATGCGCCCGCGCGCCCGCACCACCCAGTAGGCCACCGCCGCGCCCAGCAGCAGCGCGACCGGGATCGTCGCGTAATTGAGCGCGGGGACCAGCGCGAGCGGGGCCACCACGAGCCGGCCCAGGCCGAATCCGCCGGAGGCGCCCAGTGCGATCATCAAGTGATCTTCGACACCTCTGTGCCTGGGTTCGGGATCGGCCCCCAGGCGTGGCGGCGGATCCGTGCGCGGCAACAGCGCGCCCAGCGGCGCAGTTGTCGCGGTCGATCCAGGTGCCGGACCGGTCGCCGCCTCCAGTTGGCGCGACAACTCGGCCAGCCGACCGGTCAGCGCGCCGTCCAGCTCGGCGGTCAGCTGATTCACCGACAGCTGCAACTGGTCGGGATAGGTGCGGGCGCCCGCGCGGCCGAGTCGATCCAATTCCGTTCTGGCCGTGGCATTCAGCGCCCGGACGCGGGCGCCGACCTCGTGCAGCAGGTCCACCCGCGCCAAATGCATGCGGTTACGCAACGCCGACATCGCCTGTGCTCGGCCACCGTCGCGGCCGGCCAGCAGCGTCGCGCGCTCCGCACGCAGGCGACTCACCGCGGCCCCGGAGTCCAGCTCGGTGACCTGATCCACGATGCGCTGGCGGGTATCGGCCAGTACCCGGGTGACGGCGGCCGCCAGCCGGCCCTGGCCCGGGCCGGCGACGGACGCGGCGGTCAGCCGGGCGTGCAGCAGGGCCAGCCCGGAGCGGTCCAGCAGCGCGGCGTCACCGGAACCGCGCGCGGCCACCGCCAGCCGCGCCGAGACCGGCACGATCTCCGGATCCGCGCCCAGCACCGGAGCCAGCAGCCCGGTATTGCGGTCCAGCACCGCCCGCCAGTCCGGGTGGGCGTGAGTCCCGTTCATGGCGAACAGGATTCGCGTGCCGTCCGCCCGCAGCCGGCCGACCAGGCCCAGGGTGGTCGCGCCGAGCGTGGCGCCCGCATCCAGCAGCAGCAGCGCCGCGGCGGGCGCGGAAGCACCGACATCAGACACCGGGTCGGTGAGGTCGATGCGGGGTTCGAAGCGGGCCAGCTCGGTGCGCAGCAGCACGGTGTTGGCATCGGCCGGGCCGATGAGCGCCACCGGTGCGGACATGGAGCCACCACCGACGGCCCCCGGGCCCACGGATACCGCCGCGCCGCCGCGCGCGGCCCGCAACAGCACCGCGCCCTGCGGATTCCATCGCCCGACCACGGCATCTACCTCCGGCGGCAGGCCAGGGACCGGATCGGATCCCGCGGGCGGCGGGTCAGAGTCCGGCACTGCTCATCCGCTCGAACAGCCGGACGTAGCCGTTGTGTACCCGCAGCGCGGCGCGGCGGGCCGTGGCGGGCATATCGCTGGACACCACCGCGCGCCAGCGCTGGGCCCGGGCCACCGCATCGTCGGCGTCGGCCGGATAGGGCGAGGGGTACCCCGCGGCCAGATGGACAACCTCCGGGCAGGCCAGACCGGCCCGCAGGCCCAGCCACAGCGCCTCGTCACCGGCCAGATAGTCCTCGATCAGATCCCGGGCCCGGCCCGCGCCCACCCCGCCGGCGCGCGCGGCCACCCGCGCCAGCTCGTCGAGGAATTGACCGCCCTGCTGCGCGCCGGCCAGCTCGTAGCGCCGATGCAGCAGCGCATGGACCGGATCAATGCCGCTGACCGCGTGCAATATCTGCCGCACCTGCTGCGGTCCCAGATCCGGATCGCGATGCAGGGCCGCCAGCGCGGTCGACACCCCGAACAGGCCCCAGCGGGCGACCGCCGCCTCGCGATCGGCGACGTCGGGCCCGAAATCGGGGGCGGCGAACAGCTCCGCGGTCACCGTGAACGCCGGGTCGGTGTTGCCCGCATGCCGCCGCAGGGTGGCCAGGTCCTGGTCGGCGGGCGTGCCGGAGCGGGTGCGCACGGCCAGTTCGGACACCACCGGCAGGGTCGCCATGCCCATTTCGTAGGCGCACTGATCGACCGCCACCACCGCATCGGCCCAGCGCGAGCCGACCGCGTCGGCCTTGTTCAACACGATGAGCGTGCGATCGCGCGGGAGCCGCGACAGCATGGCGCGATCGCCCGCATGCGGTGTTGCGGCGAGCACGTAGACCAGCAGGTCCGCGTCCAGGACCGGATCCGGGCGGCCCGGCGCATCCACCGGCGTGGTCTCCTCCGCGGACATCAGTGCCAGTGCCCGCAGCAGCGTCGTCTTGCCGGCTCCCGCACGCCCGGTCACCTGGATACGCACCGGCCGGCGCCATGCACCCGCCAGGGCGACGACCTGTTCGGCGACCCGCGGGTCGGTCCCCGGACCGGTACGCAGGTTCGCGATCAGCTGGTCCAGCTCCGGCGCGGGTTCATGCGACGGCGGAGCGGTTGCTGCGGATTCTGTAGGCACGGTCCTACCCCCTTCCGGCGGGCAATTCTCGCAGAACTCACCCGAGTTGTCGGCACGGAACACCGTATTCCCAGCCGAATATCGGCCCCCGCCCCCACCCCGTCAAGCACCAGCCCGCAAACGCACCCCTCTCCACGCAAACGCACCCTTTCCACCGCCATCGCCGACTCCGCGCTGTCGGCGGGGCGACGGTCGTCCTCGCGCGGCCGTCCGCCGGCAAGCCGCGATGGCCGGAATATTGTCGGCGACGGCGCGGCGCAGGCCGAATTCGACCATTCGCGCACAGCGGGCGACCGGGACGTTGTGTCATCGATCACAACGCAACACCGGGAATTGACGGATGGCGTCCGGTGTTTTGTTGAGAGACAGCACAATTCAGAGTCGGCGAACCACTCGGACAATCGTCCAATCGCATACTCTGAGGCGATCGGCGGGAGGCGTCGATACGCGGCGGCGCCGCATCGACGATGTACGCAGGAGACTGTCCCGCCCGCAGGTACCGGGCGAGCGGGCCGGTCGCCGGCATAGTGAGGAGGTTGCGATGACCGTCATCGAGGACGTCATCGGGCGGGTCGACAGTGTGACCGGCGGGCGGGCGAACGGTCCGCATCCGAGCGCTGACGGCTCGCGACGACCCTTGCGGCCGTCGCGGGACCCGTTTCTTGTTCCGCCCGCCAACCTGGCCACCTACGCCCCGGGCGCCATCCTGCGCAGCCGTGCGGTGCGTATCGGTCTACTCGGGGTGATCCCGCAGCAGGTGTCGGCGTGGCAGCTGCTCTACCGCAGCAACGATATGCACGGTGACCCCGAGGCCGCGATCACCACGGTCCTGCTCCCGGCGGGTGCGGATACCGATACCGAACGCCCGCTGCTGGCCTTCGAATCGGCCGTCGACGCGACCGCCGAACAGGGTGCGCCGTCGTATGCCCTGCGACTGGGCGCCTTCGCCCCCGGTTCGATCACTCAGCTGGAGTGGATGCTGGTCGCGGGCGCACTGCGCCGGGGCTGGGCAGTGAGCATCGCCGACCATGAGGGGCCGCACGGGAATTTCGGTGCACCGCGCGAACCCGGATATCGCTCCCTCGACGGCATCCGCGCCGCACTGCGGTTCGCTCCGCTGGGTCTGCTCGCCGAAACGCCCGTCGCGGTGTGGGGATACTCCGGCGGCGGCATGGCCGGCTCCTGGCTCGTGGAGATGGCGCCCACCTATGCGCCCGAGATCGATATCGTCGGCGCGGTGCTCGGCGCGCCCGTCGGCGATCCGGAGCAGGTCTTCGTCCGGCTCAACGGCGGCCCGTTCGCCGGATTCCCGCCGATCATGATCGCGGCGCTGCGGCGCCTGTATCCCGTGCTCGATCGCATCCTCGACGCCGAACTCAACGCCGAGGGCCGTCGCCTGCTCGACCTGGCCTCCCGGCTGGCGCCCATCGTCGCGCTGCCCCGGCTGGCGCACCGCGATGTCGGCGACTATCTGGACCGGCCGCTCGCACAGGTGCTGGCCGAGCCGGGGATGCGGGCGATGTTCTCCGAGCTGCGCCTGGGCGGGAACATCCCCCGCTGTCCGCTGCTGGTGATTCAGCCGCTGCACGACCAGGTCATCGCCGTCGACGCCATCGACGAGCAAGTGGACCGCTACCGTAGCGGCGGCGCCACCGTCACCTACGTGCGCGACCGGCTCAGCGAGCATTTCACCCTGTTACCGCTGGCCACTCCGCTCAGCCTGGACTGGCTGGCGGATCGGATCGCCGGCCGGCCGGTACGCGATACCGGCACCCGGACGGTCTGGTCGGTATTGGCCGATTCCTCGAGCTGGCGTGGCCTGCTCGAAATGACCGCTACCGCAACGAGAGTCGCGCTGGGGCGGCCGCTGCGGCAACGGGAGCGGCCACAAGTGCGTCCCGCCCGCACGATGGCGGCCTGAGGGCGCGCTGCCGCGCTGATCATCCAGTACTGGACAATGGACGCCGTGAACGACGCCGCGAACCATACTGCCGAGTCGGTCCCCGGGCCGCGGTCCACAGCATCGGCCTCGAAGTCCGCATCGCGATCGGGCGTGCAGACCGCATCCGGCGGCGGGGAGCCCGCCGCGCGGGCCGCAGGACCGAGCCCCGCCGAGGCGGCCGGACCGAGTCATCGCACCGGGTCCCGCCTCTACCCCCGCGTCACGAGCTTCCGATCGCGCCGCGGCGCGCTCACGGCAACTCAGCAGCAATCATGGGCGCGGATGTGGCCCCGCATCGGCCGCGAGGTGGGCGACGAGCGCCTGGACGCCGCGGCCTGGTTCGGGCGCGAGGCGCCGCTGATCATCGAGATCGGCTGCGGCACAGGCACCGCGACCGCCGCGATGGCACAGGCCGAGCCGCAGTTCAACCTGATCGGTATCGAGGTGTACAAGCCCGGACTGGCGCAGTTGGTGCAGCGCCTCGAGCGCGAGGGCATCGAGAATGTCCGAGTACTGCGCGGAGATGCGGTCGACGTCCTCGAACATATGGTTGCCGAAAATTCGCTAACTGGGGTGCGGGTCTTCTTTCCGGACCCCTGGCCGAAGGCGCGGCACCACAAGCGGCGATTGCTCCAACCCGCCACGATGACACTTATCGCCAGTCGCCTGCGGCCCGGCGGAATTCTGCACGTGGCCACCGACCATGCCGATTACGCCGAGCACATTGCCGCGGTAGGTGCCGCAGAACCACAGCTCATTGACCTGAATGAGGCCGCGGGCGGCGATCGCGGGCGGCTGTCCGACCCCGCCCCGATCGGCTTCGATCGGCCCGTCACGAAATTCGAAAGCAAGGCACATCGGGCCGGAAGCGCCATCACCGAGATGATTTGGGGGAAGATCGAATCATGAGCGTGCGAAGCGAGCGAACAATTAGCTCAGACGTCCCGGCCGGCACCAGCGGGGTGCTGTCATGACGGTCAGCGAGATGGACCGCGACGTGATGGACGTCACCGAGATCGTCAACGGCGCCGGCGAGAGCGCCCTGCCCGGCCCGGCACCCTCGACCTCCGGCGCCGGCTCCGCACCCCAGGGCCCCGGCGCCGACCTGCGGCGGGTGCTGCTGGTCTGGGATGCGCCGAACCTGGATATGGGGCTGGGCGCAATTCTGGGCGGCCGGCCCACCGCCGCGTATCGGCCCCGCTTCGACGCCCTGGGACGCTGGCTGCTGTCCCGCACCGCCGAGCTGTCGGTGGGCAGTAAGCAGCGGGTGGACGCGGAGGCCACCGTCTTCACCAATATCGCCCCCGGCACGGCCGATGTGGTGCGGCCGTGGGTGGAGGCCCTGCGCAACGTCGGCTATGCGGTCTTCGCCAAGCCCAAGATCGACGAGGACTCCGATGTGGACAGCGATATGCTGGCCCACATCGCAATGCGCCGCCGTGGCGCCGGGCTGGCGGGCATCGTGGTCGCCTCGGCCGACGGCCAGGCCTTCCGCGAGCCGCTCGAGCAGCTCGCGGCGAGCGGAGTTCCGGTGCAGGTGCTCGGATTCCGCGAGCACGCCAGTTGGGCGGTGACGTCCGATATCCTCGAATTCATCGACCTCGAGGACATCCCGGGCGTGTTCCGTGAACCGCTGCCCAGGGTGAGTCTCGAGTCGCTGCCCGACGAGGGGGCCTGGCTGCAACCCTTCCGGCCGCTGTCCGCACTGCTCACGTCCCGCCCTGCACAAGGAGTCGCTTAGTGTTTACCCGCTGGGGCGATCTGGTCTACCGATTCCGCTTCGCCGTCCTGGGCGTGATGGTGGCCGCGCTGCTGGGCCTTGGCGCGTTCGGACTCGGTTTGGACAAACACCTCAGCTCCAGCGGGTGGGACGATCCCGGCTCGGAGTCGACGCAGGCGGCCGAGCTGCTGGATTCGACATACGGGCGCGACCACACCGGCGATGTCCTGGTGCTGTACACCGCCCCGGACGGCAAGACCGTCGACGATCCCACCTTCCAGCAGGCGGTCGTCAACAGCCTCGACAACCTGCCCAAGGACCATCCCGACCAGATCGCCCAGGTCTACCTCTCTCCCTGGAAGGTCACCGGCGCGGCCCAGTACTCGCCGACGGTGACCATCTCCAAGGACCGGAAGGTCGCCTTCGCCTCGGTCATGCTCAAGGGCGACGACGACACCTCCACGATGCAGAACTTCCGGGAGATCAAGGACGCCTTCGACATTCCCGGGGTGAACGTCCAGGTCGCCGGGCTGCAGGCGGTCGCGGGCACGCTGAACGACACCATCGCCGCCGACGAGCAGCGCATGGAGATGCTGGCCATCCCGGCGGTGGCGGTGCTGCTGTTCTTCATCTTCGGCGGTGTGGTGGCCGCCGCGCTGCCGCTGATCGTTGGCGGCCTCACCGTGATCGGCGCCAACGGCATCGTCATGGGCATCACGAAGGTCACCGAGGTGAACTCCTTTGTCGGCGCGGTCGTTTCGATGATCGGCCTGGGCCTGGCCATCGACTACGGCCTGTTCATCGTGAGCCGCTTCCGCGAAGAGCTGGCCGACGGCTACGACACGCGCGCGGCCGTACGCCGCTCGGTGATGACCGCGGGCCGGACCGTCGCCTTCTCCGCGACCATGATCATCGCGGCCAGCGCCAGCATGCTGCTGTTTCCGCAGGGCTTCCTCAAATCCGTTGCGTACGGCACGATCGCGACCGTCGCGCTCGCCGCGCTGGCCTCGCTCACGATCCTGCCCGCGATCCTGGGCATCCTCGGGCCGCGCGTGGACATGCTGGGCCTCAAGTGGTTCCGCAAGACCAAGACCACCGAGGAGATCGAGAACGGCTTCTGGGGCCGGTGCGTGCAGTGGGTGATGAAGCATCCGCTCAAGGTGGCGGTCCCGCTGTGCATCATCCTGCTGCTGCTGATCATTCCGGTGAAGAATCTGCAGTTCGGCGGCATCAGCGAGACCTATCTACCGCCCAACGATCCGACCCGCATGGCGCAGGCGGAGTTCGACCAGCTGTTCCCGGCACTGCGCACCGATCCGCTCAACCTGGTCATCGAAACCAAGAACACGACCGAGATCAGCGGAATTCTCGCGGAGGCGAACAAGGCTCCCGGCCTGGTCGGCACCTTCTCCATCACCACCCCGCCGCCCACGGGCTCGGATGTGTGGAAGAGCTCGACGACGCTGCAGGATCCCGAACACCCCAACGCCACCGTCGACTATCTGCGGTCGATAAACGTGCCCGACGATGCGCAGGTGCTGATCGGCGGCACCCCGGCCACGACGATGGACAGCGTCAACGCGCTGCTGGATCGAATGCCGCTGATGATCATCCTGGTCATCCTGGTCACCACGCTGCTGATGTTCCTCACCTTCGGCTCGCTGGTGCTGCCGATCAAGGCGGCGCTGATGAGCGCCCTGGGCCTTGGCTCGACGCTGGGCATCCTGACCTGGATCTTCATCGACGGTCACGGGGCCGGGGTCATGAATTTCACACCACAGGCGATCACCTCGCCGGTGCTGGTGCTGATCATCGCGATCATCTATGGCCTATCCACCGACTACGAGGTCTTCCTGCTCTCGCGCATGGTGGAGGCCCGTTCCAAGGGGGCGAGCACCACCGAGGCGGTGCGGACCGGCACCGCACAGAGCGGCCGCATCATCACCGCCGCCGCGCTGATCCTGCTCGTGGTGACCGGCGCGTTCGCCTTCTCCAAGCTGGTGATGATGAAGTACATCGCCTACGGCATGGTCTCGGCGCTCATCATCGATGCCACCGTGCTGCGCATGCTGCTGGTCCCGGCCACCATGAAGCTGCTGGGCGACGACTGCTGGTGGGCCCCGGCCTGGATGAAGCGGATCCAGCAGAAGATCGGCCTGGGGGAGCCCATCCTGGACGATGAGCGGCCCGGCGGCGGCGAGGTGGTCGACCTGGTCAAGACCACCCCGGTCACCGATCCGGTGACCATGCAGATGCCGATGATGCCCGATGGGACTCCGGTCAGGGCCCGTAAACCCCGGCGCCCCAGGTTCCTTCGCCAGGTCGACCCGGAGGCGCCGACCGAACGGCTGACGCAGACACCGGCCGATCCCGATGCGGATTCCTCGCGCACCCGGCCGGCCGGTCGGCGCGGCGACGAATCCGGGGCGGCGCAGTCCTCGCTGAATCTGCCGGGCGACACCCCGGACGCCGGCGGCGCCGAGGCGTCCACCGCTCCGGCGGTCTCGCCGCCGCGTAATCTGCCGCGTCCCGCGGTGCCATCGGGCCTCCCGATGTCCGAGGATGCGGCATCGGATTACGCGGGGCCCGATGCGCCGCAGGATCCGGGCGCCGGTACCGCACCGCGGGTACTGCCGCCGCGGCCCAAGCAGACCGGTACGGTGCCGCCGCATCCGGCCACCCGCGCCCAGCGGTATCAGCCGCACGACTCCGCCGAGTCCGATCGCGCTGAGTCCGATCCCGCTGGGTCCGATCGCGCCACCAGCCACGCCCTTGCCTCGCACGCGGCGACCGAGCCGGTGCCCGCATCGGAATCGCCCGAGCCGCAGGCCGATCCGGGCCAGCCCAGCGCACCGGACTCCGGACCCCAGGCACCGAGCCCCCAGGACGCCAACCGCAGCAGTATCGAACAGTGGATGGCAGATCTGCGCTCGTCCCGCCGCCGCACCACCCAATCCGACCCGGACGAGGGCAAACACCGCGACGGCGGCGGCCGCACGGTCAGCGTGAACGAACTGCTCCGCCGCCAGGACCCGGACTAACTCCGGGGAGCGACTGTTCGGGCGCGGGCAATGCCCGTTCGGATTTCGGCGGCGACCAGTTCGGGGGCCTCCAGCATGGGGACATGTCCCACGCCGCGCAGCATGCGAGATTCGATACCGGGCCGGGTCTCGCTGCGGCCCTGGAATCGCACCGGGAGCACGCGGTCGTGTTCGCACAGCAACACGGTGACCGGCACGCGGATATCGTCCAGGCGGGTGAATCCCGTTGCGAGCGCCGGATCTTCGGCGAGATCGTCGACAATGTGGCAGTGCGCGGGCGCGGCGGCGCTGGCGGTAGCCAGGCCGTGCGGGACCGCGGCGGGGCGGTAGGCCAGCAGCGGAATCACCAGGCTGCGTACCATCGCCGGGGCCGCGGCGCCCGCGCCGATGCCGATCACCGGCCCGAACGCGCGATACTTGCGGACCAACTGCTGGGCGGCCTTGGCATCGGAATCCCACAGGCCACCCGGCGCGATGACGGTCACGGATTGCGCGCGGCCGCGCGCGGCCAATTCCAGCGCCAGCCAGCCCCCCAGCGAATTGCCGGCCACATGTACCGCGGGCCAACCATTTTCATCGAGTATGGCCTCGGCAAAATCGGCCAGCGCGGCGAAGGTCGCGGGCGGCTGCACCGCGGGACCGCCCCAGTGCCCCGGCAGGGTGGGCGCGAGAACCTCGTGGTCAGTGGACAATTCGTCGAGCACCGACCCCCAGGACTGCCAGGTGAGCAGCAGGCCGTGCAACAGCAACACCGGTGTGCCCCGGCCGGCACGGTAATACGGTTCCGGTTCGGCCACGACACGCTTCACCATGACGGGTAACGATACCCGCGTACCGCGGTGCGTACCGGCGGGTCCGGAGGAGGCAGCGAAGGGTAACCACGCAGGACCCTCGGAGGCTCCGCCGATCGGCACTGGCTTTGGTAACCGGGTCAGAATCCCGACATCAGGCGGCGCCACTGCTCGACGACCGAATATTTGGCGGTCACCGATCCGAACCGCACTTTTCCGTGCACGACCACATGTAGCGGACCGATCGGCGGGCCGGTGCGCACCTTGTTGTTCGCGCTGGAACCGATCAGATCCAGGCCGTTCAGGTCGACGGTGGCCTCCTGCGGCAGAATTAGGGTCAGCGAGGAAAACGCATCGTCCACTCGCAGCTCCACGACCTGCGTGGACATCACCGCCTGAGTGAAATCCAGGGTGGTGCTGGACATCCTGGTATTCAGGCGCATCGACGGCGGCACCTGCCACGCGCCCTTGCGGTTGACCGTGGACATCCGGGAGCGGACGACGGTGCCGGGACCCGTGGGCGCACCACGAGTCGGGGCCTCGACGTAGGGGGGCAACACCGGATCCGGCTGCCCGACCAGTCGGATACCCGGCAGATCGATGAGCACCGCATTGAGCTCACCCCGGGTCTTGGCCGCCAGGGCGGTATCCATCCGCTCGGTGAACTCCCCCAGCGACAGCATGCCGAGGCCCACGGCGCGCTGCAGCAGCATGCCGACATGGTCGCGTTCGGTATCGGAGACCCGCAGATCCCGATCGCCCACCGCGCCCCCGGTATCGGACTTCGGCCGAGCACCAGCAGCAGAAACCGTTTCACCAGCCATAACATCGAGGTTACCGACGCATTCCCCCGCGCACATCAGGGCAATCCCTGATGTTGCGGGTTACTCCAGCCCCTGCTCGATGGCGTAGCGGGTGAGCTCGACGCGGTTGGCAAGCTGCAGTTTGCGCAGCGTGGCCTGTACATGGTTCTCCACCGTGCGGTGGCTCAGGGTCAGGCGGGTGGCAATCTGCTTGGCGGACAGGCCCTTGGCTACCAGGCGCAATACCTCGGTTTCCCGATCCGTGAGGGCCGGGCGCATGGCCTGCTCGGCGGGGGTGCCGGCGATTCGGCGGAACTCGCCGAGGACCAGCCCCGCCAGGCCCGGGGTGAATACCGCCTGACCGGCGGCGGTGGCGTGGACGGCGGAAATCAGCTCGGCCACCGAGGCGCTCTTCACCAGATATCCGAGGGCGCCGGCCTTGATCGCATCGAGCACATCGGCGCGTTCGTCCGAGGCCGACAGCACCAGCACCCGGCTCCGCGGGGATACCCGCAGGACCTCCGCCGTGGCCTGGGCGCCGTTGCCGTCGGGCAGCTGCATATCCATCAGCACCACATCCGGCCGCACGGCCGCGGCGCGGCGGCCGGCCGCGCCGACCCCGTCGGCGGTCGCGGTCACCGCGAATCCCGCCTCGATCAGATCGCGCGAGACCCCGTCCCGCCACATCGGGTGATCGTCCACGACCATCACCGAGATCGATTGCCGCGCATCATCGTCGGTCATGTTGCCGCCCGTTGCGCGGTACCCGGAATTCCCATTCGGTGCCCTCCTGCGTGCGCAGCTCCGCGGTGCCGCCCAACGCGGCGAGCCGCCCGATGATGGAGTGCGATACTCCCATCCTGCCCTCGGCGGCGGCCGCGGCCAGCCGCCCCGGCGGGATTCCGGGGCCGTCGTCGCGCACGCTGAGGATCAGCTCATCGCCCGTATCCTCCAGCAGCACATAGGATTTTGCGGTTGGACCGGCATGCGATGCGGCATTGGACAGGGCCGCGGCGACGGCGGCTGCCAGCTCCCGGGCCACCGGACATGTGACGGGCACCGGATCGCCCGGCGCGGAGACGACGACCGACGGCGCGGCCTGTGCGGTCAACAGCGGGCGCAGATCCTCCTGCGCACCACCGGAATTCGCCTCGTCCAGCAAATCCGGGCCGCGCCCGGCGCCCTGCTCGGACAACAGCACCCGCAGCGCCACCTCCTGCTCGCTCGCCCGCAGCGCCAATTCTGAGGTCGCACCACCGATCTCGGTCCCGCGCCGGGTGATGTAGCTCAGCACCTGCAGCACCCCGTCGTGCACCTCGCGCGAGAGCCGCTCGCGCTCCCGGGTGGCCGCGGCGAGCAGCATCGCCCGCTGCAACTGACGCTGCGCGCGGCGGGCGGTGCTCGCGGCCAGGCCTAGTGCCAGCCCGACCGACACCAGCATCGGCGCCGTCGCATCGGTCCACAGATCCAATTCCCATTGCGCCCGAACGGCAATGCTCACCGCCGAGATCAGCACCCCGGACAGCACACCACCGACCGGGCCGGTCAGAATCGCCGCGGAGATCACCGCATTGGCCGCCCACAGGGTCGTGGGAACGGTCTGATGCCCATGGAACCAGGAGTAGTCGGCGACCAGGCGGGTCGCGGCCATCAACGCGATCACCACCGCGTGATCCCCGATCACCACCGCCGTGCGCAGCCGCGCATTGCGGGACAACCTCCACTGCGACAACAAAAGCGCCGAGACGATCGACCAGATCACCAGCAATCCGATCAAGACCCAGCTCAACCCCGGATGGTGGTAATGGGGCACCGAGGCGATCTGCTGCCCTACCGCGTACAGCACGGTGACCAGGCGAAAGGCCTGAGCTGCCCGCCACAACGGGGCGGTGGCGACCCCCACCGTCATTCCGGCGTGCTTTTGGCCGGAATCCAGCCGTGAGATCCCGGCCAAAAGCATGCCGGGATGACCTGGAATGCGGTCGCCGTTATTTCGCATCTTCGGGCTGGTTCGGATCGCCCCCGGATTCGGCTGAGCCCGAGCCGGATCCCGCCTCTTCTGCGCCGGATTCGTCCTTGCCAGTGCCGGGTTCGGCGGCTTCCGCGCCTGGATCAGGCGCGGTGAACCTGCCCGCGTCCGGGATGTCCGGCTCGGCGTGAAACATCGGCGCCGCCGGTTCCCCGCTGTGGAGTTCCTGCCAGAGCTCCTCCGAATTGCCCGCCAGCAGCGAGCGGACCGCGGTATTCATCACCGCGACGAACGGCACCGCCAGCAGACCACCGACCAGGCCGAACAGCACCACGCCCGCGGTGATGGACAGCACCACCGCCAGCGGATGGATCCGCACCGCGCGCCCCAGCAGCAACGGTTGCAGCACATGGCTTTCCAGCTGCATCACCGCGATCGTTACGCCGAGCACGATCAGCGCCGTGACCAGCCCCTTGGTCATCAGGGCAAGGAATACCGCGATGAAACCGGCCAGCAGCGATCCGATGATCGGGATGAACGCGCCGATGAAGACCAGCGTGGCCAGCGGCAGCGCCAACGGCACCGCGAGAATCCCCAGGCCGGTGCCGATGCCGATGGCGTCCACCGCGGCCACCACCACCGTCGCCCGCACGAATCCGATCAGCGTCCCGAAGCCCAGGCGCCCGGCGGTGCGCACCCGTTCGCGCTGCACGATCGGCACCACCCGGGTGACGAACTGCCAGATCTGATCGCCGCCGTAGAGGAAGAAGATCAGGATGAAGAAGGTCAGGAAGGCGCCGGTCAGGACCTCGCCGATCGCGGCGGCGGTGGTCAGCGCGCCGCTGGTCAGCGCGGACTGATTCTGCTCCAGCGTCTTGACGATGGTGTTGCCGGCGTTGTTGATCTGATCGGTGCTCAGGTGCAGCGGGCCGTTGATCAGCCAGTCCTGCACGGTGTGAACACTGTCCTTGAACTCGTCGGCCAGCTGCGGCACGCCGGTGACGATCTGCTCGATGACGAAGGTGAACAGCCCGGCGATCACTCCGAGCGAGCCGACCAGCGCCACGAACACCCCGACCGCGCGGGGCAGCCCCAGCCGCTGCAGCAGATCCACCAGCGGCGCCAGCAGCGCCGCCGCGAGCAGCGCGATCGCCACCGGAATCACCACGGTCGCCAGCCTGCGGGACAGATAGCCGATCACCACGACGGCCAGCACGAGGATCAGCATCCGCCAGCACCATTCGGCGCTCACTCGCACGAAGGGATGCACCGAATCGGCCGCGGATCGTCGTCCCGCCGCGTCGCTGCGTGCTCCGGCACCCGCCTTACCGGATCTGCTCCGGCCCGAACCCACGTCAGTCACGCGGCCGAGCCTATCGGTCCCGAACACCGGTGGCACGTATCCCACGGGGCCACCGAATGGGAGCACCACCGTACGACACGGCATCCGACCGCTAGATTGGTGATCGTGCCAGCGCCTCTGGAACCCTCGTCGATCACACTGCTTACCGCTCGGTGAGTGTGATGGACCAGACGCACCTACAGGCGGTCAAACAGACCATGCGCACGCGCTGGCCGCTGTATCTGGCATCGATGCTGGCCGCCAACGCCTTCGGCGCCATCCTGGTCTGGGCCTTCATCCAATACGGTCTGCCCTCCCCCGAGGGCGCGCCGACCGGCGTGCGGCGCACCGGCCTGCTGGTTCCGGGACTGGTCTTCGTGATCGGCGGCGTGCTCAGCCTGACCGCATCGGCGCTGATGCTGCGGCCGGTGATGCGCTGGCAGGTGCGCGGCGGCCCGCCGAGCCGCCAGGAGCAGATGGCCGCGCTGCATGCCCCGCTGCGTCAGGCGATCGTTCATCTGGCGTTATGGCTGGTGGGCGGAGCGGTGCTGGCCGCGACGATCATCCTCGACACCCCGCAGCTGGCGGGTGCGGTCATCGTCACCGAATGTATGGCCGCGACCATCGTGTTCGGCTTCACCTACATGCTGGGCGAGCGGATTCTGCGCCCCGTCGCCGCGCACGCGCTGTCCATGGGCACCTTCGATCACACCCTCACCGCCGGCGTCGGCACCCGCATGGCGATGACCTGGGGCATGGGCACGTTCGCACCGGTCATCGCGATCGTGCTGCTGTGCACCACCCAGATCACCTCGCAGGTGCACTTCTCGGCGCAGTCGCTGGCGGTGTCGATCCTGCTGCTGTGCGGCGTGGTGATCATGCAGGCGCTGGCGCTGTCCATGCTGACGGCCTCGAGCATCTCCGATCCGGTGCGACAGCTCTCCCAGGCCATCGACCGGGTCCAGCAGGGCGCGCGCGATGTGCAGGTCGAGGTGTTCGACGGCTCCGAGATCGGGCTGCTGCAGGTCGGTTTCAACCGGATGATGGAGGAGGCCCTGCAGCGTCGCGAGCTGCAGGAATTGTTCGGTCAGCACGTCGGCGAGGAGGTGGCCCGGCGGGCGCTGGAGTACGGCACCGAGCTGGGTGGTGAAACCCGCTTCGTGGCGGTGCTGTTCGTGGACATGGTCGGCTCCACGGCCACCGCCGCCGAACGACCGCCGACCGAGGTGGTCAGCCTGCTCAACGAGTTCTTCCGGATCGTGGTGGATGTGATCGACCGGCACAACGGCCTGATCAACAAGTTCGTCGGCGACGCCGCACTGGCCATCTTCGGCGCGCCGCTGGATCGGCCCGACGCGCCGACCGCGGCGCTGGCCGCCGCGCGCGAACTGCGCGAGGCGCTGCGGGAGGTGCCGGGCCTGGATATCGGCATCGGCGTCTCGGCCGGGCTGGCGGTGGCCGGAAATATCGGTGCGGCCAATCGTTTCGAGTACACGGTGATCGGCGATCCCGTCAACGAGGCTTCCCGCCTGACCGAACTGGCCAAGGACCGGCCCGAACGGGTGCTGACCTCGGGCAGCGCACTGTATTTTGCCGACGCGGCCGAACAGCAGCTGTGGCAGCCCGGCGACGAGGTGCAGCTGCGCGGGCGGCGGCGTAAGACGCGGCTCGCCTGGCCCAAGGTCGGCACTACTACCGACGGTTCATAATGCTCATTAGGCTGACGACTGTGACGGCCCATGGCGAACCCGCCGGCGAACCCGAGCCGAACACGGCCTCGGGCCGGCGGGCCCGGTTCCGCTGGGTGAAATGGGTTATCTATGTGGCGGTCGCGGCGCTGCTGGTCGCCGAGGGCGTCTATCTGTGGCCGCGGTTGTACGAATCCTGGCGGAACCTCACCGGTATCCACTGGTGGTGGATCGCGGTATGCATCATCATGCAGGCGATCTCCATGAGCGGATTCGGGCGCATCCAGAAGCAGCTGCTGCAGGCGGGCGGCGTCCGGGTGAGCCAGCGCCGCTCGGTATCGGTCGTCTACGGCTCGACCGCGATGTCGGTGACACTGCCTGCGGGGCAGGTGTTCTCCGCCGCGTTCACCTACCGCCAGACCCGGCGCTGGGGCGCCAGTCCGATCGTGGCCTCCTGGCAGCTGGTGATATCGGGGGTCGTGGCGACGGCGGGCCTGGCGCTGCTCGGCGTGGGCGGCGCGGTGCTGGTCGGCGACCGGGTCGGGCTGTGGAAGGTGGCGCTGTCGGTCGGCGCGCTGGTCCTGCTCGTGGTGGCGGGGAACTACACCTCGGGCAATCCGGGGTCGCTGCGCGCGCTGCTGCGCCGAATCCTGCATCTGGTCAACCGAATCCGGCGGCATCCGCCCGAGACCGGGATGGACAAGGTCGACGAGGTCCTGCACCAACTGGAGTCGGTGGATCTGAACCGCCGCGACGGCGCCATGGTCGCGATGTGGGCGCTGATGCACCGCCTCGGCGACGTGGCGTGTCTGGGCGCGGCCTGCTACGCGGTCGGCGCACATCCGCGCCTGGCCGCACTGATGGTCGTGTTCAGCGTGGGCAAGGCGGTCGGCAGCATTCCGTTCGCGCCCGGTGGCCTCGGCGTCGTCGACGCCACCCTCATCTACAGTCTCACCGCCGTCGCGGGGCTGCCCTTCACGCAGGCGGTCGCGGCCGCGGGTCTGTACCGGCTGGTCAGCCTGATTCTGGTGGCGATCATCGGGTGGATCGTGTTCGCCTTCCTGTTCCGTGGGCCGCAGGCCGGGGATGCGGAGCTGGAGCAGGAGTTCGAGCAGCGGTCCACACTGCTGGCCGAGCGGCGGTACCGCGGCGAGCCGCAACCGGCGACGGATGCACCCGAGGAACCGGATGGTCAGCAACCCTCCGGCGAGTCCGAGCCCTCGTAGACGCGCGCGGGATCGCAGGTGCCCAATCCGGCGCGCACGCGGCCCATCTACTGTTCATAGCGTGAAGAAACTGGTGCCGTTCGTGATCGACGTCGTGCTGGTGATCGTATTCTGCGTGATCGGGCGGAACAGCCATCATGAGGGCGTGATCAGCGCGGGACTGTTCCGGACGCTGTGGCCCTTCGCGGTCGGCCTGCTGCTGGGCTGGGTAGCGGCCTTGGCGATCCGGGCCCGGTCAGACGCTCGGGAGCCGTGGCCCACCGGTGTGGCCGTATGGCTGTGCACCCTGATCGGCGGCATGGTGCTGCGGGTGATCAGCGGTCAGGGCATCGCCTTCAGCTTCATCCTGGTCGCCGCCTCGGTGCTAGCTGTGTTCCTGGTGGGTTGGCGGGCAGTCTGGTGGGCTGGTCGGCGGGCACTGAGTCCCGGTTAGCTGTCCGGGGTCGCGAACGACTGGAGCATGCGCGTGGCCATCCTGGCGGTGGCGTCGCCGCTGTCGATGTCGTCGATGTGGATGGCGAAGGCCAGATCGCCCATGTTCCCGATCAGCCAGCCGCTGGTTCCCGCGGTCGCCGCGAAGGCATCGACCCCGGCGTAACGGCGCAGGCTGGCCAGATCGGGGCCGTCGGCCGCCGAATCCCGCAGCATCGCACGCAGTTTGTCGACGACCGGTCCCGCCAGGGGCTTCAGCTGGGCCTCAGTGGTTGCGGGGCGGCCGATCTCGATCATCGGCGGCGCCGCCGCACCGCGGACGATGCTGGCCGCCGCGATCGCCATCCCGAACGGGCTGGCCAGGATCGGATCCGTGCCGCCCTCCTTGATCTGCTCGACACCGCGCCCGGCGATCGGCAGCCGGCCGGTGGTCTGGTCGAGGCCGGGCACCTTGAATCCGATGCCGACCCCGAGGGCCGCCGCGGCCTCGGCCGCATCCTGCACCGAAACGTCCTGCGGCGCCTTGTTCTTCGTGATCGCCGCGGCGGCCTTGAACAGGTCCATGCTGCTGCCGGCCGGATAGGCACTTGTGAAGGCCGGCGAGCCCTGTGAGCTGGCCTGATTGTTCTGCGCAGCTGCGACGACCGCGCCGGTGGACGGCTGGATCGCCACGATCGAGGCAGCGGTGCCGACGCTGACCACCGCATCCTCCGCGGCGCGCTGCAGCTTCTGATCCATGGTGGCGGCGATATCGGGGCCGGGCGGGCCCTGCTGCCCGGCAAGCTGGGTGGTCAGCGCGCCGTCGGGGCCGAACAGCTGTACACCCCAGCCGGCATGCGCGTCCCGATTGTCCTGCCAGACCTTCTTGTACGCGTCGGTCAGCGGCGAGGAGATGCGGCGGTCGGACACGACCAGTTTTGGATGCTTCTCCATGACCACGCCCGGAATCGGCGCCATCCGCGGCCCGAGGATCGCGAAATCGTCGTCGCGCAGGGAGACCGCGACGATCGGCTTGCCCTGCGAGGCAGCGAGCTGCTGCATCAGCGAGGGGCCGGTGATCAGCGGCGCCACCGGGGAGATGGCGTCGGCGAGGGCGTTGGTCGAGGCGACCGGATCCGGCATCTTGGTCGGATCGAGCGTGATGACGTTGATGTTCTCCTGGGTCATCAGGGGGGCGCCCACGTTGTCGTCGACCTTGGGGGGCGGGGCGGCGTCGGTGCGGACCAGCTTGACCGAGCTCGTGTTGTCCAGCTGCGGCATCACCAGAGTCGGATCCCAGGAGATTCGCCAGCCGATCGCCAATTTGCGGATGCTGCCCTGTAGATCGAAGTCCCAGTCCTTGCCGGGCCCGAAGTTCCAGTCCGCCTTGAGGTTGAACATGGCCGTGGTCGCGTCCAGCCCGATGTACTGAGCAACCTGATAATCGGGTTTGCCGGAATTGAGCCCGCCGAAGATTTGCTTCAGCGAAGCCTCCGCGCCATTGGGGTAGGAGGTCAGATCCGCCGCGCCGGTCGCGTCCTTATCGTCCAGCAGCTGGGTGAATCGATTGACGATGGAGTGCGGGTCGGTCGGGGTGCTGTCAATACCGCACGACGCCACCGTGATTGCCAGGACCGCTGCCCCGGCAAGTGCCGCTGCGCCTCGAACGCGAATGCGACGAGGTCCCCACACATCCATATCGCCCACTCTTCACTCTTGTCACTTCGGCAACAAGACCAACCGTACCCGACAGATTCGTTGGCGGTGCCGTCGCGACACCGCCCGCATTCTCCATGCTCAGCGACCACTCTAGTGCCCGATTCGCGACATCCGCCGCACCCCCTACGGAATCGTTAGCCGTGTTCACCGCCCACTCGCCCAAGATTGTTCTCCACCAGCAGAATTAGACGGATGCTTTTGGGAGTAATCTTGTAATCAGTGTTACAACACCTTCGAGGCAAGTGAGGTAAGCCCATGAGGCACGGACATAGAGGACACGGGTTCGGGCGCCCGGGCGGCTGGCAGCAGGCCGATCTGCCGGACGCCGCCGACGCGCCGGACTGGTTCGCTGGCAGATTGCCCGGTGAATGGTTCACCGGCGCACCGACCATCGAGATCGATCGCGACGAGATCGTCCTGATCGGCACGCTCCGCCCGGCGGGTCCCGCCGATGAGGAGCAACCGGCGGACACCGAGGCCCCCGCCGCGGAGGTCCCGCGGGCCACCCAGGAGGGGCAGGTCGCCCGCTTTCGCGAGTCCACCCGCCCGGCACGCATGCAGATCGCACAGGAGGCGCAGGCCCGCTTCGGGCGCACCGTCTCCTGGGGCGTCCAGTTGGGCGAGGAGCGGATCCTGTTCACCCATCAGGCGGTTCCGGTCATGACCCGGCTGCGTCAGCCCGAGCGCCAGGTGCTCGACACGCTCATCGATGCCGGCGTGGCCCGCTCCCGATCCGACGCGCTGGCCTGGACGGTCAAGCTGGCCGGCACGCACGCCGAGGAATGGCTCGCGGAGCTGCGCGAGGCGATGGCCAAGGTCGACGACCTGCGGTCCGAGGGCCCCCGGGGGTTGTAGACGGCGAACCCCGACGACCACGTTTGCGGCGCCGGTGGCCCGTAGGGCGCCGCAAACCCGCCGGAGCGAAGCGGAAGGCCAATTACACTGTCCAGCATGGCAGGACCGATCCTCGTGCTCAACGGGCCGAATCTGAACATGCTGGGCACCCGTCAGCCCGAGGTCTACGGCTCGGACACCCTCGACGATGTCGTGGAGCTGTGCCGCAAGACCGCGGCGCGATTCGACCGCGAGATCGTGGCGTTCCAGTCGAATTCCGAGGGGGCGCTGATCGATCGGATCCACGCCGCCCGCGGCGCAGAATCCGCCATCGTGATCAACCCGGGCGGATTCACCCACACCTCGGTGGCCCTGCGCGACGCCCTGGTCATCCCGGAGGTGCCGATCGTCGAGGTGCACATCTCCAATGTGCATGCCCGCGAGGAATTCCGGCACCACTCCTACATCTCCCCCATCGCCACCGCCGTCATCGCCGGCATGGGCATCCAGGGCTACGCCGCCGCGCTCGAATTCCTCTGCATCCGCGCAGGAGTTACCTCATCGGTGCCTGGTCGGCGTGGTCTATCGTGACGGCGCCGGTCTGCAGATAGGTCAGCACGGCGTCATCCAGGGTCGCGTTGCCGTGGCCGAAGGTGCCGTGGTCCCCGCCCTCGACGGTGATCAGGGCGCCGTGCAGGGCCGCGGACAGGGCATGTCCGCCCTCGTATTCGGTGATCGCGTCGCGGCGACTCTGCAGCACCAGCGGCGGGGTCGCCAGCCCGTTGTCGGCGATCGGCACCGGGGCGGTCACCGGAGCCCAATCGGCACACGCCATTCCGGAACGCACCAGATCCGCGCGGGCGTCCAGGGCGTTACCGCCCGAGGCGACCGTGCCGGCCGCGGCGACGAGCAGCTCCGGCCGTGCGGGCACCGCGTTCTCGTTACAGGTGATGGCGGAGAAGACATTTCGCCCGGTCGCATCGGTCGCCGTGATCGCCTGCAGGGCCCGTAGCCTGCGGGTATCGGACGGGTCGGCCGCGGCATCGGCCATGGCGCGGGCGAAGATCGGCCAGAACGTGCGGGCATAGGTGGCGACCGTGGTGGCCGTCAGCATCGGCACCTGCGCCGACATCCAGCCCGAGGCCAGCGCGCGGATCAGGTTCTGCAACTGGCCGATCTGGTCGCGGCTGCCGTTGAGTCCGGACCGGGCCAGCTCGGCCAGCGGCTCGGGCAGATCTCCGGGCAGATCGGCCACCGAGGCCGGCGGCGGGGTGAGATTGGCGTACCAGCCCCCGCCCTGGGCGACCACGAGACGCACCCAATTCCGAAACACCCCGAGCGGCGTCGACCCGAGGTGAAAGTCGCCATCGTGAGCGGCAATCCAGGTGAGCAGATCGTCGAGCCGCTGCTTTCCCGCGAGCTGCTGCCTGGCGAATTGCTCTGTCCACACCCACCCGGGATTCACGGTGGAATCGAGCACCATTCGATCGACCCGCCGCGGGAACAACGCGGCATACACCGCGCCGAGATAGGTTCCGTAGGAGACGCCGAGATAGTCGATGCGATCGAGCCCCAGCGCGCCCCGCACGATATCCATATCGCGCGCGGTATTCGCGGTGGTGATGGTGGCCAGATATCCGGGCTGCGCAATGTCGCAGGCGTTCTCGATCGAGCGGCGATCCTGGCGCCCGCCGGTATCGCAATTCAGCGGCGTCGACCAGCGCAGCCCGCGCGGTTGCATGGCGATCCGGTCGTAGTGCTCGCTCAACGCGGGCAGCGTCTGATCGTGTCGCGCCCAGAAGTCCAGGGCATCGGCGCCCGGGCCACCCGGATTGGCGAATATCGTGCCGTATCGGTCCCCGGTTGCGCGAATACGACTGACGGTCACCTCGATTCGCGGTCCCCCGGAGGCGGCGTAATCTCTCGGCACCGAGACGATCGTGCATTCGACGCCGCGGGCAGTGCGGTCGATGGGCACCGCATCGACCGGACACGCACCGAATGCGGGCGCGGCATGGGCCACCGCTATGCCGCCGGACACCTGCATACCCAGGCATGCGGCCGCGGCCACACAGACGGCCGTCGTCAGATTCGCCGGGGCGGCCCACGCTGTCGTCATGCGCGCCATTGTCTCTTTTTGCGCGCCGGAATATCTCCACCGCCAGTTCCGCGCGTCGGCGCGCTCGGCGAACCACACCCTTTACGCTCGGGAAATGGCATCCGGCCCGGAAATTCGCGACAACGCCGCCCTGGATCGGTTCGAGTTGTTCATCGACGGGAAACTCGCGGGAATTGCGGAGTATCAGGACACCGCATCCGAACGGGCCTTCGTCCACACCGAGATCTATCCCGAGTTCAGCGGTCAGGGCCTCGGACGCCGGCTCGTGCAGGAGGCGCTGGACCGAACCCGCGAACAGGGGTTCGGAATTCTGCCGATGTGCCCGATGGTGCTGCATTTCGTTCAGGCGCGACCCGACTATGTCGCGCTGGTGCCGGCGTGGGCGCGAGAGAGATTCGGGCTTACGGCCTGATTGCCGCGCGCACGGTCCGCACACCGCACCGTCAATACGCGGCGTCCGCGCCGTCCAGGGCCTGCTGGAGTTCGGTGCGCACCAGCCGCGCGATATCGGCCGGGCGCGCGGGCAGTTCCGGCACCGGAACACCGAAGTGGAAACTGGCCGACACCGCGTCGGTCTTGGTCGGTTCCACGGCGGGGTCGGTGCGGGGGCCGTAGCTCAGGCCCAGGCTCACCAGGACCGGCCGGGCCCCGAGTTTCATCGCCCGGAACGCGATATGCCCGACGCCGCTGCCGACCGCCTGCACCTGAGTGGGATCGACATCGTTGCAGGTGCCCTCGGGGAAGATCGCGATGCTGTCGCCGCGGACCATCCGCGCGGCGCAGCTATCGATCATCAGCTGCCCCGCCGCGTTCACCGCGCGCAGCCCATGATTCTTGCCCCGAAATACCGGAATTCCGCCCATCATTTCGATGCGTCGGCGCAGGTCCGGCTCTGCGAACAGCTCATCCTTGGCCAGCACCCGGGTGCGGCCGATCACCCGCCGCAGCCCGCTGCACCAGGCCGCCGCCGCGACTGTGTAGGGATCCTGCTGGGACAGGTGGTTGATCACGATCAGCAGTGGCCGGCCCTGGGATATCGACTGCCGCAGCCGCTCCCGCGCACCGGGCGCGTACCCGACCCGCGGCCGGTAGCGCCGCGCCAGCAGCGCGTAGGCGCCCCACGCCTGCAGGCGATGCTGGCGATGCTCCCGATAGAAGTCGTAGACGGCCTCGCTGTTGCGCAGGTCCACCTCGGGCCGATCCATGCGCCTCACCATAGGTCCGGCGATCCCCCGCGTCCATCGCTGACAAAACTCCATTGTCAGGGACTCGACCACCACGTTTGCGGCGCGGGTCGCCGGTCACATCGACGCAGCGCGGGTGCCCGGGACTCGACCAGCACGTTTGCGGCGCCGGTGGCCCATAGGGCGCCGCAAACCCGCCGGAGCGGAGCGGAGGCCATGTCACAGCGCAGATTACACAGCGCGCGGGGGGATCCGGTGCGATGATTGCGGGGTGGCACGCGCAGAGGAACATGGCGACCGCTCCCGACGTGAATTCCGGCACGAGGATCAGGTGGTGCGGCCCGGCTCGCTGCTGGTCTCGGCGACCGAGCTGGTAGAGCCCGCGTTCCGCCGTACCGTGGTCTACATCGTGGAACACAACGACGCCGGCAGCCTCGGCGTCGTGATCAACCGCCCGAGCGATACGGCCGTGCAGGATGTGCTGCCGCGCTGGGCCGAGCTGGCCGCCGCGCCGCGCGCGCTCTATGTCGGTGGCCCGGTGAAACGCGATGCGGCCCTTTGCCTCACGACCGTCAGGGTCGGTACCGCGATCGATCGGGTGCCGGGCCTGCGCCGGGTGGACGGCCGGGTGGCGCTGCTGGATCTGGATTCGGATCCGGACGCGATCGCGCCGCTGGTGGAGGGGATCCGCATCTTCGCCGGATATGCCGGCTGGACCTTCGGGCAGCTCGAGGGCGAGCTCGAGCGCGGTGACTGGATCGTGCTCTCGGCGCTGCCCTCGGACCCCATCGCCCGGCGGACGGACCTGTGGGCACAGGTGTTACGCCGCCAGCCCCTGCCGCTGTCGCTCCTGGCGACACATCCGATCGAACTAGAACGCAATTAACTACGTATATACCTAGTGTGGCCCCGATACCAGCGCCCCTGATCTTGATACGGTGAGTTCGTGGCGAGCTCACCGCGCACGCCCAGCAACAACGCCGGTACCCCGCCCGCTCGGAGTACCGCCCCTCCGATACCGCACGGCACGCCGGAGGTCCAGGCCGAGTTGCTGCGTGCCCTGTACGACCAACATGGGGCGGCCCTGTGGCGATATACCTACAGCCTGGTCGGCGATGCCGGCCGGGCCGAGGACATCGTCCAGGAGTCCCTGCTGCGCGCCTGGCAGCGCCCGAACATACTCGAATCCACCGCGTCGGCGCGGGCGTGGCTGTTCACGGTCGCCCGCAATATGGCGGTCGACGAGCATCGCAGCGCCCGCGCCCGGCGCGAGTTCCGCATGGACAGCCCGCCCGAGCAGGCCAGTCCCGATCAGGCGGAGCGGGCGTTGGACAGCTGGCTGATCACCGATGCACTGGCCCGGTTGAGCGTCGACCACCGGGAGGTGATCGTGCGCGCGTACTACCGTGGCCTGTCGACACAGCAAATCGCCACGGAATTGGCCATACCCGAGGGCACCGTGAAGTCCCGCATGCATTACGGGATGCGCTCGCTGCGCTCGGCATTACAGGAGATGGGGGTGACGAAATGACGGACATCCCCCGTATCGGCGCGGACGACGCGGTGATGCTGGACGAGGGAGACGACTACGCGACGTGGGATGCGCCGTACGTACTCGGCGCCCTGGGTCGCGCCGAACGTCTCCGCTACGAGGCGCATCTGGCCGACTGCCCGTCCTGCCGGGCCGCGGTGGCCGAATTGGCCGTACTGCCCGGGTTGCTCGGACAGGTCGAGACGGATGTCGCGCTGGCGCTGGTGGATCCGGCCACCGAGGCGGACGCGCCCCCGGAGCCGCTGCCTCGGCTGGCGGCACAGACCCGCGACCGGCGCCGACGAGGCCGCTGGCTCGCGGTCGGCGGCGCGGTGGCCGCGGCCGCCGCGGCGGTGGCGATCGCCGTCCCGGTGACCGCCCTGGTCGGCGAACGGCCCGCGCCACCGGCCGCGGAACATGTTGTCGCCGAGCAGCAGATGACCCCGATGACGACCACTCCGATCACGGCAAGCTTCCGGCTGGTCGCCGTGCCCGGCGGGACCCGGGTCGAAATGTCGTGCAGCTACGCACCTTCCGATACGGACTACACCTGGCAGGGCGCGCTGTGGGTGGTGCATGCCGACGGAACCCAGTCCAAGGTCGCGGAATGGACGGCACATCCGGGTCAGACGCTGACCCCCGACGGCACCACCGCGGTGCCGCCGGATCAGATCAGCTCGGTCGAAATCCGTTCGGCCAAAACGGATCAGGTCATTCTGAGCGGCACGCTCTGAGCGCTGGAGTGGGCAAGTTCAGAGCAGGGCGATAACCGCACACAGGGCAGCGATCACGATGGTCTGCAGGGCGATCCGATATCCGACCACGGCGTCCCACGCATTCTGCAGCGCGCGGGCGTTGTCCGGAATCACGCCGGACCGGGCAGCCGCGGTCTGAGCGGTGTTGACCGGCTTGGCAATCCGGACATAGACGCCGAGCCAGATCAGTAGCGCCACCATCGCGACGCCCGCGGCGATCGCGGCCGCGACCTGGCCCGCGATCGCCGCAAGCAGCACCGTGAGCGCCGTGGCGATCACCCCGCTCGCTCCGGCGAAGGGCATGCGGCGGTCGGCGTAGTAATGGCCCCAGCCCGCGGAGATGGTCATAGTCCGATCGTCGAGCTGCTGATTGACCGAGCGCATGACCATCCCGGCAACGACGTCGGTGCCGTAGACGATGCCGTTGCCGAGCACGGCGACGGTGGCCAGGACCTGGGCGGCGGTGGTAAGCATCTGTTGTCTCCTCATCGAATCTAGCAACGCTAGGTGATGAAGCGACGATAGCAGTTCTTAGACTAGATTGTCTAGCACTGCTAGTTTCTGGCCGAGCGCCCGCCGCACGGCCATATCCGAGGCCGGATCGCCGACGGCGATACGGGCGCTGCCGTCGGGGTACTCCTTGGCCGCGATACCGGCCTGGGCCAGCCTCGCGCCCATGCCGGGACCGGGTAGGTACAGGAAGTTGCCGTGGCTGCGCGGCACCCGGATACCATTGCTGCGCAACGCTGCTCGCAGCATCTCCCGTTCGGTGGTGATCCGCAGCACGCGCTCGGACAGCTCCGCGCCGGCGGCATACGACGCGGTCACCGCGGTCACCGCCAGCTCGGGCGTCCCGAACGGCAGCTGCAGCCGCCGCACCCGATGCACCAGCTCTCGATTGCCGAACGCATAGCCGATACGCAGCCCGGCCAGCCCGTACGCCTTGGAAAAGGTGCGCAGCACCAGCAGATTCGGATATCGGGCGATGAGCTCCAGTGGATCCAGGGTGTCCGCGGCGCCCAGGAATTCGGCATATGCCTCGTCCAGGATCACCGGAACGTGCCGGGGCACGCCGAACAGGAACGCCTTCAGCTCGCTCACCGGAACGACGGTGCCGGTGGGATTGTGCGGCCGGCACACCGTCACCAGCCCGGTGCGCTCGCCGATGACGCGCGCCATCCCCCACAGATCCTGCCTACCCGACGAATCCAGCGGCACCCCAACAGTTTCCAATCCAACCATGGTGGCCATGATCGGATATCCGTCGAAGGTGGGCGTGGCACTTACCATCTCGTCACCGGGATGGGCCAGGGTCTGCATAATCTGGAATATCACCCCGGTCGCGCCCGACCCGACCACCACCTGCTCGGGATCGACGCCGACATGGTCGGCGATCAGGCGTGGCAGGCGCCGCGGGAGAAATTCGGGATACCGGTTCGACTGCGCCAGCGTATGACCGAGAGCCTCGGTTACCGAAGCCAGTGGGGGAAACGGATTTTCGCTCAGCGACAGGTCGAATCGCGTCGGGCCGGGGTGGTTCGGCATCGCCCCGGGGCGTGCACGGCCTCGCATCGAGACCGAGGTGTTCATCGCGCCGCTCCCCAGCGCACCGCCGCCGCCCCGGCGAAATCGCCGGCGTGGGCGAAGGCGGACATCAGCACGATCGAGCCGTTGCGCAGCCCTCCCGACCGGTTCTGCGCATCGAGCGTGACGGGAATGCCCGCGGCGAAGAGGTTTCCGCAGCTGTCGAAGGTATCGGGGTGACGCTCGGCGGGCAGTTCCAGCGCGTCGTGCCAGTTGCGCAGGAACAGCCGGTTCGGCTGATTGGTGACGAAGGTGTCGATATCGCGGCCCTTCACCCCGATCCGATCGCAGACCTCCAGCGCCACCTCGGGCACCAGGCGATTACCGCGCGCGAACACCTTGGTGATCTTCGATTCGCTGAAGCTGACGCAGCCCTGCCCCTCACCGGGCTCCCACCACTTGCGGTCGGAACCGGTGTCGAAGTCCATATCCCCGGCGAACTCCGGATAGGTGCGGCATTCGATGTCCAGGATCGGTGCGTCGTTATTCTTCACCAGCAGCCCTACGCCGCAACCGTCTCCGGGCACCGGGGCCTGGGCGAGCTTGCGGATGTCCGGGTGGGTGAACACCGGCCCCGCCGTGTTCGCGATCGTGGCGATCAGCGCGGTGCGGGCATCGGTGGTCTGCAGGATCATCCGCGCCAGGCTCATCATGTACACGAAGGACGCGCACCCGCCGGTCTGGATGTCCAGCACCCAGCCGGGCCGCATGCCCAGGCGCCGGGCCACCTCCGGGCCGACGCCCACGATCGGGTTGTACGGCAGCTGAGTATGGGTGAGCAGCACATCGATGCCCGAAATGACCTGTGCCCCATGCCGTTCGATCAGCGGCTCGACGGCACGCGCCACCATGTCCATGGCGGTCTCGTCGCGGTCGACATGATAGCGCGTCTTGGGCGAGCGGAACATTACGTTCTTGGCCATCCGGTCCGAGCGCATAAAGGGCGTGAAGTACTCCGTGCCCACCGGCTCGCCGGGGAGATAGGAGGCCACGTCGATCAGACTGACCGGCGGCCTGGACAATTCGGGGTCGGTGAAATCCATTGTGCTGCCTCTTACTTCATCCAGTCGGGGGTGATCGGCAGGCCGTGCGCGGCACGGTACTCGCAGATCGCCTTGAGGTTGTCGAGCTCGAGCTGGTGACCGGCGGAGAACATCTCCCAGAAATCGCCGACCCACACCGGCCGTTTCGGCGGCGCCGCCTCGGGATAGGGGTTCTCGTCGTAGAACGGATGATGGCAATTCGACCACAGCACAACCGAACCCGGCTTGTTGAATACCACCTGCGCGTCGACCACCCGCATCAGGTAGATCATCCACAGATGCTCACCCTGATCCCAGGCGCAGTGATAGTCGACGGTCATGGCGTCCGGATGTGCGACGGTCCGGGTGAAGATCTTGGTCTCCGGGCCCAGCCGGTCATATGCCAGCCACAGCCCGGGCTCGTCGGTCGCGGTGAATCCGCGCAGGCTGTAGGTCCACTCCTCCAGGCAGCGGGTGTCGGCCAGGTACTCGTACACCTCGCGTGGCGGCGCCGCGATATAGGACTGGACCGGGCAGAACTCGCCGAATACCTGATCGTGCGGATAGACCGACCGGAGCATGTCCATGATGATCGGAGTAGTGGCCTCGCGGTCGGAATTCTCGATGCGCAGGATTCCCGGTAATTCCTGGGACGGGATGTCGCTCAGGGCAGACAGGGGATGGTCGGCCGACGGAGCGTGCGGAGTCGGCGGGGTGGGTGAAATCTGGCCGGTGGTGGTCACGGGTGGCTCCTTGGTGCGGACAGGAACGGACTGAAGGGCGGTATCTCGTCGGGGTCGCACTCGACCGAAATGAAGGACGGCCCGGCATCGTCGATGCAGGAGCCCACGGCGATCGCCAGCTCCTCGAGGGTGCCGGGCGAATGGGTGGGCAGTCCGGGGAACATCGCGGCCACCCCGGCGCCCGGATGCGCCGGGGTGAATCGGTTGAAGCTGTAGCGATCTCCGTAGTACGTCTGCTCGCGCGTGACGCACATGGCGTGCGCGTTGTTGTTGAACACCACAAAGGTCACGGGCAGCCGGTATTCGATCGCGGTGTGAATCTCCATGCCGTGCATGAAGAATGCGCCATCTCCGGCGATCACGAAGGTGCGGCGCGAGCGGGCGAAGGCCGAGCCGATCCCCGCACCGAACGCATACCCCATCCCGCCCATACCGAGCGCGACCACGAATCGGCCCTCGCGCGGCATCCGCAGGTGGTGCACGACCGAGGCGCCGGTGTTACCGGCGTCGGCGAATACGTCGGTGCCGGGCTCCAGTACGGCATTGAGGGTTTCGACGATATCGCGGTAGCGCAGTCCCGGGCCGGAGGACTCGGGCACCGGCAGCGACGTGAGCCGGGTAGCCCTCGTCGTTGCGGACCCGTCCTCCGTCGGGGCGACCTGCGGGGATGACGACGGGAAGGCCCCGGCCAGCTCCGCGAGATCGGCCGCGAGATCGGTGCTGTGTGCGTGCACGGCGTCCACATGGGGCGGCCCGGCGCCCAGGCTGGCGACCGCGGTGCGCGCCAGCGCCTCCTCCAGGCCGGTGCGCGCGGTGACCGGCAGCCGCGTCCCGACCAGCAGGCACAGGGCCGATCGGTGCACCGCGTCGATCAGTTCGGGGTGCCCCATGGTGCCGGCCACACCGCAGAATCCCGGCTCGTCGTGGTGATAGACGTCCTTGGCATCCGGCGCGACCCCCACGGCGGCGTCGAGTGCGGCGGCCAGGCGCAGCAGCTCGGCGCGGGCGTCGTCGCGGGCCACCTGATCACCGGCGATGATGGTGATCTTGCCGGTGACGCGCGCAGCGCGCAGCGCCTCCCGCAGGCGTGCGATCCCCGCGGCGTCGGAGACCCGTTGCGCGGGCGGCGGACCGAACGGCGCGCACGGCCCCATGGGTGCCTGCTGAATATCCTTGGGCAGCAACAATACCGCCGGGCCCCCCTGGCGCGCGGCGGCGACGGCCCGGGCCAGCTGCACCGGAAGCATCTCGGCCGATTCCACCCGGGCGCAGTATCGGGAAATGGGCGTGAAAAGCCGTACCGCATCGAAGGTTCCGGCGAGTCCGCTGGAATCCTGGAATGCCCCTTTACCTTCCATGGTCGTCGGCGGCTGCCCCACCAGGGCCAGCACGGGAACTCGGGATTCGAATGATTCCGCCAGTCCGGCAACGAGATTCATCGCCCCACCGCCGGAGGTGGCCGCCACGACCCCGAGGCCGGCGGTGACCCGCGCATAGCCGTCGGCCATGGTCGCGGCCGAGAACTCATGCTTGGCCACCACGCCGTTCAGCTCGCCGGAGAACTCGAAGATCGCGTCGTACAGATCCTCGATATTGGCGCCGGTTACCCCAAAAATATGTCGTACATGCAGGTCCGCGACGGCTTGCACCAGATAGTCCACCGCTCTCGAGGACATCAGCGCTCCTTCCTGTGGAGGCGTCGAGCGGGCCCGTCAGGTAGCCGCTCTCAAGAGAAATACGAGCAACCCAGTCCGGCGGTTCACTCCCGCTCGCGATGCCACGAATCACGGGCTTGAAACGAGAGGCTTGCTTCTACGTATACATCTACATATAGTGGAGCCATGCCCAATAAGACCGTCTACGTCTCCGACGACGACCTACCCCTGTTTCAACGAGCCCAGGAGCTCGTCGGCGGCAACCTGTCGGGCGCGATCGTCACGGCGCTGCGCCGCTTCATCGAGCTCGAGGAGGGCCGCCAGTCGGGTTTCGAGGAGATCGTCCTGCGGGTCGGCCACAACGGCATCCGCCAGGTCCGCTTCTCCGGCCAACTGCTCTCCGACACGCATGACTACAGCGACAAGAGTTTCAAGAGCGTGCGCGTCTATCACAGCCGCAAGGGCAAATACGTCGTACACACCCAGCACTCCAAGTGGTCGGACTACCCCACCGAGACCAGCTGGATCAAGGACATCACCAACTGGCGCCGCATGCTCGGCGTCGGCGATCCGGACTGGGGCGAGTTCACCATGGACATCTACGACTCGGTCGCCGATCTGAAGGGGAAGGTTCCCGACACCATCTACGAGCGGGTGGCCGGCGTCGCCGGCCGCCCGGCGATCGAGGATCTCGACATCTAGCCCCCACCCACAACTTCATTTCGATAACCCGACCACCTTGACCGTCAACCCGGACGGTCACGGCTCGGTCGAACCATGCATTCATAACCATTTATTGATGAGAGGAATATCATGAGTGACGCGGCCATTTCGGCCTCCGGCCTGCGGAAATCCTATGGCGAGCAGGTCGTGCTCGACGGTATCGACCTGACCGTGCCGCAGGGCACGATCTTCTCCCTGCTCGGCCCCAACGGCGCGGGCAAGACCACCACCGTGCAGATCCTGTCCACCCTGACCCGCGCCGACGGCGGCGAGATCCGAGTCGGCGGCTACGACGTCGCGGCGCAGGCCCATATGGTGCGGACCGCGATCGGCGTCACCGGGCAGTTCTCCGCGGTCGACGAACTGCTCACCGGCCGCGAGAACCTGCTGATGATGGGCGATCTGCTCCACCTGCCGCGCGGCGAGAGCCGCCGGCTGGCGCAGGATCTGCTGGAGCGGTTCGACCTGGTCGAGGCGGCCGACAAGATGGCAGGCACCTACTCCGGCGGCATGACCCGCCGGCTGGATCTGGCCATGACCCTGGTCGGCGACCCGCGCATCATCTTCCTCGACGAGCCCACCACCGGCCTGGACCCCCGCAGCCGCCGCACCATGTGGGACATCATCCGCGGCCTGGTCGCGCAGGGCGTCACCGTCTTCCTCACCACCCAGTACCTGGACGAGGCCGATGAGCTCGCGCAGCGGATCGCGGTGCTCGATCACGGCCGCATCGTCGCCGAGGGCACCCCGGATCAGCTCAAGCGCCTGGTTCCGGGCGGGCATATTCGCCTCACCTTCACCGACCGCGCCGGCCTCGCCGCCGCCGCACAGGTGCTCGGCGGCGTGCCCGAGGCCGGGGATCTGACCCTCGCCGTGCCCAGCGACGGGGACGTGAAATCGCTTCGCGCCGTATTGGATCGACTCGATGCCGCGCAGATCGAACCCGAGGGCCTGGCCGTCCACACCCCGGACCTCGACGACGTATTCCTGTCCCTCACCGGCCAGTCCGTTCCCGAAAAGGAAAATGCACGATGACTACTCTAACCGGCACACTGACCGATTCGAAGACCATGCTGCGCCGAAATCTGGTGCACGCCAAGCGTTATCCCGGCATGACTATCGGCGTGGTGCTGATGCCCGTGGTGCTGCTGCTGATGTTCAACTACATCTTCGGCGGCGCGCTCGGCAAGGCCACCGGCGGCGAGAAGTACATCGAGTACATCGTTCCGGGCATGATGCTGATGATTCCGGCCTATCTGATCGCCGGCATCGCGGTCTCCATGGCCTCAGATATGACCAAGGGGATCGTCAACCGGTTCCGCACCATGCCCATCGACCACTCCTCGATCCTCACCGGACAGGTCGTGGGCACCCTGATTCAGGGCGTTCTCGGTGTCGGCCTCATGGTCGGCGTAGGAGTTCTCATGGGATTCCGGTCGCACGCCACCGTGCTGGAGTGGATCGCGGCGTTCGGCCTGATCGCCCTGGCGACCTTCGCACTGTCCTGGCTCGGGGTGGGCTTCGGCCTGGCCGCCGCCACCCCGGAGAGCGCCAGCAACTTGCCGATGCCGATCCTGTTCCTGCCGTTCCTGGGCAGCGGGCTGGTGCCGACCGGCACCATGCCGGCCGGTGTGCGCCAGTTCGCCGAATACCAGCCGTTCACCCCGATGACCGAGACCATCCGCGGCCTGCTGATGGGTACGGCGATCGGCGATAACGGGATCATCGCGATCGCCTGGTGCGTCGGCTTCGCCGTGGTCGGCTACCTATGGTCGCAGTCCCTGTTCCGCCGCAAGACTGCCTGATTCCCCCCGCGAACCCCAGCTGCCGTCCGGCGCCTGGGGTTTCGCCTTATGTCGAGCCTGGAATCAGGACCCGGTACGCGCGGCAAGCCAGGCGGGAAAGGCGGTGAGGTCCGGCAGCACGACATCGGCCCCCGCCGCCCGCAACTCCTGCGCGCTGCACGGGCCGGTGGTCACCGCGACGGCGTAGGCCTGCGCGGTGTGCGCACCGCGCACGTCGCCGGTGTGGTCGCCGACGTAGATATCGGCCCCGTACTCACGCAGCGCCTCTGCCTTGCGTTCGGCCCACAGGTCCCCGACGACCGCATCGGCGGCGATGCCGAGATGTGTGAGGTGCAGCTTCGCATTCGCCTCGTATTTGGCTGTGACGACGATCGCACGGCCGCCGGTGGCCTGCACCGCCGCGACCGCCTCGCGCGCGCCGGGCATCATGAGCGTGCCGGCGATGGCGTGGGTGGGGTACATCTCGCGGTAGAGCGTGGTCATCGCCGCGATATCCGCGGCGGGAAACCAGTTCGCGAGCTCGTCCTCCAGGGGCGGGCCGAGCCGGGTGACCGCCAGATCGCAGTCGATGTAGACGCCGGTGCGCTCGGACAGGGCCTGATAACAGGCGCGGATGCCGGGGCGGGAATCGATCAGCGTCATATCCAGGTCGAAGCCGACCGTGACCGCTTCCACCATGAAATCAGTTCGCGGGCTGGCAGGCGTCGCGCAGCGAGCAGGCGCCGCAGGCGTTGCCGCAGCCGCCGACCTCGGGGGCCGGGGCCATGCCCGCGATGGACTGCCCGGCGGCGTTGGCGCCGGCGCCCAGGGTGAACAGCGCGATCACCGCGGCGAGCGCGGCGGCAACGATACCGGCGATACCGCCCGCGAGCAGCGCGATCGTGCCACCCGCGGCGAGCAGCACACCCGCGCCGACGCTGGTGGGCGCCGCGACCCGGTTGGCGATGCGGAAGGTCTCCGGCGTGGCCAGGGCCTCGCCGGTGTGCACGCCGACGAATCGATTGGGGGGCAGGGCGCCGATCAGCCCGAGTGCCCCGGTGACGACGGCCACCGCCGCCAGCACGAACAGGATCAACGCCACCACTAACACCTCGATCACGGTACTCGGGGTTACGACCACCACGCGGCCGGGCCCGCCGGCGGAGGCCCGGCGAACGGAGCGGACGGCCCCTTTTTGGGCCTTGACGTGCGCACGCTTTACCCTGATGAGCAACGTTTATCTCGGGGAGAAGACCAAGCAGAAGGCAGGATCGTGCAGGACACTCGTGCAACCGAACCGAACGGCGCGGCCAGCGACGTGCCCGTACACCGCTACAGCGCCGAACTGGCCGGAGATATCGAGCGCAAATGGCAGCAGGCGTGGGACGAGCGCGGCACCTTCCACGCACCCAATCCGATCGGCCCGCTGAGCCCCGCGGAACAGGCCGCTGTGCCTGAGGACAAGCTGTTCATCCAGGATATGTTCCCGTATCCGTCGGGCGCGGGCCTGCACGTGGGCCATCCCCTGGGCTATATCGCGACCGACGTCTTCGCCCGCTACCACCGCATGACCGGCCGGAACGTGCTGCACGCCCTGGGCTATGACGCCTTCGGCCTGCCCGCCGAGCAGTACGCGGTGCAGACCGGCGCGCATCCGCGGGTGACCACCGAGTCGAATATCAAGACCATGCAGCGCCAGCTGGACCGGCTGGGCCTGGGCCACGACCGGCGGCGCTCATTCGCCACCACCGATCCCGAGTTCTACAAGTGGACGCAGTGGATCTTCCTGCGCATCTACAACGCCTGGTACGACACGGAGCGCAATACCGCGCGCCCGATCGCCGAGCTGGCGGCCGAATTCGCCGCCGATACCCGCGAGGTCCCCGGCGGACGGTCCTGGGCGGACCTGAACGCGCATCAGCGCAACGAGGTGCTGGACTCCTATCGACTGGTGTATCAGTCGGATTCGATGGTCAACTGGTGCCCCGGCCTGGGCACGGTGCTGGCCAACGAGGAGGTCACCGCCGACGGGCGCAGCGAGCGCGGCAACTTCCCGGTGTTCCGTAAGCGCCTGCGGCAGTGGATGATGCGCATCACCGCCTACTCCGACCGGCTGGTCGACGATCTGGATCTGCTGGACTGGCCCGAGAACGTCAAGGCCATGCAGCGCAACTGGATCGGGCGTTCGCGCGGTGCGCAGGTGCGATTCGAATCCAGCCCGGAAACCATCGAGGTCTTCACCACCCGCCCCGACACGCTGTTCGGCGCAACCTATGTCGTGCTGGCCCCGGAGCACGAGCTGGTGGATCGGCTGGTGGCCGCGCATTGGCCCGACGGGGTGGATTCGCGCTGGACCTACGGCGCCGATACTCCGGTCGAAGCCGTAGCGGCGTACCGCAAGTCGATCGCGGCCAAATCGGATCTGGAGCGGCAGGAGAACAAGGAGAAGACCGGCGTATTCCTGGGCGTGCACGCGGTCAATCCGGTCAACGGCACCCAGGTTCCGGTATTCATCGCCGACTACGTGCTGAGTGGCTACGGCACCGGCGCGATCATGGCGGTGCCCGGGCACGACCAGCGCGACTGGGAGTTCGCCACGGTCCTGGGCCTGCCGATCATCGAGGTCATTGCGGGCGGGGATATTTCGCAGTCTGCCCATGCCGCCGACGGCGCCCTGATCAACTCCGACTACCTGAACGGCCTGGAGATCGAGACCGCCAAGGCGACGATCATCGAGCGTCTGGAGGGCGGCGGCCACGGCCGCGGCACCATTCAGTACAAGCTGCGGGACTGGCTGTTCGCGCGGCAGCGGTACTGGGGCGAGCCCTTCCCGATCGTCTACGACGAGTCCGGCCAGGCGCATGCACTGCCGGATTCCATGCTGCCGGTGGAACTGCCGGAGGTGAAGGATTTCGCCCCGGTCACCTTCGACCCCGACGACGCCGCCTCCGAGCCGTCCCCGCCGCTGGCCAAGGCCACCGAATGGGTCACCGTCGAACTGGATCTGGGCGATGGGCCCAAGAAGTACCGCCGCGACACCAATGTGATGCCGCAGTGGGCGGGCAGCTCCTGGTACCAGCTGCGCTACACCGACCCGACCAACACCGAGGCGTTCTGCGCCCCGGAGAACGAGCGCTACTGGGTGGGCCCGCGCCCGGCCGAGCACGGCCCGAACGATCCGGGCGGCGTGGATCTGTACGTCGGCGGCGTGGAACATGCGGTGCTGCACCTGCTGTACTCGCGGTTCTGGCAGAAGGTGCTGTTCGACCTGGGCGAGGTGTCCGGGCCCGAACCGTATCGGCGGCTGTTCAATCAGGGCTACATCCAGGCATTCGCGTATACCGACGCGCGCGGCACGTACGTCGCCGCCGCCGAGGTCGTCGAGCGTGACGGAAAGTTCTTCTGGACCAACCCCTCCGGCGTCGAGGAGGAGGTTTTCCAGGAGTACGGCAAGATCGGCAAGTCGCTGAAGAACGCCATCTCCCCCGACGAGATGTGCGATCTGTACGGCGCGGATACCTTCCGCTTCTACGAGATGTCGATGGGTCCGCTGGACACCTCGCGCCCCTGGGCGACCAAGGATGTCGTCGGCGCGCACCGTTTCCTGCAGCGCGCGTGGCGGCTGGTGGTGGACGAGGAGTCCGGCGCGGTCAGGGTTACCGATGCCGAGCCGGCGTCCGAGGCGCTGCGCCTGCTGCACAAGACGATTGCCGGTGTCGCCGACGACTACGCCAATCTGCGCGATAACACCGCGGGCGCGAAGCTGATCGAGCTGACCAACTTCCTGACCAAGAACTACCCCGAGGGCGCACCGCGCGCGGTGGTGGAGCCGGTGGTGCTGATGCTGGCCCCGATGGCTCCGCATATCGCCGAGGAGCTGTGGGAACGCCTGGGCCACACCGCCGCCCTGGCGCACGGCCCATTCCCGGTCGCGGATCCCGCGCTGCTGGTGGAGGATTCGGTCGAATACCCGATCCAGGTCAACGGTAAGGTCCGCAGCCGCGTGAGCGTGCCCGCCGACGCCGACATCAAGGCCGTCGAGTCCGCCGCCCTGGCGGACGAGAAGCTGCTGGAGTTCCTGGCGGGCAAGCCCCCGCGCAAGGTCATCGTGGTCCCCGGCCGCCTGGTGAACGTCGTCGCCTGACGAGCCCGGGCCCGAACACGCGGCGTGCGCCTTCGCCATCCCGGCGGCGGCCCTCTCCGTCATCCCGGCATGCCTTTGGCCGGGATCCACTGCACACCTGTGGATCCCGGCCACAAACACGCCGGGATGACGGGCCGAAACACACCAGGGTGACGGGGTGCAACACACCAGGGTGACGTGGTGCGGCGAATCGTCAGCGTGTGATGGGGCGTAGCACGATCTCGGTGGGGTGTGCATCGCGCGGGGTTTCTACGGCGGTGCGCACGGCCCGCGCGACCGTCTCGGCGGTGAGGAACTCCTCGGGGCGATACTCCCGTCCCTCCCCCGCGACGATGGCGCGCTGCATATCGGTGTCGATGCGCCCGGGATGTACGGAGGTCACCCGCAGGTCCGGCTCCTCGAGGCGCAGCGCGTCACCGAACGCCCGCAGCCCGAACTTGCTGGCGGCGTACACTCCCCACCCCGAATTCGCGCGCAGGCCGGCCCCCGAATTGATCAGCACCACATGTCCTTTGGCAGCACGCAGTGCGGGCAGCAGCAGCCTGGTCAGCTCGGCGACCGCAATCAGATTCGCCTCCAACGTATTACGCCACTGCTGCACAGAAGACTCTGCGATAGTGCCCAAGTCGGCCACGCCCGCGTTGTGCACCAGCACGTCGAGGCGCTGAATCGGCGCCGCGGCGCGGGCGAGCGCGTCGTAGTCGGTCAGCTCGACCGGCCAGGCCGTCGCGCCCGGCAGCTGCGCCACAATTCCGGCGAGCGAGCCGGCGGTGCGGGCACCCAGCAGCAGGCCGTGTGTCGGCGCCAGCTCGCGGGCGATCGCGGCCCCGAGCCCCCGGCTCGCGCCGGTGATCAGGGCGGTCGGCATGGTCGTCTCGCTGCTTGGCGCGGTCATGACCTCACGATAATCACCCCTGATGCGTGATTAGCGCCACAGGCCTCGATGCCCCGCCCATCGGGGTTCGCGTCGTGAGGCCTCCGCCGCCTCGTCATTCCGGCACGCTTTGGCCGGAATCCACAGATGCACAGTGGATCCCGGCCAAAAGCATGCCGGGATGACGTGAAGGGTCACGATGCAATTCGCGGTAGCCTGCCCACCGACTTACCGGCGGCCACTACCGGCTCCCGCATCTGACCGAAGGCGTTGAGAGGAGGGCTAGCGCAGAATAAGGGGATGAACACCGGGCCTGGCTTTACCCCCACACAGCTCGCGGCCCGGGCCGCGTACCTGCTGCGTGGCAATGATCTGGGCACCATGACCACTGCCGCCCCACGGCTCTATCCCCATATGTGGAGCTGGGATGCGGCGTTCGTCGCCGTCGGGCTTGCCCCGCTGAGTGTGGAGCGCGCCGTGGTCGAGCTCGACACCCTGCTGTCGGCGCAGTGGAAGAACGGGATGATCCCGCACATCGTGTTCGCCAACGGTGTGGATGGTTACTTCCCCGGCCCCGCGCGCTGGCAGTGCCGCAGCCTGGCCGCCAATGCCCCGGACGGCCCGGACACCTCCGGCATCACCCAGCCGCCCGTGCATGCCATCGCGGTGCAGCGGATTCTGGACCATTCGCGCCGGCACGGGCGCAGCACCCGCGCGGCCGCCGAGGGATTCCTGGACCGCCGCTGGGGCGATCTGATGCGCTGGCATCGCTGGCTCGCGAACGCGCGCGATCCGAAGCAGAACGGCCGCATCACGATCTATCACGGCTGGGAATCGGGCATGGACAATTCGCCGCGCTGGGATCGCGCCTACGAGAACGTCGTGCCCGGCGACCTGCCGCCCTATGAGCGCGCCGATATCGCGCTGGTGGATCCCGCCCAGCGCCCCACCGATCGCGAATACGACCGCTACCTGTGGCTGGTCGAGCAGATGCGCCGATGTGGATACGACGATTTTCAACTGGCCTCGACGATGAGCTTCGCCGTGGAGGACGTGTTCGTCACCGCGATCTTCGCGCTGGCCTGCGAGGTGCTGGCGGGCATCGGCGAGGACTACCGGCTACCCCGCGCCGACGTGCGCGAGCTGTACGAATGGGCCGACTACTTCCGCGCCGGGGTGGTGGCCACCACCGATCATCGCTCGGGCGCGGCCCGCGACTTCGATGTGCGCCTGGGCGAGTGGATCAGCACCGACACCCTGGCCATCTTCGCCCCGCTGCTGTGCGGCGGGCTGCCCCGCGCCGCCGAACTCAACCTGCTGCGGACCTTCGAGGGACCGCGGTTCTGCGGCCACCCGGACCTGCGGTATGCCCTGCCGCCGTCCACCTCGCCGGTGTCGCGGGACTTCCGCCGCACCGAATATTGGCGCGGCCCGGTCTGGCCGGTGATGAGCTGGCTGTTCTCCTGGGTATTCGCCCGCCGCGGCTGGGCCGAGCGGTCGTACATGCTGCGCGCGGAGGGTCTGCGGCAGGCCGGCGACGGCAGCTTCGCCGAGTACTACGACCCGTTCTCGGGCGAGCCGCTGGGCAGTATGCAGCAGTCCTGGACCGCGGCCTCGGTCCTGGACTGGCTCGGTTGAGCCCCGAGATTTCGGGACTTTTCACCAATACAGCACATCTCAGGCAATCATCGGCCACAGATCACATCGGGGGCCGTAGTCACAACAGTCACATCCGCTTACCCTCGTAACCATGTATCGACGCACTATCGCTCGCTCGACCGTTCGTCGCTCGCTGCTGTCCTTGACGGCACTAGCCGCCGTGGGCGTACTTTCAGCTACCGGCGTGGCCGCCGCCGACATCACCGGGCCGGACGTCTCGTCCTGGCAGCATGTGGACGGCCGCTTCATCAACTGGTTCGCCGTGCGCGGCTCGGGCCAGAGCTTCGCGATGCTCAAGGCCACCGAGGGGCTGAACTACGTCAACCCCTACTTCGTCCAGGACAGCCTGCTGATGCGCGCGGCCGGGGTGGCCCGCGGGACGTATCACTTCGCCCAGCCGGGCCTGCCGCCGGAGCCGCAGGCCGCGTTCTATGCCGCGCTGGTGCTCGGCCAGAACGGCCCGCTGGATCTGCCGCCGGTGCTCGATATAGAGAATTCTGGCGGGCTGCCGCCGGCCGCGCTGATCGACTGGACCCACCGCTACCTCAACACGGTGCAGGCGCTCACCGGCCGGGTGCCGATCATCTACACCTATCCCCGGTTCTGGCGCACGGCCATGGCGAATTCGAATCAGTTCACCCAATATCCGCTGTGGGTCGCCGATTACGGCGGCCACCCGCAGCCCGATATCCCGGGCGGCTGGCCCACCTGGACGTTCTGGCAGACAACCGATTCCGCCAATATTCCGGGTATCGGGGGCGGCACCGACAGCAACGTCTACAGCGGCGCGCAGGGCGACTTCGTCAGCTACGCAAAGATTCCCTCGCTCGGGAGCAGCTGAGCCACACTGTGGTCCGCACACAGAATCCGCCGCGGCCCGATCGGACCGCGGCGGATGTTCCGGTGCGAGAGCTCAGGGGTGCACCGGCAGCGCGATGACAACGTCCTGCTCGTCCCCGGCCAGGTAGTGCACCTGTACGACCCGGCCGATCTGGACGAGATCGACACTGCCGGACGGCACGAACTTCTCGGTGCGAGTGCTGAATGCACTGCCGTCGGGGCGGGTGACCGCCAGCCCCAGTTCCACCCTGACGTAGCCGTCGCGGATGTCGCCGGGCACCGACAGGGACCGCACCACCGCCTGGGCGGCGACGCCGCGCGCCGCGATATCGAGCTTGCCGCGCGTCGTCAGACCCCGGCGAATCATGGTCTCGTTCCAGGCGTTCTGCATCGCGGCCCGGTCGTTGGACCGGTCGACCTCGACCCTGTCGGTTCGCCCCGGGAGATACCGGACCGGCAGCACCACCCCGGGCCGCAGCAGCGCGAGTTCGGTGAGCGGCACGATGACCTTCGCCTGCGAATCGAAGGCCGGGCCGTCGGCGCCGTCCACGCTCAGATCGAGGCGAACCTGCGGCTGGTCGTTGACGGTCACCCCGGTCTGCCGGACCGATTTGACGGTCGCGATCCCGATCAGGCCGTCGCGGAACCTCGCGCTGTTGCGTCCGGTGAGGGCCTGCACGATGCCCTCCCCGGAGTACGCGAACACCATGGGAACCACGGTGATCGCGATGATCGGCAGCGCCAATTGCCAACCGAACCAGCCGAGTTCGGCGCCGCCGAAGCCGTCGGATCGGTACGTGAGCCCGTGCCACAGGTAGTAGCCGAGGGCAAGGACGCCGGTGGCGAGCACGATGCTCCGGATTCTGGTGGTCATGATCAGCCTCCGATCACCGTCGCGCAGGCGAAGGTGATGTCGAACTTCGAGGACTTCGAGCCCGCGAGCGGATTGCCCGGATCCGGGGTGCCGACGCCCTCGCCGGTGACCCGGAAGGTGTTGCCGCTCTTGACGAGAGTCGCCGACCCGCCCGGCAGGCCCTTGCCGAATCCGACGACGTACGGCAGACCGGAGGAGCCGCCCTTGCTGCCGGTGATCCCCACCGCCTGCACGGTGCTACCGCCCGCGACGGTGGCGCTCACGGCCAGATCGCCGTAGGTGGCGTTGCCGGTATCGGTCAGCGCCAGGGCGAGCATGCCACCCTGGTTCACGCAGGTCGTACCGAAATTGCCGGATATCGCCTTTCCGTCGACAGCGACCGCCGAGGTGCCCGCGGCCTTCGGCGCCGCGGAGGCGGGGTTCACCGCCGGCGCGGATGCGGGTCGCGGTGCCGTAGGTGACGGGGCGGAGGTCGTAGGCGAGCCGCTGCAGCCGGTGAGGGCCAGCGCGAGGGCCGCGGAGGCGGCGAGGCCGGCGGCGCAGAGACGAACGGGCTTGGTGCTCATGGGATTTCCTCAGATTCTGCGGTGTGCGGCTCACGTGGTGGAGCCGATACCGAAAATGTAGGAATGATCCGCGTCCTACCGATCCCAGGTTTACCGGTGGTGCCCCGGCCGAAATGTCCATTAACCTGAGCAAATGCGACGCCCCCGCACCATGGTGCTGGACGAGGCCTGGCGCGCGCTCGAGGGCGTCGAGCCGCTCAGTGGTGCTCAGGGCGGGCCGCTGCGCCGCACCATCAAGCTGATCCTGGACCCGCTGGTGATTCGCCCGGTGCAGAACCCCGGCTGCGCGGGGCCGATCGTCACCGCGCAGGGTGCGGTCGAGGTGACCGCCCGGGTGCACGCGGCGGCCGGACCGCTGCGGGCCACCGCCGAATGGTTCACCCTGCTCAAACAGGTCCGGCGGGTGCTGCGGATCACCGACGGCAATCCGCAGGACCTGTACTTCCAGCGCTGCTTCGAGCTCGCGACATCCCGGGGGTCGCCGGATCGGTTGCGGGACACTCAGATCGCCGAGGCGGCCCTGGTAGAGCTGCACGGGTTCACCGCTGGACGAACCACCCGCGCACTGCGCGAGTACCTGACCGACCCGGCCCGCACGCAGGAGTTGACCGAGCTGATCCGGATCGCGTGGGAGCGGCGGCCGTTGCGCGACGGCTCGCGGGCCGATGCCGCGATTCGACTCACCGGCCTGCTCGACGCCTGCGCCGCCGCTCGCGCCGAGCGTAAGCGAGACGGCGGGCAATCGCTCCTGGACGAATTGCTCGCCGACCATGTCGGCACACATTCCGGGATCCGGCTGTGGTCCGTCGACACCGCGCCGAGCGCACAGGACCTCGGCCTGACCGGCCATCCGGCGCCACCGCCGCCGGTCCTGGGTGCCACCGCCTCCACCGCCACGCTGGGTCTGCCATTCGATCGCTCGATCTACGAGCGGGTCTTCACCGTCCTGCAGGCGGATCTGGACCGAGTCGACCTGCCGACCGTTCCCGATCTCGTCGATGCCGAGATCGCACGGAGTTGCGCGCCGTGGGCCCTGTTGGACGAGTCGCTGCGGGTGGCGGCCGCCGCCGGAGTCGTGCTGGCGCTGGGATTTGCGCCCCTCGGGCCGGAGCCGATCGCGGAATCGGTCGCGCAGCGGGTGATCAACGGGCGCTGGCGACGGGAGGCCTATGCGCTGCAGGCACGCAGGCTCACGGTGCACACCCCCGATGCGGCCGTTGCGGACAATCCGCTGGCCGCCGTCGCCGCCGACCTGTACACGCCGTGGCGACCCTATCTGCGCCGGTTGTGGGTCCGGCTGCACGGCCGCGATGCGCGCGAGCTGGCGCTGCCGGATGCGGATGAACTGTGGGATCTGCTGGACGGCGTGGCCCGATCGGTGATACTGGACCACCGGATGCGGGTGAAACAGGCGCTCAGTGTGAGTTCGCCCGGCACCGTGGCAGATTCGACCGAATCGAGGGCGAGCTGATGGCGGATCGGGTGATCGTTCGGCAGGGGACGCGAGACACGCTGTTCGTCGGCCCCGATGGTTCGCCGGCGGTCGGCGAGGGTCCGGCGCCGCTGGATGCGGCCGTGCTGGAGGTGTCCGGCGGGTATCTGGGGTGGAGTGTGCTTGCCGGGCAACGCTTTCCGGTGGCCGTCATCGACGATGCCGATACCGCCCAGGAGTGGATCTGGGCGGTGTACGGCGCCGGCATCGCGCTCGCCGTCGACGAATTCGGCGGCGCACCGGTGGAGCTGCCGCCCGATCCCGGCCTGCCCGCGCTGGTGGACACCGCACGCAAGCTCGGATACGCACACTGGGCAGCGCGATGGTGGCCCGCCTCGACCCTCGACGGCATCACCCCGCTCGACGAGCTCCTGCTCGATGCCGAAATTGCCACGCTCACAGCCGAATGCGACCTGCTCGTCGACGGCGCGGACGCGATCATCCCCATTGTGGACGATCGGCTCGACGGCCCTGCGCAGCGGCCCGGGGCGGCACGCGCCGAGGACTACGCACTCGCTGCGGGGCCGGTGACCGCCGCCGATGCGCTGGTGCTGGCCCGGGGAGTCGGCGGGTGGGACTGGCGTCGCTGTCCGCCCGGCCTCGTCGACGCGTCCGAACGAGCGCTGTCCTGGGAGGTCCGGCGGCGATCGGGGGCTACCACGATCCGGATCACCGCCGTAGCCGCGCCACGGCTGCGCACCGCGGTACCGCCGCACCTGCACCCGCATGCGGTAGTCCGGACGCCCGCGGCAACCGCCGCCGCGGAGCTGATCCTCACCGGCGACACCTGGACCGCCGAGGCCCCCGCCCCTGCACAGGCGGAATCCGGTGTGACGGTGGAGATCCTCATGCCCGGCGTCGGCACTCCGGAAACCGCAGACCTGGACGGCGCGCGAATTCGCCGGCAGCTGCGCGAGTTCGCCGTGGCCCGCCTGCGCACCGCGGCACAGGATCCCGGCGACGACCTCTTGCTGGCCGAGATCGCCGCCGCCGCTACCGATACGGACTTCTGACGTGTGCTACACCGAATCCCCTGTGACACCACACAACCACACAGCGGTGGCCACGCACCCTACAGGGAGACCCGGCGATGGCTGAGGATGCCGGCCCCGACGGCCGCGACCTGCTGCGCGCCGGAGCGGAGGCCTACCAGGGTGGCGATGCCGTCGGTGCGCTGCGGATCTTCGAGGCTGCGGCGCAGCGCACCTCGGGCCGAATTCGGCTGGCCGCCATGATCAATGCGGCGAGCATGTCCGATGAGCTCGGCGAGCATCGCCGCGCGGTGACCTGGTTCCGGACCGCGCTCGCCGAGATGCCGCAGGACGCGGGTGCGATGCGGCCCACCGCACTGGTCAACCTGTCGCAGGCCCTGCAGCATCTCGGCGAGCTCGACGAGGCGCAGGCGGCGCTGACCCGTGCGCGCACGCTCCTCGCCGGCGATCCGGAGCAGGGCACGCTTGCGGTGGCCTGCCTGCTGTCGTGCACCGCCATCGCGATTCACCGCCAGCAGTGGGTCTCGGCGGCCGATCTGGCGGCCGAATCATTGGCCGCCGCACGGCAGTTCGCGCCTGCGCTGGCCGGGCATCCGCTGATGAATCTGGCCGCGGTCTATTTCGAGACCGGGCGCGCGGAACTGGCCGTGGACTTCGCCGGGCAGGCGCTCGACGCCTTCGCGCTCGCGCAGGACAACAACGGCGTGGCCGAGACGCAGCAGAATCTGGCGCTCATGCACATCCGATCCGAGCGCCCGGACGAGGCCGAGCCGCTGCTCTCGGCGAGCCAGGAGTACTTCGAGCGCGCCGGGCTCGGGCCGCGGGCCGGAATAGGCCTCAAGGCCATGGGCTTTCTCGCCGAACTCCGCGGCGACACCGTCCGCGCGTACGACCTGTACGGCAGCAGCGCCGATCAGTTTACCGCCTCCGGCGCCGTTCTGGAGGCCGCCGATGCGGGTATTCGCGTTGCTACAGCGGCATTTTCGCTCGGCCATCGCGACGAGGCACAGCGTCTGCTCGACGAGTCCTTTCGGACGTTCGCCGCGCACGGGCTCGGCCTGCACTGCGCGCAGGTCGACTTCTGGCACGCGGCGCTGCTCGAATCGGCACTCGGCGACGGCCCGGCCGGGCCCAATAGACACCGCCCGGCCGATCCGCGGACACTGGCCGCGGCCCTGCGGCTCGCGGTGCCGGCCGCGCTGGCCATCGACGCCGTGCGCCACACCTTCACCAGCGGCGATCAACGCCACCGCTGGAACCGCGTTCTCGCCGAACCCGCCATGCGATCCGCATTCCGGCTCGCCTACCGGTCCGGCGATGCCCGACTCGTCGCCGATCTCATCGAAACCAATTGCGCAGGAGTAATACTGAAGCTCGGGGAGCCGGAGCCGAGCGGGCCACCACGGCTGCCGCTCGAGCTGCCCGAGGCGCCGCCCGACGCACTCACGGGGACGCTCACTCTTGCCGCCGCGCTGGCGGAAGTCGCTGCCGGGGAGGGCCTTCCGATATCTGCGGCGCCGCGCCTGCGGATCGAGCGGGATGGCCGGATCGCCCTGGCGGAATACATCGCGACGGCCGAACAACGCTACGGCCTCCGGATCCGCGATGATCGAGTGCTGTCGATATGACCGATCCGGGACAGCCGACGGTGCTGGTCCGCATGGCCGATGCGGGCGAGCTGTACATGTCGTGGCGCTGGCGCGACGGCGCCGCGGGCGACGGGGTGGCGGCGATTCCGGGCCGTCAGGTGGACGAGGTCGTCGCACGGGTGGCAGCGGCGCTGCCCGATCCCTCCGGTGCCGGAGGTATCGAATATGCGCTCAGTACCGGCGAATTCTCCGACTATGACTCAGAACACACACTGGGGCAGCATCTTTCGCGTGTTCTGCTCCCTCAGCGGCTGGCCGAGCAGCTGCACGACCTTTATACCCGCGGCGTGCGGCCACATATCAGGCTGCAACCCGCACCGCGGGTGGCGCAGGTCCCCTGGGAACTCCTGGCGCCTGATCCCGGCCTGCGCCTGCTCGATATCGCCGATCTCAGCCAGCTCGCACCGGCCGGGCTCGTGCGTGCGCCCGGACGCACCGCCCGGACCTGGGCCGCGACGCGGGACCTGCCCGTCGTCGCGGTGCTCGACCCGCGGATACCGGGGTTCCGCGCCGATTCGGCGCTCGGCTCGGTGCTCGGGCGGATGTCCGCGCGGGCGCCGCTCGGCGAGCGGGTCGAGCGATACCTGCGGCGAGATCGGCTCCGGCCCGCGGTCTCCGATCCGGTCGAGGCCTTTCGCCGCGACGACCTGGACCGGACCTGGCTGAGCCGCACGCTGCGCGCGGGCGCCTCGCGGCTGCTCTACGTCGGCCACGTCACCGCGGCCGCACCCGAATCCGGGCGGAGCGAGAACGCCCGGCTGCACCTGGCCTGCTCGGCGGAGACGACCGGCTTCGCCCCGCCGGAACGCACCCATCGCCCGCTCTCGGCCAAGGACCTGATCCTGGGAACGCACACCCTGGGCAGCGAGCCACTGGCCGGTCCCGACCTGTGGCCGATCCCGAGCCGGGTGGCGCTGATCGCCTGCGAGAGCGGCGGCGACCTGCGGTTCGGTGAGACGCTGGGCCTCCTGGCCGCCATGATCAACGGCGGCGCCGAGCTCGTCACGGCCGGGCGCTGGGCACTGCCCACCGACCTGGCCTTTGCGCGCTTCGCGGGCGCGGGCGCCGACGTGCGCCCGCTGCAGGAGACAGTCTGTGCGATCGATGCCGCGCACGAACAGGCCGATCCGGTCGCGGCGCTCATGCGCTGGCAGCGCGAGCGGCTCGCCGCCTGGCGGGACAACCGGTCGGTGTGCGATTCGCCGCTGCTCTGGGCGGCGTTCACCACCATCGACACCGCCCGGTCGTAGTTCGCGCCCGGGCAACGAAATTACAGCACCTGGGACAGGAACTGACGAAGCCGCGGTGTCTGCGCATCATCGAAAATCCGGTCCGGCGAACCGGATTCGATGAGTTGCCCGCCATCCATGAACATGACGCTGTCGGAAACCGAACGGGCGAAGCCCATTTCGTGGGTCACCACGATCATCGTCATACCGCCCGAGGCCAGCTCGGCGATCAGCGCCAGCACGCCCTTGACCAGTTCCGGATCCAGCGCGGAGGTGGCCTCGTCGAACAGCATCAGCTCCGGCTTCATCGCCAGCGCACGGGCGATCGCCACGCGCTGCTGCTGCCCGCCGGACAGATTGGCGGGCCGGGTGTTCGCGCGGGCGGCCAGGCCCACGGTCTGCAGCTGTTCCAGGGCCACCGCCCTGGCCGCATCGCGGGACAGGCCGCGGAGCTTGCGCGGGCCCAGGGCCACGTTGTCCAGGACGCTCATATGCGGGAACAGGTTGAAGTGCTGGAACACCATGCCGATGCGCTGGCGCAGCCGGTCGGGGTCCTCGGTGAGCACCGAGACGTCGTCGATCAACACATCGCCGGAATCGGGTTCGTACAGCCGGTTCAGCACCCGCAGCAGCGTCGATTTACCCGAACCGGACGGCCCGATGACGGTGGTGGTCTGTCCGGCGTCGACGTGAATGTCGACCCCGCGCAGCACATGGTTGCTGCCCAGGGTCAGGTGCAGGCCGGTGCCGGTGAGCGAGGAGCTGGTCCGAGTGGTTTCGGTCATGCCTCATCCCCTTCCGTGATGGCGGCCGGTTCGACGAGATCGGTTGCCCGCTCGGCACGCCCGGTGCGCAGTCGGCTGTCGATGTAGTTGACCAGGTGGGTCAGCGGGATCGTCAGCAGCAGATAGACCAGGCCCGCGGCCACCAGCGGCGACAGATTGCCGGTCTGCGCATTGAGATCCCTTCCGACGGCGAACAACTCCCGCTGGGTGGCCAGCAGGCCCAGGAAGTAGATCAGCGAGGAATCCTTGATCAGCGCGATGAACTGATTCATCAACGCGGGCAACACCCTTCGCACGCCCTGCGGGATCACCACCAGCGTCATCGCCTGCCGGTTGCCGAATCCGATCGCCCGCGCGGCCTCCAGCTGCCCGGCCTCCACCGATTGAATGCCCGAACGGAAAATCTCCCCGATATAGGCCGAGGCCAGCAGCGCCAGCGCCAGCGCGCCGAGCCAATACGGATTGTTGCCGGTGATGCCCTTGACTATCGGGCCGACACCGAGACCGATGATCAGGATGATCACCACCGCGGGCAGGCCGCGGAAGATATCGGTGTATACCCGCGCGGGCCACCGCAACCAGCGCGTCCGGGAGATACCCGCCACCGCCAGCAGCATGCCGAGCACCGTCCCGAGCACCCCCGAAACCAATGCCAAAATCAGGGTATTCGGCAGACCGGTCTTCAACAGGTCCGGAAATGCCTTGCGGTACAGGGGCCAGTTGAAGAAGGTATCGCCCAGCTGAGCCAGGGTGGACTTCGGCGCGGCCGCCGGTGTGCTCGTGCTCTTATGCTCCGCGGCGATCTTGGCGAAGTCGGGCAGTTGCGGCATCGGTGCGGCCTTGGATCCCGGCTTCCAGCCCGGCGGGAGAGTCCGCGGCTCCCAGTTGGAGTACAGCTTGGCGTAGGTGCCGTCGGCGATCACCGCGTCCAGTCCGGAGTTGAGCGCATCGGTCAGCGGCTGATTGCCCTGCCGCACCGCCCAGGCCGTGAAGTTGTCCAGGCTGAAGGTGTTCTGCACGATCGAGATCGAATCCCCGGGCTTGATCGTGCCGGTGGCCTGCGCCGAGGGCGCCACCCAGGCATCGATCTGCCCGGATTTCAGGCTGGCGTAGGTGGTGTTGTAATCCGGGAATTTGACCGGATCGATATGCAAGGTGTTCGATACGTACTCGTCCTGCACCGAGCCCTGCACCACGCCGATCCGCAACCCGGGATGCAGGTCCGAGAATCCGTGTAGCGCACTGCCGTTCGGCACCACCAGCGAAAAATAGCCGAAATCGTAGCCGTTGGTGAAGCCGACCAGCTGCCGGCGGGCATCGGTGGTGGTGATACTCGAGGAGCCGGCGTCGAAGCGCCCGTTGGCCACCTGGGCCAGCAGGCCCGCGAATTCGGTGCCCGAAAACTGCACCCGGAGATGGAGTTTCGCGCCGATCGCCTTCAGTAGCTCGTTGTCGAAGCCGGTGAAGACGCCCCGCGAGTTCACGCAGATGCTCGGCGGGGCATCCGACAGGGTGCCCACGCTCAGCACGCCCGGGGTGATCAGGCCGAGCTTGGTGATGTCGATCGAGTCCAGCGGTTCGGTCGTCGCGGTCGTGAAGCGGTCCGCGCCCGCCGACGCGCCGGATGCCAGATTGGTCGGCGCCGCCGAGGCGGAGTCCACGCCCGGCGGCGAGCACAGGTCGCGGCTTGCCGATGAGTTGCCGTTATCGGATCCGCAGCCTGCCGCGAACAGTATGGTCACGACCGATAGCACCGCTACCAGCGCACAGGATCGAAAATGGGGCAAACGGGCCATAGCAGCAAACATTAGCCGGATACTCCGCGTGAAACGGTGTAGCGGGCGCGGATCGTCGGGCACGGGTAGCCATCTTCCGGATCGGGCTCCCATACCGGAACGGATGCGATCAGCTTGATTCCAGCCCGGCCGCGCAGGGCTGGAGGCCGGGCTCCATCGGCACAGCCCGGCCGATCGGTCGATGCCGGATCTGCGGCCTATCCGGCTCCTGGATCGGCGGGCACCGGGCGCGGCCGATCGGGTTGATAAAATTCCGGCAAATGAACGATCAACCCGACGACCGGCCGGCCGCACCTGCCCGCAAAGACCTCGCCGCGATGCTCTATCCGGTGACCCAGGCGTTCACCGCGGCCGAGCTGCCGATCCTGCGCGCCCACGACCTGACCATGTGGGCCTACGCCGTGCTGATCACGCTCGCGGACAACCCGATCCGCAGTCAGGCGCGCCTGGCCGCCGCGACCGGAGCGGACAAGACCCGCATCATCCCGATTCTGGACGATCTGCAGGCCCGCGGCCTGATCGATCGCTACCCGGACCCGTCCGACCGCCGCGTGCACCTGCTGGCCCTCACCGACGAGGGTCTGCGCCTGTGCCGGGCGGCGCAGGCACAGATCCAACGTCACGAGGAGCAGGTGCTGGCCCGCATCGACCCCCGCGACCGCGAGGGACTCCTGCGGGCGCTGGTGGCACTGTCCGCGCTGCCGCCCGAGGAGATCACCGGCGAGCAGGGTTAATTCAGGCGATCCCGGTGACGGACTCCGGATTGAACTCGTCGCGCCAGCGAATCGCCTCCTCGACGACGCTCAGGTCGTAGTCGGGGCCGCCCGTGCCGACGGTGAACATCGTCGCTCCCGCCGCCACCAGCGCCGGGGCCGCCTGCGCGCCCGGCCAGTCCACGGACCGCTCGATATCGGCGGGATCGGTGCCGACGGACGCGCAGTGCTCGGCCAGAATCTTCGACTTGCGTTCCAGCACATCGAGTTGGGCGAAGGTGTGCCAGATATCGGCGTACTCGGCCACCAGCCGCAGCGTCTTGCGCTCACCGCCGCCGCCGATCAGGATCGGGATATCACGCAGCGGCTGCGGATTGAGCTTGCCCAGCCGCGCGACCAGCCGCTCCATGTACTCCTTCAGCAGCGCCAGGCGCGTGCCGGGCGTACCGAATTCATAGCCGTACTCGTCGTAATCCTTCTCGAACCAGCCCGCGCCGATGCCCAGGATCAGGCGGCCGCCGGAGATGTGGTCGACCGTGCGGGCCATATCGGCGAGCAGGTCCGGATTGCGGTATCCACCGCCGGTGACCAGCGCGCCCAGCTGCACCCGCTCGGTCTGCTCGGCGATGGCGCCGAGCATGGTCCAGCACTCGAAATGCGCGCCGTCCGGGTCGCCGTACAGCGGATAGAAATGATCCCAGTTGAATACGACGTCCACGCCCGCGTCCTCGGCGCGGCGCACGGCATCGCGGATGAGGTCGTACTTGGGTGCGTGCTGCGGCTGCAGCTGAACGCCGATGCGAACCGGTCGAGTCATGGGGCGCTCTTCTCCTCGAAGTGGTCGGTACAAACCGTCTTCGAGGCTACCCGCGGCCCACGATCCAGGCCTTTCGATCACATTCCGCCCGCCCGGCCAGTAGGATTCGAGCCTGCGGCACCGCCGCAACCACCCTCTACTTGGATCGTCCGGCACGTTCCTGCCGGTGAAGGGATGTTTTCTCATGGCAACGGTCACCTTCGACCATGCGACCCGGCTGTACCCGGGTTCCACCAAACCCGCCGTCGATGCCTTGAATCTGGAGATCGAGGACGGTGAATTCCTGGTTCTCGTCGGCCCGTCCGGCTGCGGCAAGTCGACCTCGCTGCGCATGCTTGCCGGACTCGAGGATGTCGACGGCGGTCGCATCCTGATCGGCGACAAGGACGTCACCAACGCCGAACCCAAGCAGCGCGATATCGCGATGGTGTTCCAGAACTACGCGCTCTACCCGCATATGAGCGTCGCGGAGAATATGGGCTTCGCGCTGAAGATGGCCAAGGTGGCCAAGGCGGAGAAGGACCAGCGCGTCCTCGAGGCCGCCAAACTCCTTGACCTGGAACAATATCTGGACCGCAAGCCCAAGGCGTTGTCCGGCGGCCAGCGCCAGCGCGTGGCGATGGGCCGGGCGATCGTGCGGCAGCCGCAGGTGTTCCTGATGGACGAGCCGCTGTCGAACCTGGACGCCAAACTGCGCGTGCAGACCCGCACCCAGATCGCACAGCTGCAGCGGCGCCTCGGCACCACCACGGTCTACGTCACCCACGACCAGGTCGAGGCGATGACCATGGGCGACCGGGTCGCGGTGCTCAAGGACGGCCTCCTGCAGCAGTGCGCGACCCCGCGCGACCTGTACCGGAATCCAGCAAATCTGTTCGTCGCCGGATTCATGGGCTCGCCCGCGATGAACCTGTTCACGCTGCCGCTGACCGATGGCGCGGTGAGCGTCGGCGGGCATGCACTGGCGGTGCCCCGCACGGTCTCCGATGCCCTGAACAGCACCGACGGCACGGTGGTGGTCGGCATCCGTCCCGAGCACTTCGAGTTCACCGGCGGCGACGCGGGCATCACGATGGAGGTGGACGTGGTCGAGGAACTCGGCTCGGACGCCTACGTCTACGGCCGCAGCCTCGGCGAAAACGGTTCGGGCACCGGCGAGAACCTGGTTGCCCGGGCCGACTGGCGCAATCCTCCCGCCAAGGGCGAGAAGCTCTCGCTCACCGCCGAATCGGCGAATATCTACTTCTTCGACCCCTCGGACGGCAAGCGCCTCAACTGATCTTGCAGTCGCGAACACCGATAATCCGTCATTCCGGCGTGTTTGTGGCCGGGATCTACAGCTGCACAGTAGATCCCGGCCACACGCATGCCGGGATGACGGATGACTCGGTAGTCAGGCGCGCGGCCGCCGCCAGGCCTTGTTGATGCGGATGCGCAGATTGTCCACGGGGACTTCATTACCCGCGGCACTGCGCATCTCCACGCGCACGGGCTCGCCGGTGTCGTTCTCGACTCGCTCCAGCGGCGGGATGCCGCCCTGCAGATATTTGTCGCCCCACTGCCACAGCGCCAGCACCACCGGGAGCGCGTCGCGCCCCATCTCGGTCAGCACATACTCGTTGCGGCTGCGCTTCCCCTCCTCCCGGTAGGGCTGTTTGCGCAACAAACCGGCCGCGGTGAGCTTGCGGAGCGCGGCGGCCGCTGCCGCGTCGGTGATGCCTACGCGCTCGGCGAATCCGTCGAACCGCGATGTCCCGTACATCGCCTCACGCAGTATCAGGACCGCCGACCGGGTGCCGACGACATCGAGCGCCTTGACGATCGAGCACCCGTCGGGCTTCCACGAACGCAGATCCCGCAACGGTCCTTCCAGTACAACGGCCATGACCTACATCATACTGCCCTAACTTGTGGCAAGTATCGTCAGCTACATCAGCCGCCGACGTAACACATTTTGCGTTACACTGATGACATGGGAACACTAAACGTACGCACCGACGAGGCCATGGAGACTGCGCTGGCTAGACTCACCTCGGAAACCAACCGGAGCCGCTCCGAAGCGGTCCGCTATGCAGTTCTACATACCTACAAAGAGCTTCTACTGAAGCAGGCCACCGACGATTCCGAACGGCTGGCCGACGATCCGGACGATCAAGCCGAGATACTTGCCATTCAACGATTCATGGGGGTTGCGTGATCTTTCGGGGGGCAATCTACGAGATCAAGGCAATGCCCGGCGCTCGCGGGCATGAACAACAAGGCCACAGGTACGCGGTCATCATTCAATCGGATCGGTTCTCCTCGAGCACAGTAATCGTCGCGATGACTTCGACCAGCGCGGGACCAGCGGTCTATCGGCCTGAAATCGAGTTCGACGGCACTCGCACCCGCATCCTGGTCGATCAAATCTTCACAGTGTCCCTCGACCGCCTGGGTGCGTTCAAAGGCAGCTTGGAAGGCACCGAACTCGCCGACCTAGACCGGGCACTCATGCTCAAACTCGGCTTGATCTGAGGCCCATTCTCTGGCGAGAAACTCGTCGATGTCACCGGCATCGGCCATCTCACCCAGCCGGGCAAAAGGCCGCGGCGGCAACGAAGAACGGGTCCTTCGAGCCCGAGCTGACGCCACTGGCGGGCCTGTCCACGGACGAGGGCATCCGGGTCGGCAGTACCCTCGAAGCGCTGGGCGGATTGCGCCCGGCCTTCTACAGCCCCGAGTATGCCGCCCGCTTCCCGGAGATCGGCTGGAACGTGACCGCCGCCAAATCCAGTCAGATCAACGACGGCAGCGCCGCGGTGCTGATCATGACCAGCGAGCGGGCCGCGCAGCTGGGTCTGACCCCGCTGGCCCGACTGCACAGCTGTGTCCGAAGCGTTCGACTGGTCTTTGCCGAAGACCTACATCCAGCCCGTCGACATGGACGACTACCTTGCGATGCCCGAGGACGTGTCCCGGACGGTCGAGATCAAAGACGGGATGATCGTCTTCTGCGAGTCACCGTCGCCGAACCGTAACGCCATCTCCCGCACCATCGAACGGGCGCTGGCCGACGGCGAGCGCAAGCGGGCAGATCGACAGCCGTGTCTGCGCGTGAATCGCGATATCGACATGCTGGTATCGGAAGTCCCCTTTCACTACAAGCGCCCGGACGCCATCGTCTATCGGTGTATCGAACAGCCTAGGCATCGATGGAAGACCAAACCGACGATCACCGACACGATCCTGGTGGTCGAAGTGGTATCACCGACCACTGTCACCGCGGACACCATCGACAAACGGGCCGAATACGCCCGATTCGGCATCCAGCACTACTGGATCGTCCGTATGGCCAACGACGACGGCCCGGCAATTTCCATCGAGATGCTCACGCTGAACTCCGAAGGCAGATACGTATCCAACGGCCACCGAAACCGAACCGACAACTACGCCGCGGCCATCGACACCCTGACTCCGTTCGAAACCAGGATCACCTGGGAGGAGCTGGATGAGGGGCTCGATTAGCCGCGGTAGGCCCATCATCTGGCAAGAAACTCGTCGAAGTCACCGGCATCGGCCAGCATGCCCTCGTCGATTTCGATAGATATCCAACTCCTGCTCAGTCCTTCTCGGCGGGATTGAGGCGGCGGCGGGCGAGCTGGGTGATCCCGTTGTAGCCGTAGCTTTCTCCGTCGAGTTCGTAGAGGGCTACGTAGGCCGCGGCGGGTAGGGGGCCGAGATGCTTGGCCAGCAGCTCGTAGGCGTGCTCGATGAACGCCGCCTTCTCCTGGGCGGTATTGGTGCCCGCGGTGATGCTGACCTCCAGGTGGGCGCCGGTGGCCTCGGTGCGTTCGGCGGCGATGAACCAGCGCTGCGCCGATACCAGGTTGACCTGAACGACGGTGACCTCCGGCTCCTTCAGCAGATCCCGCTCGAGCAGGGCGGTGACCCCGGCGGCCAGATCGGCCTGGACCTCGTCGGCGAGTTCGAGGTCGGCGATGGTGAGGCGAGCGAATGGGATGGGGACCAACTCCTTACCGGTTGTAATGTTTGGAGTCATTACTACTCGCTGGAGATGTAATGTGTCAAACCATTACAATGGTGCCGAGGAGGTGGTCATGAGCACTACAGAGCGAATCGGCCTCGCATTGGCGGCGACGGTCGGCAGGCGATACACCGACACCCCGGTGGAGCGCCTGCCCGACGCCGACGCGCTGGCCGCATGGCTGACCGCCCACGGCCTGAATGTCGCCGACTGCACCGAACGCGACCTCACCCGGGCCCGGGAATTGCGCGAAGCGATCTACGACCTGGTCGAGGCCTCGGCGATGCACCGCCCGCCACGCGCCTCGGCGCTGGCCACGGTCGATGCCGCCGGCCGATCCATCCCACACCGAAAACTGCTCTGGGACAACAGGAAAGCATTCCACCTCGCGGACGACTCGGTTACGGTGGCCGATACGCTGGCCGCCATCGCCCGCGACACCGTCGACCTGCTGACCGGCCCCGACCGCGGCCACCTGCACCAGTGCGAAGCGGACACCTGCGGCACGGTTTTCATCGCCTCTCCCGGCGGCCGCCCACGCCGCTGGTGCTCATCGGCAACCTGCGGCAACCGGGAGCGGGTTCGCGCCTTCCGTGCCACCCGCTAACAGTGACGCGGCAGCCGTAGACCGCCACCGATGCAATACCTTTTGCGTTACGCAGGATTAGGCGTGCCTCCGCATTCGCTCCGGCCGTGCGCGGCTTACGGACGGTGTCGCCGGCAGCGCCCATTAGGCTGGCCGGGTGAACGAGCTGCTGGATCCCGCATCCGCCTACGTCTACGCGATTCCGCTGCGCACTCGCTTTCGTGGCATCACCGTGCGCGAGGGCATGCTGATCGAGGGTCCGCTGGGCTGGGGTGAGTTCTGCCCATTCGTGGAGTACGACGATCGCGAGGCCGCGGGCTGGCTGGCCACGGCCGTCGAGCAGATCACCGTCGGGTGGCCGGAACCGATGCGCGACCGCATTCCGGTCAATTGCACCGTTCCCGCCGTCGATGCCGAGCGCGCCCATGCGATTGTGTCCGGATCGGGCTGTCGCACAGCCAAAGTCAAGATTGCCGACCATCCGGAGTCGCTGGCCGAGGATCTGGCGCGGGTCGAGGCGGTACGCGACGCACTCGGCCCCACGGGCGCGGTGCGGGTCGACGCCAACGCGGCGTGGGACGTGGACACCGCGGTCGCCCATATCAAGCAGATCGACCGCGCCGCAGGCGGTTTGGAGTACGTCGAGCAGCCCTGCCGCACCATCGAGGAGCTGGCCGCCGTACGCCGCCGGGTGAACGTCCGCATCGCCGCCGACGAATCCATCCGCCGCGCCGAGGATCCGCTGCGCGTCGCGGTCGCCGGGGCGGCCGATATCGCCGTGCTCAAATGCACTCCACTCGGCGGTGTGCGACGCGCGCTGCGGGTGGCCGAGGCCGCGGGGCTCCCGTGCGTGGTGTCCTCCGCGCTGGAGACCAGCGTCGGCCTGGGCGCGCAACTCGCACTGGCCGGGGCCCTACCCGAACTCGACTTCGCCTGCGGGCTGGGCACACTGAACCTCTTCGAGGGTGATGTGGTCGCCGACTCGCTACGCCCGATCGACGGCCACCTGCCGGTCCCCCGCGCTGCCCCCCACCCCGATCCTGAACTCCTGCAACAATTCCGCCATCCGGACCCGGACCGCGTGAGCTGGTGGCGCCAACGCCTCGATCGAGTCCTTCGGATATTGCCCGATCAACTCTCCCCGGGACCGGACAGCGCATTGCATAGCCGCCACACCGGCGGGCGCCGTTCGAGCACCCCGTAGCCGATATCGGCGAAGGCACCGGATTGTCGAGTCCTCGAGCTCAGCCGATCGGTTCGGGCATCGGCACGACGTTATAGGCGCACTCCACGGTCTCGCCGTTCGCCGGATCGGCCATCTCGACCCGCCACGAATCGCCGAACTGGTCCACGCCGGGCAGCATCGAGATCGTGCCCGAGATGAGAACGGTCCCGGGTTTGTCCGCGCCGCGCTCGGCCAGCACACCGAGCCAGTACTCCGGCGCCAGCAGATCGCCGAGGGTGCCCTGCTGGATCAGGCGCGCCGAGTCCCCGTGGCCGACCCATGCCCGCAGGGTGATGGCGTCGAGACGATCCGCGACCTCCGACAGCCGCCAGGCTCGGGTGCCGAGCACATCGGGCGCGGTGTTCTTACTCCAGGCCACGCCGTGCGCCTCCAGCGCCCGATCGGTGTGATCGCACGCCACGGTCAACAGCACCCCGTGCGCCGTGATGATCAGCGCCCATTCGGCCTCGCCCGAGGACCGGGCATGCTGAACGAAGACCTCGTCGGTCTGCTGGGCCAGGTAGGGCGCGATGGGGTAAAGCGTCGGCGTGGTGTGTGGCGCGGGCACGCCCAGCTCGGCCAATTCCGCTATGTGCGAGGCGACCTCGTCCTGCTTGCGACCGGCGTAGCCCGCGTTGTAGAGCGCCGTGACATCGACCTGCTCCACGGTGCCGTCGGGCAGGGTGAAGGTGAGCTGCGGCATCGGGCGATCCTCCTGTGCGATGGTGGTGCGCGGCCCGGCCGGCGGCAGTAATCAACCGTTTACGACGTGGGGCTTGCGCATGCGTCTTGTATACAGCAAGTATATTCTACGTACAACAGCCGGAGTGATGGGGACCACACCCCACTCTCGGGCCATGTGACGAACAGGAGTGCTCATGTCGGCCGATCCCCCGGCGCCCACCGCAACCGCGCACCGCGGCGAGCTGATCAGGGCTTTTGCCGCCAGCCTGACCGGAACCGCCCTGGAGTGGTACGACTTCGCGGTCTATTCCGCCGCCTCGGCGCTGGTGTTCCCGCAGGTGTTCTTCCCGAGCGAAGATCCGCTCACCGGAACGCTGCTCGCCTTCTCCACCTACGCCGTCGGATACCTGGCACGCCCGATCGGCGGCTTCGTCTTCGGCCGGCTCGGCGACATCCTGGGCCGCAAGCAGTTGCTGGTGATGACGCTGCTGCTGATCGGCGTGACCACGTTCGCGATCGGCCTGGTCCCCGGCCATTCCGCGATCGGCATCGCCGCCCCGATCATCCTGGTCGTGTTGCGGTTCGCCCAGGGCGTCGCGGTCGGCGGCGAATGGGGCGGCGCGGTACTGCTGTCGAGCGAATACGGCGATCCGCGGCGGCGCGGATTCTGGGCCTCGGCCGCCCAGATCGGCCCGCCGGCGGGCAATCTGCTCGCCAACGGCGCCCTGGCGCTGCTCACCGCCGCGCTCACCAAGGACCAATTCGAAAGCTGGGGTTGGCGTTTGGCCTTCTTCGCCTCGGCATTACTGGTGGGATTCGGGCTCTGGATCCGGCTGCGGCTCGAGGACACCCCCATCTTCAAGGCCATGCAGGAATCCGGCGAGCGCGCACAGGCGCCGATCCGGGACGTGCTGCTCCACCAGCCCCGCAGACTCCTGGCCGCGATCCTGTCCCGACTGGCCCCGGATGTCATCTACTCGCTGTTCACCGTCTTCACGATCACCTACTGCACCCGGCATCTGCATTTCGCCCGCGGCACCGTACTGATCGCGATTCTCGTCGGCTCCGCGTTCCAGCTGGTCACAATCCCGCTCGCGGGGGCGATCTCGGACCGCATCAATCGGCGCCTGCTCTACGCCGTCGCCGCGATCGGCGGACTGGTGTGGACGGTCGCGTTCTTCCCTCTGGTCGCCGGCGGCTCGCGGCTGCTACTGATCGCCGGTATCACGATCGGCCTGACCTTCCACTCGTTCACCTACGGGCCGCAGGCGGCGTTCATTACCGAACAGTTCACCGTCCACCTGCGCTCGACCGGCTGTTCGCTGGCCTACACGATCGCCGGTGTATTCGGCGGTGCGCTGGCGCCGCTGATCTTCACCACACTGCTCAGCCGGTTCGACAGCTGGATCCCGCTGGCGATCTACGTTCTCGTCGTCACCGCGCTGACGCTGCTCGGGATCGCGCTGGGTCGGGACCCCGACAGCAGCGAGGACGAACGCTACAGCGGCCTGACCGGAAGACTCACGCCCGCAACAGAATTTGCAGGGTGATCTCGAGATGTTCGTCGATCTTCGCATGTGCCGACCGCTCATCGCGGCGGTCGAGTGCGTCGATGATGGCCCGATGCTCGCCGCAGACGTGACGCTGCCGATTGGCCGTGGCGAACAATGCGGCGAGCCCGACTCGCAGCTGCCGTGCGCGCAGTCCGGCGTAGGTGTTCGACAGCAGTTCGCTCCCGGCGGCATCGATGAGGATCTGATGAAATCGACTGTCCCAGTCGATGAATTCGCGCGCCTGTTCGGCATCGACGGAATCGGCGAGGTCCTCCTGCCGCACCAGCGCCTCGCGCATCGCGGCCACCGGCGCCGCTCCGGCCGCCAATGTCTTACTGGCCGCATGCCTTTCGAGCACGCCACGCAGATCCATGAGTTCGGCGATCTGGCGGCCACTCATCGCCGGAACATGGGCGCCGCGTTTAGGCACCATCTCCACCAGACCCTCGGCCTGCAGCATCAGCAGCGCCTCGCGAACCGGGGTACGCGAGACTCCGATGCGAGTGGCCAACTCCTGCTCGTTCAGGAAGACGCCGGTCGCCGGCAGGGAGGTCAGCACCTGGTCCTTGACGTAGTTGTAGGCGCGCTCCCGCCCCGACAAAGCCCCATTCTGCATACAAAATGTATACACTAGGAAGGCTCCCAACATGTCCACCCGCATTGCCCTCGCCCAGGTGAACAGCACCGCCGACCCCGCGGCGAACCTCGCCGTCATCGACTCCTACACGACCCGGGCCGCCGCGGCCGGGGCCCGGCTGGTCGTCTTCCCCGAGGCCATGATGCGATGCTTCGGCGGACCGCTGGCACCGGTGGCCGAGCCCGCCGACGGGCCGTGGGCGGATGCGGTGCGCGGCATCGCCGAACGCGCCGGGCTGACGGTCGTCGCCGGGATGTTCACTCCCGCGGATTCGGGTCGCGTGCGCAACACCCTGCTGGTGACCGGCGGCGGCGCCGAGGCGCACTACGACAAGATCCACCTCTACGACGCCTTCGGCTACGCCGAATCCGATACCGTCGCCGCCGGGGACAAGCCGCTGCTTGTCGAGCTCGACGGCCTCCGGGTCGGCCTCGCGACGTGCTACGACCTGCGTTTCCCCGGATTGTTCCAGGCCATGGCGGCCGACGGTGCGAGCCTGATCGTCGTTCCCGCATCGTGGGGCGACGGCCCGGGCAAGGTCGAGCAGTGGCGGCTGCTCACCCGTGCCCGGGCCCTGGACTCCACCGCCTATGTCGCCGCCTGCGATCAGGCCCTCCCGGTCACCGCCGGCGACACGACCGCGCCGCTCGGCGTCGGCCACAGCTGTGTCGTCGCGCCCGACGGGCAGGTGCTCGCCGCCCTGGGTTCCGGAGCGGAGCTACTGATCGCGGACATCGACTCGGACCGGATCGCACAGGTGCGGCAGGCGCTGCCCGTACTCGCGAACCGGAGATACTGAGGTTCGGCACCGGGACGTCGTCCCTCAGCCGAGGCGCACACCACACCCGAGCAGCGACGTGCGCAATACCAGCGCGGCCTCGGGGCCGATTATCCCGTCGACGAGATCGAGATAGCGCGAGCAGAATTCCGGCCCGTGCGGCGCGAGCTCCTCGCCGCCCGGCTCCAGATGGTGGGCGACCTCGTGCAGAATCACTAATTCCCTTAGTGCCCAAGCATTTCCACTGACATGCAGCGGCACGGCGAGCGTCTCCCGCTCGGTCTCGTAATGGGCGGCCGACGCACCGGCCCGGGCGCGCACCGTGATCGGGGCCGTGGCGCGCTCCCACCGCGCCCGGATCCAATTCAGCCCCAGCACCCGATCCACATAGCTCTGCACCGATTCCACTGATGCGAACCGCCGCTCGATCGGCAGCGTGATGTGTGAGCCGTACAGCTTCACGGTCCGCATGCCGTGCTCGTCGGCCCGATCGAACATCCTGCGCACCAGCCCCTCGGCGTCGTACACCTTGGCGCGCTGCATATCTCGCATGCTCGCCTCACTCACCCGAGTCGAGTTGTCCACGGGCCGTGCCGAGTTCGGGGGAGTTGCCCAGTCGCGCGGCGCGGCCCGCGCGATCCCCGGCGCGCCGGGCTGCGGGGGAGTAGCCGGTTGATTCCTGTGGGCCACGCCAGGTGCCGCGGGCCTCGGACGTGCGAGTGTAGAAGCTCGTCAGCTCCAACTCCTTGTTCCGCAGGGCCAGTGCGGTACCGGTCGCCGCGGTGGGCTCCGCGCGCACCTCGGTCTCGACCTCCACCTTCACCGCGGCCAGCCGACTGCCGACACGCGCGGCGAACGCCATTTGGAAATTCAGCCGCGCGGTCACCCCCGCGACCGGGGCCTGCACCCTGCGCTGCACCTTACGGCCCAGGCGCCTCTCGACGACCACCTTCTCCACAGTCGCCGACCGGTAGCGCCCGGATTTGATGTACAGATCCGAGGCGCGCACCATCTGCACCAGCAGGCTCGTGTACAGCGCCTCGCAGGCCGCGATATCGGTGTCGAATCCGTAGGCGTACACCTGCGTCGAGGTACGTGCCACATCGCAGCGCACATCGTTGGCCGCGGCGATCGCCACGAACAGCTGCACATAGGTGCGCAAGCCCCGTTTACCCGCCTCGCCGATCTCGATGATCCGCTGCACGGGCGCCGCGAGACGCTCCCGACCGGTCACATGGGCGCGCGCCACCGCCAGATCGATCGACGAACGAGTCGCCAGGCGCTGCGCCGCGGCCAAGAACGCCTCGGCCTCGTGTTCATTCTCGGTCGACTCCGCTTGCCGCAGCAGTCCACCGATCCGCGTAAGTACCTTGTCCTGAGTCAGCTGAGTCGACATTGCGACCAGAATAGGAGAACCGTCCGACACAGCGTCCCCACGCCGCCACCGACCCGACCTGAACACCGGACGTTCCGCCCACCTGCAGTTCATTACGGCACGGCGGGGTCGGCATGGATCCAGAGCCGACTGCCGCCCTGCGGGTCCGTGGTGGCCAGGACGAGGGGGATTCGTTGCCACGAGCGGCCGTCCGGTGAGGTCCATTCGAGCGGATAGAGCACACTGTTGAGCACGGTGTCCCCGACGATCACAAAGCCGGGCGGCCCGGTCGTCACTCCGGACGCACCGGTGAGCTCGCCCGGCGCCGACGACAGCGCCGGGTCGGTGGCATTGCGCTGCCAGGTGACGGCGTCGGGGGAGGTCCACACCGCGGCCCCGTACCGCCCGCCGGAGCCGTCCCATCCGCCGATCAGCAGATCCGTATTGCGCAGCGCGGCCGCACCCGAGACGATCAGCGCGTGTGGGCCACCGAACAACTCGAACGCCTGCGGATGCTCGGCCAATGTGCCGGTGTCCCCACCCCACACCGTCATGCGCTGGTTACTGTGCGCACCCCCGAAAGCCTGCCCCAACAACAGAATTCGAGCGCCCGTCCCCACCCCCATGAACTCCGCCAGAAACGCGTAGTCACTGTGCGGTTGGACCGTGATCGACTGCAGCCGCTCCCCATCGGTGATCCAGGCCGACGGCGCCCGCCCCTGCGGCCCCGGAACCGACCCGAGCACCAGCAACCGTCCATCCCACGGCGCCATAGCCAGAACTCTTGTCCCCGAAGGCAACCCAATCTCACGCCACGGCCCGACCGATCGCGGGGAACCACATGCGGTGAGCGCAATCAGCAGTGCCGCTATAGCAAGGCGCCTCATCGGCCAACTATCCCAGAACCGATGCCGTCCGACCCGGGGATTGAGAGGCAACTTCGCCCCTGGCAGTGGCACAATTTGCCGACGAGGCACGCCGCGCGCGAGACTCGCGTTCGCCCCATTTGTCGGTCAGAATACAGAACCGGCCGACACAACCGGTCTCAAACAATGTATCTTGCCTTGTGCAACCAGCTGAATGTGTTGGCGCTCACGTCCACACCTCGGCCACGCGCTACCGCGGCTGTGATCGTTTCGACCCTGGAGTATCGATGGCTTTGAACAAGGTGACGTCACGACGCTCGCTAGCGTCCCGGGCCGCATTGGCCGCCGCAGCAGCGGCCCTGCTCACCGCAACCTTCGCGACCGCCTGCTCCAGCAGCAGTGGCGGCAATCCGGACACCCAGGACCTCAGCGGCCGCGGCCCGATCACCTTCGTCGAGGGTAAGGACACCTCCGAGACCGGCGCGGTCAAGCAGTTCATCGACCGCTGGAACTCGGCGCATCCCGACCAGAAGGTCACCTTCAAGGAACAGTCCAACGACGCCTCCCAGCAGCACGACGATATGGCCCAGCACATGCAGGCCAAGCAGTCCGACTACGACGTGATGGCGCTGGATGTCACCTGGACGGCGGAATTCGCGGCGAAGGGCTGGCTGCAGCCGCTCAAGGACTCCTTCTCCATCGACACCTCCACCCTGCTCTCGCCGACCGTGGCCAGCGCCACCTACAAGAGCACGCTGTACGGCGCGCCCCTGAACACCAACGGCGGGCTGCTGTATTACCGCAAGGATCTGGTCCCCAACCCGCCCAAGACCTGGACCGAGATGCTCGCCGACTGCAACGTCGCCAAGGAGCACAACGTCGGTTGCTACGCCGGGCAGTTCGCACCCTATGAGGGCCTGACCGTGAACGCCGCGGAGGTCATCAACGCCTTCGGCGGCACCTTCGTCGGCCCGGACGGCAAGACCCCGACGATCGACACCCCGCAGGCACGCTCGGGGCTGCAGGTACTCGCCGATGCATACAAGAACGGCGATATCCCCAAGGAGGCCGTCTCCTTCGAGGAGCCCGAGAGCCAGAATGCCTTCGCCCAGGGCAAGCTGATGTTCCTGCGCACCTGGCCGAACTTCTACGGCGTCGCCCAGGCCGACTCGTCGTCGGTGAAGGGCGAGACCGGCGTCGCCCCGCTGCCCGGCAAGGACGGCATCGGCGCCTCCACCCTGGGTGGTTACAACGCCGCCATCAGCGCCTACTCCAAGCACAAGGCCACCGCGCTGGACTTCCTGCGCTTCCTGACCAGCGAGGATGCCCAGCGCATCATCGCCGAGGGTGCGTTCCCGCCGGTCCGCTCGTCGCTGTACGACGATCCGGCGCTGATCGCGAAGTTCCCGTACCTGCCCACGCTCAAGGATTCGATCGCCAGCGCGGTGCCGCGGCCGGTCACCCCGTTCTATCCCGCGGTGTCGAAGGCCATCCAGGACAACGCCTATGCTGCGATCACCGGCACCAAGTCGGTCGACGACGCGATCACCGGAATGCAGAAGGGCATCGAGGCCGCCGGTTCCTGACCGGTGTCGAGCCCGTCGCCCGCGTCCAGAGTCCCGTAGGAGTAATGAACGGTGTCAGATCCTTCGGGAGCATCGGGAGTAACCGATGCGCCGACCGACCCGAAACCGCGCGGTAAGACCCGTAACAGCGGTTTGATGCAGGGGCCGGGCCGAGCCTGGTTGTTCGTCGCCCCCGTGCTGGTGGCCCTGGCGGTCGTGATCGGGTATCCGGTCGTGCGGGCGCTGTGGATGTCCTTCCAGAAGGACTCCGGCCTGGACCCGGTGACCGGCATGTTCGTCAACGGCGGCGGCGCCGGGTTCAGCAACTACACGCACTGGCTGCTGCAACAGTGCCAATTGCCCTCGGGCAGCATCGAATCCTGCCCGACCGGCAACCTGGGCTCGCAGTTCTGGACGGCGATCGCGGTCACGGTGCTGTTCGCGGTTCTCACGGTGGCGATCGAGGCGACGATCGGCCTGGGTATGGCCATGGTGATGGGTAAGACGTTCAAGGGCCGGGCGCTGCTGCGGGCCGCGGTGCTGATCCCGTGGGCCATTCCGACCGCGGTGACCGCACGGCTGTGGGAGTTCATGTTCCAGTACGACGGCGTGGTGAATCGCGTGCTGGGCACGCACATCCTGTGGCAGACCGATCCCTGGTGGTCCCGGTTCGCGGTCATCATCGCCGATGTCTGGAAGACGACCCCGTTCATGGCGCTGCTGATTCTGGCCGGGCTGCAGGTGATCCCGGGCGATGTGTACGAGGCCGCGCGCGTGGACGGCGCCTCGGCGTGGCAGCGGTTCACGCAGATCACGCTGCCGCTGCTCAAACCCGCGCTGCTGGTGGCGATCCTGTTCCGCACGATGGATGCGCTGCGCCTGTACGACCTGCCGGCCATCATGACGCAGGGCAATGCGCATACGCGCACCATCTCGATCCTGGTCGTCGACCAGGTACGCCAGGGCGCCAATAGCGCCTCGGCCCTGTCGGTGATCACCTTCCTGCTGATCTTCGCGGTCGCATTCGTGCTGGTGAAGGTGTTGGGCGCCAATGCGGTTGCGACCCAGGAAGAACAGCGGAGGGCCGGCAAATGAGCGACACCGACATCTCCGGTATCGATGCCCCGGTGATCCGGGCGCAAATACCGCTGCGCCGGCGACTGGGTTCCGTGAGCACCTATGTCGGCGCGCTGATCATTCTGGTGTGGGGCCTGGGACCGTTCTACTGGATGGCGGTCACCGCGTTCCGCGACCCGAACTACCAGTTCGACAACACGCCGTGGCCGACGCATCTGACCCTGCAGAACTTCACCAATGCGTTCGACACCAGCCGCGGCAACAACTTCGGCCGGGCGCTGACCAACAGCGTCATCATCGGCGCCGCCACCACCGCGATCGCGCTGCTGATCGGCATGATGGCCGCATATGCGCTGGCGCGCATCACCTTCCGCGGTAAGACCCTGGTCGCCGGGCTGGTGCTGAGCGCGTCGATGTTCCCGGTGGTGGTGCTGGTGACCCCGCTGTTCCAGCTCTTCACCGGCATCGGCTGGCTCGGGCACTACCAGGCGATGATCATCCCGAACATCTCGTTCGTGCTGCCGATGACCGTGTACATCCTGGCCTCGTTCTTCTCCGAACTGCCCTGGGAACTCGAGGAGGCCGCGCGCATCGACGGCGCGTCGCGCCTGCAGGCATTCCGGCTGGTGATGCTGCCGCTGGCCGCGCCCGCGGTCTTCACCACCGCCATCCTGGCCTTCATCGCCGCGGTGAACGAGTATCTGCTGTCCAGCCTGCTGTCCTCGGATGCCACCGAACCGGTGACGGTGGCAATCGCCCGCTTCTCGGGTAACGATCCGCTGGTTCAGCCCTATGCGGCGATCATGGCCGCGGGCATCATCGTGACGGTGCCACTGGTCATCATGGTGCTGCTGTTCCAGCGTCGCATCATCTCGGGACTGACCGCCGGCGGTGTCAAGAGCTAGTCTGGTTTTCGATCTGATTTTTTTCGTGCGGTAGTTCGATCACTGTTCGTGCAGTTGGCCGGCTCTCCCGGAGGAGATGATCGTGAGCTCGATCCGCAAGCGGCGCCGCGGTGCCCGGGAGTCAGCGCCGTACGCCTCCATCGCCGGGTGGAACGAGCTCATCGGGTCCAGGCCCCGCCATCAGCACGCCGCACCGGGCAGACCACACCGCCGGCCGCGTCCCGACGGCAGCGAACCGGCGCACGAACGTCCGCCGCGCAGTCGCGGTCAGCGCATCCGGCGCCTGCTGCTGGCCCTGTTCCTGATCTTCGTCGGCATACCGTCGCTGGTGCTGGCCCTGGCCTACTGGAGCGCCGAGGTGCCCAATCCCACGGCGGTGCAGACCCAGCAGGTCGCCACCATCACCGCCTCCGACGGAACCACGGTGCTGGCGAAAATCGTGCCGCCGGAGGGTAATCGGACCCCGGTCCCGCTCTCGGACGTACCGGTACCGATCCGCGATGCGGTGGTCTCGGCCGAGGACCGCACCTTCTATACCAACCCCGGCTACTCGGCCAAGGCATTCCTACGCGCGGCCCGCGACAACCTGCTCGGCAGGGACGATGCGGGCGGCGGATCCACCATCACCCAGCAGTACGTCAAGAATGCCTTCCTGAGCTCGGAGCGCACGTTCTCGCGCAAGATGCGCGAGCTGATCATCTCGGCGAAGATGGCCCGGCAGTGGAGTAAGGACGACATCCTCGCGGCGTACCTCAACACCATCTACTACGGCCGCGGCGCGTACGGCATCGCCGCGGCGGCCAGGGCGTACTTCAATAAACCGGTCCCGCAGCTGACCCTGGCACAGGGCGCGATGCTGGCCGCGGTTATCCGCACGCCCTCGATCCTGGATCCGGAAACCCATCTGCCGCAGCTGCAAGCGCGCTGGAACTACGTCCTGGACGGCATGGTGACGATGCGGAAGCTCTCGGCCAAGGATCGCGCGGCGGTCCAGTTTCCGCCCATCGTGCCGGTCACCGTGCTGGCCGACGATGCCGCACACGGCCCGAACGGGCTGATCCGCACCCAGGTGCTGGCCGAGCTGCGCACCGCCGGAGTGAGCGAGGAGGACATCAATACCGGTGCCCTGCATATCATTACGACGATCGACCCGCGTGCCCAGCAGGCCGCCCTTGACGCGGCGCACAACGCGCTGAGCTCGCAGCCGACGCAGCTGCGCACCGCGGTCGTGTCGATCGATCCGCGCTCGGGGGCGGTGCGCGCCTACTACGGCGGCGAGGACGGCGTGGGGTTCGATTTCGCGCAGGCGCCGCTGCAGACCGGCTCGTCCTTCAAGACCTTCGCGGTCCTGGCCGCGCTGCAGCAGGGGATCACGCTGTCGTATCCGGTCGACAGCGCGCCGCTGACGGTGAACGGGGTCAAGGTCACCAATGTCGAGGGCGAATCCTGCGGAACCTGTTCGGTCGCCGAGGCATTCAAACGCTCGCTGAACACCAGCTTCATGCGCCTGTCCGAGACCGTCGGCCCCCAGGCGATCGCCGATGCGGCACATCAGGCCGGGATCCCGGACCAGATCCCGGGCGTGGCCGGAACGAGCCTGACCGAGAACGGCGGGCCGCCCGCGCCGTCGATCGTGCTGGGCGTGTATTCGGTGCGGCCGATCGATATGGCCTCGGCGTACGCGACGATCGCGGCGTCGGGGGTCTACCGCCCGCCGTATTTCGTCCAGCGCGTGGTGACCGGCGACGGGCGGGTGCTGCTGGATCGTGGCGTGCAGGATCACGGTGTGCCCGCGCAGGGGCAATTGCCCTCGCAGCAACGGATTCCGGCGCCGGTCGCCGACACCACGATCTCGGCGATGCTGCCCATCGCGGCGTATTCGAACGGGCATGCGCTGGCGGGCCGGCCCTCCGCGGCCAAGACCGGCACCACCCAGCTGGGCGATACCGCCGCGAACAAGGACGCCTGGATGATCGGCTTCACCCCGTCGCTGTCGACGGCGGTGTGGATCGGCACCGCCCAGCCCGAGGCGATCCGGACCGCGCGCAGGGCGCCGATCTACGGGTCGGGCCTCCCCTCGGACATCTGGAAGGAAACGATGGACGGCGCGCTGAACGGCACCCCGGTCGAACAGTTCCCGGTGCCGCCGTCCACGGCCGCGGAGGGGCCGTTCATCGCCGCACCGCCGCCCGCACAGCGGTCGCAGGGCCCGTTCGATGTGCTCGCACCGCCCTCGTCGCCACCCCCGGCGATCGTGATCGCACCGCCGCCACCACCCGGGCCCCCGGTGCCCAAGCAGGTGGAGATCTTCCCGGGATTGAGCGTTCCGGTGCCCGGCTGAGTAGATCCTCCACGGGGTGTGCGGGGATGGTGAACGCACAAAAACGGCCGAAGCGAAGCGGATACCACAAACCCCGTTAGGGTGGATGCGGGTGGTGACCGAGGCCGGTGGGAGGATGTGCGCATAGTGAGAGACCAGCGAATCGGCCGGTCGCGCCAGCAGCATCGGCGTGCGGCGGGCCCGCTGGCAGCAGAGTGGGGTGTCGAGTCGGCTCGAGTGCCGGCTCGGCGGTCCACACCGCACGAGACATAGGGGCGACACCGGTGGATTTCAATATCGTCGAGCGCCACGAGACGCTGGTCGCGGGCACGGTGCTGCGCAGCCCGGCGCTGGCGGTCGAGGGCCCGCGCCGGCTGAAGGTGGAGGATGCCTGGCGGAGCAACCTCAAGCGCAAGCTGCCGGGGCCGCCGGCGAGCGCCTTCATCGACCATGCGCCCGAGATCGGCTCCTATCTGACGCATATCGTCGGATATCGCTGCGAGGGCCTGGACGATCTGCTGCCCGGCGACGTGCTCGCGCGCGTACCCGGCGGCCGGTTCGCGCGCTTCGTCCGCAGCGGTGAGCATCTGGGCGACACCATCGTGTCGGTCTGGCGGGCAGTATGGGATCTCGAGGCCGCCGGCGCGCTGGTGCGCTCATACACCGGCGATGTCGAGCACTATCCGGATCGGCACACGGTCGAGGTGTTCGTGGCGCTGACCGACGACGACACGAACGGCACCGGCGACAGGTAGGGGCGCACGCACATGGACTTCGAAATAGTCACCCTGGGCGAGAGCCTGGTCGGCGGTCTCACCGTGCCGCTGACGGGGCGCGAGGTGACCGCCCGCGACCTGGATCTGGTCAACTTCACCTGGGACCGGTATCTGTCCCGGGAGAAGGATGTCGGGCGGGTGGCCGCCTATATCGGCCAGAACGATCACGCGGTCGCCGTGCTGGGCTATGAGCTGACGGCGCTGGACGAGCTGGACACAGGTGACGTGCTGACCCGCATTCCGGCCGGGCGCTACGCCAAGTTCGTGGTGTCCGATAAGCCGTACGACCTGTTACGCACGGCGTGGGCGCAGGTCGCCAGGGCCGAGTCCGCGGGCACCATCACCCGCTCGCACACCGCCGAAATCGAGCGCTACACGGGGCCCACCTCGGTCGAGGTTTACGTCTCGCTGGATTGAGTGGTCCGATCCTCCCGCCCATCGACGCGACAGTGCCCCGGCAGCTCGGCTGCCGGGGCACTCGCCACCGCGTCAAGAGGATCAGCGGCCGCGGAACCAGTCGTAATTGAAGTTGCCGTTGCGATTGTGGTGGAACTGCCAGTCGCCGAAGTGGCCGCCGTGCCAGAAGTAGCGATCGCAGAAGTTGTAGTAGTGCCAGTCGAAGCCCTGACCCCACTCGCAGTACGAATCCCCCCACCAGGTGTGGGCCGGAATCACAGTCGTGTGGGCCGGAATCTCCGCCGCCGGTGCGGCCGAGGCGATTCCGGCGCCGGCGCCGGTGAGGACCGCGACCGCCGCAGCGGCGGTGGCGATCTTGCGGAGGCTGGTCATCATGTTGTGCTCCAAGGTGTTTCGTTCTAGCGGGCAACGTGATACCAATCTTGCTGTCCGCGGGCCGAAACCTCTGCCGCCCCGGCAACACTCCTTGTGTATCCGCCGCGACACAACCCCCTGGAAACACCGCGGCCGACCGGAATTACTCCGGCCGGCCGCGGTGGGTGATGAGTTGTGTACGCCTACTCGGCGCCGATGATGAACGCCTCGAGCTGCGTGCGGGCGATATCGTCGGCCATCTGCTCGGGCGGGGACTTCATCAGGTAGGCCGAGGCCGGCAGGATCGGGCCGCCCAGGCCGCGGTCCTTGGCGATCTTGGCCGCGCGAACGGCGTCGATGATGATGCCGGCCGAGTTCGGCGAATCCCACACCTCGAGCTTGTACTCCAGGTTCAGCGGCACGTCACCGAAAGCGCGACCCTCGAGGCGCACATAGGCCCACTTGCGGTCGTCGAGCCAGCCGACGTGATCGGACGGGCCGATGTGCACCTCGTTGGCGCCCAGCTCCTTCTTCAGGTTGCTGGTGACGGCCTGGGTCTTGGAGATCTTCTTGGACTCCAGGCGCTCACGCTCGAGCATGTTCTTGAAGTCCATATTGCCGCCGACGTTGAGCTGCATGGTGCGGTCCAGCTGGACGCCGCGATCCTCGAACAGCTTGGCCATCACCCGGTGCGTGATGGTGGCGCCGACCTGGCTCTTGATGTCGTCACCGACGATCGGCACACCGGCATCGGCGAACTTCTTCGCCCAGACGGGGTCCGAGGCGATGAAGACCGGCAGCGCGTTCACAAATGCGACATTGGCGTCAATGGCACACTGCGCGTAGAACTTGTCGGCCTCTTCCGAACCCACCGGCAGGTAGGAGACCAGGACGTCGACCTTGGCAGCCTTCAGCACCTGGATCACGTCCACCGCGTCGGCCTCGGACAGCTCGATGGTCTCGGCGTAGTACTTGCCGATGCCGTCCAGGGTCGGGCCGCGCTGCACGGTGACACCGGTCGGCGGCACGTCGGCGATCTTGATGGTGTTGTTCTCGCTGGCGAAGATCGCATCCGACAGATCGAAACCGACCTTTTTGGCGTCGACGTCGAACGCGGCGACGAATTTCACATCGCGGACGTGGTAGCGGCCGAAGTTGACGTGCATGAGGCCCGGCACGGTCGCGGTCGGATCCGCGTCCTGGTAGTACTGCACGCCTTGGATCAGCGAAGAGGCGCAGTTACCCACGCCCACGATGGCCACGCGAATCTCGGTCGTCTGTTCAGCCGTATTGACATCACTCATGGCCGGTATTTCCCTCTTTCTGTGGTGCCGCCTTCATTGATTGCTCTGCGGCGATCAACTCGTTGAGCCAGCGCACTTCGCGCTCGCTTGATTCCAGGCCGAGCTGGTGGAGCTGGCGCGTGTAGCGATCCAGAGTGCCGCTGGCCCGCTTGATCGCCTCTCGCAGTCCCTCCCGGCGCTCCTCGACCTGCCGGCGCCGGCCCTCCAGGATCCGCATCCGCGCCTCGGCGGGGGTGCGATTGAAAAAGGCCAGGTGAACGCCGAAGCCATCGTCGGTGTAGTTCTGCGGTCCGGTATCGGCGAGGAGCTCGCTGAACCGCTCCCGACCGGGTTCGGTCAGCTGGTAGACCCGCCGCGCGCGGCGGGTGACCACACCGGTCGGAGACTCCTCGGCGAGCAGCCCGTCGGCCTGCATGCGGCGCAGGGTCGGGTAGAGCGAGCCGTAGGAGAAGGCCCGGAACGGCCCCAGCAGCCCCGTGAGCCGCTTGCGCAGCTCGTAGCCGTGCATGGAGGCCTCCAGGAGCAGCCCGAGAATCGCCAGCTCGAGCACGGACCTCACCTCCTGAGTGTTCTCTACAGACCTAACCGATGGATGCGATGACAAACTATATCGCGCCGATACATTGTGCGATAGGTCGAGCCCTCCTCGGGGCGCAAGAACCGCACAATTCTCAGCCGGGTCGACCAGGGTTCGGGGGATTGCAGGGGCGGAGCCCCCGCATGTCCCGCTACTCTGGATCCCGTGCGAATTCAGCGGCAGGTAGTGGACTATGCGCTTCGGCGCCGGTCGCTGCTGGCCGATGTCTATGCGGGCCGCGTGGATGTCACCGAGGTCTGCGATGCGAATCCCTACCTGCTGCGGGCGGCGAAATTCCATGGGCGAGGCAGTGAGGTCACCTGCCCCATCTGCCGCAAAGAGCAGCTCACTCTCGTATCGTGGGTCTACGGCGACGGACTCGGGCCGATCGCAGGCTCGGCCCGCGCGCCCGAGGAGCTGATCCGGCTGGCGGAGACCCGCGAGGAGTTCTCGGTACACGTCGTCGAGGTGTGCCGGAGCTGCAGCTGGAACCATCTGGTGCAGTCCTATGTGCTCGGCCACACACCGGCGCCCCGGCGCCGCCGCACGGGTACCCGCCGGACCGCCGCCGAGTGATGGGGATGCGCAGCGCCGTCGGCGCATGACACTGACATTGATGCGGAGCACAGGCGTGCCCGCGGCGGTTGCGGCCGGAGCCTGCGGGCACCGGCCGACCGTCACCCGGACCGTTTCGAGTAATGGAGATCCGAACTGTGACTTCGCCCTACGACGATGGACCGAACGGCGGCCGCACCGACCGCGGCTCGCAACCGGAGCCCGGCGGCTATCCGCCGCCGCGTCCGGGTGGGCCGACGCAGGGCGGACGTCCGCTACCCCCGGTTCGTCCGGGCGGCCAGGCGCCCGGCGGCCCGCCGCGCCGCAACGGTCCGCTGCCGGATGATTTCCGCGCGCCGGAGTCGCCCCGCGGTCCCGGCGGGCAACCCCCGCGCGGTCCCGGCGGGCAGCCGCCCCGGGGCCCCGGCGGGCAGCCGCCACGCCGCCCCGGCCCGGGAGCCCAGCGTCCCGAGACGGGCGCACAGGCCACGCAGAAGATCCCCAATCCGTCCGGGGCCACCCAGAAGATTCCCGCCGGCAGCCTCGGCGAGGCGATGACCAACCGAAATCAGCGTTCCGGCACGGGAGCCCGGCCGCGCCCGGCGGGCAGCGGCGGGCGCCCCAGAACCGGGCCGATCACCGGCGCCAATCGCGCCACGGGCGGCGCTCCACCCTCCGGACCGCCGCCGCGCAAGGGTGGCACCGGAGGAGGGCCGGGCGGCCGCAGTCCCAAGGGCCGCAAGAAGAAATCGCCCTGGAGGATCGTGCGCCGGGTCATCTATGTACTGGTGGCGCTGAGCATCGTGGTACCCAGCGCGGTCTTTCTGATCGCGTACGGCCAAGCGAAGGTACCCCAACCCGGCGACCTCAAAACCAATCAGGTCGCGACCGTCCTGGCCGCCGACGGCACCACCCAGATCGCCAAGATCGTTCCGCCGCAGGGCAACCGCACCGACGTGACGATCGACCAGATCCCGCCGCAGGTGCGCAATGCCGTCATCGCCGCGGAGGACCGGTCGTTCTACACCAACCCCGGCTTCTCGATCTCCGGTTTCGCCCGCGCGCTGCGCGACAACCTGATGGGTAAGGCGACCGCCGGTGGTGGTTCGACGATCACCCAGCAGTACGTCAAGAACTCGTTGGTCGGTAACCAGCACTCGCTGACCCGTAAGATGCGCGAGCTGGTGATCTCGGCGAAGATGGCCCGGCAGTGGAGTAAAGACGACATCCTCACCGCCTACCTCAACACCATCCCCTTCGGCCGCGGCACCTTCGGCATCAGCTCGGCGGCGGAGGCCTACTTCGGCAAGAAGGTCCAGGACCTGACCGTCGAGGAGGGCGCGATGCTGGCCGCCACGATCAACGAGCCCTACGGCCTGGATCCGGCGAACAACTACGCGGGCGCCGTGCAGCGCTGGAACTACGTCCTGGACGGCATGGTGTCGGTGGGCAACCTGCCCGCGGCGCAGCGAACGGCGATGAAGTACCCGCAGGTGCTGCCCGTCGGCGGGGGCGCGACCGATAAGAACGATCCCGATTCCGGCCCCAACGGCCTGATCAAGCGCCAGGTCATGACCGAATTGGCCGCGGCGGGAATCAGCGATACCCAGATCAACACCGAGGGTCTGCAGATCACCACCACCATCGACGCCAAGGCGCAGCAGTCGATGGTCGATGCGGTGCACAAGAACATCAAGGGCCAGCGGCCCGAGGTCCGCACGGCCGCGGTGTCGGTCGACCCGAAGACCGGCGGCGTCAAGGCCTACTACGGCGGCGACAACGGCCAGGGCTTCGACTTCGCCAACGCGGGCCTGATGGTCGGTTCCACGTTCAAGGTCTACGGCCTGGCGGAGAATCTGGAGATGGGCAAGCCGCTGTCGACCATGTACAGCAGTGCGCCCCTCGATGCGCACGGCATCAAGATCACCAATGCCGAGGGGGAGACCTGTGGCGTCTGCACCATCGCCGAGGCGCTCAAGCGGTCGTTGAACACCAGCTTCTACCGCATGGAGCTGGACATGGGTCCCAACGGCCCGCAGCAGATCGCCGATATGGCGCACAAGCTGGGCATCCCGGACAGCATTCCCGGCGTGGGCAAGACCCTCACCGAACCCGACGGCTCCGGCCCCAACGACGGCATCATCCTGGGCCAGTACCAGGTTCGCGCGCTCGATATGGCCTCGGCCTACGCCACGCTCGGCGCCGAGGGCATGTATCACAAGCCGCATTTCGTGGATAAGGTCGTCACCGCCGATGGGCAGGTACTGCTGGACCGCAGCGGCCAGGAGGCCGGCGAACAGCGGGTCTCCAAGGCCGTGGCCGACAACGTGGTCGCCGCGATGGAGCCCATCGCCCACTTCTCGTTCGCCCACGATCTGGCCGGCGGCCGCGTCTCGGCGTCCAAGACCGGCACCACCCAGCTCGGCGACACCGGCCAGAACCGTGACGCCTGGATGATCGGCCTGACCCCGTCGCTCTCGACCGCGGTCTGGGCGGGCACCGAACAGGGTGTGGCGCTGAAGAAGCCCAACGGCGCCATCATGTACGGCTCCAACCTGCCGTCCGATATCTGGCAGGACACCATGGACGGCGCCCTGGAGGGCACGCCGAAGGAGAACTTCCCGAAGCCGGACCCGATCGCCGGCCAGGCGGGCGTGCCGTCGTACTCCGCGCCCTACACCGCGCCGTCGACCACCGAGCAGTACCAGCCGCCGGTGATTGTCGCGCCGTCGCAGGTGGAGATCCTGCCGGGCCTGACGATCCCGGTACCGGGGTTGCAGCCCAATCCGAATCGGCCGCAGCAACAACCGCAGCAGCCCATGGGTCCGGGTCCGATGCCCGGCCAGCCGGTCGCCCCGGACGGGGTCTGGCCGACCACTGCGGTGCCCGGCGAGACCGACGATCCTGACCCGAGCGCTTCGAGCAACAACCGGTAGCGTCGGTTGACGTGTTCGAGCAGCAACCGGTGAAGGCGCCGACAGCCGGGGACGAGTCCTCGGAATTCCCACCGGGAAGCCCGTCCCCGGCGGTGCCGAAACCACGGTCGGCGCGGTGGCGTGACCGGCCCAGCCGCACCGATTCCCTCACCGCTCAGCTGTCGACCGCCATCGGCGGTCCGGTCGGCGACCATGCCCTCCTCGGCCGGTCCCGCTTCTGGACACCGCTGCGGATCATGCTGGCCTTCGCGGTGATATTCCTCGCGCTCAGCTGGGGGGGCAAGGCCGCGTGCATTCAGCAGGCGCCCAACGCCGACGGCCGGATGACACTGGATTGGAACAACGGCCGCCAGTACGTGGCGATGTGCTACTCCGACACCGTCCCGCTGTACGGTGCCGAACGCCTCGACGAGGGCGCGTTCCCGTACAAGAAGAAGTGGACCGAGAACGGCGCCGACGGTGTGGCGCACACCCGGTACATGGAATATCCGGTGCTGTCCGGTCTGTACCAGTACGTCGCGATGGAGCTGGGCACCGCATGGGATTCGCTGCCGCTGCCCGGGGCGCTGCCGGTCGTGGTGTATTTCAATATCTGCGTCCTCGGCCTGGCGATGGCCTGGCTGGTGACGGTCTGGGCCTCGACGCAATTAGCGGGGCGGCGGGTGTGGGATGCCGCGCTGGTCGCGCTCTCACCGTTGGTGCTGGTGCACGCATTCACCAATTTCGACGCCCTGTCCGCGGCATTCGCCGCCACCGGACTGCTCGCCTGGGCGCGCCGGCGGCCGGTACTGGCGGGCGTGCTGCTCGGCCTGGGCGGGGCGGCCAAGCTGTATCCGCTGCTGTTGCTGGGCCCGATCGTGGTGCTGTGCCTGCGCACCGAGAATCGGCAGCGACTCGCTGGATTGCCAGAGTTGCTGCGACGCCCGGGAGTCGGGTTCATACCGGCGGTGCGCGAGTATCTGGCGGGGGCCCGGATCAGTTCGTTGCGCGCGGCCGGTGTCACGGTGGTCGCGGCGGCGATCAGCTGGCTGGTGGTGAATCTCCCGATCGCAATACCGTTCACGACGGGCTGGTGGGAGTTCTTCCGGCTCAACACTCAGCGCCAGGCCGATCCGGATTCGATCTACAACGTGATCACCTCATTCACCGGCTGGGCCGGTTTCGACGGCCCGCTGAAGCCGGAGCAGACCCCCTCGGTCCTGAATGCGGTATCGCTGATTCTTTTCGTCATCGCCTGTGCCGCAATCACGTACATCGCCCTGACCGCGCCTCGGCGGCCGCGGGTGACGCAGCTGGCATTTCTGGTGATCGCGGCATTCCTGCTCACCAACAAGGTGTGGAGCCCGCAGTATTCGCTGTGGCTGGTCCCGATCGCCGTGCTGGCGGTGCCGCAGCGGCGAATCCTGTTGACGTGGATGACGATCGATGCGCTGGTGTGGTTCCCGCGCATGTATTACTACCTGGGGGTGGATCACAAGGGGGTGCCGGAGCAGTGGTTCACCGCGACCGTCTTCCTTCGCGATCTGGCCGTCATCGCGTTGTGCGCGGTGATCGTTCGCCAGATCTACCGACCGGAGGATGATCTGGTGCGGCGCGACGGGGTCGACGACCCGGTCGGCGGCATCCTGGATCGCGCGCCGGACCCGCTGCTGCCCTGGTTGCCCGCGGCGCTGCAGCCCCGCCTGCCCGCTCCTCGATAGTGCTGCGCGCGGGCATCGATTTCACTGCCGAATCGCTGGTCATGTAGCCTTACCAGGTTGCTGACGCAACGACCCTCCTGCCACGGAACGTCCGTGGCCGTACCTAGTCCACAGGAGGTGATGGGTTCCCGTGCGTCATTACGAATTGATGGTCATTCTCGATCCGAGCCTGGATGAGCGTGTCGTCGGTCCAAACCTGGACACCATGCTCACCGTCGTCAAGACCGAGGGCGGCAAGGTCGACAAGGTCGACATCTGGGGCCGCCGTCGTCTGGCCTACGAAATCGCCAAGCAGAGCGAGGGCATCTACGCGGTCGTCAATCTGACCGCCGAGCCGGCCACCGTGAGCGAGCTCGATCGCCAGCTGGGACTCAACGAGTCGGTTCTGCGCACCAAGGTGCTGCGGAGCGACAAGAAGTAGTTCCCTTCTCACCCGCAATGCTCGTTTGCGTCGGTGCCTGTCTCTAGGCTCTAGCGCAACAGGACGAGTGTGTGCGGTACTGCACCGGAGAGCAGGAGGAACCCCATGGCAGGCGACACGGTCATCACCGTCATCGGAAATTTGACGGCAGACCCCGAGCTTCGATTCACGCCCGCGGGCGCGGCGGTGGCCAACTTCACCGTCGCATCGACGCCCCGCATGTTCGACCGTAATACCAACGAATGGAAAGACGGCGAGGCGCTGTTCCTGCGCTGCAACATCTGGCGCGAAGCTGCGGAGAATGTTGCCGAGAGCCTGACCCGCGGTTCCCGCGTGATCGTGAGCGGACGACTCAAGCAGCGTTCCTTCGAAACCCGCGAGGGCGAGAAGCGCACGGTCGTCGAGCTCGAGGTCGAAGAGGTCGGTCCGTCGCTGAAATATGCCACCGCGAAGGTCAACAAGACCACTCGCGGCGGCGGTAGTGGCGGTGGCGGCGGATTCGGCGGCTCCGGTGGTGGTGGGGGCGCTGGCGGCTCCAACAGTGGTGGTAATCGCGGCGGCCAGAGTGCCGGCGGCGGCGACGACCCGTGGGGCAGTGCACCCGCGGCCGGCTCCTTCGGAGGCGGCCCGATGGACGACGAACCGCCGTTCTAGAACGGCTTACATAACGGAGCCACCCGTGGCTCCCAGGCATGACGGAGAAGAAGACCATGGCCAAAGCACCGGCACGCGAAAAGGTGCTGAAGAAAAAGGCTTGTGCTTTCTGCAAGGAGCACAAGGCCGCTGCCAAGGACGGCAAGAAGGCTGCCGCCATCGACTACAAGGACACGACGCTGCTGCGTAAGTACGTGAGCGACCGCGGCAAGATCCGCGCCCGCCGCGTCACCGGCAACTGTGTGCAGCACCAGCGCGATATCGCCATTGCGGTGAAGAACTCGCGCGAAGTGGCGCTGCTGCCGTACGTGTCCACGGCTCGCTGAGAACGGGAGGTATACACAAATGAAGCTGATTCTGACTGCTGATGTGGACAACCTCGGTGCTCCCGGCGACACCGTTGAGGTCAAGGACGGTTACGGCCGTAACTTCCTGCTCCCGCGCGGCCTGGCGATCGTCGCCTCCCGCGGCGCGGAGAAGCAGGTTGCGGGCATCCGCCGGGCGCAGGACGCCCGTAAGGTGCGCGACCTCGACCACGCCAACGAGCTGAAGCAGGCCATCGAGGGCCTGGAGTTGGTCACGCTGTCGGTGAAGACCGCCGGCACCGGCAAACTGTTCGGCTCGGTCACCACGGCCGATGTCGCGGGCGCCATCAAGGTCGCCGGCGGCCCGGTGGTGGACAAGCGCAGCATCGAGCTGCCCAAGGCGCACATCAAGAGCACCGGCAAGCACGGTGTCCTGGTGCACCTGCACCCCGATGTTGCCGCCAAGTTCACCCTGCAGGTCGACGGCGCGGAGTGAATGTGCGCGGTTAGCGCATGACGTTCGAAGGCCACCTTCGTGCCTGGGTACGAGGGTGGCCTTCGGGCGCGCTACATAGCGCCATCAGCATGGTTAACTGATCGTTTGCCGAACTTCTGGTCGTGTGCACATGATCTCGTATCGCAACCGCACCGGCCCCACCGTGGATTATTTGTGGCCGGATGGGGATAACTCTGCAAACCAACCGGCCGCAATGTGATACCCGCCATAACAGGCGAGAGCACCGTTAACCCAACACGCCCGGATGTTCATCTTGAAAGACACGCCGAAGCTAGATTAATCCACAGGTACGCAAGGGCAAAAGTGTCGTTCTACCTTGCTATCGACGTGAACTCATGAACGTTTTCCCCAAGTAGTACACAGGGGTTGCACAACAGCGGGTGAACTATCCCCAGTTTATCCACAACTATGTGCACAGTACGGTTTGGCACTCCCCAGCCCGGTCCCATAGGTTTCATCCCGATGTCGTGACCCGGTGCCCGGATCGTTGCGATTTCGCGGGCCCTGCAGCATGCACCATCGGTTTGCTACGGTCCGCTGGACGGTGTCGCGCATCGCCTTCACGGCAATGCTGCGCGTCGTTCCGGCGGCTCGGTGCGGCCATGCCACAGGGACGCGAAACGTGTCGGTACCCAGGCGTAGAAACGGGTCACCGATAGGGTTCATGCCGGGCGTGATGAGAGAGGACGGTCGGGTCTCGTGGCAGTCGTCGATGATCGCGGACACTCGGAGTACTCCGACTCACCAGGCGAGGATTTCGGCCGCCAGCCGCCGCACGATATGGCGGCCGAGCAGTCCGTCCTGGGCGGCATGCTGCTGAGCAAGGACGCCATCGCCGACGTCGTGGAGGTGCTGCGCCCCGGCGATTTCTACCGGCCGGCCCATCAGGCCATCTACGACGCGGTCCTGGACCTGTACGGCCGCGGCGAACCCGCCGACCCGGTGACGGTCTCGGCCACGCTGGACCGTCGCAACGAACTCAAGCGCATCGGCGGACCCCCTTATCTGGTCACCCTGACCCAAACGGTCCCCACCGCAGCCAACGCCTCCTACTACGCGGAAATCGTTGCGGAGAAGGCGATTCTGCGGCGCCTGGTGGAGGCCGGCACCCGCATCGTCCAGTTCGGCTACGCCGGTGCCGACGGCCAGGACGTCGCCGAGGTCGTCGACCGCGCCCAGGCCGAGATCTACGAGGTCACCGAGCGCCGCTCCTCCGAGGACTTCCTCCCCCTGGAAGAACTCCTGCAACCCACGATGGACGAGATCGACTCCATCGCCAGCCGCGGCGGCATCTCCCTCGGCGTCCCCACCGGCTTCACCGAACTCGACGAGGTCACCAACGGCCTGCACCCCGGCCAGATGATCATCGTCGCGGCCCGCCCGGGTGTCGGAAAGGCCCTGGCCCTCGACACCCCACTGCCCACCCCGTCCGGCTGGACCACGATGGGCGATGTCGCGATCGGCGACGAGTTGCTCGACGCCCATGGCCGGCCGACCCGTGTCGTCGCAGCAACCGAGGTACTCACAGACCGCCCCTGCTACGAGGTCGAATTCTCCGACGGCACAGTCATCGTCGCCGATGAAGAGCATCAATGGCTGACGGCCACGACGCCAACCGATCAGCGCCCGCAGGTGCTCACGACCGGCACGATCGCCCACAGCCTCCGCGATAATGCCGACCGGCTGAACCATTGGGTTCCCGCGACGACCAAGCGCGAGGCCCGGCAGATTGTCGACATCCGCAAGATCGATCCGGTCCCGGTTCGCTGCGTCGAGGTCGCCAACGACGAACACCTGTACCTTGCGGGCCGGTCGATGGTCCCGACGCACAACTCGACGCTGGGGTTGGACTTCATGCGGAGTGCGTCCATCAAGCATGGGCTGGGCAGCGTGATCTTCTCGCTGGAGATGAGCAAGACCGAGATTGTGATGCGTCTGCTGTCGGCGGAGGCGAGGATCAAGCTCGGTGATATGCGCTCGGGTCGGATGAGCGACGACGACTGGACGAAGCTGGCGCGGCGGATGAGTGAGATCAGCGAGGCGCCGCTGTTCGTCGACGATTCACCGAACCTGACCATGATGGAGATCCGGGCGAAGGCCCGGCGGCTCAAACAGCGCCACGATCTCCGCCTTATCGTGGTCGACTACCTCCAGCTGATGACCTCCGGCAAGAAGGTCGAATCCCGTCAGCAGGAAGTCTCGGAATTCTCCCGAAGCCTGAAACTTATGGCGAAGGAATTAGAGGTTCCGGTAGTTGCCATCTCACAGCTGAACCGTGGCCCCGAACAGCGAACAGATAAGCGACCTATGGTCTCTGACCTGCGTGAAAGTGGATCTTTGGAACAGGATGCCGACATGGTCATTCTGCTTCACCGGCCCGATGCATTCGAGCGAGACGACCCCCGCGGCGGCGAGGCCGACCTTATTCTCGGCAAACACCGAAATGGTCCGACCGCAACGATTACCGTGGCGCACCAGCTGCACCTGAGTCGGTTTGTTGATATGGCTCGCGGATAAGTCCGGTGCACGAACCGACATAGGGCCGCTGTCCGGCTGGTGACATTCGCGTCGCGCGACCGGTTCGGATACGGCAGCATCGAGGCGGTGAAGTACACGCTTGCCGATGTGCTGCCCTCCATTGCCGCCTCTCCTTTGGGATCGATGTGCACAACTCGCTGGGGGTCGCGGGCAACCGGGATGTCGTGGTGTTGGTTATCGACGGACTGGGGGCCGAGCTGCACTATGTGATTCCCGCGTATCAGCGGGACTCCGGCCTGACGCGGGCCGCCTTCCGTGCGGCGGGCACGCTGCATCCGGCCGCCACCCTCGACGAGGTGCGGGCCGGAATACTGTCGGTGGGTGTGTGCATCCCGGCACGCAGTCGCGGTTCGCCTACGCCTACTTTCCCGAGCTCGACGCGACCGGCCACCTGTTCGGGCCCGAGCAACTGGTTCCGCTCATCGCCAGTCGATGAGAAAATGTAGCGATTCACAGCTGACTGGCATTGATCTCCAACGCGTTTCGCATCAACAACTGGTGTGCTGACAGGGATGGGCTCGGTAGGTCGGTTGCCCCGCGTCGCAGGAGAGTCATCGTGTCGACTGTTATCTCATCTCGCGCCCGTCGGATACTTGCCGCGGCACTGCTGGCCGGAATGCTCGTCGCGGTGCCGTCGGTGCTCGCCTACGCCGATACATCAACGGGCACTCCGGATTCCGGCGCTACGAGCTCCGGCACGACGGATTCGGGTGCGGGCGCATCGACCCCGTCGGACGGGGGAGGCACGGCGGCGACGGGACCGTCCAGCGACGCCCCGGGCGCGGCGACACCGAGCGCACCGGATCCGGGAGTCGATACCACGCCCGCGCCCAGCGCCCCGGACGCATCGACACCGCCGATCAACCCCGGCGGCCCGATGCAGACCCCAACGCCCACCGTGGCGCCGCCGCCCCCGACCCCGTGCGATCCCGCGTCGCCGACCTGTTTCCTCAACCCGGACGACCCGGATAACCCGTCGAGCCCCCTCAATCCCAACAACCCCGCGAACCCGAACAACCCTGCGAACCCGAACAACCCGAACAACTACATGAACCCCATGAATCCGCTCAGTCCCTTCAACCCGCTCAATCAGCAGAACCAGCTCAACTCGGGGAACCATCACGCTCCGAACAATCCCGGTCCGCGCAATCCCGGTCCGCAGAGCTGGATTCCGAGTCTGAGCGGCTGAGCTCGAGTCGCCGTACCGCAGCACGCGGCAGTATCGGCCCGCTGCCGCTGTATGCGGTCCAGCGCTACCCGGGCTCGGGCCGTCTGCGACGGCGTATTCGTCGAGCCGTGGGCGCCCACGGCTTACGGCGTAGCCGAGCGTCGGCCAGGTGGAGTCCTCAGCCGACCGATTGCGGGCCGAGGCCGAATTCAGGTGGGGCGGTAGCGCGCTCGAACGTGGAAGCGTTCGCCCTGCGGGCCGAGGATGCTCAGGAACTCGACGGGGTGGGTGTCGGCGTTGCCGAACCAATGCGGAAGGTGGGTATCGAATTCGGCGACCTCACCCGCGGATAGCACCAGGTCCTGGTCGCCGAGAACCACGCGGAGCTTGCCATTGAGGACGTACAACCAGTGGTACCCCTCGTGCGAGCGTGGATCGGGCACAACGTCGTTCGGGCCGGCGGGGACAATGTGCTTGAAGGCTTGCAGCCCACCGGGTTTGCGGGTCAGCGGAATTATCGTCATGCCGTTGCGGGTGAACGGCTGGGGATAGACCCGGGGGTCTCCGCTGGCCGGGGCGCCGACGATCTCGTCGAGCGGAACCTTATATACCTTCGCTAGGGGTAGCAGCAGCTCGAGGCCCGGTTTGCGCTGCCCGGACTCGAGGCGGGACAGGGTGCTGACCGGGATGCCGGCGCTCTTCGATACCGCCGTCAGGGTGTATCCGCTGCGACGGCGCAGCTCGCGCAGGCGCGGGCCGACCGCCGCCAGTACGTCGTCGAGCTCGCCCGCGGCGCCTTCGCCCGCATCTTTCGATCGCGCACCCATATCCTCACTGTGCCCGGATTTTGCGGTTTCCGCAAAGAACTTTGTCGGATTGTCACCGTCGAGAGCACTGTGGGCGGCATGGATACACAGTTCTGGGACGAGATGTACCGCGGCCGGGACCAGCTCTTCAGCGGCAACCCCAACGGAGTGCTCGTCGCCGAGATTACCGGCACGCCGCCGGGCCGGGCGCTGGATATCGGGTGCGGTGAGGGGGGCGACGCACGGTGGCTGGCCGGGCACGGGTGGCAGGTCACCGCGATGGATATCGCCCCGCCGGCCCTGCAGCGCGCCGCCGCAGCGGAACTCGACGCTCGCGTGCAGTGGATCCGGGCGGACCTGAACATCACCTCGCCGCCGGCCGACGCGTTCGATCTGGTGTCGGCGCAGTATTTCCCGCTCCCGATTCGGCCGGACCACACCGCACTGCGCGGCCTGCTCGCGGCCGTCGCGCCCGGCGGCACACTGCTGTTCGTCGGCCACGACGTCGCCGGCATGCCGCCTGTCCTCGACAACGGCCTCGCACCGAGCGACTACTACCAGCCCGGCGAGGTCGCCGAACTCCTGGACGACACCTGGACCATCCTGATCAACGACACCCGCCGGCGAACGGTCCCCGCCCCCGCGGGCAGCCATCACACGCACGATACGGTGCTGCGAGCGCAGCGAATACGATGAAAGACCGCTGCGCCGTACTCACCGAGGTCACCGGGCCGGGGTGCGCCCGGATGCAATACCGCGATCATCGCGGTGCAGTGGCAGCCGCTCCGCCGCAGGGCTTATCGGTCCGCGGGGTTGATGGCGCGGGGGCGAATGAGGGTGTCCGAGGCGTATTCCTCGATGGCGTGTGCGAGCCAGCCTGCCGTGCGGGCCACGGCGAATATGGTCTCGCTCGCACCGGGAATCATGTCGAGAACATAGCCCAGCACCGCGAGCGGTAGGTCGCAGTTGAATTCCGGCAGCCTCCTGGTGCGAAGCTCGGTCAGGATCACCTCGGCGGCAATGACTTTCGGGTGAACCGGGGCGATCGTCCGCAGCAGCCGCCATAGTTCGACCCCGCGCGCATCCCCGCCCCGGTACACCGCATGCCCGAAGCCGGGGATGCGCTCGCCGCGCCGCAACCTGTCACCGATGACGCGGGGAACCGTTGTCGGCTCGGTGATTTCGGCGAGCATGCGCTCCACGGCCAGGGAGCTGCCGCCGTGCAGCGGCCCGCCGAGCACCCCGAGTCCGCAGCCGACGATGGCATAGGGGTCGGCGCGCGCCGAGGCGGCCACCCGGGCGGCGAAGGTCGATGCCGCCAGCTCGTGGTCGGCGAGCAGGATCAGGGCCGCATCGACCGCGCGCAGCTCCTGCGGCCCGGACGGACGGCGCGAAGACAGTCGCGACCACAGCATTTCGGCGATGGATCGGCCGACCGGCGGGGACAGCTGCGGCAGGGCCTCGACCATCCCCGCGATCAGCGCGCGGCCGGTGGCAGCGACCGCATCCGGATCCCGTTGGAAGCGCAGCGGATCGCTGACCGCGAGCGCGGTGACCGCGAGGTGTAGCCGGTCCAGGGGCAGGAGCTCTCCCGGCAGGGCGACCTGAACCGCGCGCGCCGTCGCCACCGCCGCGGACCGGCAATGCCAGGGACCGGTATCGGAAAGCTCACCGCACCACAGCAATTCGGCGACCTCCTCGAACCGGTACCGCTGCGCCAGGTCGATCGCGTCGTGCCCGCGATAGTAGGGCCGATCCGCCCCGAATGTGGTGATCCGGGACTCGATGGCGATCTCGGTCGGCGCGGGCCGGCGGCGCGGTTTGCCCCGCCGTGCCAGCTCCTCGACCTCGGCCGGATCGAAGAGGCTGCGGCGATGGTCCGGATCATAGCGGCGCTTCAGGACGCCGCGACTGACGTAGGCATAGAGCGTCGCCGGCTTCACTCCGAGCCGTTCCGCCGCGGATTTTGCGTCGATCCACTCCATATATTGACTATAATCAATATTGATTCATATTGAGCATATGATGCACGGAGTGTCTGCATTCCAGCTGAGATGCGCCGCCGCCGACCAGGTCAATGACCGCGATACCGCCGCCGATCCCATCTATTGAAGGTGCGCAGCAGTGCGCGCCGAGGCTGCTTGGCATTGGCACACCGGAGATCTCGAGCAGGACCGCTGGATTCATCGACCTCTCGAACGATGCCCAGAACCCACAGCACTCGCGAATCATCTTGCGCGCATGCGAAATTACATATCCGCAACGGTGGTAACTCACGAACACCATTGCCATGTCTGCTATTTGGACAGCCGTTTACACGCAGCCACGATCAGCGAGCGGCAGATCACCGAACTCGTAAAGCTAGCCGATGTAGTATTAGCGAACACGCAGCAACAGATGCACTAAAGCGATGATCCTCAGCTATAGGGTGCCACGGTGGCACCGAAAACTATGGGGGTAGGCACCCGCCCGGGCGGTCGCAGCGCACGGGTGCGCGCGGCCGTGCAGGAGGCGACCATCGCCGAACTCGCCGCGCACGGATACGCCGGGCTGTCGCCCGAGGCCGTGGCCGATCGCGCACGGGTGCACCGGACCACGATCTACCGGCGCTGGCCCGATAAGCCGTCCCTGGTGCTCGATGCCCTGATGACCGAGACCGACGAGGCCTTCCCGGTGCCCGATACCGGGCGGCTGGACGAGGATCTGCGCGGCCTGGGCCATGCCGTCGACGGCTATCTGGAACGGCCGTATGTGCACGCCCTGCTGGCCACGATGGTCGCCGGAAGTCCCGGACACGGCGGCTTCGCCGAGCTGCGGGCCCGATTCTGGGCCGATCGCCTGGGCCGCGCGCACGCGATCGTGTCGCGCGCGGCCGATCGCGGCGAATTGCCCGGCGGGACCGATCCGGTCGCGGTGATCGACCTGCTGGCGGGCCCGATCTACCTGCGGCGTTTCATCCAGGGACGGCCGATGAGCGGGGACGAGATCGATGCGCTCGCGGCGGTGGTCGTGGCCGCACACTCCGCGCCTCCTCCGTCGATTTGATCTAAATCTGTTGTGTTACAGCATAACTCATACCTTTAGCCGGACCGATGAACGCGCGGAAGATCCGATCCGGCAGCCGCGGACTGTCGGTGCTGGTCGTTAGGCTGCTCGCGTGAACGAATCCGATATCACCGAGCATGCCGATGTCCGGGCCACCCGGGACGGCTATGACGAGTGGGCAGAGCCGTACGCCGAGCGGCTGGCGAATGCGCTGGCAGCGGAGCCGTTCGACCGTGCGATGCTCAGCGCATTCGCCGAGCTGGTGCGGGTCGATGGCGGTGGTCCGGTCGCCGATATCGGCTGCGGCCCGGGGCGGCTCACCCCGCACCTTGCCGCACTCGGGCTGGACGTATTCGGTATCGACCTGTCCCCGGAGATGATCCGGCTGGCCCGGGCCGCCCGCCCCGACCTGCGCTACGAGGTCGGCACGATAGAGGCCGTGGCGCTGCAGGACGGCGCGCTGAGCGGGCTTATGGCCTGGTACAGCATCATTCACCTGCCGCCGGAGCGGGTGCCCGGGGTGCTGGCCGAATTCGCGCGGGTGCTGCGACCCGGCGGGCACCTGCTGATGGCCTTTCAACCTGCCGGCGAGGCGCTGGACATGCAGCCGCACGATCACAAGGTGGTGCCGTCGTACCGCTGGTCGCTGCGCCGGATGGAGGAGTTGCTGCGGCCATGCGGATTCCAGATCGTGGCCCGGCTGCAGCAGGAGCCGAAGGCCGAGGCGGTCTACGGCGCGGGCTATCTGATTGCGACGCGGAACCCGCAGGCGCGCGAAGCGGAGTAGCCGGCGGCCGAACCGGGCAATCGCCCCCAGGTTTCGTGATATCCAGGTCAGATGCGAACCTCGTATGACGTGGTCATCGTCGGCGGCGGCCACAACGGGCTGGTGGCGGCGGCGTATCTGGCGCGGGCCGGGCGTTCGGTGCTGGTGCTGGAGCGGCTGCCGCATACCGGCGGCGCGGCCGTCTCGGAGCGGGTATTCGCCGGATTCGATGCACGGCTGTCGCGATACTCGTATCTGGTGAGCCTGCTGCCGCGGCAGATCGTGGACGATCTGGGGCTTGCGTTCGCCACCCGCCGGCGCCGGATCTCCTCCTATACCCCGGTGGGCGAGCGCGGCCTGCTCGTGGACACCGGGGATGCCGACCGCACCCGCCGCAGCTTCGCCGGGCTGACCGGTTCGGACGCGGATTTCCAGGCCTGGCAACGGTTTTACGGCATGACCGGACGGCTGGCGCAGCGGGTGTTCCCGACCCTGACCCGGCCGCTGCCGACCCGCGCCGAATTGCGGCGCATCGTGGACGATTCCGCGGCCTGGGAGGCGATATTCGAACGGCCGCTGGGGGAGACGATCGAGGCGGCCTTCGACGACGACACCGTGCGCGGCGTCGTGCTCACCGACGCGCTGATCGGCACCTTCACCCATGCCCACGATCCCTCGCTGCGCCAGAACCGCTGCCTGCTCTATCACGTCATCGGCGGCGGCACCGGGGACTGGGATGTACCCGTCGGCGGGATGGGCGCCCTCACCGACGCGCTGGCCGCGGCCGCCCGCGGCGCGGGCGCCGAGATCGTCGTCGACGATGCCGTCACCGGGATCGAAACCGATGGGCGCACAGCCGAAGTCAGCCATACGGGCGGCGTCGTCGGGGCGCGGTATGTGCTGGTGAATGCCGCACCGTATGCACTATCCCGCCTGCTCGGCGAGCCGACGCCGCCCGCACCCGAGGGCTCCCAGCTCAAGGTGAACATGCTGCTGCGCCGCCTGCCCCGGCTGCGCGATGCCCTCGACCCGCGCGAGGCATTCTCCGGAACCTTCCATATCGCGGAGGCATATTCACAGCTCGACACCGCATACCGCGAGGCCGCGGCCGGGACCCTGCCGTCCGCCCCGCCCTCGGAGATCTACTGCCACACCCTCACCGACCCCTCGATCCTCGCCCCCGAGCTGGCCGCCCGCGGCATGCACACCCTGACACTGTTCGGATTGCACACTCCGGCAGGCTTGTTCGCCGCGGATCACGATCGGTCGGGACAGCGGCTGCTCGACGCCACGCTGGCGCAGCTGGATTCGGTACTGGCCGAGCCGATCCGCGACTGCCTGGCCACCGATTCCCACGGCCGCCCCTGCCTCGAGGCGAGAACACCGCTGGACCTCGAACGCGAGGTCGGCCTGCCCGGCGGCCACATCTTCCACGGGGACCTGAGCTTTCCCTACCGAACCGACGACGACCCCGCCCCCGCCGCCCGCTGGGGCGTGCGGACCGGGCATGCCAACGTATTCCTGTGCGGGGCGGGGGCAGTGCGCGGCGGCGGTGTGAGCGGCATCGGCGGGCACAACGCCGCGATGGCCGTGCTGGCGGGACCGGGCTAGCTCAGCGCACCACCGCGCGAATCACCAAGGTACGCAACCGCAGATCGAATTCATCTCCGGCGGTCTCTGGATTCTCTCGCAGGTACTCGGTGATGCGACGCAGGACCTCGGCCCGTTCCTGCGGCGACACCACCAGCGTGTGCGAGTGGGTTCCGATTGTGGCGGTGAGGCTTTCGGCGGTGCGGCGCTGGCTGTGCGGTGCTGAAAGGATACGGCCGAGCGCGAGACCCGATCCAGCTCGGCGACCACGCGCGCCGGTCGCCGCGCCCCGATTGCCTCCCCGGCTACGCCTTGTCGGCCGTGACCCGGCCCGGGTCGGGCATCTTCTCGAACAGCAGACTGCGCGCCGTGATCCGGGGCGGCTCATCCTGTCCTCCCGCGCGGGCCCAGGCGTCGGCGACGGAAAGCCGGATCAGGCGGCGGGCGACATAGAACAGCAGCGCGGCCAGCGGCAGTTCACCCAGCCCTGCGGTCAGCAGCGAGACGGGCAGATCGGGGGTGTTCCAGTCCATCGCGATGTCGAACCAGGCATCGCAGCACAGCAGTGTCGCGGTGACGATGGCCCACGGGATGAAGATCCGGCGGCGCAACCAGGCCCACAGGGCGGTCATGCCGATGGCGCCGACCAGGAAGAAATCGAATCCGACCCAGGCGACATCCCACTGGCTCACCTCGTGCCGCGAGGGCAGACTCGTGGCCAGGTAGACGATCCACGGAATCAGGAAGACGAAGCTGCCGGTCACCACGGCCAGGAACAGCCGCCGCAGATGGACCGCGGCGGGGTGGCCGGGGGTCACTCTGAGTGCCATGCCGTACCTCCCGGATGATTCTCGCTCCTGCACTGCTAACCGGTAATGGAAGTAACCGATGCGGCGGCCGGATTAATTCCGGCCATCCGGGCCGACATACATCACATCGGCGGTCAGGCCTGGCCCGGCGACTGGTCCACATACGGCGCCAGCGTCTCCCAGGACCAGGTGAGGGTTCCGGCGTCGATATCGGCCACCACCCCGTCCAGCCAGCGCAACTCCGCCGCGGTGACCGCGCGCAGATATTCGTCCTCGAGCATGACCACCCGCGGCAGCGCGAACTGCTCGGCCTGCTCGGCATCGCGGTCCATCTCCGCGAGTTCGGCGCGCAGCGTATCCGCGCGCCGACGCAGCTCCGCCGCCGCGGCGGCGGGCTCGAGCAGCATCAGAAACGACAGCGCGGCCGGAAAATCGGGGTATTCGTTGCGCGGCACTCCCACCATCTCGGCCAGCCAGCCCGCGCAGGCCGCGCGGCCGGCATCGGTGATCTCGTACACGGTGCGTTCGGGATATTGCTGGTCACGTCCGGTCTCGCGGACCGCGACCAGTCCGGCCTCCTGCAGCCGGGCGATGGTCTTGTACAGCGCGGCGCGCTGGCCGACGTTGACGACCTTGTCCTTGCCCCACTCCCTGATGCGGCGCTGGATGGCGTACGGGTGCATCGGCTCGAGATGCAGGATGCCGAGCAACGCCATCGCGAGCGGAGAGCGCTTGAACTGGGTCGTTGTCGTCATGGGCCCATCATACTAGGTGCCCAACAACTAGATCTTCAAAAACTAGTTGCAATGGAACTAGTCTCTGTGTCACTATTGAGGAGCAGGCGAACCCGCCCCTTCGAAATCAGGAGTCACCATGAACACCACCGCCGTCCGCATCCACGTCGACCACGCGACCACCAAGCGCCTCGGCGACTGGACCTCCGCCACCGAGTTCGATGTCACCGCCCGCTGGGGCGCGGTCGTCCTGGACCTGCGCTCGCCCCTGATCGACGGCACCGTCTCCGCGGACGCCGGCGATATCGAGGTGCACGTCAACCTGGACCACGGAATGCTCAAGCTGCTCGTGCCCGACGATGCGGTCATCGACCAGACCGGGCTGCAGTGGACCGGTCGCGGCCGGGTCAAGGACTTCGCGCGCCCGAGCGATGCCGCGGGCCGGGTCATCCGGCTCACCGGCGCCTGCACCGGCAGCGAATTCCGGGTGCACCGGGCGGGCATCGCGGTCCTGTCGGCCCTGTTCTCCCGCGAATTCTTCGAGGACGCGCGCCGCGCCCGGCGCGAGGGCCGCACCCCGACCCTCATCGATCCGGCCAACGCACCTCGGTAATTCCGGGCGGCAACCCGGTAGTCGCGAAAAGCCCTCCCCGGCAACGTAGCCGGGGAGGCAGCGCAGTCAGGGCGATCGCGGCGCCCTCCTCCGGATGCTCCGGCCAGGACGCGGCAAACATCTCGTAGGTGTTCCGGCCCAGCAGCAGCGCATCGGCCTCATCCAGCTCCGCGGACTTGTAGGCCGCGATCCGATCCGTCCAGAACGGCGCGGTCCAGGCCGGGTTCTCGATCACATCGTCGATCGAAACGAACTCTGCGACAACGATCTTCCCCATGAACTCCTCAATTTCGTGCGATCCGCCGCAGCCCGGCATAGACCGCGGCGCTCCAGAGACGTGCAGGCGAGACGGCGGCGGAAAATTCATCGCGTGCCCGGTGCCGAACCGGGCGCCGACACGCTAACCTTCTCGATAGCCATCAAGTTGCTGAACACCCTACGAGCATCATCCCGCATGGCGCAGCCCGGACGAGGCGAGCCCTCGCCGTCCGCCTCTGCACGATGCGGATACGACGACGTACGAGGAGGCGACGACGATGACGCGCCGACGGGGTGCGGATATGAGCAACCGCAAGCCCTGGCGCAGGTCCGCGCGCACAGCCGATGCCGTCGGTTCGCTCCGCGACTGGGTGCGCCGCCACGAACCAGGTCGTGACGAACCGGCCGCCCCGGAGGAACCGCCGATCCCGCGCGACCTGCTCGACCTGCTGCGGCGCCTCGGCGTCGCCCTGATCGGCGCGGTCGAGACCACCGGCCGGGTGCAGCTGCTGCTCGAGGAGCTGGCGCACCGCTACAGCGCCGACGGGGTGCATTTCATCGTGCTCCCCACGGCGGTCTTCGTGCGGGTGCAGGCCGCCGACGGCGGCTCGGCCGTCGACCTGCTCGACGCGACCGTCGACACCCTGAGGCTGGATCAGATCGCAGATCTGTACCGGCTCATCGACCGGATCAAGCGGGACGCGCCGCCCCCGGCGCAGGCCACCGCCGATCTCGATCGGATCCTGCATTCCCCGCCGCCGACCGCGGTATGGCTGATGCTGCTGGGCAATGTGGTGCTCACCGTGGGACTGGGCCTGATGCTGAATCCGTCGCCCCGCTCGCTGATCGGATACGTGGTGATCGGGCTGGCGGTGCAGCTGTTGATCATGCTCGCCTACCGGATCCGGTTGCTCGCGCTCGCGCTGCCGGTCGCCGCGGCCGCGACGGTGACCCTGCTGGCCTTCGGCCTGCCGTGGGCGCTGTCCGGCAGCAATCCCACCGAACTGCTGATTCCCGGCGTCGCGGGACTGTTGCCGGGGGCGATGCTCACCAACGGCACCATCGAGCTGGCGACGGGGTCCATGATCGCCGGGGCCAGCCGCTACGTCTACGGCATCAACGTGCTGTTCCTGCTGGCCTTCGGCATTCTGATCGGCCTGCAGATTCTCGGACCGGGCGCGCTGGCGAATCATGTCGTGCACTACCCCAAGCTCGGCTGGTGGGCGCCGCTGATCGGGGTGCTGCTGATCGGCCTGGGCTATTCGTGGCGCTCGAGCGCCCCGCCGAATTCGGTGCCGTGGCTGCTACTGGTGCTGTATGCCACCTACGCCGCGCAGACGCTCGGCTCGCTGCGCACCGGACCGCTCGGCGCGTTCCTCGGCGGGCTGGTCGCGGTGCCCGCGGCCTACCTCGTGCAGCGATCGGCCAAGGCGCCGCCGACGCAGGTGCTGTTCCTGCCCGCGTTCTGGATGCTGGTGCCGGGCGGGATCGGCCTGACCGGGGTCTCGGATCTCATCACCCGCTCGGACCCCAACGGCCTGCACATCATCACGACCACGCTACTGACGATCATGTCCATCGCCCTGGGCGTCATGGTCGGATCCGGCCTGGTCACCGCCCGGCGTCCGCATCTGACGCCGATGCTCGACAAGCTCCTGCCGCAGGACGACTCAGCGCACGACGGGTAGCACAGAACCCGGCTCGGCCAGCCACAGCAGCCAGTGCGGCACGATGAGCGCGGCGAACTCCTCGTAGCCGGCCGCGCCCGGGTGATAGCCGTCGCCCTCGGCGCATGCCCGCATCCAGGTGCCGTTCTGCCGCAGCGGCTGGTGTACGCGCACATACGGGACGCCCTGTGTGGCACAGACTTCGGTGAACCGCGCATCCAATGCCTCGGTGCGGTCGTTATGTTCGTCGTCGACATTCGGCGGCGGGGCGACAACGAGTGTGGCCCAGCCTCGTTCGGCGGCGCGCTCGAGCATCGCGGTCAGATTCGCGACCGAATCCTGTTCGGCCACGCGAACGCGGCCGTCCTGCATCGTCATATCGTTGACGCCGAAGGAGAACACCACGCGCGCATCGGTATCCGCCGGCAATCGCTGCGCGCACTCGTCCTCCCAGCGGGCGGCGATATCCGCCGAGGTCTGACGCCGCACGCCCAGGTTGTAGTAGGTCAGCGGCTGACCGGCCCCGCTGGCGCGCACCGCGAGGCGGCCCGCCCAGCCCAGGTGCTGCCCATCGCCGACACCGGCCACCAGCGAATCCCCCACGAAACAGATTCGGACATCTCGGCTCACCGGGTGATCGTTGCATGATCGTCCGACAGGCTTGCCGCAAAGGCCGCAAATCGACGACTGCCCGCTGTACATGCGGGCGGTACGCCATAAGATCGTCGTGGTTATCCGGGAGGGAGCACGAATGGACACGGAAACGCCGCTACCGCGGTGGTTCACCGATCTGCTGGCGCATCGGCACTGGGTGCGCAGGACCCAGCCGTTTCCCCACGTCTACGTGCGCGAGGTGTTCGTGCGCGGATTCTACGATCGGCTGGCAGGCGAATTCGAGCGGGTGCTGCGCGAACAGCCCGGCCTGTTCGGATCGGTCGCCGAGGGTTACGGCGCGACGGGGGTGAATCTGACCCAGGTGCGCAACGGTCCCATGGAGCTGTTCCTGACCCGGGCCTGGCACGATCTCCTCGCCCGGCTCGTGGGCGTGCAGGACGAGGCCACCGGCGACGTCGAGGGTTCGCTGCACCATCATCCGCCGGACAGCCCGCGCGGCTGGCCGCATCACGATCTGGCCCCGGCATGGTTTCCCGGACAGGCCCCGGGACCCGATACGGTGGGCCTGATCGGCGAGGACGTGGACCTCGAGACCGGTGCCACCCGCGACGGGGCGGCCGCGCGCGAGCTGGTTCGAGCCGTCGCGGTGCTGTTCTACCTCGGCAATGCCGAATGGCAGCCGGGCGCCGGCGGCGAGACCGCGCTGTTTTCCGCGGCGGACCGGAACACGTCGCAACCGGCGGTGCACGTTCCGCCGCTGAATAATTCGATGGTCGTCTTCGAATGCACGCCGCGGTCGTGGCATACCTTCGCGGGCGCCAACACCGCCGCCCGCAACAGTGTGGTGATGTGGCTGCATCGGCCACGCGAACAGGCGGTACGCCGCTGGGGAGGTGCCGCAATTGCCAACTGGTGATCAACGGCGGGTAGCCCTGCTGACCGGGGCGGGGGGTGTGCTGGGCAATGCGTTCTGCCAGGCGTACTACCAGCAGTACGACATCGTCGCGGTGTGCCGCGGCCGGGTGCCGGCCGCGCCGTCGCAGGAGGAGTGGTTCGTCGATCCGCTGGCACCGCAGGATCCGGTACCCCAGAATGCCTCCCGGATCTTCGTGGTGCGCGCCGACCTGACCCGCGAGGGTGAGGCGGAGCGGGTGGTGGATCTGGCGCTGGCCAAGTACGGCGCGGTGGATCTGCTGGTGAACAACGCCGCGCACTGGCGATTCAATCCGAACGGCATGGTCGACGGCGACACCGCTCTCGAGGAGTTCGAACCGCACTTCGCACTGAATGTCGGTGTGCCGCTGCGGCTTTCGACCCGGCTCGCGCAACGCTGCTGGCTGCAGGACGATCGCGGCAATCGGCAACGCAACCGCAATATCGTCAACGTGTCGAGCATGTCCGGATCCGGGGTGTATTCCGGCGGGCAGGCGCTGTACGCGGCGTCCAAGGCCGCGCTGGACCACCTGACTCGGCATCAGGCCGCCGAATTCGCCGAATTCGGGGTCCGTGTGAACGCCATCGCGCCCGGCGCATTCCCGGCCGACGTGCCAACCCTGCAGGTCGCCGCCGCCATCGCCGAACTCGATGCCGGAGCTATGACCGGCGGCGTCTTCGGCGTGGGAACACCGGACACGGCCGACCTCGAACCGGTCGCGGGCCGTCACGGGAGATGACGCCTACGCGCTCGGGAGGCAGGCCAGACGGCGTGTTGCCTCCGGTGCGTCACGCCCTGTCCTGCATACTCACAGCTAGTCGACCCGGCTGATGGGGCATGACCGGGGGGCCTGCGTGGTTACACTCCGCTGCCGCCTCCGGCCCTGACCCGTTCATGCCTCCACCTCGCTGGCGCTCGGCTCCGGCACGACCGGGTGCCCGGCTGCGCTAACTGTTCACTCGCTACGCTCGTTCATGCCGGGAGGACCGACGCAGCTCCCTCGATCCGAAGGTGCCATATCCACATGCGAGTCGACGGGCGAGAGATTCCGGTATCCGGCAGCCTTTTGCAGCCGCGCAGCCGCCGTACCACCGACATTCTGCGCGTGGTCGCCTCCGCACTGTTGGTGACACTGGTCATCGCGGGCTCGCTGATCACCCGGTCGCGCTGGGAGGCGCTCGAGCGCTCGGTCTCCGACTTCCTCGGCATCCTCACCCACGAGCAGTCGAATCTGGTGTATCTGCTGTACGGCATCGCCATTCTCGCGCTGCCGTTCGCGATCCTGGTGCGACTGGTCTTCCGCTTCCAGTGGAAGCTACTCGGCGGCTATCTGGCGGCGGGGCTGATCGCCGTGCTGCTGCTCTCGATCACCGGCACCGGCCTGTCCGCCCCGCGCTGGCATCTGGCCGAACCGCAGCAGCTCAACACGTTCCTCTCGCAGTTCCTGGACGATCCGCGCTGGATCGCGATGCTGGCCGCGGTGCTGACGGTGGCGAGCCCGTGGCTGCCGCCGTCGTGGCGGCGCGGGTGGTGGGCGATGCTGCTGGTGTTCGTGCCGCTGCATCTGTTCGTGAGCCTCGTGGTGCCCTCGCGGGCGATGCTGGGCCTGGCGGTGGGCTGGTTCGTCGGCGCGGTGATCACGCTGGTCGTCGGCACGCCCGGACTGGAGGTGCCGCTGGACGGCGCGGTGCGGGTGCTGGCCCGGCGCGGATATACCGTCACCGCCGTGCGGGTGGTGCGCCCGGGCGGGCCGGGACCGCTGCTGCTGTCGGCCGATACCGGCCCGAACCACCGGCTGACCGTCGAAATGTACGGGCAGAATCAGCGCAGCCGCGGCATGCTGCGGCAGCTGCGCCGCTGGGTGGCCCTGCGCAGCAGCGAGCGGACACCGGCGTTCGCCTCGATGCGCCGGCATGTCGAACATCGTGCGCTGCTGGGCATCGCGATCGGGGATCTGGGTCTGGCCAGCAATAAGCCGCTCACCGTCGCCGGCCTCGAGCGCGGCTGGACGCTCTACGCGCACACCACACCGCGCGGCACCATCCTGTCGGCCTCGGACGGCGAGGCCGTGCACACCAATGTGTGGCAGGCGCTGGCGAATATGCATCGTGCCCAGATCTCGCACGGCGATCTGCGGGCCGAGGAGATCCGGATCGTGGACGGCCGGGTGCTGTTCGGCGGCTTCTCCGCGGCCGAATTCGGCGCCTACGACCCGCGATTCCAGACCGACGTGGCACAGCTGCTGCTGACGACCGGATCGCTGTACGGCGCGGAGTCTGCGGTGCGCACCGCGATCGGAGTGCTCGGCAAACCGGCGGTGGTGGATGCCTCGCGGCGGCTGACGAGAACCGCGCTGCCCAAGCTGCTGCGCGTCTCGGTGCCCGATGCGAACGTGGTGATGAAGGCCGTGCGCGAGGAGGTGCTGGGCCAGACCGACGAGGACCGCATCGAGGCCGCGCGCACCACCCGATTCTCCCGCAACCAGATCATCCAGCTGGTATTGCTGATCGCCCTTGTCTACGTGGCGTATCCCTATATCAGCCAGGTGCCGACCTTCTTCACCGAGCTGCGCACGGCCAACTGGTGGTGGGGGCTGCTGGGCCTGACGGTGTCCGCGGGAACCTATATCGGCGCGGCGATGGCGCTGTGGGGATGTGCGGGCGAATCGGTGAATCCGCGCAACATGCTGCTGATGCAGGTCGCCAACACCTTCGCCGCGACCACCACCCCGGCCGGTGTCGGCGGTCTCGCGTTGAGTGTGCGGTTCCTGCAGCGCAGCGGGCTCGGCGCGGTCAAGGCGACCGCCGCGGTGGCGCTGCAGCAGGCGATACAGGTGATCACCCACGTCGTGCTGCTGATCATTTTCAGTGTGGCAGCGGGGGTTTCGGCGAATCTGGCGCATTTCGTGCCGAGTGCCACGGTGCTGTACTTCGCCGCCGGCGCGCTGTTCGGGGTGCTGGGCGCGGCGATGTTCGTGCCGAAGGTCCGGCGCTGGCTGCGCACCGAGGTGCGGCCGCAGCTGGCCGAGGTGGTCAGCGAATTGCGCACTCTCGCACACGAACCCAAGCGCCTGGCGATGATCGTGCTGGGCTGCGCGTCGACCACCCTCGGCGCGGCGGGCGCGCTGTGGGCCTCGATCGAGGCGTTCGGCGGGCACACCACATTCGTCACCGTCACGGTGGTGACGATGATCGGCGGCACGCTGGCCTCGGCGGCCCCCACCCCCGGCGGTGTCGGCGCGGTGGAGGCCGCGCTCATCGGCGGCCTGGCGGCGTTCGGGGTTACGGCCGGTATCGGCGTGCCCGCGGTGCTGCTCTATCGCGTGCTGACCTGCTGGCTGCCGGTGTTCTGCGGCTGGCCGATCATGCGCTGGCTGACCTCCAGCGACATGATCTGATCTAACCGACCATCGAGGCAAGGCGGGAGTTGATCAGGCCTTCGGCCTCGGCGACCATGCGGATGATCAGTTCCGCGCAGCTGGGGATGTCGTCGATGAGGCCCTGTACCTGACCCGCGGACCAGATGCCCGCATCCAGGTCGCCCGCCTCGAAGACGCGGCGGCCGCGGGCACCGGCGACCAGGTCCCGGACGTCCTCGAATTTCCCTCCGGCCTTTTCGATTTCGACGACCTTGCGGCTGATCTCGTTACTCGCCACGCGCGCGGTGTTGTGCATGGTGCGGAAGATGAGCTGAGTGTCGCGCTCGGTGTGGGCGACGATCTGTTCCTTCACCGCCTGGTGTATTGCCGATTCCTGAGTGCACATGAACCGGGTTCCCATGTTGACCCCGTCCGCGCCCAGCGCCAGCGCGGCGACCAGGCCGCGGGCATCGGCGATGCCGCCCGAGGCGACGATCGGAATCTCCAAAGCCTTTGCGGCGGCGGGGATCAGGATAAGGCCGGGCACATCGTCCTCACCCGGGTGGCCGGCGCATTCGAAACCGTCGATGGAGACGCCGTCGACACCGATCCGCTGCGCCTTGAGCGCGTGCCGGACGCTGGTGCACTTGTGCAGCACCTTGATTCCCGCAGCCTTGTAGGCGGGCAGGAAGGGCTCGGGATTGCTGCCGGCGGTCTCGACGATCTTCACCCCGGAGTCGATGATGGCCTTGACGTATTCCTCGTACGGTGGCGGCGAGATCGAGGGCAGGATCGTCACATTGACGCCGAACGGTTTATCGGTGAGCTCGCGGGTCCGGGCGATCTCGCGGCGCAGATCGTCCGGGGTGGGCTGGGTGAGTGCGGTGATGAAACCGAGGCCACCGGCGTTGGCGACGGCCGCGACGAGTTCGGCCCGCCCGACCCACATCATGCCGCCCTGCACGATCGGATGCTCGACGCCGAACATCTCGGTGAACCTGGTGCGCAACATCGAATGTCCTCCTGCTCGAGTGGTTCGGCGACCAGCCCGCATTCGTGAACCGCGATTCCGCGCGAGGTGGGGGTCGCCATCGGACGTGGTGCGCGCGCCGTCTGCGCCCAGCCTGTCCGAATGCGTAGATAGTGGCACGCGGCGCGCCATGCAGACAAGATGATGTGAGTCCGAGTTTGCCAGACGCGCCAATTTTGTTAATGCAGTTAATATGTAATAGCTGCGTAATTGCGTTGGCAATAGCGCGTCTGAGCTGCTAAATAGTAGAATGAGAAGGATCGCATCAAATCTTCTCTGTAACCCTTGTCACGTTGAAAAGTTAGCTGGTATTCTTACTGACACGGCCGTCGTGGCCACCGGGCCGTCCGGTGCGCGAAATCGTGGCGGTGCGAAGGGAGTTCGTGCATGACCACCGGGGCATCCTCGCTCGCCGAACCGATCCGGTCGCGGCGCAACCACTGGAACAATCAGGTCGCCACACACGCGTTGATGCGCGGCGATACGGTCGCGTTCCGGTTCCGGGGGCAGGACACCACGTGGCAGCAGTTCCATGAGCGGTCGCAGCGGTTCGCCGATGCGCTCTCGCGCCGGGGGATCGGGTTCGGCGATCGCGTGCTGCTACTCGCGCTGAACTACACCGAATACGTCGAGGCGGTCTTCGGCATCAACGCGCTCGGCGCGATCGCGGTGCCGGTCAACTTCCGCCTGACCCCGCCCGAGGTGGCCTATATCGTCGCCGATTCCGGTGCCAAGGCCATCGTCACCGATACCGTGCTGGCCCCGCTGGCTACCGGCGTAATGGCGTCCGTGCCCGCGCTCGAGACCTGCATCGTGATCGGCGGGCAAGGGGGACGGCAAGACGGCGGAGCCGGCGGGGTGGGTAAACACAGTGGCGAGAGCACGCTCGGCTACGACGAACTGCTGATCGAGGGCGGCGAACCCCATGTGCCGCTGGATATTCCGGAAGACACCCCGGCCCTGATCATGTACACCTCGGGCACCACCGGCAGCCCCAAGGGTGCGGTGCTGTCGTATGAAAATTTGAATGCCCAGGCGCTGACCTGCATTCGCGCCATGGAACTGGACGCCGCGGCGATCGGTTTCTGCACCTCTCCGCTGTTCCACATCGCCGGGCTGGGCAGCCTCACACCGTATTTCATGCTCGGCGGCACCACCGTGCTGCACCCGCTCGGCGCGTTCAACGCCACCGAATGGCTCGATGCGGTCGAGCAGGAGCAGGCCACCGCGGCCTTCTGCGTGCCGGTGCAGTGGCAGATGATCTGCGAGGAGCCGACGGTCAAGACCCGCAAGCTCGCGCTGCGGATGCTCTGCTGGGGCGCCGCGCCCGCCTCGGATTCGGTGCTGCGGGCGATGGACGACTGCTTCCCGGACGCCCGCAATGTCGCGGTATTCGGCCAGACCGAGATGTCGCCCATCACCTGCGTGCTCGAGGGTAAGGACGCGATCGCCAAGCTCGGTTCGGTCGGCAAGCCCATCCCCACCATCTCCGCGCGCATCGTCGACGACGAGATGAACGACGTCGCCCCCGGAGAGATCGGCGAAATCGTCTATCGCGGACCGACTCTCATGCAGGGCTACTGGAATAAGCCCGAGGCGACCGCCGAGGCATTCGCCGGTGGCTGGTTCCACTCCGGCGATCTGGTCCGCCGGGACTCCGAGGGGTTCATCTATGTGGTGGACCGCAAGAAGGACATGATCATCTCCGGCGGCGAGAACATCTACTGCGCCGAGGTCGAGAACGTCTTGTTCGCGCACCCCAAGATTCACGAGGCCGCCGTCGTCGGACGCGCGCACGAGAAGTGGGGCGAGGTACCGGTAGCGGTTGTCGCGCTGCTGAATCCGGACGACACCCTCACCCTGGAGGAGCTGACCGGGTTCCTGAACGAGAACCTGGCCCGCTACAAGCACCCCAAGGATCTGGTGATCGTCCCGGAGTTGCCGCGCAATGCCAGCGGAAAGGTCGTGAAGGTACAGCTGCGCAAGGATTATTCGGGGTAGGCCTGTCTCGAATCACAGCACCGTTCCCGCCCGCGCCCGCCGTGATGTGCCTATTCTCTGTTTTGTCCCACCACAGAGAGGCTTGCCCGTGTCGATTCTCCGAAGCGTGCTGGTAGCGGCGGCGCTCTGTGCCGTGCCGATGTTGAGTGCGCCGCAGGGGCAGGCCCAGCCGCCGGGCGACGGAGGGTGCGCGCAGGGCAGCCTGATGACTGGCCGGTTGATCCCCGGGGCGGGCAGCGCGGGGCAGAGCATCAGGCGAGAGGCCACCCTGTCGGACTGCGCCAGCCCGCTGCTCCCGGGGATCACCGCCGGGCGGTTCGGCGTGAGCATTCCGTGGAATACGCCCACGGCGATCACCACCGCCACGTTCACGTGGTCCGATGGCAGTGTCAGCACGGCGCGCGGATACACCAATGGGGTGTGGTTGATCACCGACGGCCCGGCCAGCGGCCACGGGATCCAGATGAACGTCGCCGATACCTGGGACGGGTGGAACCTGAGCCCGGTCGATGTCGCGGTCACCTCCGCGTCGTTCGTGTCCTGAGGCCAGGAGTCAGGGCCTTACGCGCGGGCGAGGATGGCGTCGAAGTCGTGGCCGGCTATGACCTCGATGTCCGCGGGGAGGGCGTGCAGGCGCTGGATGGTTTCGAAGGCGCTGTCCCGGTCGGCGTCGAAGAGTTGGCCGGGCATGGGGGCCTTTTCGCGAATCAGCTTGATCTGCAGGGTATTCCAGACGGCGTCGCCCGCGAGCAGGACGCGGGTGCCATCGTCGACCGCGAGCAGGACCCCGATGCTGCCGGGGGTGTGACCGGCGAGGTCGACCAGCACGATCGCGCCGTCGCCGAACAGGTCGTGACTGCGGGGAAAGGTGAGCACGGGCGGGCCGTCGAGCTCGACGTGGCCCACCGAGCGGCCGCGCAACGGCGCGCGCACGACGCCGTGCGGGGCGGTCGCGCCGCTCATTGCCCACTCGTACTCCCGCGCGGGAACGCGCAATTCCACCGAATCGGGCAGTTCCAGCAGCCCGGAGCAATGATCCCAGTGCAGGTGGGTGGCGATGGTGAAGTCGATATCCTCGCCGGACAGATCGTGGCCCGCCAGCGCGTCCGCGAGGCCGAGCACCGGCTTCTCGGGCGCGACCAGCATCCCCACCGGGAACGGCAGCCCCGGCACCACCCGATCATGCACGCCCGCACACATCGCCGGGTCGACCAGGAACCGCGCCCGCGGATGCTCGATCAGGAAGGCTCCCATGCCCAACCGCAGAGTTCCAAGACTGCGCACACCCTCGGCGACGATGGTCGTCGGCGCGGAGCTGCGGGCCTGTAGCAGCGCCACCAGCCGCACGGTGGCGCGGACCGGCGCCTGCGGCACGGATTCCAGGCGCGCGAGAAATGCCTCGTCGGGCCGTCGCGGACGCAGCAGCCGCCGCGGGGTCGCGGCCAGCGCCGCGCAGCAGGCGGCCAGGGTATCCAGCACACCGGGTTTGCCGTCGAACAGGTCGGTCAGGGCCGCGGGCTCGTTCACAGCGCCACCGTAGGTGATCGGTCGCGAGGAAGGAAGTCCTCCACAGCCATCCACAGCCCGGGGGTTGGATGATTACCCGATGACGAAACAGCAGGCTACGAAATCCGCCGCGGCGAGTCGAAGAAGTAGCCGTTGACCTTTTCCACGCTCGCCTTGGTGCTGGCGCTCGGGCTGGCCGGTCCGCTGCTGTCATGGCGGATGTCCTGGCACATCCCGATCATCGTCGGTGAACTACTGGCCGGAGTTCTGCTCGGCACCACCGGATTCGGCGTGCTGCATCCTGGCGACCCCACCTTGACGTTCCTCGCCGATATGGGATTCGCGCTGGTCATGTTCGTTGCCGGTACCCATGTGCCGGTCCGGGATCCGGCGGTTCGTTCGGCGCTGGCAGTCGGGGCGCTGCGCGCGGTCCTGGTCGGATTGTGCGCCGCGGCAGCCGGATTTACCCTGGCCGACTGGTTCGGCACCGGACACGGCGCGATCTATGCCGTGCTGATCGCCTCCTCCTCGGCGGCGCTGGCATTGCCCCTCATCGATGCCCAAGGTCTGCAGGGCCAGTCGGCGCTGGAGCTGACCGCGCAGGTGGCACTGGCCGATACGGCGTGCATCGTGGGGCTGCCACTGGTCATCGACATCGCCGATGCGGGCCGTGCGATGCTGGGCGCCCTGGCCGTCGCGGCGGCCGCGGCGGTGCTGTTCTTCGCACTGCGTCAGCTGGAGCGGTCCGGATTACGTCGTCGCGCCCACGAAGTATCCGAAAATCGGAAATTTGCGCTGGAATTGCGGGTCAGCCTGATCCTGCTGTTCGCGCTGGCGGCCCTGGCCGCCGATACTCATGTGTCGATCATGCTGGCGGGCTTCGCGACCGGGCTTGCGGTGGCCGGGGTCGGGGAGCCGCGCCGGGTGGCCCGGCAGCTGTTCGCGATCACCGAGGGGTTCTTCAGCCCGCTGTTCTTCGTCTGGCTGGGCGCCCAGCTGAATCTGCGCGAGTTCGCCGAACGACCGCGCCTGATCCTCTTGGGACTCGGGCTGGGCCTGGCCGCGGTCCTGGCCCACATGCTGATGCGGCTGCTGGGCCAGCCGATAACCTATGGGGCGCTGGCGGCCGCGCAGATCGGGGTGCCTGTCGCCGCGGTAACAGTCGGCACCCAGCTGCATGTGCTGGTACGCGGCGAGGCGGCGGCGCTGATGCTCGGTGCGCTGGTGACGATCGCGGGCGCGGCGATAGCCTCTGCTCTTGCGGCACGAGCTGCCCAGCGCCCCCACTGATATCGCACTGCCGCCTACTCCTGGCTCGAGGATGCGGTGTCGTCACGGCCGAGCAAGCGATCCGTTTCGCGCCGTTCGCGTTTCGTGGGGCGTCCGGTACCGCGCTCGCGGTGCGGCATGGCGGCCGCGATCTCGGGGGTGGGCGGCGGCGGGCTCTTATCGATCAGGCATTGCGCGGCGATCGCGGCGCCGACACGTTTGGTGATGATCTGCTCGACGATGACGATGCGCTCGAGTCCGCTCTGCCGGACACGAACCTCATCACCGGGTTTGACCTGATGGGCGGGCTTGACCGCGACACCGTTCACCTTGACGTGCCCGCCGCGGCATGACGTCGCGGCGGCGGACCTGGTTTTGAACAGCCGAACAGCCCAGGTCCAGGAGTCGACCCGGGCTGTGCTCGGTTGTGTCGGTGGCAGTTTCGCTCCAGAATCAGGCGACGCGACGCGCGGTGACGATCGAGTTGGGATCGAGGTGGGCGTAGCTGACGGTCTCACCCGACTGCGGCGCCTGCAGGATCTTGCCGTCGCCGGCGTACATCGCCACGTGGCCGCCGCCCTCCTGGATGACCAGGTCGCCGGGCTGCAGGTCGTGGAAGGCGACCGGCTTGCCGACGTGCGACTGCTCGAAGCTGGTGCGCGGCAGATCCATTCCGGCCTGCTTGTAGGCCCACTGCACGAGACCGGAGCAGTCGAAGTTGGACGGGCCCGAGGCCCCCCAGACGTACTCCGAGCCGAGCTTGCTCTTGGCCGCGTCGAAGGCGATGTTCGAGACCGAGTTGTTGGTCTGGAACGGATTCTGCATCCCAGCGGTGAGGTTGGGAATGCCCGGCTGCTGCAGCGACTGCGGCGCGAACGCCTTCTGCGCGGCCTTGATCTGATCCGCGTGATCCTTGATCAGGTCGGCGTGATCGGTGAGCGCCTGGTTCACGGCCTTCACCTGCTGGGTGAACGAGGAATCGACCGGGACATCGAAATCGCCGACGCCGGGAACGCTGATGGTCGCTGCCATCGCCGAAACGGCCGGCATCGCACCGGTTGTCGCAGCGACGGCGCCCATGACGAGCGCGCCCTTGACGGAATTCGGAAGCCGAGATTCCCGTTGCAAACTGTGTCTACCCACCGAGCTAAGTCTCCTGTTTCTTCCATCCACCCGCCGACCGAGTTAGCTGACGGGTTCGGGCCGGGAAGATCGGTCCTACCTCACCTGCCTTGCGGCCGGTGGGGATTCACCCCATTACATCTGGGTCCTCGGCTCGGCGACCGGGCCGCGACCCGGATGCCGATTAGACGGTGACTCGATGGGCCGTTCTCCTGCGAAGCGACTTACTCCATCAAGTCACGAAGAGATTACGACTACACGGCAGGGTTGTCCACCCCAGAGCACGGCGTGTTGGGCCGGAGTCGGGAAAGCCCCAGAACAACCAGCGATTTTGCGGGTTGGGGCCGCGGGTAACGACCCGATATCGACTCGGACACAGGAGATATCGAACCGAGAAACGGTGCCGTTACGCTACGCATCGCCGGCCCGCGCATCCAGGGCCCGCTCGAGTTCGTCGATGCGCCGCTGCGCGTGGGCCAGTCCCACCTCGAGCTGCCCCAGCGCCATCACCAACGGCCCGACTGCGAGGTCGGCCACCAGCTGCGGATCGTCGAACCCCTGCTCGATCGCCGCCAGGATGTTCGTGCGGATGCGGGCGGCCACGGGCGCCTCGGGCGGCAGATTCCAGGATGCGACCACCTGCTCGACGGTGGAAGCGGGCTCCTCGGTCATGACCCTCCTGCGCTGGAAATCCGGTGCGAACGGTGTCAAGCCTAGAGAGCCGACCGGACCGGGATGTCCGGCTCCACGCAATCTAGCGATCGCCGTAGATGTCCGAAGATTTTCCCGCACGCGCGGTACGGTGTACCGGCATGGACCCCGTGCGGAATCCGTATGCTCCCGGCGCAGGTCAGCGCCCACCCGAGCTGGCCGGCCGTGACAAACAGCTCGACGCGTTCGACATCGTGCTCGAACGGATCTCCCGGAGTCGTCCCGAGCGCAGCGTGATGCTGACCGGACTGCGCGGCGTCGGAAAGACCGTGCTGCTCAACCAGCTTCGTTCGGCCGCGCGCTCGCGTGATTGGGGCACCGGCAAATTGGAGGCCCGGCCCGATCAGGAGCTGCGCCGTCCGCTTGCCTCGGCGCTGCACATGGCAGTGCGCTCGATCGCGGTGGCGCACCGGAACCTGGAGATGGTCGACGACTTCCTGGGCATACTCAAGGCATTCGCGCTGCGCTCGACGGCGGACAAGGGCGTGCGCGAGCGCTGGCAGCCCGGTATCGACGTCCCGGCCCTCACCGGCCGCGCGGATTCCGGGGATATCGAGATCGACCTGGTGGAGCTGCTGATGGAGGCGGCGCAGGTGGCCCGCGATATCGGGGTCGGCATCGCGATCTTCATCGACGAGATGCAGGATCTCAGCGCGTCCGACATCTCCGCGATCTGCGGCGCCTGCCACGAATTGAGCCAGGAGGCGGCGCCTTTGATCGTCGTCGGCGCCGGCCTGCCACACCTGCCCGCGGTGCTCTCGGCCTCCAAGAGCTACTCCGAACGACTATTCAGCTATCACCGCATCGATCGGCTCGAGCGCGAATCGGCCGACCTCGCGCTGATCGCGCCCGCCGAGCGGGAGCAGGTGAAGTTCACCTCCGAGGCACTGGATTCGCTGTACCTCAAGGCCGATGGCTACCCCTATTTCGTGCAGGCCTACGGCAAGGCGACCTGGGATCTGGCCGCGCAGAGCCCGATCACCGCCGAGGATGTGGAGCTGGCCGCCCCCGCCGCGGAGGAAGAATTGGCGGTCGGATTCTTCGGATCCCGCTACGAGCGCGCAACCCCGGCCGAGCGAGAGTATATGCGCGCCATGGCCGAGCTGGCCGGCGACGACGGCCCGGTCCCGACCGCGGCCATCGCCAAGGAGTTGGGCCGCCGGCCCGCCTCGCTCTCGCCGGCCCGGGACGGCCTGATCAAGAAGGGGCTGATCTACTCCGCCGAGCGCGGCACGATCGGCTTCACCGTGCCGCACTTCGGGAGATACCTTCGAAGCGTCGCCTGATCTAGCGGAGTGGAATTCGTCAAAAGAGGAATCACCCCCTACCGGTGAGTAACAAACACTCCTACACTCGAATGTGACTCCGGTCACCTCCGAGGAGTCTCAATGAAGTTGTCAAGCCGCGAGCGCGACCGGCGGAGCGGGGGTGAATACCCGATCGTCGCGCAGCAACGCCCACAACACCGAGACCCGCCGCCGGGCCAACGCGATCACCGCCTGCACGTGCTTGCAGCCTTCAGCCCGCTTCTTCAGGTAGAAGTCCCGGTTCGGCCCGTCCCGGATGATGCTGGTCTGCGCCGACAGGTAGAACACCCGACGCAACCGTCGGCTATATCGTTTCGGGCGGTGCAGGTTACCGGTCCGCCGGCCCGAATCACGCGGGACCGGCACCAACCCCGCCGCCGACGCCAGGTGCCCGGCATCGGTGTAAGAGGCCAGATCGCCTGCGGCGACGACCAATTCCGCTCCCAGGATCGGACCGATCCCGGGCATGGACTCGATGACCTCGGCTTGCGGGTGCGCGCGGAAGGTGTCGCGGATCTGGCCTTCGAGGCGTTTGATCCGGTCGTCGAGGTCCAGGATCGCCCGGGCGAGCTCGGCCACGATCTGCGCGGCCACGCCCTCACCGGGCAGGGTGGTCTGCTGGGCGGCCGCGGCTGCTATCGCGGTGGCCGCGACCGTGTCCGCCGATCGGACGTGACGGTTGGCCAGCCACGCCGTCAACCGTGTGTGTCCGCGGCGGCGGATCGCGGACGGGGTTTGATACCCGGTCAGCAAGATCAACGCCCCCTTGTGGGCGCTGTAGTCGAAAGCGCGTTCCAACGCGGGGAACATCCCGGTCAACACGTCACGCAGGCGGTTGATCATGCGGACCCGGTCCGCGACCAGGTCGGTGCGGTGCGCGGTCAGCAACGCGAGGTCGGCGGCCAACTGCGCAGGCACGTCGATCGTCGTGAAATCTGTTCTGTGCCTGGATGTTTCAGCGATGACGTAAGCATCTTTGGCGTCGGTTTTGCCCTCACCCCGGTAAGCGCCCGACATGCGGTTGACGGTGCGGCCGGGCACATAAACCGCCGAGAGCCCGTGCGCGGCCAGCAAAGCCAGCAGCAACGCCGACGAGGTTCCCGAGATATCGACAGCGAAGGACACCTCCTCGGCCAGGGCCAGGATCTCGCCCAACGCGGTCAGGATCGCGGTCTCGTCGTTGTCGATCTTCTTCGACCACAGCGTGGCGCCGGTGTCATCGACGACCGCTGCCCAATGGTGGCCTTTACCAGCGTCGACACCGGCCCATGCGCGGGTCCGTGTTGTGGTCACGCAGTACTCCTCGCTCGTTACGGCACAGGTTCGGTCCGAGGAGCACCCCGCTGTCGTCTCCGTAATCAGCGACCGCGTTTCGCGCGCATATCTCAATCAGCAGCCAGGGCGCCCCGGAGGGTCGGACGGCCACTCCTCGGGAGCCACAACAGGCAAGACATCATCAGCCACATCCGGCCCTCCTGGGCCGCCTAACAACTTACGGAG
>Ga0185299_10000238_pt1 | contig 163915 bp, 161 predicted proteins | sample PaiPotPPA55metaG_FD_128002 | JGI IMG/M metagenome (GOLD analysis project Ga0185299, IMG submission 128002) | Iron sulfur acid spring bacterial and archeal communities from Banff, Canada, to study Microbial Dark Matter (Phase II) - Paint Pots PPA... ...
GGGACTGGGGCGGATTGGATCACAGGTCGCGCGGGTCGGGAGCGCTTTTGGAATGAATCTGATTGCCTGGAGCCAGAACATGACGCCCGAGGCCGCCAAAGCCGCGGGCGCAATCCTGGTTTCCAAGAACCAGCTGTTCGAGCGGGCTGATATCCTGACGATCCATTTGGTGCTGAGCAGTCGTACGCGCGGCCTGGTAGGGGCTGCGGAACTGGAGAGAATGAAGCCAACGGCCCGGTTGATCAACGCGTCTCGCGGGCCGATCGTCGAGGAGCAAGCTTTGATCAGCGTGTTGAAGGACCAGCGAATCGCCGGCGCGGCGATCGACGTATTCGACATTGAGCCGCTGCCTCCGTCTCACCCCTTCCGGACCCTGGACAACGTTCTCGCAACGCCGCATCTCGGCTACGTATCGCATGGTCTTTACAAGACGTTCTACGAGGATACCGTCTCGAATATTCGGAAGTGGCTCGACACCCATTAGGCAGCCGTGGCATAAACGTAATTTAAACTAAGAGCAAAAACATGGCTCAGTCAAGGGAAGCATGAAACAAGGCGCTGGTTCTGAAGGCAGCGGCGGCACCGCGGGAATTCGACGAGGCCGTTACGGTAATCGGCAGCAACGTAACGGGCGTGTTAATGGAACTACACGCGAATGATCGAAGGGGGAGAAATGACGGCGGAACAGGTACTTCAGCTTCATTCGGAAGGCTTCAATCGGGCGCTGACACGACAGGATTACGATGCATTGGAGGGGATCTACTCTGAGATGTATATGCTGGTTCGGCCTGACGGCTCCGTGTTGAACAAACAACAGGTTCTGAAGGACCTGCGAGAACAATTGAGGGTCCGCTCGATTGAACTCGAGGACGCGGCCGTCCGGGTTGTTGGCTCAGTTGCAATCCTGACGGCAGCGAGCAAAACCGTCCAGTCGCGCAACGGGAAGGAATCTCAATCGCATTTTCGACTCGTTGCCGTCTACGCCCAGGAGGGCGGCGCAATCCGTCTGGTCCACTTTCAGAGCACGATGATTGTCGAGAAGGAGGCGGCCTGAAAACTGCGAAGCAACACGTCGGGTCTAGACTCTCACGTCCTTCCCAAGAGGCCATTATGAACCGTTTGGTTCATCGACGCATCTACCGTACTGTATGGTTTGATTGTTGCGGGAGCATATGGGACGACCGAAGCAGTTTAATCGTGAGGGTGTGCTGGACAGGGCCATCCCGGTCTTTTGGAAACACGGTTTCGCGAACACGACAGTTCAGCACCTGGAAGAGGCGACCGGGGTCAACAAGTCGGGCCTGTATTCGGAGTTCAAAGATAAGGAGGACCTCTTTCTTGCCAGTCTTGAGCGCTACGCCCAAATTCGCGGCGCGGAAATTCTGAGAGCACAGCCGCTCGGTTGGGACAACATTGAGAGATTTTTGAGACTGGGCTTTGGCTGCGATGACGACCAGCGTGGATGCTTCGCCGTGAATTCGATGCGCGAGCTAGCGGGTCTGCCGGCCGAAGCGCAGGAAATTATTTCGAGCAGTCAGCAGAAACTCACGCGATTGCTGATAAAAAACATCGAGGCGGAAGAGCCAAAACTGGACGCGAGGATGATCGCCGATGTTGTGCTGACGTTCTTCCACGGTTTCTGCATAGCGCAGAACCTCAAAAGCGGCAAAGCGTCGTCGGAGCGTAAGATCAGGCATCTGATGCAAGTGGTCCGCAATTTGTGATGCCGATAGCGTCGCGAAAGCGACTCACGGCGTCTGCGGTTTTGCCAACATCATTTGTCCAAAGTGATACGAGGCGTGGTTGGTTCGGCCCAGGAGCACAGCCAGTCGATTTCGCGCCGGGTTTAGTTCGAATTCTTCAGGCGACACACTGCTGTGCCTTTTAACCACTCCTCAGGGCTGACGGTTTTGAATCTCGAAAAGAGCTCGGTGTGAACCTCTTCCCAACACTTGGCAATCTCGGTGGAGGGTTGAAGCGGGACGGATCGGTCGGGTTGCGCGATGAACACGGCGTCCAATTCCGGGTGCACCCGCTCTCCCAGCCGCAAGACGCTGAACATCGCATCGTTTACGGCGGTGAGGTGTCCCCAAAGGTACGAGATGGGTTTTTTCCAGGCGCGACCTCGACTAATAGTTGCTCCGCGGAGATCGCGCGGATGAGACGCACTCAGCGTGGACGCTCCAGCTCCGCGGGGTGATAGGCACAACTTTGCACGGTAACGTGGTCCGCTCGCCGCAGGTGGCGTCTGGGGCACGTCGTCCGCAAGAACACAATCGCGATCGCCGAGGATATTCCCGAAGCGCAATACGACTACCGCCCGGCGCGAGACACCCGTCCGTGAAACTTCTCGCCAGACATGCTTCTCGAGGTGTACGACATGCTTGGGTTTGGGCTTTACACAACCCAAACTTACCGAGCTTGGAAAAACCACGCGCCACAAGAACGACCAGAGGCGGAAAGGCAACCGTGATCTATATGCGCCAACAACGAATGGGTTCTGTTCCAAGTCACGCAAAAAGTTTTCAAAGATGGATCGTCTCTTGGTTTGCGCATCGTACTCGATTGTCGAGACTGACTTCTCTCAGTCCCGCGCGCAAGCCTCGAATCGAGAGCGCGTGAAGAGCCATGGCAAGAGGGGCGAAAAAACCTGCAATATAGGTGAACGGAAAGACGCCGATCGCCATGTTAGGAACTTCGCTGTGAATGAGAGTGAGACCTGGCGCTGTCAGCGCGGAGAGTGTAATGGCGTTGGTCAGCGTAAGCAGGCCCACGACGTTCCAGCCGAGCGCCAGCCATTCTCCCCAGCGACCGCGGGTGGATATCCAGGCAATCAATGGCGCTGACAAGCCAATCAAGATGTCTATGTTTCCGCCCCGATACGTCACCATGCGGGGCGCGAGACCGTCCACCCAGAGCCGGTGCAGCAGCAGTTCAACGCCAATCCGGAAAGTCTGCATCCCGATGATGACCCAGAATGGAAAGGCGGAGGCGATGCGCGCCCCCGCGCCAGATAACGCGAAGACAAGGACCACAAACAGAACGGCCGGAAAAGCGACATAGACAATGCCGGGAGGGCGCAAAGCCGTGTTGCTCACCACGCCGGAATACGACAACAGCCCAACGTAAAGCAGCCACAGAGGAAGCCCTATCAACAGCGCTCTCAGGCGCTCGCGAAGGCAAAGCGCCGAAAGCGCTGCAATGACGATTGACACTCCGGCTAAGTAACCGAGGCAAAGTATGGCCGTCACGCGGACCTCCTTGCGTCAATGCTCCTCGCAGGTGTCTGACCGGTGGACGGCGGCCTACTGTGCTCGCGCCTCCATCGTTCACGGTCCAAGGCGAGTCGAGGGACCGGTGGAATCGGATGGAATTGTTTTCGGTCGAACTTCTCCGGATCGAATCCAGGCAGGAACGGAGTTGCCATAAAACCCGCGAATGCGCGGAGGGCATTCCCCAAAGTCTGTCTTGCCTCCGGCAGGGCGGCATAACGGCGGGCGATCGTCTCAAAGTTCTCTGGCTGGCGTCCGGTGACCTCAAGAACGTCATTCGTCGGCGCGCCAAATTCAAAAGCGCCTCGATTGTGATCCTGAAAGTAATGGCGGAATCCCGCTAGCAGGAGCGGCGGCATGCCGGCCATTCGTGCCGCTTTGTAAAACATCCACATGGGCGTCTTCATATGGAGAACTTTCCGGTTCAGCACTCGGCTGAGGATTCCAACCATCTCGTTTACCGAAAGCATTTCCGGTCCCGTCGGCCGGTATGATTTGCCCGCGTGCTTCGCGGGATCGATAAGGGCAGCCACGGCGACGCGGGCAATGTCCTCATTCGACGGCGGAGCATTGCGGCTTTCGCCATCCACCGGCAGAGGAAAGGTGCCGAGCTGAGCCGCGAATTGGATGAGACTCATGTAAGAGGCTGCAAAGAAACCAGGATTCACGATGGTGTGTGCGACACCGGGAATCATCGAGAACACGCGGTCTGCAAGCCAGTGTTGCCGCGACATCAACGACGGGTGCGCCGGACTGGCCAGCCATTGCGAAAGACCGGCTATTGATTCGAGTTTCGCCTCCTGCGCCGCCACCGCGAACGCCGCGACGCTTTGAATCAGGAATGGATCGAACGGCGGGCAGTAGTAGGCGCGCCGGGTGCCCCGCATGGCCACAGATAGCTGTTCCGTATCGAAGATGTCAGCCACAGCGATTTCCGCGCCTAACCTCTGAAGCCGTTCGCTTCTCGCGTCGGCCCGGTGCACAATCGCCCGAACTGGCCAGTCTCTCTCGCGCAATTGTTCCACGACCGCAGTGCCGGTCTTTCCGGTTGCACCCATCACCAGGATTTTCGGACTTGTCATTAGAATCCTCTTTTCATAGCCGCTCGAGAGATTATCGCGGCGGGTTGGGAACGATCAGGTTGTATAGCGGAGCAAGCGGAGCTAGTTCGGTGTACTCGTGATCCACGAGATTCGCTTTGGAGAGCGGAAGCGCATCGACCACTGTCTCGGCATCGGCAATGCTCGTCGCGTTGACGATCAGAATGACGCCGTTTCCGTCGCTCCGCGAATACCATTGGCGGATCTTGCCTTCCAGGTAAAGGCGCACCGTCGCGCGCACCTCCTCTGGAATTACTTTCTGTATTTGTTCGCGCTGAGCGCCAGGTTTCGGGATCACGCGGACCATGACGTCGGTGGTCTTCGTGGTGAAAGGCGCCTGGGCGTCGAGCATCAGGCCGGTGCACGCCAGCAAGCAAATGGTTCGGAACAGTCGCTTCATAGATGATCTCCTTCGATTCGGGCGGCTTTTCACTCGCCTTTATGTCTCTAGATTTGCCCGCGGCGCCCGAATTGTGACAGGATTGCGCATGAGAGATTTCGTCGATGAAGCCGGTCACAAACCGGCTGCGTCCGGCAAAGAGTTCTAATAGTGAGCGAAGGAGAAGAACAACTTCGCGCCCTGATGATGCGTTATCAAGGCGGATCGCTGGAAGCATTCCAGGAAATCTACGGGCAGCTCGCGGCCGCAGTTCGGCGGTACCTGTCACACCTCGCTGGCGGCTCGCAGATCGCCGACGATTTGCTGCAGGAGACGTTTCTTCAAATGCACCGGTCGAGGGCTGCTTACAATCCGGCATACGCGGTCCGGCCATGGGTGTTCGGTTTGGCGCGAAACGTTTTCCTGATGAATCGGCGAGCCGCCCGGCGCTGGGCGGAAGTCCATGAATCCCGTGAGGAGTTGCCAGAATTCCCCGTCTTTCCGGAAGCCGACAGCCTCGGCTCCAGGGACGAGATCCGGAGAGGTATTGAGTATTTGTCGGCGGATCAGGCCGAAGCGCTGTTGCTACATCATGAGTGGGGGTTCAGCTTCGATGAGATCGCCGGGATGTTGGGCATTAGTGCCGCGGCGGCTCGGGCGCGTGCCAGCCGCGGAATGACTGACCTGCGCGCTGCGCTGAATAGTCTTCAAAAGGCTCGGGCATGATCGATCGTTCTCCGAAACCGCCGGAAGCCCTGATGCGAGCGATCGCCCAGGATTTCAGACCTGTCAAACCTTCGCCGCGGCCGCTCCGCCTGGCCCTCGAAACCACGCCTATTGCGCTGCTGGTTTCCTCCCTGGTTCTAGTGGCGGTCGGAATCCGGGGCGACTCAGGGATCCTGGGACCACTCCTGACCTGGGGCGCCTCCGCTGCGCAGTTCACGTTGGCCATCGGGCTCGTCTGGATCGCCGCGCATGAGAGCACGCCGGCGGGCAGGCTACCGAAAGGGACTGTTTACTCGGCAGCCGTGGCGGCGTTGCTGGTTGTCGTCGCCATCACCCTCTCGACGTTCTCGATTAGCCCTGTAGGCAGCACATTGCGTGTTGCCGGCGTATTGCGTGTCCCGCCATGGATCATGGACTTGGCCTGTGGCATCGGCAGCACGGTGGCGGGAGGAATCCTGGTCTTGCTGTTCAGTTGGATGTTCCGGGACTCGATCGCGACCCGGCCAACCGTGGCGGGCGCGCTGTATGGCGCTGGCGCAGGTGTCGCGATCAATGCCGGCTGGCGCGTTGCTTGTCCGTTTCCCACCTTGAGGCATACGCTTGGTGCGCATGGAACTGCGATTATCGCTACCGTGCTGCTAGGGGCCCTTATCGGACGATTCCTTGGAGCTCGCAAATTCGACAGGGCAGACAGAAGCTCTTAAGCCTGGCGCAAGGTGCGGCCAAGGCAACCTGGTGCAGTTCAAAGTCTTGAGGCCTATCCGGCGCGACAGTTTCTACTGGTTCGACATTGCGGTGTGAACCACTTGGGGCCGAAAATGGGGAAGGGGTTCTTCCCCAAACGCGAAATGAGCCCAGAGATCTCCATTCGGGCGTCAGACACAGGGCAACGCTATGAGGCTTTGCTTCGGATCAGTGAGGTACTTTCCGGATCCAGTGAGCCCGAGGATCTAACGAAAATCCTCTCGGAACAACTACGGGAATTCCTCGACTTCTTCCAGTTCTACATCATCGTCTATAAGGAAAATTCCACCGAAGTCGAATGGGCTGTGGTGGGGTCCGAGAAGAGCCTCATCAGTGCGTACGCCGAAGTGCCGGTACAAGAGCGGCCATCATGGCGCGCCTACGCTACCCAGGAACCGTTCCACATTGCAGATTGGAATACAGACGAAAGAGTGCCGGCGCGTTTCAAGCAAGGGATTGCTGCTCAAGGCCTTCAAATCGGTCCGCTGGTCTTTGTGCCACTTACGACACCGCATCGGCGCCTGGGCGCGCTGGGCATGTCCGGACCTCCTGGCGCCGCTTACAGTAGCGAAGACATTGGCTTCCTACGTCTGATCGGGCGAGTGGTTGCGTTCGCGATTGATGATAATTTCAATCTCAGGCAGGCCGAGGCCGCACAACGAGAATTACAACGCCAGAATGAGCGGCTGCAACGCAGCGAGAGAGAGCTTCAGGAAGTCATTGAAACGATTCCGGTCATGGCATGGTCGGCAGCAGCAGACGGCGCGGTCGAATTCTTCAATCGACGGTGGCTGGATTACGCTGGTCTATCCGCAGATCAAGTACAAGGCTGGGGATGGACAAGTGCGGTTCATCCGGATGATCTGAACAGGCTTACGGATTACTGGCGCGGCGTGTTGGCTTCCGGGCAATCTGGAGAAATTGAAGCGCGCCTGCGCCGTTTCGACGGAGCATACCGGTGGTTTCTATTTCGCGTAACACCATCCCTGGACCACGGAAGGGTCGTGAAGTGGCACGGGACAAATACCGACATCGAAGCGCGCAAGACTGCTGAGCAAGCGATTATCACTCAGAATAGCCGGCTCCAGCTTCTTCTGAAGCTAACCAAGGAGATCACTTCAAACCTGGAGCTTCGCGAATTGCTGCGGGCAATCTCAGCGAGTATTCGTGAAGTCATGGATTGCGACGCGGTCCATATTTCGCTCGCCGATGCGGCATCGGGTAAATTCCGCCTGTTCGCCTTGGATTTTCCGGAGGGCAAGGGATTTGTCAAGGAGGAAATGCTTATCGAGTCGGTCGGCGCCTGTAGGAGAGCTCTGGAAACGCGGCAACCGACAACCAGGAATACTGCCAATCCCCAAGAATTCCCGCCCGATCTGTACAAGTTGATGGTGGCGGAGGGGCTGAAGACTCAATGCGTGATACCGCTTGTGAGCCGCGGCCGAGTCGTCGGATTTCTGACCACTAACCGCAGCACCGATGATCCCTTCCTGCCAGATGAGATCGGTTTTCTCAAAGAAGCATCCGGTCAGATAGCCATCGCTATAGAAAATTGCCTGGCCTTCAGCGAGATTTCCGAGCTGAAAGAGAAGCTTGCGCAAGAGAAGCTATATCTCGAAGAAGAAATCCGGGCCGACATGAATTTCGAGCAGATTGTGGGGAACAGTCCGGCGCTCAAGCATGTACTCCAACTCGTCGAAACCGTCGCGCCCAGCGATTCAACCGTCCTATTGCTCGGTGAAACAGGAACCGGCAAGGAGTTGATCGCTCGAGCGATTCACGATCGTAGCCGTCGCAAACACCGCACCTTTGTAAAAGTGAACTGTGCGGCAATTCCTACTGGCCTGCTGGAGAGCGAATTGTTTGGTCATGAAAAAGGCGCCTTCACGGGCGCCATCACCCAGAAGGTTGGCAGGCTCGAATTGGCGGACCAAGGCACGCTGTTTCTGGACGAAGTCGGTGACATCCCGATTGAGATCCAACCGAAACTGTTGCGGGCACTTCAAGAGCAGGAGTTCGAACGGCTGGGAAGCACGCATACACGTAAAGTGAACGTTCGGCTGGTGGCCGCTACTAACCGCGATCTTGAAGAAATGATTGCGGCGCGTGAATTTCGGAGTGATCTGTATTACCGGCTGAACGTGTTTCCCATCCGTATGCCGCCGCTGCGGGAGCGTAAGCAAGATATTCCGCTGTTGGTGAGTTATTTCGTTCAGAAGTTTGCGAAGCAGATGCAGAAGGAGATAGAGAGCATTCCCGCGGCCATCATGAAAGCACTCACCGCTTGGGAATGGCCCGGAAACATCCGCGAATTGGGAAATTTCATCGAGCGCGCTGTGATCCTCACACGCGGCAGGTCGCTGATCGCGCCCCTGGCGGAATTGCGCAAGGTGAGGGCCGATGAATTCAAAGGGGCCTCGGCAAATCATGACGAGATTGCGCGGATCGTTAAGGAAACTCTTAACGCTCTACATGGCGAGAATAGTGCTTACGATGAACGTGCGAAAAGACAGCAGGATGAGATCGTGCGCGCGCTCACCGAGACGAAGGGACGAGTGGGCGGAGCCGGCGGCGCTGCCGCGCGCATGCGGATCAATAGAACGACACTACTGGCCAGGATGAAGAGGCTTGGTATCGATCCCCGCGATTTCGCCTGATATTCGATTCGACCGAGACTGTCAAACCCGCTTTGCCATCCCAGCTCTCCACGGGCTGATGCAATTTCTCGCATTGGAAACTAAGTAGTTAGAGCCGCAGTTTTTTGGTGGTTGCGTTGCGCTCTCACTGCCAAGGACAAGTGCGGCATGTTGAAGATCACGGTTGTCGAGGAGCAACACCGGCGCCGAGTAATCGTTGAGGGCAAGCTCATCGCGCCTTGGGCCGCTGAACTCACGAGTGCCTACCAAACTGCCACAACAGATCTTCAAGACCGCGAACTGATTGTCGATCTGAGGAGTCTGACGGCTATCAGTCCGGAGGGCGAAGCAGCACTGTTGCGGTTAATGCGCGAAAAAACCAAATTCCTCTGCGGTGTGTACATGAAGGAAGTCGTGAGGCAACTCGCCCGAAAGACCGGTGGAGACCGTGGTGACCTCTGAATGTCAAGGTCGCGTTGACAGTTTTGACACTACGCTCATCCCGAGATCGAGCCGCCAGCGTAGGTGTCACGAATATCAAGCGTTTATCGCAAGAGCAGAGTTTGGTCCGTGCTTTGCCTCTCTTCTCATTGCGCGGCTTCCCCGCGAGATCATGAACGGACACAAAATATGAGCACAACAATGGAGACGACTCCCCGGTCCGAGGTACTCAGCCACGCTGAAACAGGGACGGACCGTCAATCAGAGACTTGCAGGAAACTGGCCCATAAGGTCGCAGTGATAACAGGCGGTTCGACGGGCATGGGCCTCGCGACGGCGAAACGTTTCGTTCAGGAAGGCGCGGATCACGTGTTCATCACGGGCCGGCGAAAGGACGTGCTGGACGTTGCGGTCGCTGAAATCGGCGATAAGGCGACAGGGATTCCGGGCGACGTTGCGAGCCTGATCGACCTGGATCGCTTGTACGAATCAGTGAAAGGATATGGTCGAAAACTCGACGTGGTATTCGCGAATGCCGGCATCGCTCGATTGGCGCCGTTCGGTACTGTTGACGAAAACTTCTACGATCTGCACTTCGACGCCAATGTGAAGGGTCTCTTCTTTACAGTTCAGAAATCACTTCCGCTGTTGAACGACGGCGCCTCGATCATCCTGAACGCATCGATCGCAACCGTGAAGGGCTTCCCTGGAATCAGCGTTTATAGCGCCACCAAAGCAGCCGTCCGGTCTTTCGCACGGACCTGGACCAACGAACTCCGTGAGCGCCACATTCGCGTGAACGCGATCAGCCCTGGCCATATCAATACTCCGATTTTTGAAACTTGGCAACAGGGCGATGATCTCACGAAGATGAAGAGCGAGCTTGCGAAAAGCGTTCCGCTTGGCCGGCTGGGAGATCCAGACGAAATCGCCAAAGCCGTCTCATTTCTCGCGTCGGATGAAGCGAGTTACATCTCTGGGATTGAACTGTTCGTCGATGGCGGCATCGCCCAAGTCTGACATTACACAAAGAAAGGACCCAACCTCATGAACTGGTTGCTTCGTCAGCTTGCGAAAATACGACTCCTCCAGGGAGATTTCGATTACAACCTCGTCCGAGCGTCGATGGTGATCATCTTCTTTTTCTTCGGGTATCAGAAGTGGTTTGATTACGAGGCTAAGGAACTGATTCCGTTTTTTACGCATGGCCCTCTCATCTTCTGGATGTACGCAATATTCGGCATCAAGGGCTCCACCTACTTCCTTGGCGTTTCGGAGTGGCTGTTCGGAGCGCTCTTGCTGGCCGGCTTCTGGAACAAAAAGTTGGGAGTTCTCGGGGCTTTCGGATCTGTTGCATCCTTTTTATGCACCGTCACGATCATTCCTTTTATGCCGGACGGCTGGGCTAAATCAGCCGGCGGGTTTCCGGCAATGGTTGGGAACGTTGCATTCCTGATGAAAGATGTGGTCCTGCTGGCTGTATCAGTGTACCTGCTCAAACAGGACGTCATGAGAGCCACCATTGCGGACCGAACTGCACAACACGAGGGCTCCTTTGCCGTTGTATCGTTCGGGGAGCCGACAGCAGTGCGAGCCGAAAGGACGACCAAATGAGCAGAGAGCCGGAAGAGTACGACCTTGTGATTCTCGGCAGCGGTATGGGTTCAAAATATCTGGCGTGGACATTTGCGGAGCAAGGACGACGCGTAGCCACGATCGAGCGTAAATACCTCGGAGGCGCCTGTCCCAACATTGCCTGTCTGCCGAGCAAGAACATCATTCATAGCGCGAAGGTCGCATCGTACTTTCGAAGGGGGCAGGAGTTCGGTATCTCCACGGATGGTTTCACGGTAAATATGTCCGCCGTGCGAGACCGTAAACGCCGGATGGTTCAGCGGATGTCGAGTTCCATCGCAACAAATACGCACAGAGCGGAGGGGAGCTGATCATGGGATCTGGACGCTTCGTCGGGCCTGGAACCATCGAAGTCAGCCTGGCCGAAGGTAAGACGCGTCGCCTGCGCGGGACGAATGTCGTCATCAGCACCGGCACGCGAGCGCGGCTCGACCCAATTCCCGGTCTTGCGGAGTCGCGGCCTCTCACGCATGTCGAGGCGCTCGAACTGGATGAGCTACCGAAGCATCTCATCGTGATTGGCGGCGGCTATGTTGGCCTCGAATTATCGCAGGCGATGCGCCGCTTCGGAAGTGATGTCACTGTGATCGATCGTAACGACCGCCTGGCGCACCACGAAGATGACGACGTGACTGAAGGCCTCCGCGCGCTCTTCGAAGACGAAGGCATCGAGGTTGTTCTAAATGCCCGCATTCAACGTATATCGGGAAAGTCCGGCGACCATGTACAAGTTGTGTTCGGGGACCGCGGCAGGGAGAAAACGATAGAAGGTTCCCATCTGCTTGTCGCGTCGGGCCGCGCTCCAAACACCGACCGTATCGGCCTGGAACTGGCCGGCGTCGAGCTGACCAGAGACGGATACGTGAAGGTCAATGAGCGGCTTGAGACGACCGCGCCCGGAGTGTGGGCTGTCGGCGATGTAACGGGTGGGCCGAAGTTCACTCACATCAGTTTTGACGACTTTCGGGTGGTCCGCGACAACATCCACGGTGGCAATCACGCTACGACGGGCAGGCAAGTGCCATTCTGCCTATTCACGGACCCGGAGTTTGCGCGCGTAGGTCTCAGCGAGAGGCAGGCTCAGGACCGGGGCATCGCGTACCGGTTGTTCAAAATCCCCATGGAAGCAGTGCTCCGAGCGCACACGCTTTCTGAGACGCGCGGCTTCCTGAAAGCGCTGGTCGAGACGGATGGTGATCGGATCCTGGGGTTTACCGCCTTCGGAGTGGATGGAGGGGAAATTATGTCCGCGGTTCAGATTGCAATGATAGCGGAGCTGCCTTTTACCAAGCTCCGCGATGCGGTTCTGACGCATCCGACGTTAATGGAGGGCCTCATCTCGCTATTTGCTTCCGCGCCATCAGTCGTTGCGCGAACGGCTAACGCGAGCGCCTGATTCCTGAGCGGAGCCAATAGCTCCGAGTGTCGGCTAGATGGAATCAGCATTCAGGAGGAGAAATGCCAATTGTTCGGATCGACCTCATCGAAGGAAAAGCAGAGGAATATCGCGCTCAAGTCGGGGAAATTGTCTACCAGACCCTGGTGGATGTTCTTAGCGTTCCCAAGGGCGATCGCTTTCAAGTGATTACCGAACATCGCAAGAGCGCCTTGCCGTTTGACCGTGACTATCTAGGCGTCCATCGCACCGACGATTGTATCTTCTTTCAAATCACGCTCAACGCGGGACGATCTGTAGAGCTGAAGCAAAGTTTCTATAAGGAACTTACGGAGCGCCTCAATCAGGGAGTGAAGCTTCGCAAGGAGGATGTGTTCATCAACCTCGTTGAGGTGCCAAAAGAGAATTGGTCATATGGAAATGGCGTGGCCCAGTACGTTTCGCGCTCTTCCTCAGTGTGATCAATCGCCAGGTGAGCAGACGCTGTTTACCAGAGAAAAGCTGTCCGGTGAAATTCGCGCGAAGCTTGCGAAAGAGTTGTCCAAATACCAGAATGACCGTCGAGACCGGAGGCCCGACCGAGTCCGCGAAGATGATCGACTGGATGTGGTTCCTTACCTTGCCAGTCGCCAGTTGGGCGGTCGGTGGCCACTTTGACGATACCTACGTGAAGGGGCGGAAAATGGCGCTCGCGCGAATTATCGCGCCGCAAGGCTTGATGAACACGGAATTGAAGTCAAGGGCGGTCAAAAAAGTCTCGCGAGTCCTGAAGGCTTCGCTGGGTGTCGGCAAGGAGGAAGACGATACCGGGAGCGCTGAGACGACGCAGAACGAGATCGCTCGACTCCTACATCAAAAGCACGGGAAAGGAGAAACACATGATCCGTACGAACGTTTGGATGAAGCTACTCACAACTGTTCTCTTGGGCGTGGCTAGCGCCTTCGCTCAGTCGTCTGATCGATTGCCGTTGACTGACGCGCAGAAGATCGCCGACGCATTGCGCGCCGGTCCCGAATTCATCACCAAGGACGCGACTCTGCTCGATTGGCCGTCCGCGCCTGCAGGCGAATACCGGGTTCTTCGTAAAGGCTCCAACGAATGGACCTGTCTCCCGGGTATTCCCGGGTATCCCCACGATGAGCCAGGGTGTTTCGACCCGGTATTCCTGCAATGGATTCAAGACAGCTTGGCCGGCCGTACACCTCGCATTGATCGTGTCGGCATCTCGTACATGTACGTGGGTGCATGGGTGAAGCCAGCGAAAGGCTCTTCTGGACCGGAGTACCACGTCGGTCCGCACCTGATGATTGTGAGTCCTCATCAGAATGACTTGCAAGGGTTCAATCGCGACGGATCAAATGGCATGCCCTACGTGGCGCATCTACCAGGCCACCCGGAGCTATATCTGGTTATGCCAATGCGCCAGTGGGACGAACAGTAAATTCCTGAGCGGGTCCGATTCAGTACGAAGAGGTTATATCGGCGAGATCATGATACAAACACTTCGCGATAACTGTCTAGATGCCAACCGCAGCCAGAAGCTGGAATCATCAGCGTCGCCCCTCTGGGCTGTGCTCCTGGCAGGCGGCGACGGCGTTCGGTTGCGGGATCTAACGCGAAAGATCGCAGGCGACTCCAGGCCCAAACAGTTCTGTCGAATCATCGGTGGACAGAGTCTGTTTCGCCAGACGCGCGCTCGGCTTGACCCGCTCTTCATACGCGATCGACAGGTATTCGTGTTTTCTCGCGCCCACGAAAGATATTATGGTGAGGATTTAACGGATGCGGGCGATTCCCATGTCATCGAGCAACCACTGAATCGCGGCACAGGTATCGCCATTATCCTGGCCCTTCTCCGCGTCTTGCAGCGTGATCATGATGCCCTGGTTGCCTTCTTCCCTTGTGATCACTTTTACGCCGACGACGACTCATTTCGCTTAACCATCCAATCTGCAGTCGGATGCGCCGAGCAAAACCCCGGGTCGATCATCCTCGTGGGTGCCGACGCTGAGTATCCCGAGGTTGATTATGGATGGATTGAGCCCGGGGCAGTTGTTTTGGAAGCTACAGCAGGGCCGCTTGCACGCGTTTCTCGATTTTGGGAGAAGCCTGCCTTGCATCAGGCCTACGCGCTTTTGCGCCGCGGCTGCCTCTGGAATACTTTCGTAACTGTCGGCCGGGCGACGACATTCTTTGAGATGTTCTGTTCGCAAGTTCCCGAGGCAGTGCTTGCCGTATCGCGAGCTATGGCAGACAAAACACTCGATGTCGCGTACCCGCCATTAGACACCGTGGACTTTTCGCGCGATGTTATAGCAAATCTGCCGCATAGACTCTTGGTTCTGCGTGACCGAACGTCGGGTTGGGCTGACCTTGGTAGCCCCGCTCGTGTCCTCGACACCTTGAGTCGAAACGGTATTCAGCCGGAATGGGCCAGAGAGAGACTGCGTCTCTGATCGTCAATGAGCCCAGAGACCAAACATCAAAGAGGTTAGGTACATAGAGGTTAGGTACATATAGGAGAACATCATGCAGACACTTCGAGACAACTATTTGACTGCCTACCGCAGCTTGAAATTGACGCGAGACGCCAATGGCGTGCTGGTCGTTGAATTCCACAGCAACGGTGGCCCGTGCACTTTCTCGGCACTCCATCACACGGAGGTTGTCGATGCATTTCACCAGATTGCGCAAGATCGAGAGAACCAGATCGTGATCCTGACTGGCGCAGGCGGGGACTTCATTATTGGGGTCGATTGGTCATCTTTCGGCGAAGTCGCCGATCCAGCCGTTTGGAGTCAGATTCACGACGAGGGCAGCCAGGTTTTGGAAAACATCGCCAACATCCGCGTGCCGGTCATAGCAGCGATCGAGGGACGGGCGTATATCCACTCAGACTATGCGCTGCTCGCCAATGTGATTGTGGCGGCCGAGGGCGCGACCTTCCAGGACGTCGGGCATTACGCCGTGGGCGTCGTGCCCGGTGACGGAATCTTTACCACGTGGAGCTATCGCGCCGGGGCAGGCCGGGCTGAGGCCTTTCTGCTGAACCCGCAGCCGTTGACGGCGACGATTGCGCACCAATGGGGAGTAGTGGCTGAGGTCGTGCCGAACGGCAAGGCGCTCAGCCGGGCACGCGAGTTGGCCACGCTCTACCTGAAGGCTCCGGAGGTAACGCGCCGCGATACGCGCGTACACTTTATTCAGCCTCTGAAAGAGCGTATCGTGCGAGAAGTTGGCTACGGATTGTCGCTCGAGGGGGCCTCCTCGGCTGCCCTCGTAAAATCAAAGCAAGCGAAGAGCAGCCTGGCGCACAGCAAATGATGTCTGCATAAGATCCGAAGAACGCGTTATGGCCCGATCGATCGTCATTTAGCGGCGCATCGAAAGGAATTGGCCGGGCCGCGACCGGCTGGGAAGTAGTCGGGATCGTGAGACATGTGCCGACGAATTTTCCGGGCGAATTCGTGACTGGCGGTCTCAGTGATCCAGAAGGGACGGCCGAACTCTCTTCGAGGTTCACGTTCGGCGGCTTCTCGCGCCCTTATGGGACTCAATATCCGACCGGGCCGATTATGGGGCGCATGGCCGTTATTAATGACGACGTATCAGTTCGGCAGCGGCTGCACACAGTAGAGCAGCGCGAATGTGGACAAGCCCGCCGAGAACAGGACGAGATTGGTGCAGCGGAACGCCGGTGTGCCGCGCCCAATGTAGGCGGCAGGATCCTTCGGTGCTACCAAGGGCAATTACCTCGATCCAAATTACTGTACTGCGACGCAGCACGTTCGCCTCAGCCTGAAATGGCGTATCATAATCGGGTGGCGCGTTGCCAACTGAGTGCCGCTGTATCACTGGCGGATTTGTTAGCCGTCCCTGCAGCAGGGCAACTTCCGCAGGGAAGCCCAATCTCAATGGAATTTGGCAGGCAGTCAACACTGCGAACTGGGATATCCAAACTCATGGGCCGAGCCCAGGACCGCCGGCCGTGCGAGCGATCGGCGCGATTCCTCCGGGCCTGGAATGGATGGGCGATTCTCGTGGCCATTGGGAAGGCAGCTGGTGGTTGAGACCACAAATTTCCGGGTTGGCGACCGCGGCCGTTTTGGCGTGCAATACGACGGCATGACCGACAAGAATCTCCACATCACCGAGCGCTTCACGGTCACCAGTCCGGATTCGATTCTTTACCGCGCGCCCATCGACGATTCGACAGTATACCAGGCCGTGGACGATGGAAGTGTCGCTCGAGAAATCCGAGGGTCCGCTTTTTGAATACGCCTGCCACGAAGGGAATTATGGATTGGTGGGTGTCCTTGCCGGCGCGCGGGCACAGGAAAAAGGAGCAGCGGAACAGAAAGGAATAAATCGATGAGAAAGAAACTTGCGATATTTACATGGGTTGTGGGAGCACTGCTTAGCTGGGAAGGCCGCGCCGCCGATGATCCAGTGGGATCTGCCGATAAAGCGCTGATGGCAGCTTTCGAGAAGGGCGATAAAGCGGTGATCAATAAGCTGCTCGACTCCGATTTCACTTGGATCGATCACGACGGCGTCATGGTGTTTCGTCCCGACGCTCTGGCCCTGGGGATGAAGCCGCTAGTGGGGGAAAATGGCGATGTAGAGATCGTTAAGCATCCTTACGGCGATCAAGTGGTCTGGCTGCAAGCCCACAGCGGCAAGAATTTTGCGTCGCGATTTTGGGTGAAGCGTCCGGAGGGTTGGCGACTGCTGCACACCAGCGAGATTGCCGTACTTGAGCGGGGCGAACGTATCCGCCCTACCTACGATATACCGTGCGTGAATCCATGTAAGCAGTTGCCCATCAGAACCGTCGACCAAGTCCAGGAAGCAGCCATGGCGAATTGGCAGGAACAGGAGAGCGGGCGCCAGTTCTGGATGAAACATGTGGCCGATGATAATCAGACCGTCAGCACCTATGGCGGGCAGACTCTTCCAAAGAAGGATCGTCCGGCTCCGCCGGAGCCGAAGCCTGGAACTCCTCAGGTGGGCGCAACGCCCGTGTTGTTCGCGCGGCTATGGACGTTCGGGCCTGAGACAGTGGTGATGATTTCCTGCCAACCCAGCTATGGCGAGAAGGCTTACTGGGCCAGCCGCGTGTTTCATTATCAGCACGGCACCTGGCAAATGGCTGAGAGCTACCACAACACCATTGCGGCTTCGGGCATCATGACCGAAGTCCAGGGAAAGTAGGAGGCATCAATGTTGGATCGCCGGTCATTTCTCACCGCCGCTCTTGGCGGAGCAGCTCTGAAAGCCGCTGCCCAAACTCCCGCCTCGCAGCCTGTTTCTCCGAACGCCACGCCGCGCGACTGGTCGAATCAAGTACCGGTGCAATATCCCGATCCGGACGTGGTCGCACTCGACAATCGGTTTCGGCGCTACATAGTGGGCAACACCGTCATCAAGAAGTTGCACACCGGCACTCTGTGGGCTGAGGGTCCAGCGTGGAACGGAGTGGGTCGCTATTTGGTGTGGAGCGATATTCCCAACAACGTGCAGATGCGCTGGATCGAAGAAGACGGCCACATCACGGTGTTCCGCAATCCATCGGGATACAGCAACGGGAACACGTTCGATTTCGAAGGGCGGCAGCTTTCCTGCGAACACGGCGGACGGCGAGTGGCACGCTATGAGCCGAACGGGACAGTCACCGTGATCGCCGACAAATTTCAAGGCAAGCGGCTCAACTCACCCAACGACATCGTTGTTCATCCCGACGGCAGCATCTGGTTCACGGATCCGACTTACGGCATCAACGGCGATTACGAAGGCTTCAAGGCCGTCAAAGAGCTGAAGGAAGCGGTTTACCGCGTGGATCCGAAGACCGGGCAAATGGATAAGCTCTACGACGAGATGGACGGCCCTAATGGCATCTGCTTTTCACCCGACTATAAGAAGGTCTACATCTGCGATACCGGCACGGGACGCGAGATCCGGGTTTGGGATGTGGACGGCAAGACGATTCGCAATGGCAAGCGCTTCATCCAACTCGATGTTCCCGGCAGTGGAGCGCCCGCCGCGGCCGATGGAATCCGTTGCGACGTGGATGGCAACGTATGGGCCGGAGCCAGGCCCGGTGTGCAGGTGATCACTCCCAACGGCGAGCGAATCGGCATGATTCGGCTGCCGGAGAACTGCGCGAACGTCTGCTTCGGCGGCACCAAGCGGAATCGGTTGTTCATGGCCGCCAGCCAGTCACTCTATGTAGTGTATGTTTTGACTACCGGCGCGCATATCGCGTAGCGCTTCCTCACGGGCGCGGTCCGATAACTGAGCTCGGCGGAGCGACTTCATGGTAAGTTCGCAGAAAAAAACCATCCGTCATTCCGGCGATGTAATCGCAGACCACACGGTGAACGGGCCAATGCTCGAGCGGCTCGATGTAATTCTCGGGCAGTTTGTCAGGATGGGCGGCGTAGAATTCGAATAACTCGCCAATCATAGCCGCTGAGTGGCGGCGCTCTTCCACCATCGGCTCGGAAAAATAAACGGCGTGATGTAGAAACTGCTTGAGCTGGCGGTTGGTGGCCTGAGCTGCCGGCGTGAATGATGCCAAGCGTTTGGGATGCTCCCTCACCTGGCCTGAATCCGTGACGTTCGCCTCCAGGGCCGCATCCATGGTTCCTTGGATAAGCCCCGAAACGAGCCAGTCCACGAGGCCCCGCACTACTTCCTGGAATAGCTCCCGCTCGGACGCCGCCGGAAAATGGCCTTCCGCTTCTTGGTAGCGCTGCTCGAACTCGGGCACGGCAGTCCGAATGTCGCAGATCGTGAACAAACGCGCCGAAAACGCGTCATCCAGGTCGGCCGTGTTGTAGGCTATCTCGTCGGCGAAATCGATGAGCTGGGCCTCCAGGGGTGGGCGCAAACCGGGAAGGTATTCATCCAGCGCCGGATTCTCACCCTTTCCGAAGTCGCGCGAATGTTTGACGATCCCTTCCCGCAGCTCGAAGGTGAGGTTCAGCCCCGCAAAGCGCGCATAACGGTGCTCGAAAGTTTCGACCACTCGCAGCGCATGCAGATTGTGATCGAAACGTTCGCCGAACCGGCGCATCTGCCGGTCCAGTTCCTCCTCGCCGGCGTGGGCGAAGGGAGGATGGCCGATGTCGTGGCCCAGCGAGAGCGCCTCGGTCAAATCTTCATCCAGTGCCAACACCGCAGCCACTGTACGCGCGATTTGAGAAACTTCGATGGTGTGGGTCAGCCGGTTGCGGAAATGGTCGGAGATGCCGGCTGGAAAAACCTGCATTTTATTCTCCAGCCGGCGGAAGGCGCGGGAGTGGATGATGCGATCGCGATCGCGTTGGAATTCGTTACGGTAGGGATGCGGAAGCTCGGGATAGCGGCGGCCGCGGCTCCGGTCCACCGGGAAGCGCAGGCGGGCGAGCGAGTTCACTTCTGGGTCATGTCACCAAGCGCGCTGATCGCTACCCGGCTGATACTGCTGCGCGGGCTGCTTCGCAACGGCTCCAGCAACTTGCGCGCACGCTGCGGATCCTTGGATTCGATCAACTCGGCCAGCACAATCGTAGCAGCTTCCTTGGAAACCAGAGGTGTAGGATGGTCGATTAACGACTGCAGGAGTTTCTCCCCATCCGCTTGTTTGCCCTCCGCGGCATATACTTGTGCGAGCGAAACTTTGGCCAGCGCGGAGTAAGGAGTGCTCGAATCGGCCACTTCTTTCAAGCGTTTATCAGCCTCGGCCAATCTGCCCTGATCGGCGGCATTCGTTCCGAGAAAAAATTCCGCGATAAGCCCTTCGTCGGTTCCCGGGTATTTTGCCGCCAGTTCGGTGAAAGCCTTATTGACGGCCTTGTCGCGCTCCCCTTGCGTCGGAAAGCTTATGGCGAACTCGTTGACCTGCGGACCGATGGTCGCGTTCTGAAGCTGCTCGGCGTTGTGCAATGCCTCTTGGCGGACAGTGTGCTCATGATTGCGATATAGCACTACCGCGATCACCAGGATGGCCACTACGCCGGCAACGGTTCCCCAGCGGGTAAGCTGCTGGCGATGGTCGGATACAACTTGGATGCTGTGCTGGACTTCCAGCGCAAAACGGTCCTTTTTCAGTTCTTTACGGGTAAGACGATCCACTAGAAACCTCGTCGGAGGGGAAAACTAATAATACCACAGGTACAAGCCTGGGGCCATGCTGGAGGTATGATGCGAGATAGCAAGGGCGAGCCGACGAAGCGGGGGTTAGAAAGAGCGGCGTAAATCCCCTGATATACGATTAGAGAGGCAAATGGGGAAAGGTCGAGACAAACGACGTCGCAACAAGCGCAAGGATGAAGTTCGCATCTACAAAAGTGAGCCGTCAGGCGGTGGTTTTTTAGACCCCTTTGATCCCTATGCCCCGGTTCGTTCGCCGCTCAAGCCGAAGCAACCCTTTCGCTCCGGCGCGATAGCTCTGCCTGAGCCGAACGAGCCTGAACCTTTTATTACAGAGTTTATAGGCGTACGACTTTCAAAGTAGGCCAGTACCAAATTGTCACGATTTGCTGGCCGCCGCCGAGTGCAGACGCCTCCACTCAAACAGTACAATGCCGGCCGCCACAGACACGTTGAGCGACGAGATCGCGCCTACCATGGGGATGCGCACTAGCAGGTCGCAGTGCTTCTTGACCAGTTGGTGCAGGCCCTGGCCCTCCCCGCCTAGCACCAGCACTGTTGGTTTTGCATAGTCGGTTTCGCTATACAGTTGGGAGCCGCGCTGGTCGAGCCCGTAAATCCAGAAGCCGCGTTTTTTGAGTGTTTCGAGAGTCTGGGTCACGTTGCCCACGCGAACCACCGGCAGATGCTCTAGAGCCCCGGCGGCAGCTTTGGCGACGATCTCGGTAAGCCCGGCGGCGCGGCGGTCGGGAATCAAGATGGCGGAGGCGCCGGCGGCGTGGGCAGTGCGGACAATGGCTCCCAGGTTGTGCGGATCCTCAACGCCGTCGAGCAGCACCAGCAGTTGGACCTCGCCGCCCGAGAGTACGTCTTCAAGCTCGGCATAGTGCTGGGCGGCCCCGAAGGCCACGACGCCCTGGTGCGCGGCGCCGTTCGAAGCACGGTCGAGTGCCTCCCGCGGCTCGAAGCGGACCGACACGGAACGCTCGCGGGCCAGATCGATGATCTCCTGAAGCCGCGGACCACCGGCCCCCCGGGCGATCAAAATGCGGTCGAGCGGGCGTACGGCGCGCAATGCTTCGCGCACCGGATGGATGCCGGCCAGCAGGCCGCGAGCCTGGCGTGGTTCGTGGCTATTGGGGGATTCGCGCTTCGTAAGCTACCAGTCTAGGACACGGCAGGGCTTATCAAAAATCGGATACTGTAGGATCAGAATGCCCGATTGGCTGAGCGTCCACAAACCGATCATTGTGAATACGATCGGGCACAGCGCCGGACTCGTTATCTTCGGCATTTTGCTTTATCTTTTTCTGGTGAACTGGCGGCGGGCGCGTGAGGAACGCAGCATTTTGCCAGCGGTTGCGGCAGCGCTGGCGATGTTATGGAACCTTGGCTCACTAATCGCCCTCGCGAGTGGTCCCTCCAGTGGTCCGGTGGCGGATGTGATTGTCGCCGCCAGCTTTTCGGTGCTGAGCGTCTTGCCGGCCGTCCTGCTTCACATCTCGCTCGGCTCGGACTATCGCCCGTTGTGGATCAGCGGTTATGTGCTGAGTACGATTGCCGTCGCATTGCATGCCGGCGATCTGCTGACCGCCGCGGCGCGCTTCCACTACGCCGCGTTGATTCTGGTGACGGCTGGTTTTGCTTGCCTTACCATCATTTCCGTGCTGCTGGAATTGCGGCAAAAGAACCGCGCTGCGAGCTCGCGGCTGGCCGGCGCCATGGGGTTGTTTCTGCTTGCCATTTCCTTCGCTCACTTCGGCTCGGAACATGCGCGGCAAGCCTGGTCCGGAGAGATCGCATTTCACCACGCTGGTATTCCGTTGGCGCTCCTGGTGCTGCTGCAGGATTATCGCTTCCTTCTGCTGGATACCTTCCTGCGGTTTGTCGTTAATGCATCGCTAGCAGCAGCGGCGGTGCTCATTTCCATTCCACTCATCCGATCGCCAGAAATCACTGAGCATTTGAAGCACCCCTTCGATGCAGGCTTGTTGTTCGTATCGGCGTGCCTGCTGCTTACTATCTTTGTCTACGCGCGGAACCGGATGCAGGGCCTGTTGACGCGGGTAATTTTCTTGCGGTCTAACGTCGACGATGCTTTGCGGGAGCTTCAACAGCTCGGCCGGGCGGCAGCGAGCGAGTCGGCGTATCTCAATCATTCTTCCGAAACAGTCGCGCACTTCCTGCACGCGGCACGCTTCAAGATGGTCGAGAAATGTCCTTCGATGAGCGGCCATGCGATTCCCCTGGCTGTCCTGGACCCGTTGAGCTGGAGCCTGCCGGGCTGGGCTCAGGCCGTTGTTCCATTGCACTTTTCTCGTGGTGATGCCCGATATCTTCTGCTCGGCCCCCGCGACGGTGGACGGCGCTACCTTAGCGAAGACTTCGCAGTGTTGGCGCGCCTGGAGGCGGCGGTGGTGGAACAAGTGGAACAACTCCGCGGAGTGCAGATGCAGAACCTGGTCTCCGAAGCGGAGCTAAAAGCCCTTCAGGCTCAGATCAATCCACACTTCTTATTCAATTCCCTCAACACGCTGTACGGGACAATCGATCGAAGCAACGCCGAAGCCCGGCGCCTGGTCTTGAACCTGGCCGATGTCTTCCGCTATCTTCTTCGCTCCGACCGGACATTCATCGAGATCGAAGAGGAATTGAAAATTGTCCGGGCTTACCTGGAGATCGAGGAGCTGCGGCTGGGTACCAAGCTGCGGACCGAGCTGGATGTCGACGAATCCGTGCTGCGAGCCACGATTCCACTTCTGTCCATTCAACCGCTAGTCGAGAACGCCGTTAAGCATGGGGTGGCTTCCAAAGCCGGGCGCGGGTTTGTGCGCTTGAGCATCCGGCAAGAGCCCGGGGGCGTCGCTGTCAGCATTTCCAATTCAGGAGAATGCGACCCGGCAATTCTAGCGACCTCCGACGGCGGCGTTGGGCTGGCGAACGTGAGGCGCCGCCTGGCGCTGTGTTACGGCGCGCAGACGCGCATTGAGGCGAAAGCAATTGACGGCGTGACGACTGTGGGTTTCCTCCTTCCACGGACGCGCGTTCCCGGCTTGGCGGTTGCCGCCGCGAGGGTCTAATCATGTCCATTCACCCAACGTCCATTCACCAGGAATTTCAGATCGCTGATGTTTTATTGCCGCCCGCTCATCCGAATTCCGTGCGGCCATTCGATTCGAGCGTGTTAAAAGAGTCTGAGCCCACTGGCCCTAGCATGCAATTAAAGGCGCTTATCGTCGATGATGAGCCGGTTGCCAGAAAAATATTGCGTGAAGAGCTGGAGTCGATCGACGACGTCGAGATTGTCGGCGAAGCGGAAAGCGGGACCGAGGCTTTGGACAAGATTGCGGCCTGCCGTCCCGACCTTGTACTTCTGGATTTGCAAATGCCGGGCATGGGTGGCCTGGACGTGGTACGGAAGTTGAAACACGGGCCGAGCATGCCAGTGATTGTGATCGTCACGGCGTACGACAAATACGCTCTCCAGGCATTTGATGCGGGCGCCATCGACTATCTGCTCAAACCGGTCGGCCAGGACCGGCTGGCGGAAGCGGTAGAGCGGGCTCGGCGTGTCACCGGACGGGAAGCTGCCGAGAAGGTAGCGCAGCTCCAGGAGATTGGGGAGCCAGCCCAAGGCCCGCGTACCCGGCGAATCGTGGGCCGCGTGGGCGAGGAATATTTTCTGCTGAGCGCCGATGAGATTTATGCGTTCCAAGCCGAAGGCGATCTGGTTTGGATCGTGACGGCGAAGCGCAGGTACCTGGCGACGCAGACACTCAAGGTCCTCCAGGAGCGTCTGAAGAGTACCAGCTTTCGTCGAATTCACCGGAATGCGCTGGTGAATGTCGACCACGTGAGAAAGATGAGCGCGCTCAGCAGCCAAAGGTGGCTGATCACTCTCTCCAACGATCAAGAGTTCATTGCGAGCAAAAGACAGGCGCGGAGCGTCCGGCAGCTCCTGAACTGGTAAGCGGCAAGCTCACTTGAAGTACGCGGAGATCTCGGATTTATCCGCGCGCTTGGCCCGCGCCTCATCGAGATGATAAAGAGGCTGAATGCCGTTGGGATCTTCGGGCGACGCGCGGAGCGTTCCCCAGACCCACAGCATACTTCGGGGAGAGAAGTGAATCTGCTCGCCTTCGCGCAGCCGAACCTCGATCATCTGATCGGGGATCCGGTGTGCCGGGTGCAATATATTTCCAGATTCAGGGAGCAGGACGAAATCCCGGACTGGATCACCTGTGTGCAGCGGCCGATCGTTTTCCACCATGTATCCGAGCGCTTGAACCGGCGCCCCCGCGGAAAAACGGCCTTGCCGCAAAGCGAACCAATTGAGCAGCACGCTCTGACCCTGAGGATGCCGGATAGGCGTCAGCTCCGAAAGATCCGGCTCAGTGGTGAAGACGATCGCCAGCACGGTTCCCAAAACAGGGACGCACGTAATCGCGATCACGAGGAAAAAGGCCCGAAGTCCCTCGCTCCTTGAGACGCGGAGTTGTTTCGCGGTACTGGCCCGAGTGGCCATTCAAGGGGAACATTATGCGAAGCAGCATCCCCTCCCAAGAAATTTCCGACAGACGGGCTGGTTTGCAAGGTTAACGATCTAAGCGGCTTCCTTAGCGGACAGCGCGGAAGTGCCGACGGCTCACCCGTGAAGGCATGCGCGCCCCCCGGCTAATTTTGTTCTAGGTGCAGGGTATTAATGGATGTTAAACTTAATGTGAGGACGTACCCCTAGCTGGCGATGTCTGTTGTGAGGCCTCTATGAAATACCTGCGGTTTGAATTCACTCTCCTGATTATGCTCGCGATCGCGGTCCCCAACGCGATCTGCGGTGATGATCCCAAGAAAGATCCCGATGAGATTGGAAATCGGAATGTCAGTGGGAAAGTAAACTTCTACTCGCTCGAAAAAGAGATCGCGCTGGGCAAGGGCCTGGCGCAGCAAGTGGAACGGCAGGCCAAGATTATCAACGATCCCGTGATCGCTGAGTACGTAAACCGTGTTGGCCAAAACCTCGTGCGCAATTCCGACGCCAAGGTTCCATTCACCATCAAGGTGATCGATAGCGAAGAGGTAAATGCTTTTGCCTTGCCAGGCGGATTCTTCTTCGTGAATTCAGGCCTGATCCTCAAGGCGGATAATGAGGCGGAGCTGGCGGGCGTGATGGCTCACGAGATCGCTCACGTCGCCGCGCGGCACGGCACACGGCAGGCCACCCGGGGTGAAATCGCACAACTCAGCATGATTCCACTGATGATCATGACCGGGGGCAGCTGGACCGGATACGGCATTTATGAGGCGGCCAGCATTCTGGTTCCGGTCGGGTTTCTGAAGTTCTCGCGCGGCTTCGAATCAGAAGCCGACATGCTCGGACTGGAATACATGTACAAGGCGGGATATGATCCCACCGCGTTCGTGGATTTCTTTGAGAAGATCGAAACGCTGGAAAAGCGCAAGCCGGGAACCATGGCGAAGGTTTTTTCCACGCATCCGATGACGGACGATCGAATTCAGGCGGCACAGAAAAATATTCAGAATTATTTGAAAGCCAAGCCGGAGTACGTGCTCACCACTTCTGAGTTCAGCGACGTGAAGAATCGCCTGTCGGCTATGCACAACCGCCGCAAGCTCGATGACAAGGATGTCAACAAGCCGCAGCTTCGTCGTACTCCAGGATCGGGTAGTGGTCCGGTGGATGCGGATGAAAACGGCAAGACGCCCAAGAGCGACGAAGACGAGCGGCCAACGTTGAAGCGCCGGCCGGATTCCAACTAGTCACCGCGAGTTGGAAACAATCTAACCCGACCAGAGGACCCGCCCTCGTATCAAGAGCGGCTCTGATCGCCTAGCGGATACCGATCACCATCGAGTCCGGACCTGCCAGGTGCTCGACGCGCGTTTCGCGGAAGCCTGCTTCTTTCATCCAGCCCTGGCAGTCGGCGCCGGTGTAGTCGAATCCCGCGGGCGTTTCAATTAACATGTTGAGGCTCATCATCAGGGCGAACGCATTCTTGGAGCGGTCGTTGTCGATGATGGTTTCATAGACGATCAGTGCGCCGCCCTCGGGCACGGCATCGTAAGCTTTGCGAATCAGCCTGCGCTTGTCATCGATTCCCCAATCGTGCAGGATGTGGCCCATCAGAATCACGTCGGCCCGGGGCAGCGGCTGCTCGAAAAAACTCCCGGCGACAAAGCGCAGGCGGCCTGCGACGCCGCTCTTCTCGACGTACTCTTCAAAGATGGGCCCGACCTCCGCCAAGTCGAAGCCGATCCCCGATAGGTGGGGATTGGTCAACGCGATCTGCACCGCCAGATCGCCCTGCGCCGCGCCGGCATCGGCGAAGGTTTTATAGCGAGCCCATGGAAATTTCGACGCAATGATCGTGTTGGCGCCGTGACTAATGGCGCTCATCGCTGCCAGGAATGACTTGAGGCGCGCGGGATCGGCATAAAGCGCCTCAAACAGTGGCACGCTGCCGCTGCGCGCTTCGTTCTGCGGCAAACCGGTGCGGAGAGCTTCGGTGAGGTGGCTCCAGAAGCCGTAGAGGCGGTGATTGGCCATTTCGAGCATTCCGCCGATGTAGGACGGCTTGTGTTTGTCGAGAAACGTATCGGTGGCCGGAGTATTGGAATACTCGCCGTTCGCACGCAGTAGAAATCCCAGCGCTACCAGAGAATCCAGAAAATCAAGTGCGGAGCGGGGATGCAGGCCGTGCCGCCCGCGGATGCTCTCCAGCGTTTGCGGGCCTTTGGCCAAATCGGTGAACAATTCCATCTCCACCGCGCTCAGCAGGACCTTTGAGGGCCAAAATCCCAGGCCTACCTGCAGAATTGACTCGGGTGTCGGTTGCTCGCTCACTATGCGTCTCCTTGTTTGTTACTTCTGGAATCGAACGTTGCAGCAGCAGATCAGTATACTCCAGTACCGCGTTTGCTCAGGGCTCGGATGCGTCCCCCCAGTCCCATTCGAAGCGGCTTTTAGAACGACCCTGGCCCGTTGCTTCCGAGATCAAACCCGATTTTTCCCAAGTTCACGCTGACTCCCGGCGTCAGATCCCAATCGCCTCCTACGAACAATTGGCAGTCCTCGTCCGAAAACCCAATCATGAAATCGACCGAGTCCGCTCACCGGATCAAATGAGCCGCTTACCGACTCATTCAGATCGCCGGTGGGATTGTCCTAGTCCATCAAGTACGCCCATTCGATACTAGAACGACATGAGGATACTTTCCGTTTGCCTGGCGTTTCTGTTCGCTTCCAGTGCCGTCACGTACGCCCAATCCAGTGGAACCATTCGCGGTACGGTTCTCGACCCTTCTGGAGCCGTGATCGCTGGAGCCACCGTTACCGTCCAGAATCCGGTGTCACACTATAGTCAAAGCACCAAAAGCGATTCCCAAGGAAATTTCGATTTCCCCAACGTTCCGTTTAATCCCTATCATCTGACCGCTACCGCATCGGGATTCCAGGCAGCTTCGCAAGACGTCGACGTGAGATCCGCAATCCCCACGGATGTGAAACTGAACCTGAAACTGGGCGAAGCCACGACAACTGTGACAGTCGAGAGTTCAGCGGACTTAGTTGAGAATGACCCGACCACGCACACTGATGTGGATCGCAACCTTTTCGACAAACTGCCTCTCGAGAGCCAATCCTCTTCGTTGAGTTCGCTCGTTACGCTTGCCTCGCCCGGCGTCAGCGCCGACTCCAACGGCCTCTTTCATGGACTCGGCGATCACGCCTCAAACTCTTTTTCAATCGACGGCCAGCCGATTACTGACCAGCAAAGCAAAGTCTTCTCGAATCAGCTACCCTCCGACGCCGTGCAGTCGATGGAGGTGATCGAAGGCGCGCCTCCGGCTGAATATGGCGACAAAACGAGCTTGGTCATCGTGGTGACCACTCGCTCGGGTATGGGTATGAAGCAGCCTCACGGCGAAATCACGACTTCCTATGGCACCTTTGGAACCGTGACCGGTGGGGCCAATCTCGGATACGGCGGAGATAAGTGGGGCAATTTCATTTCTCTAAGCGGCTTGAACTCCGGCCGTTTTCTGGATGGCCCCGAATACCAGACCTATCACGACCACGGGAACGAGCAGAATATATTCGACCGCTTTGACCTGAAGCCTACGCAATCTGACACGATCAGTCTCAATTTTCAGTTCACAAGATCCTGGTTCCAGACGCCCAATTCATTCGATGCGCAAACCGCGGACGCCTGGTCGGGGCTGGTGGCCGATAATGGTGGACTCGGCCCGAATGGCGAAGTGGTCGGCCCAGCTGATCAGCGATCGAAAATCCGGACATACAACATTTCTCCGACCTGGACACGCCTGATCAATCCCAACACTGTATTTACACTGGGAGCATTCGTTCGCCAGGATCAATATAACTACTACCCCAGTCGCGATCCATTCTCCGACCTCGTCCCCGGTCTTCAACTAACCACCGTTGGTCAGAACCGGAGGCTGACTAATATTGGCGGGCGCGCCGAGGTGTCGTACTTGAAGGGCATCAACAATCTGAAAGCGGGAGTTATTTTCACCGATACTATTCTCCGGGAAAATACCAGCTTCGGAATCGTCGATCCGACCTTCAACGCTGTGTGTCTGAATCCGGATGGGAGTCCGTACACGGGTGCCAGCCCGAATGACCCTAATAATTGCAGCGGCGCCCTTCAGGCGAACCCCAACTACGATCCTCTCCTGGCTTGTATCGATTTGACTAGACCGGGGCAGTTACCAGGATCGAACGGCTGCCCCACTTCAAACGCCAGCCCCTATGCTTTCTTGGGGCGCGCCAATGTCAGGGAATTGGCGCTATATGTCCAAGACATCATCACCAAGAATAACTGGACGTTCAACCTCGGCTTGCGATTCGATTACTATGACGCCATCACTCATATGCGGCAGGTGGAGCCTCGCCTTGGGGTCGCTTACAACGTCAAACGCACTGGGACTGTGATCCGAGTCTCGTATGCCCGCACGTTGGAGACGCCCTTCAACGAGAACCTGGTGCTCTCGAGTCTGGGATGCAATGACGCTATTGTCAACGACCTGATGGCAGCCAGTCAAGGTTATCCTTGCCTGAACTCTCCACTTCGTCCGGGCTTTCGTAATGAATATCACGCCGGGCTGGAGCAAGCTTTCGGACGGTTCTTGGTTATCGATGCCGAGTATATCTGGAAGTACACGCACCGGGCCTATGACTTCAGCGTCTTCGCCAACACGCCCATCACGTTTCCCATCGAGTGGGCCAGGTCAAAGATCCCAGGGTTCGCCATCCGAGCCAGCGTGCCGAACTACCGCGGTTTCTCTGCGTTCATCGTGATGTCCAGTGTGGCGGCGCGCTTCTTCCAGCCGCAGGTCAGCGGAATCGGAACCACGCCGACCAGCGTGGGTGGAACCGGCGTATTTCGTATCGATCACGATGAGAGCTTCAATCAGACCACTCACTTGCAATATCAATTCCCGAAGCGGGGACCCTGGATCGGTTTCAATTGGCGCTATGACAGCGGTCTGGTGGCCGGTCCTGCGCCATGCGCGGGCGGCAATTGCAATAACGGGCCGAACGGGACTGACACGGTTGTGGATGTTTCCGGATTGACGCCGGATCAGCAGTTCCAGGCCGGACTCTTTTGCGGGAGCACGTTTGCTAGCCCCACCACTCCGATCAGCCCGACCGGCCTCTGCCCGGCATCGCAATACGGATCCAAGTTTTTGAAGATCCCGGCGGCCGGCACCGAGGACGACGACCACAACCCGCCGCGCATCGCGTCGCGGAACCTGTTCGACCTGGCGGTAGGGCACGACAATCTATTTCACGGAGACCGGTACAAGTGGAGCGCCCGTATTTCGGTTGTTAATATCGGGAACAAAGAAGCACTATATAACTTCCTCTCGACGTTTAGCGGGACCCACTACGTTACACCCAGGACGATAACCGCAACCATCGGTTTCCATTTTTGAGGCCGATGCAATGCCCCTGGCTACTTAGCTATTGCCTTCGGCGTGAACCAAGGATACAAAAGCGGAAGAATGTAGAGGGTCAGGAACGTGGAAGTGATTAGGCCTCCGATGACTACAGTAGCGAGAGGTCTTTGAATTTCGGCTCCGGTTTCGGTTGAGATCGCCATTGGAAGAAATCCGATGCTGGCCACCAGCGCGGTGATCAGGACCGGTCTTAGCCGATCGGCGGCGCCTTCACGGATCGCCGCTTGCATAACCAATCCGCGCTGCCTTAACGAGTTGATATAGCTCACCAGCACGATTCCGTTCAGGACGGCAACGCCGAATAATGCAATGAAGCCCACCGACGCGGACAAGTTGAGGTTCAGCCCGCGGACCCACAGAGCCCCAATGCCGCCCACCAAAGCAAAGGGAACATTCAGAAGAATGAGGCTCGCTTGCCTTAGTGAATGGAATGTAGCGAACAGCAACGCGAATATGATTGCCACCGAAACCGGAAGAACGAAAGTAAGCCTGCGATTTGCGCGCGATTGATTCTCGAACTGACCGCCCCACTCGATCTCGTAACCGGGGGGCAGCTTGATCGAGCCGTTGACTTTCTCCTGGGCCAGTCTGACGAAACTTCCTAGATCCGTTCCTCTCACATTAGTCTGAACTGCCACCCTCCGGCGCGCGTTCTCGCGCGAGATAACTTCGGGACCAAGAACAGTTCTTACTTGAGCCACTTGGTTCAACTTGACCAGTTCGCTCCCTGGAGCGCGGAGCAGGACTTCTTTTAGAGCCTCAGGATCGTTTCTTAGTCTTTCCGGAAGGCGCACTGAGATTGGGAACCGTGCCTGGCCCTCAATCATCTCCGATAGCGGCTGCCCGCCCACCAGCGTCTCAATAACTTCCTCAACATCGGAAACGTTCAGTCCATATCGGGCCAGCGCTGGTCGGGTCACATCTACTTGCAGTTCGGCTACACCGGAGAGCACTTCCATCTGTGGTTCCGCGGCGCCGGGGATGGAACTAATGAAAGCAAGCACTCTCTTGCCCAGATCTTCTAAACTCTTGAGATCATCGCCGAAGATTTTGATGGCGACGTCACCACGGACTCCCGTTACAGTTTCGTCCAGCCGCATTTCCATTGGTTGCGTGAAGTTGTAGGTCACTCCCGGAATCTTTTGAAGAGCTTCTGAAAGCTTCTCAATCAGCTCTTCCTTGTTGTGGCAGCACTTCCATTCATTTCTTGGAGCGAGTTGAAGGTAGGAATCGGATTCATAAATCCCCATAGCCTCCGTCGCTACGTCGGGCCTTCCGAGTTTCGTCACAACTCCAACAACTTCCGGAAAGCTCCGGATGGTGCCCGCGATCTCTTTACTAATATCGATTGATTCGCTGAGTGCGATTCCTGGAAGCTTCCGAGAGGTGATCACAATCGACCCTTCGTCCAGCTTAGGCATGAATTCGGTTCCGATGAAACGCAGCGAAGTGATGGCGGCAGCAACCAGTATCACCGCTAGTCCGATCAGAATCGCCCGATGCTTGCTAGCGCGATCGAGTGAGCGCGCGTAGGCGTCTCGCAAACGCCCTGGCTGTGCGTGCCAGATTTCGCTGATTCTGTTGCGCTTGATTTCTCTGTCCCTCAGAAAGTAAGTCGACAACGCCGGCACTGCTGTTAGCGCCAAAATAAGCGAGCCCAGAAGCGCCGAGCAGACAGTGATCGCCATGGGCCGGAACATACGCCCCTCCAGTCCCTGCAGCGTGAAAATTGGCAAATATACCGCGATGATGATTGCTACGCCAAACAAAATAGGGCGAGCCACTTCATGCGATGCCGTCCGTACGGATTCGACCAGGCGCTTGCCAGAGGACTTCTCTAGATGATGCACCGAATTCTCAATCATCACGACCGAACCGTCCACGATCATTCCGAAGTCGATGGCGCCCAGGCTCATAAGATTTGCCGTCACACCAAAGATCGCCATGCCGATGAAGCCGAATAGGATCGACAGCGGAATCATCGCGGCGACGATGATCGCGGCGCGCAGATCCCCCAGGAAAAGCAGAAGAATCACCGTTACCAGCAGGCCCGCTTCGAGCAGATTGTGTAATACCGTATGGATCGTGCCGTTGATGATTTGAGATTGGTCGTAAAAGGCGCGTAGTCGATAATCTTCGGGCAGATGGATCTGGGCCAAACGGGTTTTGATGCGATCGATAACCGCCCTGCCGTTTTCGCCTTTCAAGGCAATCGCCGTCGCGGATACGGCCTCGTGGGTATCCCGCAACGTTGCTCCATACCGCAGAAGTGGAGCGGTTGCAACTGCAGCTACGTCCTCAAGCAGGACTGGAACACCATCATGGGCCAGCAAAACCGTGTTTTCAAGATCCCCTGAACCCGACGCGCGGCCCAGACCTCGAATGGTGTATTGCTGCTCGGCGTGCTCAATATACCCGCCGCCAAAATTGGAATTGTTGCCGGTAACACGCTCGATGACGTCATGCACCGTTAGCCCGTATCGGCGGAGGCCAATAGGATCGATTTGAATCGCATACTGCTTGGATTGCCCACCCCAAGCGTTCACCTCGCTTACACCGGGAACACTCCGAAGTGCATAACGGAGGGTCCAGTCCTGGAAGGTCTTGATATCCATTAACGACCTCTCGCGGCTCTCGAGCGTGTACTGGTAGACCTCTCCGAAAGCGGTAGCCATCGGCCCCAGCACCGGTTGCAGGTTTCGTGGCAAGCGAGGCCGGACTTCCTGCAACCGTTCGGCTACAAGTTGGCGGGCTAGGTATTGGTTGAACGAGTCATCAAAGATCACCGTGATCATAGAGAGGCCCAATTTGGAAATGGAGCGCACGGTTTCAATGTGCGGCATTCCCGCCAGCGCACTTTGGATCGGATAGGTAACCAGCTCGTCCACCTCTGTGGAAGACATCGACGGACATTCAGTAACAACCACTACTTGATTGTTAGTTAGGTCGGGAAATGCGTCGATGGGAAGGTTCGAAAGAACATATCCACCAGTTAGTACCAGCGCGACGAGCGCGGCCAAGACGAGCCACCGGCTGTCGAGAGCCCAGTCTACGATACGAGTCAACATCAATCGTTATTGATCCTGAATCATGGTCTTAAGCATTTGAGATTTGAGCGCGAAGGCGCCCTTCACCACCACAGTCTCACCACGCTTTAGACCCTCCACAATTTCGACTCCCCCGTCTGTGTGCTGCCCTGGCTCAACAGTACGAGCATGAAATGAGTTCTCCGAATCCTGTACAAATACAACGGGGACCCCGTCGACTTCTTGGATGGCTTGGTCGGGAACAACCAACGCCGATCGCCTTCCGAATTGCTGCACGTTGGCGGTAGCGTACATTTCCGGTTTTAGTAGTCCATGCGGGTTGGCCACTGCGATCCGGATCTGGAGCGTGCGAGTGACAGGGTCCAGCTGTTCGCCCAGCTTGAGAACGCGTCCGGCGAAGTCACGGTCGGGATAGGCGCGAACTTGGACCCGAACTGGCTGGCCTGGATGCATCTTGGACAAATCCTCCTCGTTTGCGGCAGCTATCATCCACACGCTGCTGATATCGGTGATCACAAAAAGTTCATCACCGCTATTGACAACGCTTCCCACTGTTGCCTTTCGCTCTAAGACCAGACCCGAAGCCGGAGCAAGAATCGGTATGTCATCCTCCGCCTCGTCGGTCCCTTCGATAGGTAATCCGAAAATGTTCAGGTGCGCACGCTCCTTTTCCACTTCGCTTTGCGCCTTTTCGATGACGGCTTGGGTATTCTGCAAGTCCGCTTCTGCCGTTTCGAGTTCCTGGCGCGAACCAGCTCTCAGCTCCAAAAGCCTCTGCGCCCGATCACGGCGCTGTTTCGCGTAGCCTTGTGCCGCTCGCGCCCGCTCCAGCTCCGTCTGTGCTTGTTGGTATCCGGCGCGTGCCTCGTGCACTTCGTGGCTATGCAGGCGTCCCAGGACCTGGTTGGCCTTAACGGAATCGCCTACACGCGCGGAAATGTTCTCGATCCTGCCACTCGCGATCGCGCCGACATGCCAGGTTTGGTCCTCGCTAAACGCGAGCCGGCCCGGAACCGTCAGGGTAGTTACAACCGCCTGAGCTCGGACGGGCTCCACGATCACGTGCCCTTTCTGCAACTGCGTCTGGTCGAGAACGATTACCGTCCCCTCTTTGGCGCCCTTTTGTTGCGCCTCGGATGGCAGCGCAGCGGAAGCGTTCTCTGGCGCCGACGCTTGCGGGTTCCTCGATTCGCAGGAGCAAAGGGTTATCGATACAACTATCGAGACAACCATGACCGGAAGTATTTTCATGGCAAGGTCCCTTGCGTTGTTTGGAGGGCAACCACGCTCTGTTGAAACTCCGAAAGCGCCCGTGTGTACATGACTTCCGCGTCGATCTTGGTGCGTTCGGCATCGAGGAGCCGGAGCAGGTCTGAACCAGTCTCTCGATAAGCAGCATCCACGATTTGATAAACCTCGTTGGCTCGATCGCGCATCGGCCGTAGCGTGTCGTTCAGCAGTTTCTGGCGGGATTCATAGTCTCTTAGGGCACTTTCCAGTTCGGATCGGATCGCCGATTCCGTCGCGGTGGCCGACGACTCCGCGGCCCTCATCTCCGCCGCTGCAGCCTCGATCTGGCCTTGGTTGCGATTCCGAACTGGAAGCGGGATCTGGGCTGCTGCATATAGCGTGTCAAATCCCGCAATTCGCTCGTAACCCAAGTGGAGGTCGGGATCGGGCTTGGCATTAGACTGTTGAAGCCGAAAGTTGGCTCGAGCCTGCTGAATGGCCTCGCGGGCCAGGATCATCTCCACCCGCCGCTCCAGAACCATGTCTGGCGCGAGCAACTCCACGGGGCGCAGCTGTACCAGAGGTTCGGCCAAGACTACCGATGGAAATTCGAGCTTGCCCATTTCACGAAACAATGCGATTCTGGTCCGCTCCGCCTCCTGCGCGGCGGTCCTCGCCAGGCTGACCAACCGATCCCGCTCTACCTCGATCCGAAGCAAATCAACCTCGGGCGCGGCGCCCTCCCGGACTCGATCGCGGTGAAATTGAACCACTCGGTCGAAATTCACGACTTCTTCTTGAAGCAAATCTCGGACCTGAGCTTCTCCGGCCGCGGCCCAATACGCCAGGCTGACTCGACTTACGATCTGGTTCCGCTGAAGCTGCATCTCGAATTCACTGCTCCGGATGTTTTCCATTGCCAGTTCGACCCGGCGACTGCGCTTTCCACCGGTTTCCACAGTCTGAGCTACGAACGCATAAGTGGCCGTGTCTTGCGGATACGAGAACGGCGGATTTCCCCAAAACCGGGTGTTCTCCAATTGCAAAATCAAGCGGGGATTCGGGGATAGACCGGCCTGTTTGCGGAGGCCTTCAGCAGCACCGATCCGAGCTGATGCAACCGCCAGACGGGAATTGCCTGCCACGGCCTGTGCCACGGCGTCCGCCAGTGTAAGGGGCACTTGGCCAAAAAGCGCAGCTGAAAGCAGCAGCTGGACGCAAAATCGCGCGAAAAAACGCATTTTCACCTCGCGAATCGAATCAAAATTGAACATCAACGCGCCCGAAGGCGCGAAGAAATGGCGAGGGAGCTAGACGGGAGGAGCGCGCGGACTTTTAGGACATAAGAGCGGCGGATCGTGGCCGGTGCGTACAGGAGCTTCAATTGTCCATCCACTACTTTCGGGTATCGGGATTGATAAAGGCTCTGCACAGATTACCGGGACCGTCGTTCCAGAATCAGTTGTCGTGGCGGAGAACCATGCCTGGTATTGAGCGTCCTCGTTGGGGTCCAGATCACGGACCTCGGGGCTCCTACTGACGGGATGGGCCGATTTTAGATGGAAATGAAGGAAAGCGCCAGTATGTCGCTGAGTCGCTTCGTGCCGGTGAATGTGCTGAAACGGCGCTTCTATAAAGGCGACTAAAAGCGCCAGGCTCAGTAAGACTGAAGTAGAGATGCGCACCCGCACCTCCGCTTATACCATAAAGCGACCCGTCTACGGGCCTTTTCGCTATCTTTTAACCCTTTGGCGCGCAAGCCGGATGACCGCACTCGCAAAGGATCGCCGGCTGTTTATTCGATTCACAGTAGGCTCCGCAGTATTTGCTGTCTTTCGCGGCGGTGCAATTACATCCAGGATGAGCACACTTTTTAGTCGTTTCGGGCATTATTCGAGCCCTCCTTGCCGGTTAGACTCCGGGCTGGCGCCTTTGATTTCCGACATAAGACTAGGATTCGACATGTCTCTGCCCACTTTTTTGACTTGGACACTGACGTGAGCGAGCTTGCTAGAGGCCGGGAAGACGATGTAGTAAACCTCAATATCGGGACCCCGGAAAGGTAAAGAGACGGTGGCCTGCGACGACCCGCTGCCGATTGGATTCAGCGTAGAATCCGTAACAATGAAGGTTTCACCTCTTAGAGTGATTTGGACCCGATCGCGACCATAACCGCTGAACACAAAGGCGCGGTAACGTGGCTTGGCGGTCCGATCGACAGCGCTTTGGACATGACCGTAGTCGACGACCCCGAGGACTTTAACGTCATCCGGCCGGTATTTTGCCCAGGTTGTTGTTACCGCACTGTTAGAGGGAGTTTTTTCCTGTGCAACCGCCATCATCACCGTCAAACAACTAAAAATAATGGCCTTCTTCACGACTTTGTGTCTCCTCGCTTAGAAGAACAGCAGTTGTTGTGCCAAACTAACTTGTTACCGCCGCAGCCCGTAGACGTTCAGCTCACCCTTAGCTCCGACGTACACTTTGCCACCAGAGACCATGGGGATAGTGAAGCGTAGAGATAGGCCCGCACGGTCGCGCCCCGGTTTCTGCTCGCTATTGTAAAGCTCGCGGGCGACATTGGCGGCATCCAGCGCGTAGAGGACGGCCGGGCGGTCAGGCGCACGCCAGCCTTTGGATTTCAGAACCCACACGATCCCGTTGGCGCTCCCATTCGCTGAGACTGTGGGCGTTGCTCCGGGATCGCTGAAGCGGGTTTCACCATGTGCCGCCGGGGCAGACGAGAGTTGGCCCTGGTCGAGGCGAAAATCCTTTAGAACGTCATCGCTCCACCAGAAGAAGACGTGCTGGTTCCAATAAGCCGGGGCGCTATAGATGCCCTCCGTTTTGCGGATCACTTGTACGGCATGGCTGTCGTCGCCGGAATGATAGTGGCCCATGTGATCGCGATCGATCAGGTAGATACCACCGCCTTTTCCTCCAGCGATCAGGAGATGGGGGTGCCGCCCGGCTTGATCGGGGAGCAGGACGGGGCCACCGGAGCCAAGGTCAAAGTCGTTGGCGTCGAGTTCCTGCTGATTGAAGGGCGTGAAGAAGTCGCGGACGGCTAAGGTGCGATTGGTCCAAACCAGCTTGAGTACGGAATCGCCATAATCGCGGCCCCCTGTGAGGAAGGCGGAAAATTTTCCGTTGCCGGTAACTAGGAATACGTGGCCCTCTGGGTCGGCAGCAGGACCTGTATCGCCCTGCCAGATTCCACTCTTTTCGGCATCGGGTGAAGTGTTGAAGACTGCCATCTGGGCCAAAGTGCGGGCGTCGTAGGCCATCACCCAGCCGTGATAGGGGTCCACGTCGCAGGATGAACCCCAGGTGAGATAGACGTTTCCTCCGGCCAGCAGCAGGGCGGCGCGGGGCAGTTCGCGGAGCGGGTCAAAATTGATGAGCCCGTTGGAACTCGATGCCCCGCGGCCTTTGACGGTGGCCTTGATCTCAGCCGGACCACCGAATTTCTCGGCGCCGGTAGTTATGGCCAACGCATGCAAGCGCTGCACGTAGCGGTCACTATTGAGCAAACTCTGGCTTTCCTTGGTGCGGGCCAGCAGGTACAGCGTCCCGGTCATACGATCGATCACGGGAGTCGCAGTGATCCCGATTTCGGGTGTTATCAGTGGGCAATCCACGTCGCGCGCCGGGACGGGAGTGACGCCGGCGCGGAGAAAACTGACGTGCCAGAGCGGGGTAGACTGTAGGCCGTCGGCGTCGAAAGCATAAACGCTGTCGTGTTCGGTAGCGACGAAAACTACGTTGTGGACGCTCCTGTCCGGCAGCGTGACTCGGGGGAGGTACAGAGGTTGGGCGTAAACGTCACCGTCGACTTTGTAGGAGAAAATTTTTCCGAAGCTGCCGACGTTAACATTCGCAGGCGTAAGGATCGTTTCCTTAAGATTAGCGCCGGTTCGGGCGTTGTCATATTGCGAGGTGGTCCATTGGGCGCTCGCGGGCAGGGGCGCGGTAGCGAGCACGAGCAGTGCTGCCAGGATCGGCGTTTTCATGAGGACAAAGAGCCTTAGATGCCAGGATCGCACGGGGAGCTTCCCGTCTCAAGACTGCCCGGTCCGGTCCGATAAGCACAGGGTGGGAGCTTGATGCCGGAGTCTATTCCAGATATGCGGGAGATAGTCGAGCAGGCCTTACGCGATGGCGACCTGTATAAGCTGCTACTCGACCAGATGGACGAAGGCATCTATATTGTGGATTGCGATCGCCGGATTCTGTATTGGAACGGTGGCGCGGAGCGAATCACGGGTTATTATGCGCATGAAATAATGGGGCGCTTGTGTCAGGGCGATATGCTGATGCATTGCGACGAGTCGGGCCGGGTGCTATCTGGCAACGAGTGCCCGATCCAGGAGGTCATGGAAAATGGCGCGCCTCACGAAGCCACGCTATACATGCGTCATCGGCACGGCCACAGGATTCCGGTACACATCCGGTCGCAGGCCATCTGTGAAGCCGGTGGCACGCGAGTGGGGGCGGTGGAGATATTCGAAGAGGCTGCGGCGCCCGCCCTCCCCGATCTTAGCAATCTGGCCGCTTATGACTGTCTGGATGAGACGGGCGCGCTAAAACGGCCATTTGGGGAAATGAAGGCTCGACAGGCAGTAGAGGCGTTGAATCTGTTCGGCATTCCGTTCTCGTGGCTGCGTATTGAGCTGGATGAGATGGATCGGCTCGACCACCGCTATGGTCACGGAATGGTGGAAGCAGCGGTGAAGATGATTGCAGAGACAGTTACCGCCAACCTTAAGACGTTGGACTGGCTCACATATTGGGATCGCGGAGAGTTTCGGATCGAGGCTCGTGGGTATTCGTTGATGGAGCTTGAGGATCTACGCCGGACTCTTCAAATGCTGGTGCGCAAATCGACTCTGGCGTGGTGGGGGGATCCGGTGCGGCTGACGGTTTCGGTCACGGTCCGGATGGTCGAGCGCGGCGATACGGTGGAATCATTGGAACGGTGGGAAAGCGAAGTGGTAGCGATAGGGAACGCACAGAGCCGAGGAGACGAGTGAGGAACCGATGTTCGCGATAGTTGGAATCCTGGTGGTATTCGGAGCGGTGGTCGGCGGCTACCTGATGGAAAAGGGAAACATCATGGTTTTGCTGCAACCGGCGGAGTTGCTGATCATCGGCGGAGCGGCCTTGGGAACAATTTTCGTCGCAAATTCTCCGACCGTGCTCAAGGGCATGCTGGGGGCCTCATGTCGGTTTTCGGCTCATCCAAATTTGGTAAAGGCCGTTACGTGGACACACTCAAGGCAATGTTCAACGTCATGCAAAAGGCACGCAAGAAGGGGCTGACGGATTTGGAATCGGACATCGAAAATCCAAGCAAGAGCGAGTTGTTTTCCAAGTGGGAGCATCACCTGCGGGACTTCGTGTGCGACACGCTGCGCATGGCGATGAGCGGAGCAGCGACGCCTTTCGAGCTGGATCAGATGATGGAGTTGGACATGGAGGTTCATCATCATTATTCACAACTGCCGGTGGCCGCACTCAACACGGTGGCCGACTCTTTGCCGGGCTTGGGAATCGTGGCGGCGGTGTTGGGCGTGGTGATCACCATGGGTGCGCTCGGGGGCCCGCCCGAGGAGATTGGCCACAAAGTCGCCGCCGCGCTGGTGGGCACGTTCCTGGGGATACTGCTATGTTACGGGCTGCTTGGGCCCATGGCCTCGCGAATGGGCAAAGCGGCGGATGAAGAAGGACACTTCTATCACGTCGTACGCGTCGCAGTTATTTCATTCTTGAAGGGTACGTCACCGCTGGTGGCCATCGAATTCGCGCGGCGTGCTGTGCCAGGCCATGTACGTCCCAGCTTCCAGGAACTGGAAAACGCCTGCAAAGGCAAGGTTGCCCCTACGGCAACGGCCCCTGAAGTCAAGGAAGCACCGGCGGCCCCGGCGGCGGCATAGCGAATCATGCCGGTTCAGAAACCAGAGACGCAGCCCATCATCATCGTAAAGAAGATCGTCCATGGCGGTCACCACGGCGGAGCTTGGAAAGTGGCCTACGCGGATTTTGTTACGGCCATGATGGCGCTCTTCATCGTCTTGTGGCTGATGGGCTCCAGTGAGCCGGTAAAGAAGGCAGTTGCCGGCTACTTTCGGGACCCATCGGGCAAAGCGGCCGAGAAGGGATCCGGACAGGGCGGCGTGGGCGAAAACATCTCTATCCGCAAAGACGACATGGGCAAACTAAAAGAGAAGCTAGAATCGGCCATGATGCAGTCACCAGAGCTGGCGAAATTGAAGAATCAGGTGCAGATGACGGTGACCGGCGAAGGCTTGCGCATCGAGCTTCTGGAAAGTGAAGTTGGAACATTCTTTGAAAAAGGAAGCTCGCATCCGAGCGGAACCGGTAAAGCCATGTTGGACATGCTGGCGGGTCAACTGGGCAAGATGCAAAACCGCATGCTGATTGAGGGCCACACGGACTCCCAGCCATTTGCCGCCTCGGCGGCCGGCTATTCAAATTGGGAATTATCCGCCGATCGTGCTAATTCCGCCCGGAAGCTTATGCAGGAAAGCGGGTTGCGGGTTAATCAGGTGGCCGAAGTACGCGGTTACGCCGACCAGCGCCTGCGCAAGCCCGAAGACCCGAAGAATGCTTCCAACCGGCGGGTGTCGATCGTCGTGAAATATATAGGCACCTAGGCACTTTTGGGTGGTTGCATCCATTCCCATCTGTTCTTGAAGTAAACGAAGGTGGACACCAGATAGGCGGCCGTGAAGCCGAGCGAGATAACCCAGGGAAAAGACATAGCTTGTCTGGCCAGGTCGATGATGGGAGACGGCTGGTCGCTTATTACGAACAAGAATGGCCAGTCGGGCATAGACGCCAAAAACGGCGCGATTAAGATCAGCACCGCATATGCGAGCCCTAACGACACCACTCCGAGCTTCCTCCGCCGCAAAATTCCAAAACTGGCGACGGCAGCAAGTAGAGCATCGATGAACAGCACCGACCCTCCCAGGAGGTGGCCGCCGGCGAGCGCTGGGACTGAAGAGACGACCAGCGGCAGGGCCATCCATCCAGTGATCATGCCCACGTACACGCCCCAGCGGTAGGGCGTGTTTCCCAGCGGCTTGGACTTCTGCGAGATCCAAATGGTTACGCCATAGAAGACCAAGTTTAGGATGCTGATGATCATCCTGCATATTATGTTACAAAACGTGCTGTTGCCAATTTTAAACCGTCTGCTAAAATTGGGATAGACTGCTATAGCATGCCGGTTGTGAAGTCCTCAAACATCCCCCTTGATTCGAACAGCCGCGATGTTTATACTGGCTTTTTTCGTCGAGAAGCTATTGGCATGACACCCAGGGACGAATTTGATCCACTCGCCCCGCAACGCGAGGCGGCCATGTTCTATGGGCTTTTCCTGCGGGGGCATTCCGCGGAAACCCTGCGCCGGGATATTGATGTGCCGAAGGTACTGTTGCAGAAATGGCTCAGCCCGCGGCGCTACGAGAACAACTTCCGGGATTCTCTGCGGCGGGTCTATCAGTACCGCAAGCAAGTGCTGGCGATTTTCGATGAGCTGGTTCTGAACGAGAAAAACCGGATTCGAATTCAATAGCTCCTCCTGCCCTGTTCCCTTACACTAGAACCAAGCTGCCCTTACACTAGAAAAAGATGAAACATTCTCACTCGCCGTCTACCCAGACCGAAGAAGTGCCCGCGGACTCCAAAGCTCGCTTATTATCTACGCCGACGCGCCCGTTCGAGCCAGTAGGCGCAACTAGCGCATCGGAAATCCTAACCCGCATGCAGGGAACTGCTTTTCAGGGCAAACAGCTCGGATTGGCATTTGAGGTTTGGAAAAGGATGCTGGGTGATCGCTGCACCATCATGATGGGCATGTCGGGCGCCATGGTGCCAGCGGGGATGCGAAGGCTGGTGGTGCGCATGATCGAGCACCGGCTGATCGATTGTCTGGTATCGACCGGCGCCAACTTCTTTCACGATTTTCACGAGACGATGGGAAATTTTCACTACCAAGGGTCGCCCGCGACTGACGACGTGTTGCTGGCGGAGAATCTGGTGGACCGCATGTACGATGTGCTGGCGGACGAAGAAAAGTTCCGGGAACACGATCAGTGGATCGGGCGGTTTGCGGCGTCGCTCGATCAATCGCGCCCTTATACAACGCGTGAGTTCCTATATCTGCTGGGATGCGAGCTGGGAAAACACGCCAAGGAGGACGGGATCGTGTCGGCGGCAGCCAAGGCCGGCATCCCGCTATATTGTCCGGCCGTGGCCGACAGCTCCATCGGCATCGGGATCGCGGCCAATCGGTACACAGGGGGCAATCGCTTCACCTTCGATGTGATCGGCGATGTGGTGGAAACCGCGCGCATAGTGGCTGAATCTCCCGCCACTGGTGTGATTTATTTCGGTGGAGGCACTCCCAAGAATTTCGTACAACAGACCGAGGTCACGGCCATCATCATGAACACCGGCGTCACCGGTCACAAATACGCGATCCAGTGCGTGACCGATGCGGCCCATTGGGGCGGCCTTTCGGGCTGCACGTTTGAAGAGGCGCAGAGTTGGGGAAAGATCGCGAAAGATGCGTCCATGGTGACGTGCCATTCCGACTCCACCATTGCGATGCCGATTTTGGTCTCAGCGCTTCTGGAGCATCAGGAATTGATTGCCAATCGCAAGCCACCGAAGTTTGGGATGGGCCGCGAATTGGAGGTGCATGCATGAGTGCGACGCGAATTCCTGTCTACCAGGTGGATGCATTTGCGAGCCGGCTGTTCACGGGTAATCCCGCGGCGGTCTGCCCGCTTGAGAGGTGGTTGCCCGATGAACAGATGCAGGCTATCGCCGCGGAGAATAACCTTGCGGAGACGGCATTCTTCGTGCCGAATGGCGATGGTTATCACCTGCGCTGGTTCACACCCACGGTGGAGGTGGAGCTGTGTGGACACGCGACTTTGGCGTCGGCCTTTGTGATTCTGAACGAGCTTACGCCACAGGCGAAGTCGGTCCGATTTTCGACTAAGAGCGGAAAGTTGGTAGTGACACGCGAGGGCGATCTTTTGTCGCTAGACTTCCCCTCGCTCGTAGCGGTGGAAGGCGAAGTCTATCCGGGGCTGATCTCGGCCTTGGGCGGCCGGCCTGAAAAAGTGTTGGCGGCGCGCGATTACCTGGTGGTGTACGCGACCGAGGCTGAGCTCCGAAGCTTGAAGCCCGACATGGACGCGCTTGCAAAGGCGGATCGCTTCGCGGTGATCGCTACCGCGCCAGGGAAGGATGTGGACTTCATTTCACGTTTCTTCGCGCCCGCCCAGGGTATTCCCGAAGATCCGGTGACTGGCTCGGCGCACTGCACGTTGATTCCCTATTGGTCGGCGCGACTGGGAAAAAAGAAGCTGCACGCTTATCAGGCATCAACTCGCGGCGGCGAGCTGTGGTGCGAAGATCGAGGCGAGCGAGTCACGATCAGCGGGAAAGCGGTCCAGTTTTTGGAAGGGACGATCTGTCTGTGTTAACATCGCCTTTGTACCGATGAGAGGACACACCGAAACTCATGCGGACGGACTCCCCTGAAATAATGATCCCGGTCGAGGTGTCGGCAGCCGATGGCGGCGCGGGCGCACCAGCCACTATTCTTTCCGACAACTCGGGCCGTGCTTGGCGCGGGGATTTGTTGTTCCTCCTCCAGAATTTGGTCCTGAAGGACTTCCGGATCCGTTACCGGAACATGTCATTGGGAGTTTTTTGGTCTCTGCTGAATCCCATCGTGATGATGGGAGTGATGACCTTCGTATTTACCAAGATATTTCCCAACAATTCCACGCCGCACTTTGCGGTTTTTATCATGTGCGGCTTGGTTCCATACAACTTCTTTTCGGGCGCGTGGCTGGCGGGAACCACCTCAATAGTCGACAATTATCCGTTGATCAAGCGCGTTCCGGTCCCTCGCGAGATCATCCCCGTCGCTTCTGTTCTGGCCACGTGCATACATCTACTCATACAGATTGGACTGCTTTTCGCAATGGTGTTTATTTTCGGGCTGCCCGTGACTCGCCATTGGCTCTGGCTTCCTTACATCTGGCTGATGGAGATCGTTTTTGTATGCGGGCTCTCGCTGCTGACATCTGCGGTGCATGTTTACGTTCGTGACACCCGCTATGTGGTCGAATCGGCGAACACGATCATGTTCTGGATGGTTCCGATCTTCTATGGCTTCCCCATGGTTCCGGCTGCATACCGCGATCTGTATCAGTTAAACCCCCTAGCTGCACTCATCCTTGCGTTGCGTAATGTTTTGCTCGAAGCGCAGCCGCCTCGCTGGCAGTTGATCGTCAAACTCACCTCGGTATCGCTGGGGATGTTTGTCATCGGCCTCTTGGTCTTCCGAAGGCTGAAGGCTCGTTTTTACGACTACCTGTAACCAGCCATGAGCGCCGTCCAATTTCAGAACGTCTCAAAGATTTTTCATCGCCACACTGGCAAGCTATTGCTGCGTTACAGGTTGAAGCAATTGTTTACCAGCGAAGTAGGCGAGCCGTTCTACGCGCTGAAAAATGTTTCCTTTCGGATGGAGCATGGTGAGAGCTTGGCTGTAATAGGGGCCAATGGGGCAGGCAAGAGCACTCTGCTTGGTTTAGCCGCCGGGCTGGCGCTTCCCGATGAAGGCCGGGTCACGGTAGACGGGCGAGTAGCGGCGCTTTTGGAGTTGGGCTCCGGATTCCATCCCGATTTGACTGGAGAAGAGAACGTCCGGTTAAACGCGTCGCTCATCGGTTTGAGCCGCAAGCGCACTAACGATATATCTGATGAGATCGTGGAGTTCTCCGGCATCGGCGAGTTCATCCGCGAGCCACTCCGGACCTATTCGAGCGGAATGATCATGCGCCTGGGCTTTTCGGTCGCCGTCACGATGGACCCCGAGATTCTGCTGGTGGACGAGGTTCTGGCCGTTGGCGACACCGCCTTCCAGGCCAAGTGCTTTGACAAAGTCCGCGAGTTTCGACGGCGCGGGAAGATGCTGCTATGTGTATCTCACTCCGCGTTGATGATCCAGGAGCTGTGCGATCAGGCGATCTGGCTCGATCACGGTGAGTTGGTTATGACCGGCGGCGTGGCGGAAGTGATGGAAGCATACGCCGAGCGTCCTACCACTGCGGCGGTGTGACTAATTTCGAGGGCCGAATACCGCATTGTAGGTTGGCATGACTCAACCGTGTGACCGCCAACAGATCATCGAGTAAATCTTGCGATTACGGCATAAAGCTGCCCGAAAGCGCGAGTGCCTGCCCTGTTTCCGAAATATATCCGTAGCACCGCAGTTCATGACCTGCTGTTGGAATGTCTTTTGACAGCCTTACTCGAAAGCCACTGCGCAGCAGCGTCGCGCCGAGTACCGCTGCGACATCGGTCCGTTCGACCTCGATGCGCCCTGAAGCAATAACCTGCTTCCCTTGCCTGACGAGCACAAAATCCGCGGGACAATTCCTGTCCCTGTCCGCGGCCCATCCATAAAGCAACCAACATTCGCCTACGTCCCAAACTCCATCTAGAAAACCAGCGCCTGAATCCTCTTCAACCAGTTGCGCCCGCAATTCATGTACACACGGGTTTGCATAAAGGTATGTCGGATCTCGTGGTTTGCCCCGAGTACCGCAGCGCCATAAGAGCGCCCAACTCTGCGCGTCGGGATGAGGCCAGTCGATCAGGGTACATTCAAGACCTGCCTCCGCGGCGAACCGCTTCATACCAGATGCGGTGTAACCTATGCAGGTCGGGTAGACCCAAGCGGTTCCCTCGTAGTCCTCTTTAGCGAGCACAAAAGAAGCAACCAGAAGCGCTTCCGGGCCAAGGCAAGCCGCGGCCTCCGAGAGGCATTTTCGGACTTGGCTTGCACTTGCATGCGAGAAAATCGATTGGGCCAAGATGAAATCAAATTGTACGCCGAAGGCGGTCAAACTGAAATCAGACCGGTATTGGAATTGTGGAGACTTAATTGCGATGATATCCCTGCCGGTGTTGTAGCGGATCCCATCTTCCACCAGCCACTTCTCAGGTTCCAAACCGTAGTAGCGATTTGGTAGCAGGTATGGGATCAGCAACCGGCCGGCGCGGAGCGACCCGCAGCCTATATCCAATACATGGTGATGTTCGCGCAGCCCGAGAAAGGTCAGCAGATTGAACTGCATGGCCGCGACAAGATCGTACTTCAGGGGATACCCAACGAAGGCTCTGTAGTGGCTACTTCCCGGTGGCAGTTGTAACCCCAGACCATCGGCGTCGGAGGCTTGCTTGTCGCTCATGGTGAACCAGCTCCATACGCCATTAGTCACGCAGAGAGGGCGCGTTTGTCAACTGCGCTATGTGACCTTCGTCATGGCGTGATACCTGCGCCGCTTCGGCGCGTTCAGCGAACTGATACTCGGGTTCGTGAATCTCAGTCCTCGATGTATAATTCCTTAGAGTTCGAAAGCTAACGTAAATTTGCTGCGGCCGAACTGCCCAATACGCGATGCTCAAGAATAGATTCCTGTCAGTTTTCATCACTCGAGTATTTTCTACTTCGAACCGTAAGGGCTGGCAGATCGAGCTTATCTTCGGTTTGCTCTCGATTAGCGTATTGGCTTCAACGGGCATTGCGGGAACATTGCAACAAGACTTTGAATCTCCTCCGAGGAGCGCTCGACCCTATGTGTGGTGGCCCTGGATGGGTTCGAATGTCACGAGCGAAGGGATTACGAGAGATCTGGAGATGATGAAAGCGTTCGGGATCGGCGGCGCTACAATCTTCAATGTAACATCGAGCGTCGAGTACGGCCCAATGCCCATGCGAAATAGTATGACGCCCCAAGTGACCTATAGAAGCCCGGCTTGGTGGGCGCTTCTCTTACATGCCTCTCAGGAGTCGAGGCGCCTTGGACTGGAATTGGGAATGCAAAATTGCGTGGGATATTCCGCCAGTGGAGGTCCATGGATCACTCCCGATAAATCCATGCAAAAGTTGGTATGGAGCAAGACAAAAATAGCCGGACCGGCGAAGTTCAGCCAAATCCTTGCACAACCGCCCGCTCATCCGGATTATCCCTACTACCGTGACGTCGCTGTGTTAGCCGTGCCGGATGGAACTATCGCCTCGGTAGCATCCGTCATGGACCTCACCAGTCGTATGAGTGGGAATGGGGAACTGACGTGGCAAGTGCCGCAAGGTGATTGGACAATCTTTCGTTTTGGTCATACTACGACTGGCAGTGCACCGACGCCTTCGCCGGAGGGAGTAAAAGCTTTAGAGTGCGACAAACTTAGTGCAACATCAAGCCGATTTCACATGACTGAGGTGATCGAGCCTCTGCAAAAACACCTTGGAGGACTTGTGGGCACAACATTCCGCCACATTCTATTCGACAGTTACGAAGCCGGCGAGGCCACTTGGACACCCGCACTGCCCGAAGACTTCAAGCGCCGCGAGGGATACAATCCCATCCCTTGGCTGCCTGTGTTGGCAGGACGGGTAATTGCAAGTCCAGCATTGTCGGAACGATTCCGCTGGGACATAAAGAGAACAATGGCGGACCTGTTCGTTCAAAATAACTTCAAGCAAGCAGGCGCGATGATCCGGGCGGCGGGCATGGAAATGAGGCTGGAACCCTATACCGGACCGTTTAATTCGGCAGAAGCTGCCGAGGCCGCCGATGTCGTGATGGGCGAATTCTGGGTCGCTCCCATTGATTCGGCAAAGCGGGAAATCCAGGCGATTGCTCGCGGATTAGGTCGCAAAATCATTGCTGCGGAAGCATTTTCGAGCGGTCCAGAGACGAGCGATTGGAAGGAGGAACCGGCCAACCTGAAGCCGCTCGGGGACGCAATGTTAACTACCGGATATAACCAGCTCGTATTACAATCGTGGGCGCATCAACCCTTCAGCGAGAAAGTTAAGCCAGGCATGACCTTCGGTTGGTGGGGACTGCATTTTGGGCCCAATCAGACATGGTTTGACCCCGGAAAGGCGTGGGTACAGTATCTAAGCCGCGCACAAGCGGTTCTGCAACATGGAATGCCTGTATCGGACTATTGCAAGTACGATTTCACGACCGGGAACGGCGATGTGATCTCCGAGTCCGCCTTGCTACAACGCGTTCAAGTGAAAAACGGGCTGCTGACGCTGCCACAAGGAAATCAGTACGCATTCTTGGTCCTCCCGGACCGGGACACAATGTTGCCCAAAGTGGCTCGCAGACTCAAACAGTTGGTCGCGGCTGGGGCGGTTATCGTCGGCCCCAAGCCCAAGCAATCGCCGAGCATGGCTGAGTTCCCCGTTTCGGATAAAGAAGTCAATACTATCGGGCGGGAACTCTGGGGCGCGATCGATGGCCGCAAGGTCTTCATAAATGGCTATGGCAAAGGGGAGGTTATTTGGGGCAAAACGCCCGAGGAGACGCTAGCAGTTCTCAATATTGCACCCGACCTTATCCTTGCACCGGCGATCGGCGAGGACATCCGGTATACGCACCGTCGTGAAGGACAAACCGACATTTATTTCATTGCCAACCTGCGCGACAGGGCGGTGCGTATCTCGGGCTCATTTCGCGTAGCCGGTAAGATACCCGAGATCTGGCATCCTGAAGACGGAACGCGTACGACTGCCGGTGTCTGGAGCCAACATGCCGGACGCACGAATGTGGAGCTCAACTTGGAACGCGCCGAATCCGTCTTTGTGGTGTTCCGCCGTTCCGCTCGACTTGAAGATCCACTGACGGCGGCGGTTGGAGAGCCTGGCGGTTCACAACCTGTGGTAACCGGCGATTCTGCCGGGCGTCTTCACTTGCGCGCCGCCGCAGGAACCTACAGATTGACGTGGGCATCGGGCCGGAAGGAGAACATGAGACTGTCCTCCCCCCCTCCCTCATTGCAGGTAGACGGGCCTTGGGAGGTGAGATTCCCGCAGGGCTGGGGGGCGCCCGAGCGCGTCAGCGTGAATCGGCTAATCTCCTGGACGGAGTTTTCTGATCGAGGGATCAAATATTTCTCCGGCACAGCAAGATACGCCGCGGATTTCAGCATCACGCCCGAACTTTTCAAGCCGGCTTTGCGGATAATGCTGGACCTAGGGACGGTGAAAAATCTTGCCGAGGTTGTTCTGAACGGGCGGAACATCGGGACTCTCTGGCATGCACCGTTCTGGCTGAATGTGACCGATGCGATCAAACTAGGTAGCAATCACATTGAGATCCAAGTGACGAATCTTTGGCCCAATCGACTGATCGGAGACGAGCAGGAACCGGAGGATTGCAGCTGGGGCAAGGTATTTGACGACCCGCGCACACCTCCAGGCGCCGTCGGCAAACCGCTGGCGGAATTTCCATCCTGGTTTCTGTCCAACCAACCGCGGCCGTCCGCACTCCGATATACCTTTACGACCTGGAATTACTTCAGGAAAGATTCCCCTCTACTTGAATCCGGACTGCTCGGTCCAGTGACCCTACGAGCAGTGAGCGACGTGGTGTTGCCGACCAGGCACAATCAGACAAAATAGGGCTACTTGAACTAGAGACCCGGGGCGGTCACTATCAGGTATTGGCTCAACCCACCTTTTCGGCGATGATGAAGAGGATATCGTAAAGATTCAGATAGAGATCAAATTGCAACAGACCAATCTTCTTCAGCGCTGAGTAGAGCTGAGGCTTTTTATGCTTGATATTTAGAATAATGTAGGCGATCGTATCCAGGCTCCTATACATGCCTTCGTATCCGCAATACAGCGGCTGGAACCCATGCTTCGAGAGCAAATTGGTGAGAGTTGCTTTAGAGAAATAATGCAGATGGGTTGGAGGATGGATTTGCCGCCAGTGTCTGCCGCGCACCCGAGCGACCACGCTTCCAAGGTCGCCCGTCGTTATGGCGATGACTCCGCCTACGTTCATATTGGCCGCCGCCTTCTGAATGTACAGGTGGGGAGCGCTTAGATGCTCAATGGTGTCCCACAAGCAAACAACGTCAACCTTCTGTTCCAAAGTATGATCGAGGAAATCTCCAGCGTGCACGCGCAGGCTGAGAATCTGGGCTGCGTAATTTACTGCGTCCCCCGAAATGTCGATTCCTTCAACTGCAGCGAAGTAGTGGCGTGCAACCGTCAGGAAAAATCCGTAAGCGGACCCAATCTCGAACAAGCGCTTGTTCCTTGCGTCGCGAACATACCGTAGAAGCTTGCGGAGGCGAACGCGAAAGTGCTTTTCGATCAGTGCGCGTTCACCGAGGTAGTCCTTGTATTCTTGCCCCGCGAAGTAGGCCTGGCCGTAGAGACTCTCTAGGTCACTCTGCGACAATTTCAGATCGGCCGTAACGAAGGAACACGACTGACATTTGAGAAGACCTGGCAGTTGGGATGGCCCATACTGCCCCCCACAAACCAGACACCTTTCCACAGTCATCCAGATCCCTTCACAACCTCGTCGATGATGTAGAGAGGCCTGCGTTTCACCTCGTCGAAGATGCTGCCCAAGTATTCACCTAAGATACCCAGCACGGAAAGTTGAAGCCCGCCGAGAAAAAGAATCATGACGATCAGCGATGTGTAGCCTACTGGCATATGTCCAGCGAGGAAATATTCGGCAACTAACCAAATCCCATACAGTAAACTTAGCGAAGACATTGCGAAACCCAACAGACTCGCGATACGCAGAGGCACTTTCGAGAACGATGTAATACCCGAGACCGAAAATTCCAACAATCGCAGCAAGCTGTATTTTGTAGCGCCAGAAGTCCGCGGGGGACTCACGAATGCAACGGCGGTCGCGCGGAATCCCACCCACTGAAATAGCCCACGGAGGAACTGGTTTTGTTCGCGTACAGAGGACTGGAATAGACGCGCTACTTTGCTGGAGACCAAGCGGAAATCGGCCGCTCCCTCCTGCAGCTCAACCGGTGAAAGGCTGTTCTGAAGCCAATAGAATAAGCGCGAGCTCCACTGCTTGAACATACCCACCCGGCGGTCGTAGTGCCGAATGGTGTGAACGACGTCGTAACCCTCCTCGAATTTTTCGAGCAAGCGGGGAACGACCGCGGGGGGATGCTGCAGATCCGAGTCCATCATGATTACAGCATCGCCCTGGCTTTGATCGATGCCCGCAACCAGAGACATCTGATGGCCAAAACGGCGAGACAAGTGCAGAACGGTTATGTTGGGCGAGCGTTCCGCAAGGGCCTTCAAGATAGAAAATGAGCGATCGGCGCATCGATCGACCACATAAACGATCTGAAAGCTGTAACGGTTGGCCAATGCGTCGAGTTCCGCGCAGAGAATTGTATGGAACTCAGTGATAACTTCTTCCTCATTAAAAACAGGAAGGATAATATCTATGGTCTTCATCAAGTCGCGTCCAACACAGTTTTCATGGCCTGAATCGACTCACGGAGACCATCGATCAGCGGAACAGTAGGCCTCCAGTGCAACTCCCTTTCCGCCTTGGAGACATCTGCCACAACGTCGAGAATCTCCTCGCGCCGGATTTGGCCGGCTGAGACCACCGGCTTTTCGGAATGCGTCAAAGTGTTGATGGTTGCGACGAGTTCCATTATGCTCACCGACCGGCCACTGCCTGCATTGTAAACACCGCTAGGTTTGTCGAGTGTCGCAAGTAATAAGTTCACGAGATCTTGCACATGCAGATAATCTCGCCGTGGACGAAGGTCGCTAACGGTAAATTGATCGCAACTGGGATCGAGCGCCTGGGCAATAAGCTTCGGGATCAGGAATCTACAATGTTGTCCCGAGCCGTAAGCGTTGAAGGGGCGAACGATGCAAACCGGCACTCCGAATTCCATTGCGTAGTAACGGCTAACATCCTCGGCCAGAATTTTTGTGTGGCTGTACGGGCTGAGAGGCTGAATAGGATGGGTCTCATCAATGGGCAGGCGAAGCGGCTTGCCGTAGACGTAAGAGCTGATTAAGGTGAGGGCTGCTTTGTGATGGCGGCAGAACTCCAACACATTAACTGTGCCAAGCACGTTCACTTGGTAATAGCTGTGTGTCTTTTCCCAGCTCTCTGGCACAAAAGTCTTCCCCGCAAGATGAAATACGTGCCGGATGCCCTCATAATTCAGGGGTTCATGAGCTATGTTACCCTGCGCAGTGGAATGTCTATGGACCTGGTTGCCGGCCTTCTGAAGCGTCCGCACTAGGTGTGTGCCAATGAATCCCGTAGCGCCGGTAACGAGTATACCTTCATTCATTCGGCAGGAACTGGATTCTCCTTTGATCGAAGTCTTCCAGGGCGTGAAGGTAGTCATCCGGCCGGCCGATATCGGACCAGTAACCATCGTACGGTTCGACAGAAACCTTTTCCCCCCGTGAAAGGAGATCGCACATCAGATTATCAAACCCATAAGGCCGGCTGGCCGGTACCAGAGCAAGCACTGCCTTATTCACCACGTAAATTCCCATACTGACCAGGTACTGCATGGCGGGCTTTTCGCTGAAGCCGGTGAGCACATTCGAAGCGTCGATATGCAGGACGCCATAGTCAATAACTTGCTTCCGTCGAGCCGCGGAAATTGTGAACAGTCTCTGTTCCAGTGCATGGCGCGAGTAAAAGTTGGCCAGGTTCAAATCTGTCAAAACGTCGCCATTCATCAGAAGAAAGTTGTCGGGCAAATTCTCAATAAGGCAGAGCGGAGCGATAGTGCTGAGCGGTTGATTCTCCAAAGAATAATCGATTCGCACGTGCCATCTTTCTCCATCGCCGAAGAACGCTTTGATTAGATTGGCTTGATGATTGACAGCCATTGTAATGTGGTCAAACCCGTGACTTGAGAGCTGCCGAACGATTACCTCGAGGATCGGGTAATCGCCGAGAGGCATCAGGGGCTTTGGCAAGACGACTGTGTAAGGCCGCAGCCGCGTGCCCTTGCCACCTGCCAGTATAACGGCCCGCCTAGACATTATAAAGATCGCCCTTGTAACGGCTGAGATTGGCTTTATCGCGAAACCATTCGACCGTGCGGGTCAAGCCTTCGGCCAACGAAACGGCTGGCTCAAAACCGCAAGCCTGACGCAACTTGCTGTTGTCGCAGCGCAGTCTGAGAACCTCACTCCTTTGCGGACGAATCCGTTGATCGTCCTGCGTAATTCTTGCTTCGGTTTCCATGATCTGAATGATCAAGTTAAGGAGGTCGCCAATTGAGATCTCATGATCGGATCCGATATGAAACACTTCGCCAAAGCCTTTATCGAGGCCTGTGATAGCGACGAGACCTCGGCATGTGTCCTCAACAAAAGTGAAATCACGGGTTGTTCTGAGATCTCCCAGGTGGACTTCACGTTGTCCGGTCGCCAACTGAGAAATTATTGTTGGAATGACCGCCCGAGCGGACTGTCGCGGACCGTACGTATTGAAAGGCCGCGCCACTACGACTGGGAGCTGGAATGAATAATAGAAGCTCAATGCGATTGAGTCAGCGGCAATCTTACTAGCGCTATACGGAGATTGTGGCGTAAGTGGATGCTTTTCATCGATGGGGACGTATTGCGCAGTACCGTAGACTTCGCTAGTGGATGTGTGCACGAATTTTTTTACCCCGGAGGCTCGCGCCGCTTGGCAAAGATTTAGTGTGCCTTTAACATTGGTCTCAATATAACTCTCGGGCGCTCGGTAGGAATACGGAATCGGAATCAGGGCGGCGAGGTGTAAAATGACGTCTATGTCGCGGACCAGCTCGTTGCAGAAGTGGGGATCACGAATATCTCCCGTCTCAATTCGCATACTTCGCGCGCAAGGACTTTCGTCCAGCCAGCCCCAACTATTGAATGAGTTGTATTGAACCAGTGCGACAACCTCCGCGCCCTGTTTCACAAGTAATTCAGCGAGATGAGAACCGATGAATCCATCCGCTCCGGTTACGAGGATCCGCTGCCGCTGCAAGTCCATAAGAGCAGATTATTCGATGACGATCTGAACGGAGCGGCTTTGAAGATAACATTTTCGGCTTGCCGCAATCACACGGAGCGCCAAAACATGTTGCCCTTTACCGAGCTTTCTCGCGGGGATATCGGCAGTGAAACCGCTGGCACGGTAGGCAGGATTCTTGAGAGATTCAGCGACGTCTACGCGGTCCGTTCCGTAAAGCGAAGGAAAAGGTATCTTGTCGATGACGATATCGACATCGGCGGCAGCCGATTGTGCTGCTTGGTCTATGGCCCAACCGAGTACCCTGAATCCATCTCCTGACGGAATGTGCGGTATCTTGTCCCAGACCGGCCCCGTCGCCGTTGCTAATTGGTCGATATTGGCTACTAGTTGACCCGGACATGCGGCCAACCCAACTGTAGCCGGCACCGGGAGAGTGGGAAGGAACTGCTGCACGACCGAAGCGTTGCCGGCTATATTCAGCCCGCGGATATCAAACGCTAGATAGCGCTCATTAGCCGCCATCGGGCCAACCTCTCTCAGAGCCTTCTGAATCGAATCGGCGATCTCTTTTCCGTCGTCCGAGTAGCCGTAGCGGTCCACAAGTATCGCTGCGAATCCGTCAGCAGCAAGTTGACGAGCCAGATTTTCTCCATCGAGCCTTGCTACTCGTTGCTGCCAATACACCTGCGCATTGGACAAGGCCGGGTAGCTCCAGTGGATAGTTCGTGAGCTCAGATAAGGTCTGATGTGATCGTAAGCTTTCATGCGGGCCCTGCCACTGTCGTCCAAATAGGTTGTGGCCGGAAGTTGGTAGACCATGGCATGATCGGGCAACGCACGCTCCAACTGTCGGACGATTGTTTCTACCTGCCGGCTCTCGCTTTTAATTTGGGGTTGTGTTAAGTTCAGCCCCCTGATAGCCTGCGTTTGGTCCAGGATTCCAATCGCGAGAACCAGGCACAGGATCGCCCGGCCCAGCCACCGGCCGCGCATCCAAGGGCTGTCCAGCGCCAGTGCGACAGCGACTAAAGCAAAGAAAGCCAGGAAAGCGCAAATTCGATTGTACGCTCGAATCTCGGGAGTGACGAGCAGATTGAAAAGACTGCCAAAGCCGCCCAACGTTCCCAGCAACACAGCAGCCAAGGTAAGTTGTCCCGATCCAAACAAGATTTGGCCAGCGCTGCTTCTACCCGTTCGCTCTCGTGCAAAAAGCGCGCCTAGGACGCCCAGAAAACCGAGTGTGCCAACGAACCCCAACCGGGAGATCATATTTTCAGTTTCGAGAGGAAACTGAGCCTCGGACTCCTTCTGAGTCCAGCGCCGGAAGGGCGGAAAGGAGCTGCTAAAGACGGGGCTGACGAGTTGCCTTAGCTTAAGCCCATAAACCTCCGCTTCGGCAGGTACCTTGTCGCGAATAATGATGGGCTTGCCTTCTTGATGCCACACGTACAGGCTAGGAGCCAAATTCAGGAGTGAGCAGAAACCGATTAACGCAACGCAGGTGGTTCCTGCAAGCAGGATACGTTTATCGCGCCAATTAAAGTAACCCGCTAACGTGGCGACAAGCAGAAGGAAACACGCAAAGAAGGCATAATATACGTAGTTGAACCCGAGTAGGGCGCAACCAGCCAGCAATCCAATAGAGCCCTTCCAGTACCAGCGATCCGGAGGACGGCCAGTGATAAGCAATAAGGCCGCAGCAGCTGGGAACGGTACGAGATAGGTAACGAGGTTAAAGTGGTCGATTTGTCGATAGAGCGCGTAGGGACTAATCGCGAAGAGAATACCAGTAACTAGCGCTGCATTCCGCGCGATTCCGATTCTTCGCATGCACCAGGTCGCCGTTAGGCCGCTCAGGACGAGCATGCAGATCCATGCCAGGTTTATGCACAATCCGACGCTGTTAGTGAAGCGGCTGATTACGAACACGATAAATTGGTCTACATCGGTGTTGGCTGGGAACGCAAGTGCGTGGAAGGTGGAGGGAGCGCTAAGCATCGGATTTGACCACCACCAGCCATGATCCATAGTGCTCTTTGTCTGCATTAGAAATACAAGGCTATCGCTTGAGAAGACGATCGGAATATGAAAATCCCGGCGCCAGCCCTGAAGAGCTACGAAGAGTATGATCCCGATCAGGAGAGTCTCTCCCAGGACGGGGACCAGGGCGCGCGCGCTAGATGTGACAGTAGTTGCTGGATCGGCACGCTCGTTTATTGCTGGCGAATGAAGCATGATAGCAGGGCCACAAGAGCGGCTCCTTCACACGATAGTTGGAATTCAACCGAAGGCACTTACCTAAGACTTGAATTATACACGGTTGACGCGCCATGGTGCAGTTTTCGAGTGATCCTTTCGTGCTTCGAACGGGCGCCAGACTCAATCGAAGCTCACGGCCTTTAATGTCACGGCCGAGTCGTGGTGAAACCGCTGCGTTGGCCGACCTGACATCTTGTTCGAGGTGTCGATAATCTTCGCCGCGCTCTAGAGTTCGTTAAAGTCATGTCGGAGGCAATATAATGCGTGTATGTCAGAGCCGTACATCTATCAGCCCGGCACCCTCCTATCCGACTATCAGCAGGCCGTCGACATCCTGCGTTCACGGCATTCCACCGTCAAGACTCAGTCGGTTGATCCAAGGCCGCACTTGGATGAGATTGCTGAGCACATCAGAGCTATCGGAAGCCCAGCCGTGGATCTCAAAGTAAACGCCCCGGAGTTTGTCGATTACTTCTGGCGAGCCGAGTATGCCCTGCGTTATCAGGACTACTACCGAGGCAACCTACCGGAAAAAGCATTTGAGCACTTCCTGGCCTTGCAGTTGCTGAAGCCCGCGCCTGAGGAGGTTTTCATTGACATCGCCTCTGAAGGATCGCCACTTCCAGAGATCACCGCCAGGCTGCATGGCTGCACGGCTTACGCGCAGGACATCATGTACGACATCGGCATTAACAACGGCCAAATTGGCGGTGACGCGTGCTGCATGCCGGTGCAAGATGGTTTTGCCGCTTGTGCTACTCTTACCTGCTCGCTGGAGCATTTTGAAGGTGACGCAGATACCAGACTCTTTCTCGAATTGCAACGCGTTCTGCGCCCTGCAGGACGTGTGGTCGTCATCCCTTTATATATGTTTCGAGAAGCAGCGGTTCAAACAGATCCAACTTACAGCGCAGCCCTCGATATCCCATTCGATTCCGGTGTGCCGATATACTGTGCCCGCGGGTGGAAAAATCGGCACGCGAGGTGGTATTCGGCGGAAACCCTACGGTCGCGGATTATAGATGTGTGCTCCCAAATGAGCTTTGAAGTGTATCGCCTTCGCGATACGGAAGGCATTCATCCCAGTATCTATGCGCGGTTCTGCCTCTTGGGCAAACGCCTATGAGACTGGATCTCGCGCCGTTGCGTTGGCTTTGCTCGCGGCGAATGGACCCGCGTTGGCTTCCACCAAGACCGCGTCGACGCCTCGGGTTGCTAGTTGGTCGCGCCAGCCTAGGGTCCAATTCACATCGCGTTCGTCCCGGGCGAGTTGCGTCGCAAGCCAAGTCGTATCCACAGTCCGGCATCCCAGGGCACGCAGCCGAATCGCGAATAAATGCTCATTGAGAATCGCCATAGCCTTACGTTCGAACTCAGGCAGAGTTTCTTGCCTCAAACTGAAGACTGAGTGCCACGTTACTCCTTGCCCGATGTCGCCGCCTGTGATCCAGTCGTAAATATATCGGCGGTAGTTCTCCGAAAGCGGCGCGTCGTCGCGGAAGGGCAGTGCAGCGTCGCCGGTGAAGATCCGCTTGCCGTCGCGCAACGAAACGAGGGATCCGAGAGCCTTCAGTTCCGCCGGTGGCAGGAAGAAAAATGACGTGCGGATCCAATGCTGCGAAAAATACGACAACAAACGGACGGGCTCATTGTAGCAGTCAATGTGCCCCACACAAACTGGCAGGCCGACGACGCTCCGCAGTAGACGTAGATCGAATCTTTCCAAGTAGCCGACATAAAGCGTAAAGCATGCAGATGTCGCGAAGTGCACGAGATCGTAGGACCAAATCGCGGGACCAATCCAGGACAACGCTTGGTCCCAGCCGGAAAACTCCGAGGAAGTGTTGTCAGCCCCGAGTACCGTGAGTTGTGGTCCGCACGCCTCGACGTAGCCCGGCGGCAGCGCGGTGTCAACGACTATGGTTTCACGACATATCCCCGGCAATTGCCGAAGAAAAATCTCATCTACGCGAGTTTGGCTGTCTAGGTATTTTTCGGCGCCGTGTCTCAGAAAGATCGTCGCGATCCTCATGCGCTTGTCCGCTTGCACCATCGGATCTCGTGCATTCGCCGCAGCCACTGTGACTGCGACGGCGTCCGCAGCGCAACTTTCATGAAATCCATCATATTTTCGGCGATGTCCCGCCAGCGCATTGGCTCCCGGCCCTCGTCTAATGCTTCCCCGAGCGGCAAAGCAGGAACCTCCTCGCCATGCAGAAGCCGCGCCACGACTTCCAGTAATTCCGAAGTTTCCGAGAAGGCGTACAAACGCCCCGCTGCACGGCAACGCGCCGCAAGTTCGTCCAGGAGGCTGGAGCGCCGCGCAACCACCGCCTTCCCGTAACTCAATCCTGTTAGGACCGGGAACCCAAAGCCTTCATAGAAAGAGGGAAAGACGACAATCTTAGCTTCGGCAAACAAACGCGCGACTTCGATTTCGGACAAATCACCGCTTCTGATGTGCTTCACGTTCGGCAGGTTCGGGCTGTCACAGCCCAAAGCTTGAATAGCATGAAATGGAAATGCTGTGGCCAGCACGTCGACCGTGGGAGCGACCCACTTGTGATCCAGGTTATTACCTACAACCAACAGATATTCTCCGTCCACCAGGGGCACTACATCCGGTTGAAGGTAATCATCCGGATGAAACGGAAGGTAGGAAACATAATGCTGGACTGAAGGAGACGGCGGAAAGCGCATGGCGAACCGCTGACGAGTATAGTCCGAGATGTACAAAACGCCATCCGCATGCTCTGCCACAAACGCCCAGGTCGTTTCCAGTTCGTTGCGGAGTGGACCATGGTACAGGATGTCCCACGAGATCGTGTCCAACATGAGATAAAAGTTGAACAGGGCGAGGCAGTGAAGTTCCACGAGGGTCTGAATCTCCCATGGCTGCGACAGCCTTAGCGCCATCGAGAATCGCTGCTCAGGGATTCCTTCAAAAAATGTCCACTGTGGAAATCGTTCGGGGAGCTGATGGAACCTGCTAGCCTCGGACTTGATGAGCACGCCGATTTGCCAATCGGTCGCACACTCGGCGAGACCTCGCAGCAAGCCCAGGATACAGTCAGCAGTTCCGTTAAAAAACGGGGGCAGACCACGCGCATCTACAAGGATAGTTTTTCGCTCGCTTTCGTTCTTACTGAACGTGCGAGCCAGCAAGGCCTCATATTCATGCGCGGGCAGGTCCCGGAATTCCTGTTGGGCGAATTCAACGTCGGGGAACTGTCGATGGGTGTTCCAGTAGTCCTCCGCGGGCGCGCACAGAGTCACCGTGTCGTTGTTAGCAACCGATTCCACGACCGAGCGATTTATAATCACACCACGAAAGCCAACGCGCCGGGCACGGCACAAATAATGCATCCAGGCGCCGGTAGTATTCTCGAAATGCGAGGCCAAATCACCGAAGTTCGATACCACTTCGCTTCGGACGACAAAGCAGGCCCCCACCACCTCCGCGACTATGTAACGATCAGGGAGCGCGCTCAAAAGAGTTCGGGGGAGAAAGGCTATTTTAGGATCGCCGAGACAAGCGCTCAACTTGGCGAGTGTGCCCGTTCGATCCTGCACTCGTGCGACTGCAAACCCGAACATGGGGTCGGCGCCGAACGCTTCAACGAGAGCCGAAATCGGTTCGCTCCCTGCCAAGATCGGTTTTAAGACGACGGCTAGCGGCCGCTGCAACCTCGCGGCAGATTCCAGCGCGAAGTTCGATGCTGCCAGCGCTTCCGCGGCAGGCGCAAACCACCACTGCCTGAGCTTAGGCGCTTCGGATATGTCCATGCCAGACGGAAGAATACAAGTCGCCCGCCCCGTGATTGCACCCAATCCGTCCGGATTGGCCAGACTTGCGATCACATCGCGAGCCACACTACTCCCCAACCCAGTTTGTGAAAGATCCACTAGCAGGTTGATGGTCACGTTGGAGAACATTTGGCCAGCGCCCTAGCGTTGAATCGATCCAGGCTCTGCTGCTCGGAATAAGTGTCGAAAATCTGCAGAAGTGTTTTATAAATGGTATCAGGCGAAAGCAGGCGCCGGATCTCATTTCTTTGGTCCGCCGAAAACCAATCCTGTTCGGGAGAGTGCAAGATCGAGACAACATGGTCCGCGAATGTTGGCCAGTCGCGAGCCGTGTGGCATAGGTCCGCAAGCTCAAGCTGAAAACCGTCGATACTGGCCGGCCATCCCACCACAGGCCGGAGGTTACTGAGGGATTCCGCCGTTTTGATCTTCATTCCGGTACCGGCTACCGCGGGATTGATTGTCACTTTCGCCTGTTCATAAAGCGGCTTCAGGTCGTCTACCAGTCCAAGCAACCGCACACCTTCAGGAGGCCTCTCGACGGTGCGGCAAATCCTTCCTGCGACAAGTAACTCGGCCTGGGGAGTTTTTCTCAAAATGATCGGCCACGCGAGGTGCAGGAAATCACGCAGGCCCTTGGTATTGGGCGCATTGTCGGAAGCTACATAAAGTATCTTTGAGCCCAGCGGCGGCGTTGCTTGTTGGACAACGTCGAAGTCGAACGGAACCTCGAGAACCTGGCGCTCAGGGACAAGAGTGCTGAGCTCCTCCGCTTCGGAATGCTGGCAGGCTAGAATCAAGTCAGTGCGGAGCAGCCTGCGGCGTTCCTGCTCCGCGGTCACATTCAGCGTGTGCTTGACTCCAAATTCGACTACTTTTCGCTGCGTAGTCGAAAACATGTCTATGGTGTCAACAACCTTGAAGCTGTTGCTAGCGATGAGGGGCAGGAATCGTGTCTGGAAGATATACATCGACAGGACGATACAGGGCGATAAAGCCGCTTCCAGATGGATGACGAGCCTGGCCAGAAAATCGTGACAGAAGGTTCGTTCGGTAGCGATCAGCCAGCGCTCATGCGGATCTTCAACGAGGTCTTCACTGAGTTCGGCTGCAAGCGGGCTCAACGCAATACCGTCGAGAGCCTTCAAAATCGCTTGGCCCTCAGGCAAGCGGTGCTGCACCACGCCATCGCGACCGCAGAGTATTGTGTAAGGAAAACGGTTGCAGATCGCGCGAAATTGTTCGCTCGAAATTTCTTCGCCCGGCAACGGCGAAAGAGCTATCACGATTCGATAACCGTGGTGTTCCAGATAAGCGAGTTGCCGATATTCTGCATACTCGTTCCCAGCACGCGGAGGATACGGTGGCACGTGTGTAACACACAAGACCGTTCGCGCCGGATGGAAAGTTTGTGGTCCTTCGTGGAAGCCATCTAACGCCTCCACGGTGAAACGGTCCGCCGTGCGAGACTTTTCCGGCATAGGCACCGGAGCTGGCGCCAGTACTGTTCGAGGTTTCGGGGCTTCAAAATAATGGATGAGCGGGTTGATACCAGACTTTGCAACTCCAGGGTGCTGTTTCAGGTAAAGGTCGACATCAAAAGCCGGATGCGGTCTCCTGCGCTCTGCCGCTCCAAACTCGAGGAAGTGAACCAGCGGATTCAGTCTTGCATATGCGACATCCGGATTGGACAGGAAGTAATAAGCCCCGTCGAATAGGCGATTAGGACTGCGGCCTTCCAAGGCGCCTGTCTGGAGATAGTGGAGCAGAGGGTTAAGACCTGATTTAGCAATGTCCCGGTAGGTCTCAAGATAGTAGGAGCTGTCGAAAAGCGGGTGCGGGTCGAGGCCCGCCTGACCGCCCTGCATAGCAAAATGCACTAGAGGATTGATTCCGCTTTGTGCTAGGTCGGGATTGTTCTCAAGATAAAAGGATGTGTCAAATAATCGGTGAGGGTCGTTACCCGCCGCGGCGCCACTTTTCAGGTAATGGTCATAGGGGCTGATGTCGGACAATTCCAGGTCAGCGCACTGACGGATGTAGAATTCGACGTCGAAGAACGGCTGGATGAGTTCAACGTCCGATCGCAACTGGGTTGCTGATTCGCGAAAGTGCGGAAGCTCGTCGCTTATCTGGTTGATTCGCCCGCCCCCAGCTGGCCGTGTGGCCCTGCCTTCATCGCGGCCAAACCTCACGTAGTGAACCAATGGATTAAGACCAGACTCAGCTACACCACGGTGCGCTGCTAGATACCAATCAGAGTCAAACGTGGGACTAGGGTCGCGGCCCTCTTTGGCCCCGCAGAGCAAATAATGAAAGAGCGGATCGAGGCCCGCCCGGCGAACGTCGGGATATTGCTCTAAATACCATGTAGCATTGAACCACGGTTGCCTCCATCGACCTTCCTTCGATCCATGCATCAGATAATGCACAAGCGGGTTCACGCCTGACTGAGCGACATCCGGATTCTGTTGGAGATAAAGAGATGAGTTGAACAGCGGGTGCGGGTCCTTGCCTTCTTTCCAACCCACCTGAAGATAATGTTCCAGTGGGGTCAGTTGACTAAAGTTCAGGTCCGCGCATTGCTTGCGATAGAACGGCGCATCAAACAAAGGATGTGGATTCCGGCCTTCGGCAGCTCCCCAAAGAAAATAGTGCACCAGAGCGGGGATGCCAGATTTCCCAATGTCGGCGCCTTGCAGTAAATAATATCCGTCGTCGAACAAGCCAGTTTCGCTGATGATCCTAAGCGTTCGGCGGCGCTCCGCTGAGCGGAAAAGCCAACCGAACCGTAAGCGTGCTCCCGCGTGAACCGTCAGCTGGGAGAGCACTTTGACAAGATCAATCGATTTCCGTAAAGGCAAGGTCAAACGCCATGACCAGGAAGCTCGAAGTACGGCAAGATCGTGTTCCATCCGGGCAAACTGCTGAGCGTTACTCTTGGCCGCGCCCAGCTCTGTCTGTAGCCGTGCGGCTCGGATTTCGAATTGAATTCGCTTATAGCTCTCGGCCCGCAGCTTGGGAGTTAATTCCTTAACGTGAGTATCCAACAAGACGATTCGCTCATCGCGCGCCCGCAATTCAGTGAGCGCCGTCGACAAGGACGCCTCGGCCGCGACTGCACGGTCCGCTTGTCGAGCGCTTTCACGAATCAATTCTTCCACCCGGGCTTCTCGATTGGCCGCTTGTTCAGTGAGTAAGGCTACCGTCCGCCCGCGATCCTCTAGTTGGCGCTGAATGGCAGCATACTCAGCATCGCGACTATCCCGTCGTCTTAGCTCCTCACGAACGTCCTCAACTCGTGGGGTCAGACATGCATTCGCCCAGTAGGTTCTCGAAACGGTGGCGTGGTCACCGACAGCGCGCTTCTGCTGCGCGTCTTCGAATTCAAAGAGCTGTTCCAACCTTGCGTCGTTGATCTTTAGGCCTACACTCGCCATGAGACGCAGCATGATGTTCAAGATGTGAGGATCCTGGATATAATCCGGTCGGGCTACTGTAATCGTTTCGTTCAGAGTATAAAAAAGGCCGCGAAAGAGCAAGAAGTCGAGCGGGACAGGGGCCTGGGAAACCCATTCCAAGTCGAAAGGGACGAAGGCGCCATCGCGTTTTCGAACGACATTGAACGGGGTGCAATCCAAGAAGTTTGCCGGCAGCAGGGGACCGCCATTACGCCCTTCGACATGCTGAATCAAGAAATCAAAATAAGGCTGAAACCAATCGAGAATCGTCTGGAATGTCCAGCCTGGCTTGTCAAGGCGGTCGTGCAACTCGTTGGCCCAGAGGCGGCCTTGTTCATACCGCTCGTCCCGCAACTCCTGCCAGGACCCTCCCTCTGGAGGTGCAATGTTATAAAGCTTGCTACGGGAAATGGAGAGCTGGCCGCTGCTCCGGCGTAGGATGTTCTCCTTTTGGAAGCAGCGGCGGCGTGTTGTTGAATAACTGTACGCCAGTACATCGGATGGGAGCAACTGCCGGCTTTGCTTGGTGGCCAGAATCAGAAAGGAAGGGGCTAGATCCTCTGCCAGCCCATTACGGAGCACTGTGGCCCATGCGCGCCGCTCTGAAAATAAAGGCTCATAATTCAAGCGTGGGTCATAATATGTCGAAAATCGTTGCACGAGGTCCAAGGCTAACTCCCCGGATTCAACCTGGAAGGCATCTGGATGAACCATCAGACGAGCAAATCGGTAGTTGGGCAGCGGATAGAGGAACTCACAGTGCACGAAGCCTGCTTTGAGCAACCGTTCTTTAAGCTCTCGTCTGCCAAATGATCTGCTAGTAATCGCATGATCCAGCCCGGTTACCCCCTGGAAAATCCCGCCGGTGGCGTCTTCCGGCGCGCCCGCAAAATTCCTCAATGCCAGCCTGTTCTCCACCGCGATCAGAAGGATGCCGTCATCAATCAGTAAAGAACCGCAACGTTCCAGAAGCTCGGTCGGGTGTGATGCAGACTCCAGACCACCGATGAGAGTGATGGCCTTGAAAGGGCCGCAAAGCTCTGCTCTTGCGAACTCGTCGCACAACACGGCTACGTTACTCAATCCACGGCATCGCGCTCCTGCGGCGGTGGCTTTCCGAAGGTCGGGCTCCAAGGCCACAACATCAGATTCCGTCTCGCCAAGAAACCGTGTAATTGCGCCGCACTCCGAGCCGATTTCGAGAACGCGTTCCCGTAAAAATCGCTGCACCGGTCTCAAAATATTCGCTCGTTCCGGCCCGAAGTAATATTGGGTGGGCCAATCGTTCACCGCAGCGATTAGTTCTTCCGAACCGCAAGCAACATCTTGAGCGGCTCGAATCACTTGAGCGGCTAACTCCACGCTTGCATCAGTCGAAATGGCGCTGGAAGTCGCCCCGGGGCGCAGCCACACCTTTGACTGGGGATCCACGATGTAGGGTGACTCGGGTTCCCCCCGCCTGTCCATGTCTCGCGAACCTGCTGAAAGCAAATGAAAATCCGTCTCCTCAGGGCGGCATGTCTTCAGAATATACTTCAAATAGCTAACTCAGCCCGCCACTTTGATGGAGATGCTACGGGATTCGAACTTAACAGCCAGTGTATCGCAGTTTGTTACCGAGGAGGCAGTTGGAGGAGAGCGTATTCAATCTGGTTTGGTTTAGAGCAAGATACCGCGTGCCAGGACCGCCGCATAGATCGCTAAGTGGAGCTGATGCCGGAATTCGCAGGCGACAATCATTTGCTTCAATTGCTCATGATTTACGTACGTGACTGAGAGGCCGTCCTCCGTCACTGGTGGGGTAACAGTGGAAGCGACGATGCCGTAAAAGGCGTGTGAATCTACCTGTAGCCTCCCGGTATCAGGGTGGAAGTTCCCCAAGTATGTCATTTCTTCCGCTTCCAACCCTATCTCCTCGAAAAGTTCTCGCCTGGCAGCTTGCTCTGGAGTTTCCCCATCGTCGACGGTTCCAGCCGGCAATTCCCAAGTAAACTCTTCCACGCAAGGGCGATACTGACGCACGATCGGAATCAGTCCGTTCTTGGTTTGTACAAGCATGCCGACGTAGGCGTTTTGCGTCATAAAATGATACAACTCGGTCGGGCGATCCGCCTCCAACTGGACCGTTTTCTCGATCAGCTCCACCCACGGAGATATTCGTGTGCGTGTGCGGCTCAGGATCTTTGGAAAACCCATTGATTCACTTCGCTGCCGTATGGGACGGGTACGAGGCCTCAGATGCTCGCACCGCGCGCCAGTTCGTCAGCATGGCTGACGATGCGAGGTGTGGGCAACGGCACGATGTACCTTCCACGAAAACCGTTCTGCGTGATTTTCGGGATAAGCTCATCGGCGATGTGCCAAGAGAGTAGCATCGCGTACTCGGGCTGCTCATGGTAGAGTCGCGCCTCGTCGATCACAGGAATGACAGTCCCCGGCATATACTTACCCGTTTTCAAAGATCCTTTCACTTCGACAACACATTCCAGAATGCCATCATCGAGCCCGACATAATTGATTAGCGTGCTGGCGCGCGAGGGCGCGCCGATACCATAAACCCGCTCTCCTCGTTTGCGAATACCGGCGAGCAGGCCATGCAGGTCGAGTTTTGAGAGCACCACCCGGCGCTTGAATTCTTTGAGCTTCGCGCCGTCCAGCCCGGCCTTTTGCTCCTGGTTCAGGATTTCAGCCACCGAGAGTCTGGGAGCGTGCTGGCCCTTGCGCGCGGCATACACGCGGATTGAACCGCCATGCGTCGGAATTCTCTTAGCGTGAATCAATTCGAGGCCATGCAGGTTGAGCAGGTACTGCAAGCTGTGCAGTGAATAATAACGCAGATGCTCGTGATAGATGGTGTCGTATTGGAGCGTCTCCAAAAGGCTCATCAGGTAGTGCGATTCTGAGATGAACACACCTTTGTCACCAAGCATGACCAGGATGCCATTGACAATATCGTGGATGTTCTCAATGTGCGCGAATACGTTCGTGGCCGTAACGATGGTAGCCGGGCCTTCCTCATCGCGAACTTTCCGCGCGATTTCCTGCCCAAAAAACGAGATCCATGTTGGAATGGCCCGCTCATTGGCCAGATTGCCGACCTGGCTGGGCTCGATTCCCCGGACGCGTTGGCCGCCATTCTTAAAATTAGACAGGAGAGTCCCATCGTTGGAACCAACGTCAACGATGAGGTCGTTGGCGGCCAGAGGCAGAATAGTGCGCGCTTCGGCATACATCTCGGTGAAGTTATCGCGGAGGATTTTGGTAGTGCCGCTGGTGTAGGGATATTCTGGCGGGAATAATATCTGCGGGTCGACGACCAGGCCAAGCTGCACCAACTGGCACGTTGGGCAATACAGCCACTCGGCCGGATATGCAGGCTGTTCCGCGGGGCGTTGTCCCATGGTTCGCATCTGGTTCACCGGCGGCAGGTAGCCCAGAAAGAGCACGGGTTCCAGGGTGGGAGAATCGCAGACCTGACAGCTCTCCACCACAACGCTTGATCCGGTTCCTGCTGCTAGGCGTTTATTACTTGCCATCTGGAGTCCTCTTTCCTGGCCGGATTACCGGCGACCTTATGCGCGTTTTCGTCGTACCATTTTGCCGTCACACGAACGCCGTCGCGCAACGACCACTTGGGGAGGAAGCCCAACGCGGCAATCTTATGGATGTCAGGACAACGCCGAGGTGTACCACCGAGGGCCGGCTCACTGGGCATGATTGCGACACGCCGGCCGAAGTACTCCCCGATCATATAAGCCAGCGATTCGATGGTGACTTCTTCCATCGTGCCAATGTGGTAGATTCCGAGGTGCTCGCCCTTTTCCATCACAAGCATCAGTCCGTCGATGAAGTCCTCGATGAAGGTGAACGCTCGGGTCTGCTTACCGCTGCCTTGTATAGGAAACCGCACAGGGTCAATAGGATTCTTGCAGACCTCCTTCATCCGCGTAACGAACTGCGGAATCACGTGCTCCCAACCCATGTCGGCGCCGTACACGTTGTGGGGACGAAAGACGAGCACACGTTCAAAGCGAGTTCGGCCGTAATTAAGGGCGATAATCTCGCTGATCAGCTTCCCGGCGGCGTATGAATAGCGGGGGTTTAGCGGGTCGGGAATGCTTAGAGGCACAGTCTCGTCAGTAGGAACAACTTCCGGTTCGTGATAAACCTCGGAACTAGAGGCTAGCAACAGTTCACCGACCTTATGCCGGAGGCAAGCGTCCACCACGTTAACAATACCCTTGACGCCCACATCCAGAACCAGTTCCGGCATGCTGTAAAAGAATTCGGTGCCGTTGACAAAGGCCAAATGGCAAACCGAGTCTACACCTTCCACGGCTCCGGCGACTGCCTCCGGATCGCGAATGTCACCCTGGATAAACTCGAATTCGCCGCGAACGTCTTCGAGACGGGCAAGATTTCCCCGTAGATTGTTATCTAATACACGCACGCGCGATCCACCACGCACCAGCTTTCGCACCAAAGCGCTTCCGAGAAATCCGGAGCCCCCGGTCACAAGATAAGATTTGGTCATCGCTTCACCTGCGCAGCCAGTGGAACCTCGGAGGACGGTCGAACTACAACGGAAAGTTGTTTATTGCTGGTGCCGGCGCGAAGGCGCCTGACTCCCCAAATGAACCACCTCAGATACTCGATGGTCCACGGTCCGACATGGAACGTGGATTCTCCCCCATAAAGACGATCTACCGAGATAATAGGTACCTCCCCCAATTTTAGCCCAGCAATCTGCGCCTTCATGCTCATTTCAAACGCTACCGCCCAGCCCACCGGACGCGCTGTGAGATCAAGCTGGTAATAGACGGATCTTTTCATCATCTTGATTCCGGTAGTTGCATCGGTTAAAATGCATCCCGAAAGTGTCCGGAACAAACGGTTGGCAATGCGTGACAGGATTTGACCGATCAGCGATCCGCCCAATCGTCTCCCGCCATGTGCGTATCGAGTGCAACTGACGAACTCGGCTCCCCCGCGCAAAAGTTCGAGCATGTCCTCGATCGCCAGGACTGGGCCCACTTCGTCGGCGGCAAAGATCAGAATATACTCGCCGCGGGCTGCGTCCACGCCCGCATGAAGCGCATTTGTTACTCCGCGGCCATATTGGTTTAGGACCAGGCGCAGATTCGGATATTCCTGCTGCATCTCCTGCACCACAGGAATACTCGTATCGCCCGGGTCGTCGCAAACTACCAGCACCTCGTGATCGATCTCCAGAACAGCTCGGAGAATTTTAAGCATGATCCTCAGATTGATGCCCTCATTACGAACAGGCATCAAAATAGAAATTTCCATGGAGCGTTGCATTGGCTGTTTTAACTTGATTTTCCAGCATTGGCGACTTCTCCAACGCGTGAAGTCAGGAACTCCTGAATATAATCACAGACATCATTCACGTCCGCGTCCGAAAGAGTGAACGCGGACGGAAGCCAGATAGCATGTGGGCCCAAGGCCGAGCTGTTGGGGAAGAGTTCATCCGGTTGACGATAGGGGATCTGTGTATGAATGGGGAACCAGAATCGTCGGCAGTGAACATTCCGCGCAAGCAGAAAGCGATCGAGATCGTCTCGCCGTTCTACGATGGCATCGGTCCATTGAGGACACTCTCCTCCATCTAGACAAAACCCCGGAAGACGGATGCCTTTGAGGTTGTGCAAGCGATTGGCGTAAATCGAATACGTGCGTTTCATTCTGGCAAGTCGCGTTTCTAGGTAGGTCAGCTGCGCCAAACCGACCGCTGCCTGGAGGTTCGTAAACTTAAAATTATATCCCACGCTGTGATGTATATCGTCGCCTCCGGTTCCGCGAACTGGACGCCCCTGATCTTTTAGTTCGCGCAACCTCACATACAGGCGTTCGTCGTCAGTGAGTACGGCGCCGCCCTGGCCGGTCATAATGGTCTTGTTCGGCGAGAACGAAAGACATCCAGCATGACCCAGCGTGCCTAAGTACCTGCCGCCGTGACGAGAGACGAATCCCTCGGCTGCATCCTCAACGACAAACAGTTCGTGTCTTTGCGCGAGAGCCAAAATTGTATCCATGGCTGCAGCCCTTCCGCTTACGTGCACCGGTACGATCGCTCGGGTTCGAGCCGTCAGCGCGTGTTCTGCCGCATCAGGGTCGATGTTCAGCGTGCTGGGATCGACATCCACTAACACAGGTTGAGCGCCCGCGAGCTTCACGGCATTTGCGGTCGCGATAAAAGTTATATCGGGAACAAGGACCTCGTCGCCGATGCCTACGCCCAGGCCGGCCAAGCCAAGAGCAATGGCAGCCGTCCCGCTGGTTACGGCGACTGCATACTTCACTTCCAGCAACGCTGCGAGATTGCGCTCAAATTGTTCGGTGACTTCTCCATCGTTGATGTAATTGCTGTCCAACACACCCTTGATCAGTTCATACTCTGTGGCCCCGATCTCAGGAACCCACCAAGGAATTTTCCTGTTCATGATCATTTGTCTCGCGCCCGGAGCATCGACTCCAGCCGGCGAACCTGTTCGTCTACATTGGTACGGTTGCGAGCACCAATAAGGCGAACGGGCGTTCCCGCATAGACACTCCACGGTTGGAAGTCGAATCCGGCCGGCACAAAACTGAGAGCTCCAATTACGGTGCCCTCCGGGATGGTATTGTTCGGCATTATTACCGAATTCGAACCAGCAGCTGTGTAATTACCGAAGGTCACATCCCCAGAGATTAAATGCGTTTTCACGTGGTCCACGCCTTGAGGAATGATGGTAACAAGATCGTTCACGAAATCGTCGCTGGTACACCAGATCTTCACACCCGAGGAGAGACTGCAGAAATCACCGATCTTGAACAGCCGGCTGCGGCCGCCCGCAATGCTGCAACCGGAAGCAATATGTGTAACTTTACCGATGTTCACCTTGGTCGAAAAATAACAGAAATCGTCGACAATGGAGTCCTCGCCGATTTCGAAATATTCCGGATGCCGGATGCGACTGTTGGAAGAGACGATCGCTTTCATGCCTCAGCCACGGCGATGTCAGGTTTCAGTCCCCAGAGATTCCAAATAACTACGATCTTCCCATTGAGTTGCAGGACCCGAGAGGTTTTATGAGCAGCGTACAGCACAAGGATATCACTGCGCGATATCGCTGTCTCCAGCGTAAGCAGTGTTGGGTCCGTTGTCACGTAAAGATCCGTAGTAAGTACGGCTTTGGCACGAAATGAGAGCGGTTTCTTAAGCTTGTCGCTCAGGAACGAACGGGTATCGTCGTTGTTTGCTTTGAATGCAATTCCGAGAAGGCCGAACGTCATCTCATCTGGCCCTGGCCGAGGGTTTTGAGAGTCTTCCCATTGACATCGTAGATCAGAACGCGCAGACCTTGGGAAGCGAAGACGATCGATAGCGGCAGTCCGACGTGGTCGGTTCCGCACGGATCAAAGCCCATCCCGGTGATCTGGCAGTCATGGTCGAATAGCTGTTCCAATCAAAGTTATTATAGCCGGATTGCTCCTTCTCGGCCACAACGGCACATGCTAATTCTTGCGTTGCCAGCGTCATTCAGGTGATATTATGGAACCCAATCGCGACGATGCTGAGACTTCACAATCCTTGGTTTGCCATGCTTGCTCTTTCGTTGTTGAGTATTGGCTGCAGCACCGGAAGGAACGAACCCAGTGCTACTGGCGCGACGCGGAATCTGGCTCGTGGAAGTGCCCCCATGACCTATCACGTTGATATGGTCGGGCCGGTCGTTAATCCGCTAACCAAGCCGTCAATTGAAGTGCCATCAAAAGAGCTCCTCGTCTACGGCTGGGCGATTGATGACCCGAGAAAGGCTGCCGCCGGGGGCGTCGATATAGTTATTGATCATATCCCATATGCCGCTCACTACCGGATCTCGCGTAAAGATGTAGCCGCTTATTACAAAGAGCCGTCCTATGAGACTAGCGGTTTCGATTTCACCATCCCCGCCGTCCAAATGAGCCAGGGTGTTCATGTATTTGCGGTTCGTGTAGTCGCTAATGACGGGAAGTCCTACTGGGAATCGCCCGAATTCACGTTGGTCGTACAGTAAGCCCTTTGGAAAGATTCTTTGACTTCTTCCTGTCGCGCCTGCGCCACTTCGCGAGCAACAACCAAAGCTCGTGCAGAACCAGTAAAAACATTACAGCCCTTCCAGCCACCAGGAATCCCGCACTATGTTCGAGCAGCCACTGAGCGTAAAACGACAAGCGACCCATTTCGCGCGGCTGACAAAAAGCAAACCAACCCTGTTCGCTTTCATCAGCGGCAACGATTCGGAATGGTTCTCGGGGCGCGGGCACTCGCACCGCCGTCCAAGACGTAAGTGATGGTGACGGAGGCGCCACAAAGATCGTACTGTCTGACTGCCCAACGAGCTTGAGGAGCAGCCCGGACCGACCCAGGTCACCCGTGACGCGAAATTCAAGATAGGGCAACCGCGGTGGACGGATGAGTTCACTTTCGATCGAGCCCTCCGTCAAATTGCCAGCCCCGCCATAACTGCCAAGGACGTTTCTGTCCTCCATCTGCGGTGTATACCCTGCGTAACCTTTATCTCGAAACACCGTAGATTCCGGCCAAGCCACCGCCAGCGGAGGACGAATCGAGGCTGGGTAGATGGTGCGGAGAATCGGGTCATTCAAAAGTGTCGCAACTCTGGCGGGGCCTCCGTAATAGGCGAGTTCGTCGTCCGCTTTATTCGCGAGATATGCGAATTGCCCAGATGCCGCAAACGCACGAAGGTTTGATTGTTGAACATCAGCGGACTTTCGCTTGGCCGGTAACATCACCGTATATTGGTAAGCCGTGCGGGCCTTTAGGCCGGTCCATGTCGACCAAAACCAAACGAGTGCGAGCCCAGCAGTCGCTGCGCGCCATGGCACTGACTTCCAGCGTGCTATTAGAAGCAACGCGGCAAAATTAGTGATCAAGCCGATCGTGAAGATGTCCATGTAGCGGATTGCCGGCGGCATGCCATCCCGGCCTCGGGCATACGCAATGCCGACGGCTTGAGCATAAGTCCATATGCCTAAAACGACTACGATCCGCGTCGGCACATTGTCTTTGATTTTTCCGAAGAGAAGACAAAATACCGCGATTATCCATGGCGAATGGAGCAAGGCGATACGCCAACTGATATCCCAGTGCGGCCATGCAAGTACGTAACCGAGCGACTTCAAGAATGCTACTACCGAGTGTGCCCTGTCATAAGCCTGACCTTCGAAACGTGGCTCAATCGCGATGCCTATACCTGCCAACATCAGCAACAGAATGACGCCCACGCTGGTCCGCCGATCCATGCGTCGAACACGGAGCATTCCGAAGACGAGAGTTGTCGCTGCTGCCAACGGCGAAATCACGCCACTGAACTGTGAGAAGTAGGCCGCCACGAACAGCGGCAGGCAAAGAAACCAGATCGAGTCGCAAGGGGGCCGTGCGACCGCCAGCCACATACCTAGAGTCGAAAAGATGTATAAGAAGAACCAGCCGGCGTGGTGACCGTTCAACGTGTTTTCCCAACTCAAGGGCAACGATAACGACACAATGATCACCAAGGAAAGCAGCAAGGCGCTCAGGCGGTCAAGGCCTCCTGAAAACACACGCCAAAGAATGCAGCCAAATAGTGCGAACAATGCCGCATTGACTGTCATTTGTAAGGCCACGTCCCACTGTCCGTTCAGGCCGAGCAGCGCCAGGCAGTACAGCCGCAAAACCACCGGCCGGTGCTCGCTCGCTGCCTTAAATAGGTCTGCGAATGTTAGATTCCCGCTCAGGTACGGTTTGTAAAGCCACTCACCTTCAACATGCCAGGAATCCCAAAACGGATGGGGTAGCGTGTAAGCATGCACCAAGAGCAGCTTCGAGGCGAATAGCGTCAGAAATGTTGCTAAATAAGTGACCGGCTTGGAAAGAACGCCATCGCGAAGTCTGCTGGTCCACGCCGGGTGGGACCTCGATGGGATCACGGTTTCGGCCCTTGACCGCGCTTGACTCCTCATGCTCCAGGGATCGGTTATTAGATCTTCGAACATTGTAATCCAAATTGCCGAAGCGCAGCCAGAAAAGGCGCTTTCCCTACGCCACTCTCATTAGGTTTCGGTAGTGGGCTACTTTGAAGTAGCCCACTACCTAGGTTTCGCAGGACTTCCAATGGGTCGGCTCTCTATCTCGAACATTCTGGGCGAGTGTAAGCAGAGCAGTAAACTGCGTAGCTTCTCTTGTGACGGTTACCTTTTGGAGCGATAGCATTGGAAAGCGGAGTGCATGCGATGCTACGATTGCTCTAGGAGCTTACCGTACGCGTAGTCCTTCGTGGCGCGGATCTGCACTATCTGCCACCTGCAAGAAGGGAGTGTGCCTTTGAACGGCAACTGTGGACCGAGAGCCGTGTTTACCTCTTGAATGGATCGCTACATCTTCATTCACATACCCAAGACAGCTGGCTCTAGTATCATTACGGTGTTGCAGCGGATACTGGGCTCCGAAGCTGTCGGTCCTCGGTTTGGCGCGTCCTTCGACGAAATCAACATCGAGCAATATTTCCGCTACCGCATGATCGTTGGCCACCTCCGCTATGATCAGCTGGTGCATTTTCCGAATCGCCGGATACTTACTTTCTTGCGCGATCCCGTCGACGTGATCGTGTCAAAATACTTTTTTTTTCGTCAACTGGACTCAAATACGACGGATGCAGGCGCGCCGCCTGTCCGTTTCTGCAAGGAACTTTCTTTAAACGAGATCGTGGAACGCCGGGACGAGTTCAAAACATTCTTTAACGATGCGGTCTGGCGTTTCGCGGCTCGAGGCCGGCACAGCTATGCCATGCCGGATAACGAAGCTGTTGTGCTGGCCTGCGAACGGGTCGCGAACTGCGATTTCGTCGGGATCTATGAGGACCTCGCCGATTCTGTTGACCTCATGAGTTACACGTTCGGTTGGCCTCCGGTCAGCGAAGTTCCCTACGAAAACGTAACAGCCGCGCGCCAAGCTTTAAGCGACATTGATACGCACACTCGCCACGCAATTTTGAAGGCCAATCATCTTGACGCAGAATTGTACCGCGTCGGCCGAGCGCTTCTTGAAAAGCGAAAGCGAGCATCCTGGAGGAAGTTAATACTGGGAGCCCCGCCGTCTGGGGCCCTTGCGCCCAACGATATACCATCCGTCTCTTCACATTCGAACGCCATCGATAGTGACGGTACGAGCAGCACGGAGCAATTCATCAATACGGAGCACTTCATCAATGGGGATGACGCTTTGATCGTTCGAGTCAGAACCACTTCGCGGAATGGTGATACGGTCCGGTTCTGTTCCGGTGACAATTGTCAAGTCTGCATCTTCGTGCTGGCGCACCGCCCAGTCGCCAATGCCGGGCTTATCTTTCGACTCGTCAACAAGTACGGCCAAATTGTATATGGAACTTTCACAAAATATCCGACAGAATTTGTGAACCTTTCCCCTGGCGAGGTATATGAGTTCATTTTCAGCCTGCCCCTCAATCTCGCGCCCGGAGCTTACAGCTTCACCCTTGATCTCATATCAGGCAAGGTCGGCATGCACTACCTTCTCCATTATGTGAACGAAGCCTGTCCGTTTGAGATTTCGGGCTCCCCCAGCGAATATTTCCTGGGAACGGTCAACCTCGCAGCCACTGTATCGAAGGTGGCGTCACCCGAGTTCGCTAGTGAATATCGTATCGGTGAGCGCATCGATTTCACCAAGGGCGGGAATGCTCGACCCTATATGCTCGCCGGATGGTCCACAACCGAAGAATGGGCATGCTGGACGGATGGCGCCAGCGCCGAATTGCTCCTACGGCTTGACAGCTTGCCGAAACAAATTCTCCAATTGATTTCTACCGTCGATCCCTTTTGTCCGGGCAGCGAACTGAAGGTCGGCCTGACGATCAACGGCGTTAGCACCGCAGAATGGCGCTTCAGCGTTTCCGGACAAACACAAGATGTGCGAGCGATGATTCCTCCAGAAGCTTTGCTGGGCAAAACGCTTCATTTCCAATTCCGTTTCGATCGGCCGATAAGTCCCGCCCAACTGGGGTTGTCCGAAGATAACCGCGCACTTGGTCTTGCGTTCAGATCCATGCGCATTCAACCTGCTTCACTACCCAGCGGCAGTGGCGACGGCTGAATAGGATAATGTCTGAACCCTGCGCAGGTTAAAGCCATGGATTGCCGGACACGCTAATGCAGTCTAGCTTGTCAATCGCGAAACCCAACCGCCGGATATCGGCCGAGATACCGAGCTCGGAAGGAGACTTCGGCGCTATTCCGCGGAACACGATGCTCTGGGTCGGTGTTGGCAGGTCAAAGTCAAGCTGTGATGTAGTTTGCTCGGCACTTAGCGGTATAGTCTTAACGCCGTTGCCCATCTGCACCTGTAGCACTTGAGGATCCTTGCCAAGTACGCTGCCGGCAAGACGCAGGGTGAATCGTCCGTGCACTTGGCGAGACAGCACGATCCTTGCAGGGTCCTCCGCCGACCAAACCCCCCACGACTCCGGCGGCTGAAACCCAATCAGTTGGCCTCCCGCACAGGCACCTGTCAAAAACGGATCGCTGGGGGCTAACTCCGTTTGCCGAACTGACGCCGTCGTTCCAGGCTGCGTTCCGCGCAGATAGAGATGGTATCTGCCGAAGACTAAACTCTCGGAATAGGCAAATTTAACTTGGCGAGCTGAGGTTACAAGCGCCCAATCATGCTGTGCTGGAAGCATGTCAGTGGTGATTGGATCGGGATTGGTCACGACCTTGAGATCGTACGCAGCCGGAAGATCGAACAGCAGCCGGTAAACTTCGCCGTCTCCTGGCTCCGTATCGAAGACGGTTCCCGCATCCAGCCGTTCTTTGCCGATTATCTTTTCGAAAACCGCCGCGGCTCGATCTGTCACAGTCGCCGGCTGAACGACAAATCGAGAAATATAATAATTTCCCACGAGCGAAACGAATCCGAATGTGCACAAAAAAACCGCCGCGGACATCCTGCGCCACGCATAAGCCAACAGCGTCCCGCATGTACACGCCAAGACCACCCATCGTGCGATGTTGGGGTTCATGGTGAACCAGAATCCATCAGGAAAGTCCGGGAAGAAGATGCTGTAGTGGCGATCCAGCACCAGAATGCAGAACGCCGTAAAGGCGCACATCGCTATGCAGCCACCGCGGAAGACGTTCTTGACCCATGGTGTGTTCCAGTCCAGTCGTTCATAAACCGCGAGAAACAGAACAATCAATAACGGCAGGACAAAGAAGTAATAACGTACATGAACCCGGTTCAATTGCTCGTAAGGACCGAGACCCACAACGGACACTGTAAACTTACTGGTTGTAATTAGCAGCAGGCAGCCCGTTGAGACCACGAAGATCAAGAGCATCCTCAATTGGATACGTTCCGACAGGTCGCGCGTCTCCACCGTGCCGTGCAATAGCGCCATTAGTATAACTAGCACCGGAAGAGCATAAAAAGAGAGCACGAGCGCAACATGCCCTCCCATCACCGAGAGGATTGGGGCTATCGACCAGGCGGCACTGCTCTTGTTCACCAGCGTCGTATAAGTTGGGCCCAGCGAAAATCCAAACTTGCCCGAAATCAAATAGTCCAGAAGTCCGATGGTTGCGAACGCAGAGCCCACGACCGTGGCCCCCGAAATACCGCAAGTTGTCCAGCGGCACCATTCCGGCACAGACAGCTTCAACATCGCCAGCGCGAAGAGAACGACAGGAATCAGCAGCAGGCCATGCGGTTTGATTAGTGAAGCGGCGCCGAGCGCTATCCCTGACAAGAAACCAATACAAATCGGATGGTCATGGCTATAACGAATAAGGACCAATGCCAGGCAGAGGAACGCGCACAGGAACATCGTTTCGGGCATTACAAACGCCGTGTATATACTTATTGGGCCGATGCCCACAACGAGGGCTGCCAGTGCTGCTTTTTGGGAAGAGACGAACAGCGATGCGATAGCGTATAAAACGATCAGGCTGAGCACGAAGAACAGCACGTTGATCAGTCGAGCGCCGATCGCATAATTCGCCCCGAGGAAAAATATAGGATGATTTAGCCACAGATACAGCGAATTGGGAACCCACGCCGCCAGCTCGTCGCCTACGAGCATCTGTGGCCGTCCGGCATACTTTGCTCGAATGAGAAAAATGCCCTCATCGCCAAAGATAAGAGGATGATTGACGGCTAGATTCCGTATAAACGTCCCCAGGCCTACAAGAAAAATCAGGATCGTCGCCGTTGGCCAGTTTGAGGCAAAACTCGAAAGTCGCCGTAACAGGACCTTCAGAAAGGTACCAACGCTAGTCATCCAGCACGTCGCGAAAAGCGAAAAACCTGGTTGGCGTGTCGCGCAGTACCGCGCGCAGCTTGTCCTCACAGCTGCGGATGCCCCAATAATGAATGAGCTTCTCGAAGCCCCGCAACGGCAGCTGCGGCTGATCAACATCGATCTCGCGTGGATGCAAGTAAAGAATAACCGGCTTTCCCATCCGGTTATCGTTTAACATCTTGCGGCGGATCATCCATGCGGGGAACAGTCGGAAGTACAGTCCCATCTGCTTGCCCAGGAACTCGACGCGGGGCATCGGAAACTCGAGGATCTTTTGCGTCACACCGTTCACAACCGGGTAATGCACCTGCTGAGGAAAATCAGGAATTCCGTATAAAAAGGTCTGACCTGGGAAGACCGACGATGAGTAACGAAGCCCCAGACTCTCCAACACTGGATAAAACCACGGGAGCGTCTCCTCTTTCACAGAAAATGATGGTGCACGGAATCCGATAACTTTTTCACCGGTCAAATTCTCCAAAATGTCGCAGGATAGCCTAAGATCGGCACGGAACTGGTCCGGAGTCATCGGATAGACGCTCGCATGGGCATATCCATGCGATGCGATTTCATGACCATGCGCCTGCAGCTTCTTCACAACCGACGGGGTTTGCTTTCCCACCGCGCCCAGAATGAAACAGGTCGTTGTCACTCCGTGCTGGCCACAGATGTCGATCAGCCGGTCCACCAGCGACTCTAAATGGGTGGGCTCGTCGCGATAGCGCGACATGTCGATGCCTTGATAATTGACGTGATACCACTCCTCAATATCAAAAGTCAGGAAGTTTCTGCCCGTTAGATCGAGCGTTCTGAACGCTCCTGCTGAGGCTGGAAGCACTTCGGATTCAGGCGCAGCTCGATCGTGACCCGGCATTGCTGACAGCTTAATTCATATGAGATACTCATCGCAATGGTCGCCGATAAAAAGTACCAGTGGACAGTTTCCAGCCATCGCGGCGATATTCCATGAGTTCCACCCAAGCCACTCTGGCTGTGGCCCCGCAAAGTTCCTCGACAACCTGCCCCATCATACTCTTCCCCGCATATAAGCCCAGTTCAGAGCTAGCGGAAATGGTTCGTCAGTTGGCCAATGACGACCGCGTCGGTGCGGTTGTGGTGGTCAACGATGGGAGCGGCCCAGCGTATCAAAGTGTATTCCAAGTGGTTGCAGCCACCAAGAAAACCCATGTGCTCACCCATATCGTTAATCTAGGTAAAGGGGCCGCGCTCAAAACCGGCCTCAACTACGCGGCTTGTCAGTTTCCCGAGGCCGTTGGTGTAGTTACCGCGGACGCTGACGGGCAGCACGTTCCGGACGATATTCTGCTCCTGGCTTGCTCCCTGATCGAAGATCCGGCCGCCTTTGCCATCGGATCGCGGATGTTCTCGCGCGAGATCCCGCTTCGAAGTTATTTGGGTAACCGCCTTACTGGCTTCGTGTTTGCTTGTCTGACGGGACGGCACTTGCACGACACCCAATCCGGCTTGCGTGCGTTGCCGAAGTCGCTTATTCCTTCCGTTTTGCGCATTGAGGGACAACGTTATGACTATGAGATGAGCATGCTCTTCTACGCAGCCACAAAATACCCTGCCATTCGCGAGATTCCGATCCAAACTGTTTATCTGGAGCATAATAAATCCTCACACTTCAACCCCCTGGTGGATTCGGCCAAGATTTATTACAAGGTCTTACAGTTCTACGCTTCATCAGCCCTCGCAGCGCTCTTGGACTTGATCGTGTTCGGGGTTGCGATGAAGTTGACTCGTAATCTCCTGCTTAGTTTTCTTGTAGGACGCCTTCTCATTGCGGCCTTTGTCAATTTCAATATCAACCGGCGCTTAGTTTTTCAGAGCAAGGCGAATCTGTTCCGGAGCTTGGCAAGGTACTATTTCACTTTTGCAATTTTCGCCGCGGTGTCGTTCAGCGTCATTCGCGTACTCATTGCCGGCGGCATGCAGCCGGTATTTGCGAAGGCAATAGTTGAGACGGTGCTTTCAATCCTCAGCTTCGGAGTACAGGGGATCTACGTTTTCGCTGAAAGGAAGTTCAGGACCGATGATCGCAAAGCCGCTGGCGCAGTTTGAGGAGATCCCGCCGGAGACTCTTCGACAAATTGCGACCGTCAGTGTTCGAATGCCGCGTTTGTATTTCTATCCGATTCGTTTTGTGCGCAAGTTCTTCTGGGCCCGCCTCAAAGCGATTCATCGCAGCATGTTGAAAACCGTTCCCCAACGCCGCGTCGCAATCGATTTCGGCTGCGGGAGTGGGGTTTTTCTTCCGACCTTGGCCAACACGTTCGAGTTGGTTCAGGGAATCGACATTGAAGCTAACGAGGCAAAAGAGATCGTCAACGCCTACAAACTGGAAAATGTGCGGCTCCTCAATGCGGATATCTATAATCTGAACGATGCAGAGATCGAAAAGGCGGACGCCATCGTAGCTGCCGACGTGTTGGAGCATTTCAAGGAACTGGACGTGCCCATCCGCCGCTTGTACGAGTGGCTCAAAGATGATGGTTACTTATTCACGTCCGGTCCGAGTGAGAATATCCTTACGCGGTGGGGCCGCATCCTTGGCCGCATCCAGAAGCCGTGGGATCATTACCATACCGGCTACGAGGTCGAACAGTTTCTGGAGCAACACGGGTTTCAAAGAACCTCATCGTCCTATCACGTGTATCGCATCATGCCGATGTACATCTTATCGGTCTGGAAAAAAACTGCCGGCTCGCCCGAAACACGGAAAAATTCCTGACTGCTTCTCTTCCATGTCCAATACCGACTTAGTGTTGATCACCGGTGCCAGCGGAGGCATCGGCAAAGTGCTTACCGCCCTCCTCCTTGAGGCAGGTTGGCGGAATATCGTTTGCCAATACAGCACCCGTCCGGACGGTATAGCGGAAGTGTTATCGCGCCATGACCTCGATCCTCGAGAGAGACTCTTCCATGCCGACCTGACCGATGAAGCCCAAGCCGAGGTGTTGCACGGGCGAATCCGCAGTGCCTTCGGCGCGCTCTACGGATTGGTGACGTTGGCCGGCGGCTCCAGCAATTCGGTCTCCTGGAAATTGTCCACTCAGGAGTTCCGAAAGATCCTGGACGTGAATCTCATGAGCACGTTTTTGACCTGCCGGGAGTTCATCCCGGAAATGCGTGAGCAGGCGCGCGGGCGCATCATAAATATTTCGAGCATAGTTGCCTATACAGGCGCCGCCGGCACGTCCCACTACGCGGCCGCCAAAGCCGCCGTAATCGGCTTCAGCAAGTCGTTGGCGCTGGAACTGGCCCCTAAGCAGATTCCGGTATCTGTCATCTCGCTGGGGTATTTTCAGTACGGGCTAATCAATACTATTCCCCAGGAGCACCAGGACCGGATTAAGTCCCAAATACCCGCCCGACGTTTCGGCGAAGCGGCAGAATTGGCCGGCCTGGTCTCATACTTGCTCAACGAATCGGGCGCCTACTCAGGCGGGCAGGTGTACCACTTGAATGGAGGGCTCTATACTTGAGCATCGAGCAAAAACGCTTGGTGCCAGCCAGTTCGGCTTCTGAGTATCAGCATCTTTTCAAGGACTGCTTTCCCGAAACGGCGGGCACCTCCGTTGAAACAAGCGAGCACTATCTTTGGAAATACGGTGCGATTGGTAAGACAGTCCCCGCCTTCGAATTCGGCGCTTACGAGGATGCGCGACTGGTGGGCTACTATGGCGCTCTGCCGTTCACTTATCAAGTAACCGGAAGCCCCCGCATAGCAGGCATGGTTTGCGACGTGATGACCGATTCCCACATGCGGGGCAAGGGCATTTTTACGATGCAGGGCCGATATGCCACGGAAATGATGGCCAAAGAGGGCGTTTCATTTGTCACCGGCTATCCCATCCGGCCGTCTGTGTTGCCCGGCCATATCAAAGTCGGTTGGAACGTGGCCTTCGAACTCCCCGTGTATTTCAAGCTCCTGGATCCAGCCAAATTGCTCGCCGCCCGGGGCCTCCGTTCACTCACCCCGGTTCTGCGGTCGCTGTGCGCTGGGTACCAGGCAGCAGCGCGCGGATTAGCTCCCCGCGATGACGGCTCCGCTTGCCGCCGATACGGGCCGGAAGAGTTCTTCGCTTTGCCCGAATATGAATCGTTTCAAAAGGCGTGGTCTTCGCAGTATGATATTTGCCTCGTTCGCACGGCGGATTTCTTTCGCTGGCGTCTGAGTGCTCCGGCGACCTCGTATCGCGTCCTGGCCGTGTACCATGGGCGGGACCTGACCGGCATGGCAGTCGTCCGGAACAGCACGATCAACAATCTCGATGTGACCGCGATCGTGGACCTGATGATCCCGTCCAAACATGCCTCGGCCGCCGGCGCACTTCATCGGGAAGTTGAAAGCTTTGCGCGGCAGTCGTGCACCGGTGTAATTGTCATTATGGCCACTCGTCCCGACGCGGCTCGTTTGCGCCTCTTTCGTTATGGCTTCCTGAGATCGCATATCAAATTCAAACTCATCCTCAAGTGGCTGTCCGATTCGCCTGCGCCCGCTCCTTTCTGGCAAGCGAAAGCCTGGCACCTTTCCTGGGCGGATACGGATAATCTCTGATTCTCCTTGGTTCGTCTGGCCAGAGCTTCTGACCTTGGATATTGTGGGTGTTATCGAACCCGCAACCGAGCCGCCAGCCTTTGATCGATGCTCGTCTAAACCTGAACAACTTCGTTCCAGCACCGAAGCCCCACAAAGAAAGATCTTCCGCCTTTTCGATGGCACCGAACGGCGGCAGAGCCAATTTTCAGGCGGCGCTCACGAATTCTTTGCGGGCGAACAATGGATTGGAATAGTCTAATTGTTTCCCGCACCCGCTTCACCTCAATCGGAGATGTTATCTCGCCATGGGTCAAAAACGTGAGAGTAGACACAAATTGAGGTTGCTCACCTTTAAGAAGGAGTGTGTTTGCTAGTCGCCTGGGCTAGTGGGCTGCGCCACGCAAGGCAATGCACGTATATACCCATGTGCGACGACCCGCAATCGTCCGCTGCGCGGGTTCGTTATTAGGCCGAAGCATTCTGAGCAGGCGCCCAAAGGCCTGCTTTGATACCGGCCGACGGCCGCTTTGGCGGCAGTGCGATGCGTACGCCGCATGCAATTCGGACTGTGGAATAATCGCCTTGTCTGACGCCACCGTGTGCTCGTCGAGCCAGGCCGCGATCGCGTCGTTCGCTGCTTGATACTTCCGCACAGCGATTCGGCTCTCTGGTGGCTCTGTGAACCGGCAGCTTCTCCGCACTCGTAGAAGGGCGTCTAATGCCTTATTGAGTGCGCCGCTCAGTTCACGTCGTGCGCACAGTCGATGCTGGAGAATACTTCGGGGCATTTCACCCTGTGTATGGCGAAAGCGATTCGGGAACGGCACAATGAGCCAGCGGTCAAAGAACGCTTGAGAGGCATCGTTATTGGCTGGCAACCGGTTGGCGGAAAATAGGAGTCGAGCAAAGGGCATGAACTCGAAAGAGTCGCTGTACTTAAATTCACCGGTGATGCGGTCGCCACCAGTGATGGCCTTGAATGTGGCCGAGCCGGACAGACGTTCGCTGGGTAGATCCGGGCAAATATTAGCCAGTTTTCCGTAGAGGCGGGCGGGCGAGAATCGGTCGGACTCGAGCCTGTGCAGACTGAGGTGGCAGACGTTTTCAGTCCCCACGAAATTGGTCGCCAGGTCGAGGAACGCACTCTTTCCATTGCCGCCCTCGCCAACTAAACAGATGGCTTTCTGTATAGAGCGATCGGGAGTCAGCAGATCTCCCAAGATCTCCCAAGCTAGTGGAACTGCATCTACAGGAAAGACCTGAGCGATGAATCTCTCGATCTCGGGACACGTTGCCGTGGGATCGAATCGGATCGGGATGCGAATGGAAGACAGAAACTCAGGAGAGTGTGCGATTAACTCGCGCGTTCTGAATCGAAGCAGCCCGTTTTCCAGGTTGATCAATTCAGGCGATGGCTGTTCTGGCAGTTCGGGCACATCGAGTGAAATGAACTCGACGACCTCGCGCGTGAGCGCTCGGCTCCACATCTCCGTGCAATCATGATCGAGCAGGAGATGCTTGACCTGCTGGCGAATCCGCATCTCGCCCGTTGGCCGATATACCCCATCCCGGTACACATAAAGCACGCCGCTGCCATCGCGCGCGAAGTGATCTTTCCCTATAATGGCTGCCGCCAGGTCACGTACCAGTGTTCTCGGATTCGGTATGCTCACTGAGATCGTTCTTCGCGATGGATGAGCTTATGACAATCCCGGCAGACTGGTTCCAGGTTCTCAATGCGGTGCGTTCCGCCATGGGAGCGGTACTTGCGGTGATGAATCTCCAGGTGACGGCTCGCGCGGCACCTTGCGCATCGCCAACCATGCTGCTCCATGGCTTTGCGGCTGTGGACGAAGTAGACACCATTTACTAACGCCTGGAATGCTACGAAATCGGCGCGCCCGACGGCCTTAACGATTAGTTTGTCACCATCGAAAGCACCTACAGTGAACATGCCTCTCTCGTGCGGCAGATCGCGGATCTCGTAGCCCGTTAGGCGTTCCGCTCTTTTCCTGGTCATAGACCGCTCGGTTAGCTGATCACCAAACGGTAATCGCCGAACTTGAGATCGGCGCCGGCGATGGGCGCTCCATTTTTCAGCTCTGCGGCAATCGCCTTCTTGTCCGGCCTGTATTCCAGCTTTTCAACACGAGCCTCAAACACCTTCCGGTCCTCGAGACTTAATCGCTCCAGGAGTGCCTCCCAAACGTGTGCTGGCATGGCTAGTAGCGCCTGCTTAAAGGCCAGCGGAATCGCATCCAAGTCCGTTATGAGGACGGAATCAGGATTCTTCTGAATGCGCATGCTAGAGACGTTGCCTTGCAGGCGCTTGATGCCACGCCGATCGGGCGTGGCGAACTGCTCGACAATCTGAACCACATAGTGCTCCAGCTGCTCTTGGGCCCGCGAGATGAGGGCTTTTTTCTTTTGAATCCGCTCGATCTCGGTATCGGCGAACTTCTGCTGCACTTCGCAGTGCCGTAAAAAGGCCACCACAGCATCCCGTTTGTCTTTGGTTCTCCGCAGCGAATGCCCGATCTCGTCCAGGATGAGACGGCGATCGGCCTCGCCCTCTACCAAATCGACCGTATTGGCGAAGGCCTCCAGGTTGTCTTCGAGTTGGTAAAGAGTACAGCTGTTGGCGTGTCGTATGAGTTCTGTGGCCATGATCAGTCCCCCTGGGCCTTCATTCCTGTAACAGCCGGCTGAATCTCGGGTCCGAGTGAGAACGCGGCCTGATTCTCTCGCGCATTCACGCGCAATTGTTCGAGCAGCACATATACGTCCTTGGCGCATAGTCGCGCCGGCTGCATGGTCTTGAACTGCCGCGGACGGTCCACACCGTGCTGCCGCAGAATGCGGTAATATTCCGCCACGCCGGCTGATCCGGCCAGGGTCTCCACGGCCGTCTTGAGATTTTCGAACTCTTCGAGAACGCCGCGCGGCGAACACATTCTTTTCCAGATCGCGGCCAACTCCTCGGTAATCACGGCAATGGTCTCGAACCCTCCCACTCCATTGACACCCGACCCATTCACGCTGTCGCCTTTCTTTGGCTCGGCAGGTGCAGTGGGAGCTTCATTTGAAGCTTCGGTTCGGACTGGCTCAGTAGGCACGCCTCCGAGCCATTCCTTCATCACGTCCGCCAGCTCCTTGCCTGGTTTGGGAAACACGCCTCCGGCGAGTTTGGGACACCGCGATTTCGTAATGACCAGCGTATTCTCCTGGTCCATATCGCCACACACATCGAACTCGTATTCGATTCCGTCGCGCATAACGGGCGCCAAGCCGACCTTCCGGGGCGTCGTTTTGCCTGTCCTTTCATCGCGATCGATGATCCACTCCGTTTTGGAGCGCATGCTGGCTAAGATATGCAGCGGTGCGCTGATGATCTTATCGATCAAGGCGTTGTGCAGAGGCGTGACTTCTTTCCACGCCGCGAAGCTGTTGGGTGTCTGCATGCGGCGCGCTGCCCGATCGACTTTGTCGAGTTCGCCGTCCTTGCCGATCCAGAAGTGCGACAGCGAGTCGATGCACAACACGCGATAACCCTTCTTGGCCACCCCGCCAATTATTTCGATTAGCCTGGTGGGATCGTAGGAGGCAAGTTCCAGCACGTCGAAATCGAAGACATCGGCATACTTGCTCGCGCTGCCGCGTTCGGTATCGACCAGGGCCACCGGCCCGCCAAGTTCAGTTGCCAGTGTTAGCAGCGTGTAAGTTTTGCCACTTCCCGAGGGCCCGCAAACGGCGAAGCGCAGTTTGGCATCGTACTTCACTGCTCTATGAAAACCTTTCTCATTCATCTCCCGCTTTCCTTTCGAATTTCACGATCGAATGTGTGTGTGATGCTACGATGCGACGCCAGCACAGTCAAGCGAAAAGTGCCATGTTCTTGGTAGTTTGAGCGCAAATCCCCGAACGAAATCGTATCGCCAGGTGGGTGGTGAAAACACTCGCCGCCGAAACCGTCTTCGCGCCGAAGAAACGCACAGACTGCACGGGCATCACGCGAAAAAACCATCATTGTTCTTGCGCAGAAAATATGGAGATTTGGTGTTTCGATCGGGTTCGCGTGCATGGTGCCAGATGGAAGCGCCTTTGAACAATTCCCTTGACTTCCACCGAGCGTTGAGCGACCAATGCAAAGGCGAAACAACACGACAGCAATTCCAAACTCTTACAAGCACGAGGTGTTACCAGCATGCGACGCACGAAGAAGACAACGCCCGCGCCTAACGCGAGCGCACGCGCCAGCCGCGCTCCACAGCGCTCTGTCTCAGGAAGAACCAATCGCAGGACAAAAGTATTCCGCATTCACGATGACAGCATCGAAATGTCTGCTTTGGTGGGCCAAAAGAAGTTTTGGTCTGGAGGGAGGGAGGAATTTGCTACAGAGCGACAGCTCGCAAGACTAACCGCAAGTTGGCCAGTGGCAAGATTGGTCATGATGTGGAACGGCTTGCCGGGTGCGAAGCGGGTCCACAGGTTTACTGACCGTAAGACGGCCGTGCGCCGTATCTGGAAAGCGATTCAGACCTTGGATGTCGGTTCTAGCGGGACACGCGCCGCCGATGGCCGTCGTGGCAAATCAGAAGTCATCGGCCGGAGTTCAGTTGCGTCTGGCGGCGACGGCCGCGCGACAAAAGCTGCTCAGGTCATCGCATTGCTGAAGGGGCCCTCGGGTGCGACTCTGAAAGCGATCATGGCCGCTACCGGTTGGCAGGCCCATAGTGTACGGGGATTTATTAGTGGACAGCTGCGTAAGCGAATGCGTCTCAAAGTGCAATCGTCGGAGCGCGCCGGGGAGCGAGTCTATTCCGTTCGGAGTTAGAGTGTGCCTTCGGCGCCTCCGCGCGAGAGCACCGCAGATGAATTCCATGGCTCTTACTCTAGCGAGGCGAGCCTCGCATTTCACCGGCCTTGCCTCGCATACCGAAATCGTAAGCGATCATGTATCCCAGGGCGTCGCTGACATGGCTTCGTTGCGGATCGGATTTATCTATCTCGCCCAGCGTATTGCCATGGGCATCGCTTCTCCAGTGCACTCTCTCAAAGTCTAGAATGAGATGCTTACATTTGGGGTCAATGGCCAGCCGGTGTTCTCCGGCGTGATTGCACAACCTGGCATTGACACAGTTCACCCGGTCCTTGACGAACGGGTTGGTGGAGGGAACGCGACGTTCAAGCTTGCACCAGTTATGTTGAAAAAAATCGCCGATGGTTTGCCAATCGGTGCGTGTGGCCGAGGTCTGACGGCCGTTTCCGGCGGCGTCCCCGTATACGTGGATTTGCGGCGGATAGTGCGAGTGGGGGCGATGGCACCCCAGCCACTCCATGAATGCATCGCAAGCTTTGTAGGTATTCGAGTCTGGCAGCACAAGCTCGTCCAGAATGTAGACGTGCTCGCCCTCGCGCTGGCCGATGACCGAGCACATCGGGTTAACGTTGAAGTCAAGCGACCAGAACAACGGTAATTGCGGGTTGTAGCGTAATTGCTTCACGTTCGCGTCGCGGTCGAAGGAACGATAGACCAGCCCTGCCGTGAGATTCTCGAAGCTGGCCTGAAACTCCTGACGATAGGTGCGCTCGTCGAGCTCATGCGTGGCGCTCTCCAGCTCTGCGTGCGAGACATTACCACCCTGCTCGGTAGTAAATTGAAACGTGGCCCAATGGGGCTGACCGGCGGCCTTCTGGTATAGATCGTAGAAATGATCGTGACCCCGCGGCGTACCGATGAACAGAGCGCGGCCCTGTCGGTCGGCCAGAGCCGGGCGAAGTACTTCGGGCCAGGCTTCCCGTGCGATGGAGGCGTACTCGTCGAGAATGAGAAAGTCTAGACCATCGCCGCGCAGGGAGTCGTAGTTGTCGGCGCCGCGCAAGCAAATCGTGCCACCGCTGACGAGCTCGATTCTCAGGTCACTCTCGTTTGGCTTAGATGCCCAGTACGGCCGCGTCATCTGCTTCAGGGGCTTCCAAGCGATGCGCTTGGCTTGTTTGTAGGTGGGTGCTACATACCAGGCCAGGCGGCCTGGATTCCAGGCCGCCCGGCAGAGTTCGACGAGCGAAAGATAGGTCTTTCCGAATCGCCTCCCGGCAACCAGGATTCGGAATCGTGCATCGGAGGTGAATACAGTCCACTGTGGCGGTTTCAAGCGCGTTTCGCGTGCGGCTGAGCGAATCATAGCTGACCTCCTTCCGGCTCGCGCACCACAATAAACGGGGGTGGTTGAATAGACGGCCTCTGAAGACTGGATCGGCCCCAACCGGCGCGGGTCTGGAGCCAAAACTTCTGGGCGTTGGTGTCGCCCTTCATCGCCTTCTTGTAGAGAGCTCCAGCGACGTTCGCATTCGCCTCGGCGGCCCCGCGATCCAATTCTTCGCGAAAGTGTTTTCTGAGCGTCTTCGGGGACCGTATTTTGACCATGCAGGCTATCTCTTCGTGGGGGGTGCCTGCCGCAGCCAATTGCTTGACAAGGCGGCGCTGCTCGTCGGTCGGCTTTAGTTTCGGTCGCGGCATACCGGGACCTCCTCGGAGACGACAGCGCGTTCGGCTGCCACCTGTTCAAAGGTCCGGCCGTCGGCTTCTAGCACAGCGGCCTCGCCACTGAGTTTCTGCCAGCGTCGAATCGCTACATCTACATACTTGGGATCGATATCCAGGCCGCAAAAGTGGCGATCGGTGAGCTGAGCGGCGACCAGCGTGGTGCCGGAGCCAAGAAAGGGGTCGTAGATCACATCACCGGCAGCACTGTTGTTCAGGATTGGCCTGCGCATCAGCTCGACGGGTTTTTGGGTGCCGTGTCCGGTGGCCTCTTCTTCGTCAGATCCGCCGAAGGGGTTCAGGTTGGCTACCTGCCATAGGGTCGACTGCTTTCGGCTTCCACACCAATTGGACGGCTGGCCTTCGCGCACTGCGTACCAGCAAGGCTCATGCTGCCAATGGTAGTCTCCGCGGCTCAGCGCAAAATGCTGTTTGGCCCAGATAATTTGTGAGCGAATCGCGAAGCCAACCGATTCCAGGCTTTGGGCCACCTCAGCTGCGTAAACGCCAGCATGCCAGACATAGGCCACATCGCCCGGAAACAGCCGGTAGGCGGCCGACCAGTCGATGCGATCGTCATTAGCGACCGTACCGGTTTGCCGCTGGCGTCCCAATCCAGCGCGCTCGCGCCAGCACGGATCATACTCTACTCCGTAGGGTGGATCCGTTACCATCAGGACCGGCTTTCCGGGCCCAAACAGCCGGCTTACTTGTTCTGCCGACGTGGCGTCGCCACAAAGCACGCGGTGCGGTCCACAAATCCAAAGATCTCCCGGCTGCGTGATAGCATTCTGGAGCAGAGCCGGCGCATTCTCATCCGGATCGGGCTCCTCACCGCGGAACAAAAGGTCATCCATCTCGGCGCCATCAAAGCCGGTGAAGGATAGATCGAAGTCCAAGGCTTTGAGTTCGCCGAGCTCCAAGGCGACGATGTCTAAGTCCCATTCCGCCCAGGTCGCCGAGCGATTCACCAGTAACCGGAAGGCCTTGACCTGCGCTTCGGTCCATTCATCGCACAGAATCACCGGAACATCATTCAGTCCCAGCTGCTGAGCAGCCTTGAGCCGCAGGTGGCCGTCCACCACCTCACCAGTACTGCGGGCTAGTATCGGGATTTTGAACCCGAATCCGTGAATAGAAGCCGCCATCCGCTCAATTGCATGATCGTTCTTGCGGGGTGTGCGGCAATAGGGTACGAGTTTTACAACGGGCCACGTTTCAACGTGCATGGCTTCTCCAAAAGGACACAACATTGTTGGAGAGCATCAGCTGATGCCCTCGCCCTATCCCACGCCGGTCCTCGCAAAGCCTGCACGGCGGCCCAAATCCTGTCGCCAAGCCCTTCTGTCCTAAGGAGATTTAGTCGATAAGAAGATTTGCCTGCCGAATTAGCACTATCGGAACTCTCGGAACTCGAGCAGATGATCCTCGAGATCGGCCTCGCCGAGATGGCGGCGATGGAGCCTAAGATGGCTGAGCTCGAACCCTTCGTGAAGGCTCAGTATCCACTGATATTGAACCTCTGTCAGAAAAGAACGGGCCATGCCGAAGAGGCCACCGACGTCGCTCAGGCCAGTATCTCCAAGTTCCTTAAAGAGATTTATATCTACGTACGTGGCCGCGGCCCGGCGAGCGTGAAGGATCCGGCATGGCACAAGTTTAGAAATCCGGAGGCCTGGCTCACGCGTATCGTAATGAATGCCTGCAAGGACTTCTTGCGAAATCGGTCGCGCCGGCGCAAAAGCTTTCATTACGTTCACGAGCTCCCACAGCCCAGCATTGACGATGTCAACGAGGATCTCATTGACCGAAACCCGCTTGACGGCCTGAATGAATCAATCCACGGCACGCCATTCCGCAATCGAGAGAGCTACCTTTTGTCCCGCGAGCAGAGAGCTTCAGATCGCGCGTTCGTCCAGCATTACCGCGTAGCCCTCGCTCGGCTCTCAGTTCCACGCCGCCGGGCCTGGGTTCTATGCAACGACGAATTCCTGGAGCCGGACGAAGCTGAGAAGTTATTGAAGCTCAAATCCGCGCGGGCCGCAAAAGCCGCCTGGCCAAAAGGCATGCCCATCAAGGACGCAGCGCGATTACTGCGCTGCGCCGAAGGCACTGTCAGCTCGAACGTGAGCCGCGCGCGCGAGGACCTGGGGCGGGAACTTGCGGCCCTAGACCCCCTCAAAGCGTCCCGAGCGCCTGTCCGCAAGTGGCATGAGTTCTTGAGTGGCTCCGTCGGCGTCCGCGGATCGCTGGAACAGATCGACTTCGCCATTACCCCGTTCCTGGGCCCCTTACCCGTAAAGGTTTCCGGCGGACCCGTTGTACAGACATGGTCTGCAAGCGATCTAATCATCGACTACGCACGCGCAATAAGCAGACCACTACAGATTCCCGCCAACCAAGAACGCGTTTCAGAGCCTACGCAGGAGATTGAGCACAACAGTCGCCCACGGCGCGTGAATCTCCCTTTCCCGAAGGGTTTAAGAAAAATCTCATATCGGTGCGGCTCATACATGAAAGGGTGCCGGAACTGCGGCGAAACCAAATGGATTCGCACCAGGAGCGGGCGCAGGAAGACCGTTTACAAGTCGGGCTATGCAGTCTTCAGATCGTACGCGCCCAGTCAGACCGGCTGGACCTTTTGGTGCTATGAATGTGGGGCCAAGGACGGCCAATGCTGGGCGAATTCCCAAGGCGAACTTGGAAAGCCACCGGTCCTAAGGCCGGGTAAAGCAGATGCCCCGTATTTCCCGTGGTAGCGGCATCTGTAAGATCAATAGAGGATCCGCTCGGGCGCTCGAAACATCTTACGCCCCACGCAGCCGGCGTGCGCTCCTTGGCCTCCGGGGTGCTCCTTGGATAGACTCCCTCGGTGCCGGTTATACGTGCCGCAGGGAGGGCAGAGCGTACTTGCTAGCCACGATACAGCGAGGCTGATCCCGAAGCTGCAAACTGTCTATCGCATCGCTAAACGCATCCTGTTGCAACACCTCCGAACATTTTGCTGTTCTTTAATGCTCCTTTGGTGCCGTTTATTCGGGCGTGATTGTTCGAGTCGTCTGACGATGGCCGTGAGCAATGAGCGGATAAGTCATTGCTCAATCATAGGTTAGACCGCACCCTGCCGAGGCCTTGGTTTCGAAGGTCGATGGGGTTTTTACCGTCTTGCTTCTTTTATATAGCGGGCGGTAAAAACTAAAGAGGACATCTGGGTCGAAGCGACCGGTACGAGTAACTAAACTCGGGGTCCATTTTCACGGCCGTTCGACGATACGAATAATCTCTAAGCTCTGGATGCGATAATGGTGTCGCCTATGAGCGTGGCTGGGAACAAGCCTACACAAACTGCAAAACTGTGTATAGGTAGCAGTTGATGGATCTGCAGCAGTTTCAACCTTCACACCTCCGTCTCCTCGAAGCGGAGAGCATCCAGATTATCCGCGAGGTCGCCTCCGAATTCTCGCGGCCCGCGCTGCTGTATTCGATCGGTAAAGACTCCTCCGTCTTGCTGCGGCTGGCGCACAAAGCGTTTGCTCCCGCGCCTTTGCCATTTCCGCTCCTGCACATCGATACCACGTTCAAGTTCCGGGAGATGATCGAATTCCGCGACAGGACCTGCCGCGAGCTCGGACTAAAGCTGATTGTCCATACCAACCACCGCGCGATCGAAGAGGGAGCCAATCCATTCCTATTGGGAACCGCCAAGTGTTGCGCTCTACTCAAGACCAAAGCGCTGCTCGACGCCTTGCAGGAAAACCGCATCGACGCCGCTATCGGCGGAGCTCGACGGGAAGAAGAGCGCTCTCGAGCCAAGGAACGGATCTATTCGTTCCGCGACGTATTCGGCCAATGGGATCCGCGCAATCAACGGCCAGAGCTGTGGAACCTGTTTAATGGCCGCATTGAGAACGGCGAAAGCATCCGAGTATTTCCTCTCTCGAACTGGACCGAACTCGACATCTGGCAGTACATCCACCAAGAAAGTATTCCCGTAGTTCCGCTTTATTTTGCCAAAGAACGGGAAGTGTTGGTTCGAGGCGACCTTCTGATTCCCGTGGAGCATAATCCGCCCCTGCGCCCCGGCGAAGTCCCCCACCTTGTCCGCTGCCGGATGCGCACTTTGGGCTGCACCCATTGCACCGGGGCAATCCGCTCCAATGCCGACACCGTGCCCAAAATTATCGACGAGTTGGAGCGTGCCGTCCGTTCGGAGCGTGAAAACAGGATTATCGATCACGACCAGGATGGATCGATGGAACTGAAGAAACGCGAGGGCTATTTCTAAGTGAATGAAGCCACTCATCTAGGCGAACGCGATCTGCTCCGGTTCATTACGGCGGGCAGCGTGGATGATGGAAAGTCAACCCTCATTGGGCGGCTGTTGCACGACTCCAACGCCATTTATCAGGATCAACTCGGTTCCCTGCGCGCGGCGTCAACCTTGAACGGGACCCATGGCATCGACTTCTCGTTAGTTACTGATGGCCTGAGGGCGGAACGCGAGCAAGGGATCACGATCGATGTCGCATATCGTTATTTTGCCACCGCCCGGCGCAAGTTCATCATCGCCGATGCTCCCGGCCACGAACAATATACGCGCAACATGGCCACCGGCGCGTCCACTGCCAGTCTCGCCGTGCTGCTCGTGGATGCTCACAAGGGCTTGTTGAAACAGACTCACCGGCACGCCGTCATCGCCTGGCTGCTCGGAATCCGCAACTTCACGGTAGTGATCAACAAGATGGATTTGATCGGATTCAGCCAAGAAATCTTTCACCGTATCGAACGCGAATTTACCGAGTTTATCTCCCAACTCGGTCCGGCGCGGCTTCATTTCGTTCCGGCCAGTGCGGTGGACGGCGACAATGTGGTGCATGCCTCCGGACGAACGCCGTGGTACCAGGGCCCATGCCTGCTGGAACATTTGGAGACTGTACAGATCAACGCCCCGCGCGAGCATGAGCCCTTCCGGTTGCCGGTGCAATACGTGATCCGCGACTCCGGCGGTGCCCGGCGATATGCCGGCCAGATCGCTTCTGGAGTTTTACATCGGGGCGATCGACTGCTTATAGCGCCGTCGGGACGCACCACTCGTGTCGCTTCCATCCGGTTAGGCGAAGAGGAAATGGATTGTGCGTTTGCGCCGCTCTCTATAAGTTTGGCGCTCGAAGAGGAAATCGACATCGGCCGTGGGGACATGTTGTCGGACCCGAGTTCTCCGGCCATGACGGCACGTCGTGTGGCGGCTACCCTTCTATGGATGGGTGACCAGCCGCTCGTTGTCGGCCGGCCGTATCTGATTAAACACACCACCCGGCAGGTCTGCGGCAGCGTGGTGAAAATTCATTCCGTACTTGACCCGTCCACACTCAGTCGCCAGCCCGCAAATACTTTGGCTCTGAATGAATTCGGCGAAGTTGAAATCGAGGGCCATCAGCCGCTGGATGCCGATTCATATGGCCAGAACCGCGTAACCGGGTCCTTTATCATCATCGATCCCAACACCAACGAAACCGTGGCCGCCGGCATGATCTCGGGCGAAACGCAGCGCTCGAACGGGGATACTTCCTCCCCGGGGACCGAACTTGCAACCGGTGGTTTGACGCTTTGGTTTACGGGCCTCAGCTCAGCCGGCAAGTCTACCATCTGCCAAGCGCTTTACGAAAAGCTTTGGGCACGCGGCTACAAGGTGGAATGGCTCGATGGGGACGTCGTGCGGCAGCACCTCAGTAAGGATCTCGGTTTCAGCAAGCAGGATCGCGATGAAAACATTCGTCGGATCGGTTTCGTGGCCGAGTTGTTGACTCGCAATGGCGTCATTGTGCTTGTCTCGGCCATCTCACCGTATGGCTCCGTGCGGGATGAGGTGCGGCGGCGTATCGGGAATTTCGTTGAAGTTTATGTCAATGCGCCGTTGGCCATCTGCGAGCAGCGCGACGTCAAAGGCTTGTATCGCCGCGCGCGAACGGGCGAACTTCATCACTTCACCGGCGTGGATGACCCCTATGAGGCGCCCCAGGCGCCCGAAGTCGAGTGCCGCACCGATCGGGAGACCTTGGCGGAGAGTACGGCCAAGGTGTTGGATGCAGTGGACCGTTGGCTCGCCGTGAAAGAATCCGGCAGCGCGCCTTAGACCCTCATTTGGCGAACTGGCCAGCCTCAGTCGCCAGTTTGGCGGCGCGGTAACGCGCGGCTTCCAAGGCGGACCGTGCATATTGGTCGGCGGGATCGAGAGCAGTAGCGTGGCTGAAGTAATTGATCGCCTCAGCGGGTTCCTCCGTCTCCATATAGAGATTGCCGAGGTACACGTAGGCTGGCTCATATGCATCGTCCATCTGGATGGAGCGATGCAGGAAATCGAGTGACCGGTCCCACGCGTGCAGCCCTTCATAAATCATGCCGATCTGGGAATACAACTGAGCGGTCGGATTGATGGCCGCGGCCTGCAAGAGTTTCGTGAGGGCCGGGTCGATCTGTTTGAGGCAGAGGCAAGCAAGTCCCCAGTTCCCAAGGATGTCGGCGGTGAACAGCGTAGGATGCTTGAGATCCACCGGCAGAAGCTTGGCTGCCGTCGCGTATTCTCGCTCCGCATCCTGACACCGTCCCGCGGTTAGCAATGTCATGCCCAGCATGGAGTGAGTCCGGGTCTTGGACGGGGATTTCGAGGCCGCGTCCTGCCACAGTGCGATTGAGTTCGACCACAGATTATTCCTCTGATAAGTGAGCAGTGCGCTGGTCCCCAAAATCGTCAGCAGCAGCGCGGAGAGCTCGGCTTTTCCCCACGACAGACGTCGCAGGACATCGAACGCAATCAACAGCAGACCGAGCATCGGCAGATACAACCTGCGCTCGTAGATAGGATCCAGGATTGGAACGAAGGAAGAGGTAGGTGCTAGCAACAGCAGGAACAGGAAGAATCCGTAGCACGCCAGCGGATAGCGGCCGCGGTACCGCCAGCTCAGCCAAATCGCAACTAACAACGCCAGCATGCCCAGCCAGGCGCCGTGCTGCAGCAATGTCTTAGAGATCGGAAAGTCGTAGTCTACATTCTGCCCGAAAGGAAATACGAAGAGCCGAAGATAAACCCACACCGCACGGCATTCAGTAAAGAAATATTGGTACCAGGTGAAACTCTTGATGCTGAAGCCAGCCGTTGGCGCCGACGCGATGATATGCCACACATATGCCAGTCCCACGGCGCCCAGAACACCGACGGCCGAATACATCACGCGGTTCTTACGAATGGCGGCCCAAACTGATCCGGACGTCCAGAAGCAGTCGGTCAACAGCAGCATGGCAGGCAGGACCACGGCATATTCCTTTGCGCCGCAGGCTAAACCGAGGAACAAGAGTATCACCAGAAGCCAGCTTGTGGAAATACGAGCAGGCCAGCGATAGACGAAGACCAGCGTTGCCGTCAGCATCAGCAAAGAACTCAACACGTCCGAGCGGCCGGTGATGTAACTGACTGCCTCCGTTTGGACAGGATGCACCAGGAACAATCCAGCCGCGAACAGCGACAGGACATTCTTCTTCCAGGCATCCGCCTCCACCCAGCTTCCGATCCTTCGTACGATCAAAAATATCAAAGCCGTGTTGAAAAAATGTAACCAGATATTAAAAATGTGATAGGTTCGCGGGTCTAGTGCACTTTGCTGATAATTAATCCAATAAGTGAACATTAGCACCGGGCGCACTCCCGCCAGCCATTCTCTTAAGGGCTGGATGCGATAAGTCTGCAACGTAAACGGGAGCGCGAAATCGTCGAAGAAAAACGGACCTCGTACCGCTGGAGCGTACACTTCAAATAGAAGTAGAACAGCGGCGCAGCAGCATGCGAATGGCACCCACCAGGGAAACTCTGACGCGGATTTTGTTACATCGGACTTTGTTACATCAAGGTTATGTGCCTTCCGGCCCGATGGCGGATCGCTGTCACGGGATAGTCGTACCGCGCCTTGTCCCATAAACTAATAATAAGACTTCTGGACTGATTAAGCATTCAATTTGTTTCACTAGCGCTTTCACTCTGCGAGGTGAAACATACCCGGATCAAATGCGATAATGAGGCTGATGAGCGTTGTCGAACAAGCTCTGTTGGAATTGACCACTCCGGCCTGCGACAAAGGCATCGGCAAAGTCATTCTGGCTGCGGATTCCAAAGACCTGATCTCCGGTGTTCGCGTCCAACCGTACTCCGTCTGGCCAGATGACCGCGGCTATTTTCTCGAAGTCGCCCGCATGGGCCTCGGGCTCATCACCGAATTTCCAAAAGAGACCACCCAGATCTCGGCTGCTCTGAGCTACCCCGGCACCATCAAGGCTTTTCACTTTCACCGTCATCAAACCGATTGCTGGGTGCCTGTTCAAGGCATGCTTCAGGTCGCGCTGGTCGATCTTCGCAAGCACTCGCCCACCTTCGGCGTTCGCAACACTCTTTACGCTGGCGCCCTGCGCCCGTGGCAATTATTGATCCCGCCCGGTGTGGCGCACGGCTACAAGGTTGTCGGTCCTGACCCGGCGTTCCTGGTTTACGTCACGGACCGCTTCTACGATCCGCAGGACGAAGGTCGCATTTCTTACAACGATCCCCAGATTCAATACGACTGGGAAACTCAGCACAAGTAACTCGGCACCGGGGCGCGTCTGCATTTATTCCATCCTGGTACGGTCGTACTTGATCGGAGGTACTAAGGCTAAAACCTTGGTCTAAAACAGTTGACCCGCGTAGCCGAAAAAGCTTACTATCGGGACAGAATTTAGTTCCTAGGTTGTTATCCTTTGGGGCACCGCGTCCAAAATGCCCGAGCGACACGAGGAAGAATTGCACCCGCTCTCTATCCCCATGGAACCACTCGTGTGATGACTTAGTCCGTAATATTCTTGCGTTTCTACCAGATTCGAGGAGAGGAATTATTAATTATGAAGTCAATCGGAGTCGTGCTGGCCTTGCTGACTGGTGTATCGGCGATGGCGCAGGCGCCGGGTTCCCAGACCACCCCGGATAAGCGGGCACAGATCCGGCAGGTTCTCGAAAATTTCTCACACTCGGCCCTCTCCCTCGAGCAGAATCGAGGCCAAGCTCCGCGGGGCGTCGATTTCATCGCGCTCGGATTCGGCCACAAGTTCTTGTTGTCGCCGGGCGGCGCCACTTTGGAGCTATTTGATGCCGGAACAAAGAGTTCCCATGCCGTGCAGCTGCAGCTCGTCGGAGCAAATCCCTCATCGACCGCCGAAGCCCTCGATCGCGTCGCCTTTACCAGTGCGTACTTCACCGCCAATGATCCCAAGGGTCTGCTAAGAAATCTACCGAATTACGCCAAGGTTCGGTATCGCGGAGTTTGGCCCGGAATCGATGTCGTCTACTACGGCAATCGGGACCAACTCGAATATGACATGGTCGTTGCGCCGCAGGCCGATCCTCACTCCATCACCATTAAGCTCACCGGCGAGAGCCGCTTTGCCCTGAATTCCGCGGGCGATCTGGAGCTTCAGACTCCTTACGGCACGGTCACCCATCACCGGCCGCTGGCTTTCCAGCTTATCGATCATCGGCGCAAAGAGGTTCCAGCCGGCTACAATCTCGTAGCTGCTAATGAAGTTCGCATCCAACTTGGAGAGTACGACCGCTCTCATGAACTTGTGATCGACCCGACCTTGGCCCTTTCCAGCCCGACCATCAACGGTGGGGGCGCTGCTATAAACTCCGTTCTCGTCGGCGTCGATAGCCCAGGCAACATATATGCTGCGGTGGCAGCTAACCTGGGCAGCATCAGCATCTTCGCCTTCGCAGTCAATGGCAGCGGGAATGTCGCCACTATCGTTGGCGCCGATACCGTGGGCGGAATGGTTGTCAACAGCAACAGCACCGTTTACCTGACGGGAGCCGCTTCCGGCGCCAACTTCGATGCGGCCAACGGCTATCAAACGCAACTCGCCGATCCCAACGGGCTGGGAACCGATGCCTATTTTCTGGATTACGTCGGTCTGCCTACTCAAGCCGTGCGTTATGGGACCTATTTTGGTGGTGTCGGAAACGACTCCGGTAACGCCATCGCTGTCGATGCTTCCGGCAACGCGTACATCACGGGACAAACCGTGGGTGGGACGGGATTCCCTCGCACTACTGGCGCCGCCTTTGCGGGTGGTGGCACCGATGCGTTTGTCGCAAAATTCAACCCCAACCTGACAGGTAAAGCGTCGTTGGCTTTTTCAACATTCGTGGGTGGAAGCGGCGCCGATTCTGGCAATGGCATTGGAGTCGACGCCAACGGAAACACTTATGTCGGCGGTGCAACTACCTCCAGCTCTGCTTCGTTCCAGCCATCATCGGCCACCGGATTTAATACCTCCAAGACCACCACTACCAACGATGGATTTATCGTCGAGTTGAATTCCGCCGGCTCAGGCGCCTTTTATCTAACCTTCCTGCCTTCTGCGCCAGTGAGCGCGCTAGCGGTGGACTCGAGTCTCGCCGCCTACGTTACGGGCGCCGTTGACGGAACCACGAACGTGCTGGCCACCACGGCTGGCGGATTTCAATTGACTAATGGTGGCAACGGATGCGCCAACATCGCGCCGGGAGCGCCGTGTACCGATGCCTTCCTGTCGAAATATAACACCACGGTGAGTGGAAACGCGTCCCTGCTTTATTCCACCTACTTGGGAGGAAGTCTTTCCGACGCCGGTACCGGCATTGCGGTGGACAATTCCGGCAATGCTTATGTCGTGGGGCGCACGAATTCCAATAATTTTCCCACTGCCCGGCCGCTGGCCAACCTGGTAACCTACCAGGGCGGCACAATCGTAGACGCCAATACGTTGGCCACCCAATTCGACGCCTTCGTCGCCAAAGTCAATACCAATGACTCGGGAGCGCCTTCGTTGGTTTACTCGACATACCTGGGCGGGACCGATACCGACCAAGCCAGTAACATCGCCATCGACGCATCAGGCAGCGCTTTTATTGGTGGGATAACCTCATCCACCAACTTCCCGAATACGACTAGCGCGGCGCAAGCAACCGGAGCTCATGGCTTCTTCGCCAAAATCACCGACAGCGACGCCGGTCCCACATTGAGCGTCACTAAGACCCACACCGGCAGCTTCTTCAAAGGCCAGGCCAACGCCAACTATTCAGTGCTGGTCTCGAATGTCGGTACTGCTCCGACCAGCGGAACCGTCACCGTGACCGAAACCGTGCCTGCAGGTCTGGCGCTGGTTTCCATGTCGTCTGGATCGGGCTGGTCCTGTTCGTCCAACTCTTGTACCAACAGCAACCCGTTGTCGGCTGGCGCCGCTTATCCGCCCATCACCGTCACCGTCAACGTAGCAGGCAACGCTACGACCCCGCAGATTAACACCGTCACCGTCTCCGGTGGAAGTTCACCCTCCGCCAGCGCCAGCGATTCCACAACCATCCTGGGTGCCCCGGCCTTGAGTATCACCAAGATTCACTCCGGCGCATTCACCCAAGGCCAACAGGGCGCTACCTATACTGTGACCGTCACGAATGCCGCGGGTGCTGCCGCCACTAGCGGAACCGTTACGGTAACCGACACACTTCCCGGGGGACTCTCACTGGTCTCCATGTTAGGGACGGGCTGGGGCTGTTCTTCCAATTCCTGCTCGCGCAGCGATGCACTGGCTGGCGGCGCCAGCTATCCGCCCATCACAGTTAAGGTCAACGTCGCCGGTGGCGCAGCTTCGCCTCAGAATAATTCGGTTAGCGTCTCCGGCGGAGGCTCCGCGCCAGCCAACGCGAACGATTCCACGACCATCCTCAGCGCCAGCCAGCCTTCGCTTAGCATCCTCAAGTCGCACTCTGGCTCCTTCGCGCAAGGACAGCAAAATGCAACCTACACCGTAACCGTTTCCAATAACAATTCCGCGGCCACAACCAGCGGCGGTGTGACGGTGACCGAAACGCTTCCAGCGGGTCTCACTCTGGTTTCAATGGCTGGCTCAGGCTGGAACTGTGCGTCCAATACCTGTACCCGCAGTGATGCATTACCAGGCGGCACCCCCTACCCAGACATTACCGTCACGGTCAACGTGCTCGGCAACGCCACTTCACCGCAAGTCAACCAGGTGAGCGTGTCCGGTGGCGGATCGGCATCCGCAAGTTGGAGCGACTCCACTGTCATTACAATCGGTACGCCGACCCTTACCGTCAATCGCACCCGGCTGAATTTTGGCTATAGCGGCTCGTTGATAACCAGCCCGCAAACGGTCACTGTCAATATCTCAGGTGGTCTAAACGTGGGTTGGGCCGTTGCCTCCGACCGTCCCAACGTGACCGTCTCGCCCGCTACTGGAACCGGCAGCGGAACATTCCAGGTGACCGCCGGCCCGCCATCAGGCGGCGGAACGGCCGGCGCCATCATCACCGTCACCTCAACGGGCGCCACTGGGTCGCCGCAGCAAATCCAGGTCAATGTGACCAGCGTCACTCCCGCCGCGCCCTTTGGTAGCTTCGATACTCCACTGAACAATACTACTGGGGTTACCGGTGCAATCGGCGTGACTGGCTGGACTTTGGACGCCATCGAGGTGCCTGGCATCAATTCGAATGGCACTAGTGGTGTCAGCATCTGGCGTGAACCTGTCCCCGGCGAAGCAACTGCGGCCAACGGCCTGGTCTTCATCGGCTATGCGAACTTTGTTGCCGACGCTCGGCCCGACGTCGCATCCATCTATGCCAGCTCGCCTTATCAATACCGCGCGGGCTGGGGCTATCTGATGCTTACCAATTTCCTGCCGAACTCGGCTGGCTCCGGCCCGCTCGGCAATGGAACCTACAAAATACACGCTATCGTGACCAACACTGCCGGCCGAGCCGTGGATCTGGGGACTCGCACCATCACGGTCAATAACGCGCAGGCCACGCTGCCCTTCGGCACCATCGATACGCCGATCCAAGGCGGTACGGCAAGTGGAAATGCATTCGTGAATTTCGGCTGGGCCCTTACGGAAAATCCGTTCGCCATCCCGTTCGACGGCTCGACCATTTTCGTTTTCTTGGATGGAGTGGCTGTCGGGCACCCCGTCTATAATCAGTTCCGCTCAGACATCGCCACGTTGTTCCCGGGCTTGGCCAATAGCAATGGCGGCGTAGGCTACTTCTACATCGACACTACCAAGCTCCAAAATACAATTCACACCATCAGTTGGAGCGTCACTGACAATGGTAGCCGCACCCAAGGCATCGGCAGCCGCTTCTTCGAAGTGCTAAATGCCAACGGCGGCGGTGTGGCGGCGCCCCAGGAAGAACCTCCGACGTCAGAGTCGCTGGCCGGACCGGTCCGATTGCGCACCGGATTCGATCTCAATGCGCCGCAAGCGGTGATCGAGCCGGACACCTCCGGATCCTATTCGATCGAGATGGAGCAGCTCGGACGTCTCGAGCTATCGCTCGGCGCCACTCAAGGCTATCTGGTCGTGGGCGACCACGCAGAGCACCTGCCGGTCGGTTCCAGCCTGAAGGCCGGTGTCTTCTATTGGCAGGCTCCGCTGGCCTTCCTTGGCAAGTTTGATATGGTGTTTGAACGGCCCGATGGCACGCAGATGCGGGTCCGCGTCAACATCGTGCCTAAGCAGTATTCGCTGCAGTAGTAGTGGGGCAGGTCTCCGACCTGCCTAGTCTAAGGCTTTTGGGCCGGCCCGTGGCGCACGCCTTGCGCGCCGCGTCGGCCAGGGGCATCATCTATGGCCCTGCTTATCGCGGGATAAAGCCACCCGTCTCCGATGTCCGTCGTCAACTCGTGCCAACGCTCGGTCGATCCTAACGATCTTCTCGCTCCACGAAGCCATGCCACCGCCGTGCCAAGCCTCCTAGCGACATGACGGCCGCCCACTCGCGAATGAATCGAAAAGGCCGGTCAACGTTGTAGCGGAGTCCCACCAACAGACTCAAAGCGTACTTGAAAATTGACGGACGCAGCGGCTCGAAGAACTGATCCCGACGGTCCACGAGATAGGACGCGTAAGCGTGGACCGGTTGAAATGGCACGTAGCCATAGTGCGATTCGAGCAAGTGCAACGTCTCCCTCAGCACCTGTCGCCGCTGGCCGACGGTCTTGTTCTCCGTGTGCATCCGCGAAGTCGCCAGCACCGCATCGATCTTCCGCATCGGATAAAGCCTGGATGTACGTATCCACAGGTCGTAATCGTATGCATATTGCAGATTGGGATCCATCCGGCCGGCCAGCTCGAAAGCTTCCCGCCGGATGAAAGCTGCCGGCTGCGAGATAAAGCACTCCTGCATGAACAGCGCCGCATCGTACGGGCGCACCGGATACGACCCCAGCACTTGGCCGCTTTCGTCCACCCAGTTGGCATCCCCGTAAACTACGCCGGTATCGGGCTCCACTGCCAGTGAACGCATTGCCGCCGAGATCGCCCCCGGCAGGTAAATGTCATCCGCGTTCAAATACGCGAAGACGCTGCCATGGGAGCGCGCGAATCCCTTGTTGATCGCATCCGCTGTACCTTTGTCCGGGCCGGAGTGAAACTCCAATCTGCCCTTATACTTCTCCAGGATCGCGAGCGTTTCATCAGTCGACCCCGCGTCCATCACGATGTATTCGATGTTCGGATAGTCCTGGCTCAGCACGCTTTGGATCGTTTCTTCCAGGTATCGGCCCATGTTGTAAGTGGGTGTCACGATGCTGATCAATGGCGGGGCAGGCACGCCTTCTTATCATGCCTGAAGTGCCGCGGTTCTTTTCGCTATTGCAAAGGATACTCGACCCTGAGGCCGGGAAATCTCGCGAAGTCGCGATCGTTGGTGCAAAGCGTCGCACCATGTTCGATGGCTAGCGCAGCCAGATGCGCATCCATGATCAATGAACCACGCACCCTCGATCTGGGGAGCAGCTTACTGAAGATCTCCCAGTGCTGCTCTGTTGGACTGACGATCGACACGTTGGGCCGGCGCAGCCAGTCAGACACAATTTCTGCAGCCGCGTCAACATCCAACGGCTCACCGAATATGCGTGGAGTTGTAGAGACGCGCAGAAACGCCAGGATCGTGCCCCAAGACAGGCCGATCGGGACTTGGCCCCCAAGAATTTCTTCGATCCACGAAACTGTGGCTCGATGCTCTTTAGAACTGGTGTTGTGTGCGTAGAGAAGAAGATTCGCGTCCAGGAGAATCACCGATAACCCGGTCCTTCAATCTCCTCAATCAGGTCCCAAGGCTTATCGAGACTGTATCCCGGCTTCAATTTCATATCTTTCGCCCGGATCTTAAACGGTTTCGCCGCCGCCGCTTTCCCTTGAGCCAGCAGTCCGGAACGCAGCGTTTCGTTCACGGTCTCCTTGAACGACTTGCCGGACTTTCGCATGGCGGCCTCCAGCTTGGCGCGAACATCTTCGTCCAGCGTGATCGTCGTCCTTGGCACACCTTGATGCTATCACACTAGCATCATGATGCCTTTCGTTTCAAAATAAGCCCCTGTCCTGTGGGCAGTGACAGAACTTTGGCGCCTCGTGCGCCGGCAGCGTCATCGATCGCCTTCGCTAATGCATCGTACCCGTAGGCTGCGTAGTCATCCAGCAGCACCACGCCACCGGGCGAAAGTTTCTCCCAGAAATACTCCAAAGCCGCGCGCTCGGGTTTAGCGCAATTCATGTCCAGGTGAAGGAATGCAACTTGTTCCACCTTCACCTGTTCAAGCACATCCGGGACTACTCCTTGCACAATCTCGGCATTCGGCCATTCTGAGTAATTTGCGCGCACACGTTCGAGGTCCGTAACATACGACCCCTTCGCCCTCGCGTCTTCAGTTACCCTGCGTTGCTGCGCCTCTTCATCCGAATATTGTGAAAGGACCGGACCGCGAAACGTGTCGATCAGGAAGAACGCCTTCTCGATGCATTGCCATCGAAGATGGTGCATTATCGCGGAACTTGTGAATCCAGCATTCACCCCGCATTCCACAAAGTCGCCCTCAACCTGCATCGCGGATCTCGCCACCCAGAGTGCGATGTGCACACGCCATTCGATTTTTGGATCTACTCCCCAGCTAGCCTGGACGCCGCGCTGATAGGCTGCTTTGAAGCTTGGGTCCTGCGCAAAGTGGGAATTGTTAAACGTGAAGATGCCATCTTGTCCGTAAAGTCCGGCCGTCCGCGCGTTGAAAACGAAGTAGCCGGCCGCTTCCAATTTCTGTCGTACCCAACGTTTAAGGATACGCATAACCTGATGATGTCAGAAGCGCTATTTCTCGGCGAGCCACGCCAGGAATAGGCCGTCCGGAGCCACATCCTCCCAATACGAAATCGGCCGGCTCGAAACCCGCCGGCAATGCCGCGCCAGCAGATCCTCCAGCTGCTTTCGCCCAAACCATTTCTCCCATTCCGGCGTCTTCAAACGGCCCCATTGTTCCGCATTCTTGTCGATGATCACGATGCGCCCGCCCGGTTTTACCACTCGGCACATCTCCTGGACGGCGGCCTCGATGTCCACGGCATGCTCCAGCGATTCAGTCGCGTAAGCGAAATCGAAGCTTTCGCCACCAAAAGGGAGCGTCGTCATGGAACCCGCGCAGCGGCTGATTCCCGCCGGCACATTCCGCAGCATCGCCTCCGCCAGATCAAACGCCACGATCGCCGAAGCCGGGAACCGATCCGCCAACACCCGCGCAAATCGGCCCTTGCCGCAGCCCACGTCTAGCAACCATTTTCCACTTAAATCACCGAAATATTCCAGGATCAACTGAACGTGATAAATTCGCGGATCGATGGTCGAAGGAAAGTGCTCTTCATCCGAGGCGGCCTCGTTGAAGTGGCGAATGATCTCCGGCAGCGGAACACTCTCGGGAATAGATCGCGCGGGAACGGGTTGCGCCGGAGCCCGCCCGAACATCCGCTTCCAGAGCGAAGCCATCAGGCCCGGGTCAGGAAGATCGGAAGTCCAGTTTTGTTTTCGTAATTTGGCCGATAGCGCTCGGTGTTGTACATGGTCGCAACATCCACGTGGCGCGGACCCAGCTTTGGATCGGGAAGCGGGACCATCGAGTAACAGCCGTTCACCAGACCGGCCATCAGCCCGCTCTTATTAGAGAGCACACAGTCCAGCGCCATGGTTCCGAACGTGGAGGCGATCAGCTTATCGACAAAATCCGGGGCGCCGCTGCGAAGGTCATAGGTGAGGTCGCTCACAATGGTCTCTTCCTTGGTGCGCCTCTTGATCTCGTCGCTCAAGGCTTCCCCTATGTTTTCCTTCTTGCGATGACCGTATGCGTCTGGTTCTCCATACTCGCGCAACTGGTAGCCTTCCCACTCCGCGCCCTCCGAAAGAATCACCAGACAATAGTTGCTGGGATTGTGCTTCTTATCGTTGAGCAGGATGTCGATCAGCTTATCCAGGTTCACCTTATATTCCGGAAGGCAGCAGCGAATCGACGCTACGTACGCCGTATAAAGCGACGTAAAACCCGCGTCGCGCCCGAACACGCGAAAGATGCCGATACGCTCGTGCGATCCAACCGTGGTCCGCTGGCGATTGATAGCGTCTGTGGCGCGGGTGATTGCGGTTGAAAACCCGATGCAGTACTCCGTGTTTCGGACATCGTTGTCCATGGTTTTGGGCACCGCCACCACTTTCACGCCCATCTCGTGCAGCTTAGCGGCATAACTCAACGTGTCGTCGCCCCCGATCGGCACCAGATAATCCAGCTGTAGCGCTTCGATATTCTTGAGCACCTGCGAACTGACATCGTACGCCACCGACGTCTTTCCGCCTTTGGTGATCTGCTTCTGAGGAAAGCTCTGTCCCTTCAAGAAATCGGGAAGCTCGGTCATTTTGGACGGGTTCGTACGGCTGCTGTGCAGGATCGTTCCGCCATAGCGATCGATGGTGCGAGTGTTCTCGCGTGTCAACGGCAGCACGTAATGGGTGCGGCTCTGTTCATCGTCCAGGTTCAGGTGCGTGAGCGCTTCCCATCCGCGCCGCAGGCCCACGACTTCACAGCAGTGTTCGGTGCTGCGATACGTGACCTCTTTGATGACGGAATTGAGCCCAGGGACATCTCCTCCGCCGGTCAAGATACCGATACGCTTAATAGCCATCTATGTTCGTGCCTTCATTTTAGCGTGGCTCGTAAACCTGAATTGGAAAAGAGCGCCTGACGATCTCGCGCGCCTCGCCGGCTCCTGAAACAATTCCCGCTCCTATGGCTTGTATTAGAACGTTGCCCGCTGCCGTCGCCTCCGCCGGTCCTGCGATCACGGTACGGCCCGTAGCATTGGCCGCCAGTTGGTTCAGCAGTTCGTTACGCGAACCGCCGCCCACGATGTGTATGCGATTGATGCGTCGTCCGATCAGAGTCTCCAGGTTTTCGAGCACCTCGCCGTAACGCCCAGCCAGGCTTTCGAGAATCAACCGCACCATCCCGCCCGGCTGTTCTGGTGTATTCACGCCTCGCACCCGGCAGTGCTCGGCGATCTGCTCCGGCATGTGGCCCGGCTCCGGGAAGGCATCTGGATTGAGGGTCATCCCGGAAGAAGGCGCGGCGGCCGCTAGCTCGACTAGTTCCGCGTAGCCGTATCCACGCCCCGTCAACGCCCACGCCCGGCGGCATTCCTGCAGTAGCCACAACCCGGCGATATTCTTCAATAGCCGGATCTTTCCGCCAGCTCCCACTTCGTTAGTGAAGTTGAGCACCGCCGAATGCTCATTAATCACCGGCGAATCCAATTCCACGCCCATCAGCGACCAAGTGCCCGAGCTGATATAGCCCCAGTCGTGGCCGTCGGCTGGAACGGCCGCTACCGCAGAAGCTGTGTCGTGAGAAGCCGTTGCGAAAACCGGCGTGTCAGCCGAAAGGCCGCTGGCTTCCGCCACCTCGGGGAGCAATGTCCCCAGCCGTGTACCGGAAGAAACGATCTCCGGCAGCAACGACTCTTCGATCCCCAGCTTCCGCAACAAACCCTTTGCCCAATCTTTTGTAACCGGATTGTAGAACTGAGAAGTGCTGGCAATGCTGACCTCGGCACGGACCACGCCGCTCAGCCAGTAGTTAAACAGGTCCGGCGTGAATAGCAGCGTTTTCGCCATTCCGAGCGCGGGCGACTGCGCCAGCTTCATGGCACTCAGCTGGTAAAGAGTATTGATCGGCATGAACTGGATGCCGGTTTGGGCGAAGATCTCCTCGCGAGGCGCCGACGCGAAGGTCTTGTCCATCGTTATCTGATTGTTCCGCGCATCGCGATAATGCCTCGGATTGTCCACCAGTGCCCCGTCGGCGCCCAGCAACGCGAAATCCACGCCCCAGGTATCCACTCCGATGCCATCCAGCTTGATCTTTCGCTCCCGTCCGCAAATCGCCAGCGAGTGGCGGATCTCGTGAAACAGCCGCAGCGTGTCCCAATAAAGTCCCGTCGGCAACCGGACCGGCGTGTTTGCGAAGCGATGCAACTCTTCGAGCGCGAGCCTTCCACTCTCCAGGCTTCCGAGCATGGCGCGCCCACTTTCGGCGCCCAGATCGATCGCCAGAAACCGGTTCATTCCGGAAATTCAATCGCCAGTTTGCCGATTCCGTCGCGATACTCAGCCAGCGTCTGGAATGCGGCTGGCGCTTGTTCGACATCCACGCGATGCGTGACGATCGCTTCTGGAATCGCGCCGGCAGCGAGCAGCGCAATGGCTGGTTTAGAGCGGTGATTCGATCGTTTCAGCGGTTGAATACGAATCTCTTTGGCCATGGCGCTGAACAGATCTACGCCGATAGGAACCTGACGCGGAATGCCGATCAGGACGAGTGTGCCGCCCAAGCGGGTAACAGCGAGCCCCGCGTTGATTGTTTCAGCAGCGCCCGCCGCATCGATCGCTAAATCAACGCCCCTCCCTCGAGTCTTATCGCCTACCAGCTCGGGGAATTGCTGGAGCGGCACTGCCGCCGTCGCGCCCTGGTCCAGTGCCATCTGGACGCGATGCGGAAGTTTGTCCGCGATCAGGATCTGCGAAGCTCCGCAATGCCGTGCTACAGCCGCCGCCAGCAGTCCGATCGGGCCGGCGCCTAATACCCCGACGCTATCGCCGGGGTGAATCTGCACCAGCTCCAGCATGTGCATGATTACCGCGACTGGTTCAATCAAAGACGCTTGTGTGTAGCTGAAATTTTCGGGAACAAGCTCGGCGTTATATGCTGGGACCAACGCGTATTCGCGCAATAAGCCCGGGTGTTGCGGCGACCCCATGAATTGCGACTGCACGCAATTGTTTTGCTCGGCACGCAAGCAATATTCGCAGTGTCCGCAGCTAATGGTGGGTTCGAGCGATACGCGATCACCGGCGCGCAAGCCGGAAACTAGTTTTCCTGCCGCTACCACTTCTCCCGCCGGCTCGTGACCTAGCACTAGAGGATAGGTGGCAGGAAAGCCATAGATGCTACCGTCCAGGTACCAATGCATGTCGCTGCCGCAAATCCCGACCGAACGGACTTTAACCAGAACTTCGTTCGGTCCGGGATCCGCCGGCAGCGGCATGTCCCTAATCTCTAGAGTCCGTGGAGCAATCAGCTGGACTGATTTCAATCCACTACTTTACCGGATTGGACTACCGTCGTCCGCCACCGCCGTGGCCGCCGCCACCCCGCGCTCCGCCGCTAAAGCCTCGGGCGCCGCCACTATAGCCTCGCGCTCCGCCGCCGCGATATCCGCCGTATCCGCCTCGATATCCGTATCCGCCACGATAGCCGTAGCCACCGCGGTATCCGCCCCAGTATCCGCCATAAAATCCGTAGCCCGGATAACCGTAGGCATAAGGATAATAGTAGGGATCATAGTAACCGTATGGGTACGCGTAGGGGTAACCATAGGCATACGGATAGGCGGGGTAGCCCGGGCCCACGTACACTCCAAAGCCGACTCTGGCGTCAGCATGCGTCGGCGCCACAAACATCAACATCGCCGTCAGCGCAAGCAAAGGAAGCCCGATTTTTCGTAACATATTTTCCCCCTCCACCTGTTAGATGAGCACCAGGGGATGGTGGGTTTCGTTACATACATTTCCTATTGATTTTCGCCTATTATTCGCCTATGATGGCAAAGTACGTCGATTACAAAACGAACCCGAGAAGGAACCGAACCCTATGACAATCAAAGACGCTCTCCTCCCCGAATTCGATCAGGAGATGGCCAACACTCGCAAGACCCTCGAAAGAGTTCCGGAAGATAAGTTCTCCTGGAAACCGCATCCAAAATCATTTAGCATGATCTCGCTCGCCACCCATATCGCTACCATGACCGGATGGGCTGCCGATACCATTAACAAGGATTCATTCGATATCTCGCCGCCCGGCGCGCCGCCCTACAAAGAAGAGCTTGCCGCGTCCACCAAACAACTGCTGGAGAAGTTCGATAAGAGCGTCGCCAGCGCTCGGGCCGCAGTCGCTGGCGCCAGCGATGAAGTGTTTCTGAAGCCCTGGTCTCTGATGGCTGCTGGAAAAACGCTCTTTACGATGCCACGAATCGCATGCGTCCGGGCTTTTGTAATGAACCACGTGATTCATCATCGGGCGCAGTTGGGCGTCTATCTGCGGCTCAACGATATTCCAGTCCCGTCCATTTATGGACCGTCTGCCGACGAAGGCAACATGTAAGGGCGTTGCGCCGCTACAGCACATCGGCAAAGCCGCGCTTCAGATGCCGAAAGAATAAACCGCCTACCAGGAACGCAGTCACGGCATACACGCTGACGATTGCGAGATCTTCCAGGCTTGGGACACGGTAGGAGAGCAGCCGGTCGCGATAGCCCCGAACCACAAACGCCAGAGGGTTCAGCCTTAGAGCGAACCGCGCCCATTCTGGAAAGGATTTCTCAGGAATAAAGATGGGCGTTACCCAAAACCAGAAGGTTAGAACTACGGAAAGCACCTGGGCCGTGTCCCGCAGATAGACCTGCAATCCGGAGACGATCCAGCTCACCCCGATCGCGAACAGCCCGATCAGCAGCATGTAAAGCGGCAGCAACAGCATCCACAGGCTGAAGTGGCCAACAGCGAATCCGACCACGGCAATCACCAGTGCCAGTGCCATTAAATGGCTGATAAGGGAAGAAAGAAAGATAGAAACCGGTACGACTTCGGCTGGAAACACCGTTTTCGTGATGAGGTTGGCGTTGTCGAGCATGGATACGGCCGACCGCGTTACGGTCTCGGTAAACAGCAGCCACGGCAGAAAGCCGCAGAACAGAAACAAGGAGTAGTTCTGCGTCACCTCATTACTGGGGAGCGTCGTTTTCAGGCACACCTGGAAAACGAAGACCCAGCTCACCAGCAGCACTACCGGGTGAATTAACCCCCACAGCCAGCCCGCCGCCGAGCCGACGAAGCGCTGTTCGAAATCGCGGCGGACCAATTGGAACAGGAGCGTGCGGCGCTGCACCAGATTGAACGCGAAGTTGCGGCCCGGAATAACCATGGAACCCTCAGGTTACTATAGTGGCGCAGGCCTGAGGCCTGTGATCAATTGCATGCAAGCCTGCATTCTCCGCTCTCCCGCTCCGATCGAGACCAACCCGCTCCAACTTGCCGAAGTCCCCAAGCCAGTGCCAACAGGTCAGCAGGTGCTGGTGCGTGTTAGCGCCTGCGCAATCTGCCGGACCGATCTGCATGTAATCGAAGGCGAACTGCCGCCACGCAAGTCGCCCATCACGCCTGGTCATCAAGTGGTCGGCGTGATTGAAGCCGCCGGAGACCGAGCCCAACTTCATCCTATCGGCGCGCGCGTGGGCATCGCCTGGCTGCATTCGACCGACGCCACCTGCGAATATTGCCGCGCTGGCAGGGAAAACCTCTGCGATCACCCCAGTTTCACCGGGTACACCGTGGATGGCGGCTATGCTGAGTATGCGCTTGCCGAAGAGAGCTTCGTCTATCCAATCCCGGAAGGCTTTGCCGATCTCCACGCGGCTCCGCTGCTCTGCGCCGGCATCATCGGCTTCCGGTCACTGCGACTTTCGGGGATCGCGCGCGGCGGACGCCTTGGCCTTTACGGATTTGGAGCGGCGGCCCACGTCGCCATCCAAGTCGCTCGCTATTGGGGCGCCGACGTCTACGCCTGTACGCGCGATGAAAGACATCAGAAGCTCGCGCTCGAATTAGGCGCGGTCTGGGCCGGCGGCACGGTGGCCGAACCTCCCCAAAAACTGGACAGCGCGATCATCTTCGCACCCGCCGGCGAGATCGTTCCAGCAGCCTTGAAAGCCCTGAAGAAAGGCGGAACGCTGACCCTGGGCGGCATCCACATGAGCGCTATTCCGGCGCTCGATTACGACCTGCTTTACCAGGAGCGTGTGGTAAGAAGCGTGGCCAACAACACCCGCCAGGATGGCCACGATTTCCTGCGCATCGCCGCGCAGATTCCGATTCATACTCAGTTCGAGGTGTTTCCGCTGCGGGAAGCGAATCGTGCGCTGAATGCGCTGAAGAACGACGCCATTCGCGGCGCCGCTGTGCTCAAAATTCACGATTGAGCGACTGCCCTACTGCATTCTCCACAGGAGGATGACGGAAAGTATCGCCAGTGCCACGGCCGCCGCTGCGATTGCGAAACGTGCCATCCGATTCGGCCCGGGCGGAATTACTTCGGTCTCGTAGACTGTTTCGAGCCCGGGTTCCGGTTCAGTCTCGGGCTCTTCGGGATTCGCGGCAGCCAATACCGGCAGCGCCGCCTGAGGAGGCTTATCGCCATTTTCCGAATCGAACTCCAGAATCCGCTGTTCGATTTTCGCGCACAACTCCGCCGGCGTTTTCTTGAGGCGGGCTCGCGCGCGGGGCGGTAGTTCGGCCAAGACAGTGTCCACGTCCTGCGGGACCAACGCGTGGACTATATCGTATCCGAGGATCTCCGCTAGCCGGCAGGCGACGTGCACGATCCGTAACAAGTCGAGTTCAGAGCCCTCGCTGGGATCATGATGGCGACCAGCGATCACGCGCAGCTCCAGAGGTAGGCCCCAACGTTCGGCCAGAACACGACCGGCCTCGGCATGATCCACACCGAACTCCTCACGTTCGAAATCCAGGATGTCCAGACTCTGCTCGGCCGCACCGCGAATGACCTTCTCATACTCCTGTGGATAAGCTACCAACAGGGCCAGCCTGCCGATGTCATGCATCACCCCGGCTGTAAATGCGACGTTCGTAAAGGCATCGCAGGCGTGCGCGATCTCTTCGGACAAAACCGCGGTCGCCACCGTGTGCTGCCAGCAACGCCGCAACTCGGCAGTTCGAAGCGCGCCCTTGGCATACGCGGCCGTCGCGTGGGAAATAGTGACTTGCCGGGTCCGATCCAGGCCCACCAAGGCTACAGCTTGCTTTACATCACTTACCGGGTAGGACAGCCCAAACTCGTAGGAGTTCACGCACTGCAGCAGCCGCCCCGTAAACGTTGCATCCGAAGCGATTAGCTCCGCGACTTCCTTCACCTTCACATCCGGATGGGCTAGCAAGGTTAGTAGTCTTGCCGCGACGGGAGGAAAGGGAGGGACCTTCTTCAGACCTGCCGGGATAATCACAGGCGGGTTCATGCGTAGTTCAGCGTAGCCTCCCTTACCTATCGGATTAAACATCCATCCCGTACAGGTTAGTTACGCAAAAAAGTCAACATGCAATCGACTTTTCTACCTGCAAGATGGCGCGTTTATTTTCCATAGGTGTTGAATCTAAAGGAAAATCCTGCGTGGGCCTGAAGCTGCACTTAGACCGGCGGAAGGGGGACTTCAAGTATGCTTTACTGGGCTCTGATGTTTCTGGTGATCGCGCTTATTGCGGCCGTCCTGGGATTCACTGGCGTTGCCATTCTAGCAACTGGCGTCGCAAAGATCTTGTTCTTTATCTTTATCGTGCTTTTCGTTATCTCTTTGATTGCCCACTTGGCACGAAGAGTCTGACGACTAAGCTCTGAACGCGGGAGCGTATTCGAGCGTATAGAGAAAGATCGTAATCGCGACCAGAAAGACAATCACTGCGATGCGATCCTCTACGAGCGAGCGCTCCATGCGTTCTAATGCCCCTTCATTGGCCGCAATCGCGGCGTTCCCTATTTTTCTCTGCCGCATCCGCGAATCGTAGTCGCGCGTCGATACAAGTCCACAAATCCAAGCCAGGCGCAGTATCATCTCGCCCCTCTCCATCGTAAAATTAAGGAATAATCTTTAGATTCTAGCACTGTAAGGAGTCGGCTCGGTAGCGAACTCCGGCACGCCGCTCGCGCCCTTCTTCACACGCCCGTTTTCTCTGCGACCGCGGTGATTACGCTAGCGCTGGGCATAGGCGCAAGCACGGCCATCTTCAGCGTCACCAATGCGGTCCTGTTGCGGCCCCTTCCTTATAGTGACCCGGACCGGTTGGTTCTGGCCTGCGCCGACATGCAAACGCGGAATGTGGTCGACTCACCCGTTTCCGCTGAGAACTTCATTGATGTGCGCAACGGGGCTAAGCGCAACTTCGAAGACTTCGGCGCCGTGTTCACCAATCGCGGGAATTTTCCCCGCGAGGACGGTACGCCTGAGCAGATCCATTTCGCTCAAGTGACCACAAATTTCTTTGGGTTGATGGGCGCGAAAATGGCGTTGGGGCGCGACTTTTCCGATTCCGACGGCCAGCCTCAGCCAGCTGCCCAGCCGGGCGCCGCACCACCAGCCACTCCCCCTCTTCCAACCATCGCGATCTTGAGCTACGAATATTGGCAGCGACGCTACGGCGGAAATCCAGCGGTGCTCGGCCGTCCCATGCTCAACAACGCGCCTGGCTTCAATCCCCAGATCGTGGGCGTGCTTGCGCCTGGGTTCGAGCTTTTATTCCGGCCAAGCGCGGAGGTGGAGCGCCACCCCGACATCTGGATAGCGGCCCGTCTGCGCTACGACAATGCGAATCGCAACGCCTATTTCCTGCGGGCGATCGGGAGAGTAAAGCCGGGCGTGACGCTGCGGCAGGCGCAAGAAGAAGTGGATCTGGTGTCAGCCGAGATCCGCCGGAACTTTTCCCTCTATCGCACCGCCCGGTTCCAATACCGGGCTGAGCCGATGAAGCAATATATGGTTGCTGAAGTCCGGCCGGCGATTCTGGCGCTCATGGGCGCGGTGATTTTTCTGTTGCTGATCGCCTGCGCCAATGTCGCGAACCTGCTGCTGGTGCGGGTGTCTCTGCGCGAGCGTGAACTGGCCGTGAGAGCGGCGCTGGGAGGCGGTCGATGGCGGCTGGTGCGGCAGATGCTCACCGAGGCTCTACTGCTGACCGGACTCGGTAGCCTCTTGGGAGTGGGGCTGGCTTGGCTCGGCATCCATGAGCTGTTGAGGATTGCGCCGCCGAATCTGCCGCGCCTTGATTCGGTACCCCTCGATCCACAAGTGCTCGCATTTACGGTTGTGGTCGGCGCGCTAGCAGCGGCTATCTTCGGCATCGTACCCGCGCTGCGTGCCTCGCGGCCGGACGTGATGAATGTTCTTCGGGCCAGCGGCAGGACGGTCGCGCTGGGCTCCAGTCAGTTGCGAAGCGGCGTGGTGGTCGTCGAAGTTGCGCTGTCGTTTGTGCTGCTCATCGGCTCCGGCCTCATGTTCCGCAGCTTTCTGGCTTTGCAGCATACGAACCTGGGATTCGACCCGCACCAACTTCTGACCTTCGGGATACTCGGTGGCCCCGGCAACACGGTTCCGCAACAACGGGCCGCTCGCATGCGCGAGATTCAAACCCGGCTGCGCGCGCTACCAGGTGTCGAAAGCGCGACCGGCTCGTTTCCTTTTCCGTTGGCCGGGGGATTCTCTACAATTCGATGGGGAAAGGAAGAAGCGCTGGCCGATCCAGGCAAGTATCAGGCCGTCGATTGGCAAGTGGTGCTCCCCGGTTACTTCGATACGCTGCGCACACCTCTGCTGGCGGGCCGAACCTTCACTGAGGCCGACAATATCCCGGAGCGAAACCTGGTGGTGATGGATCAGGTTTTCGCCGCCAAAGCGTTTCCGGGCGAGTCGGCGGTCGGGAAACGAATTCTCATTCGACTCCGGACGCCAGAGCCGGAATGGGTAGAGATTATCGGGATAGTGGCGCATCAGCGCCAGACTTCGATCGCCGATCCAGGGCGCGAGCAAATCTACTTTACCGACGGATTTCTGCGGCACGGAAATGTCGGGCAATGGGCTATCAGGACTTCGGGCGATCCCGCCAAGTATGCGCCGTTGGTGCGCGCCGAGATCGCCAAGGTCGACCCGCACATGCTTATCAACGATATGCAGCCAATGGACACGCTGGTCGAGAAGGCCCAGGCCGGAACCCGATTTTCGCTGGTGCTGATCGGCATCTTCGCGACGATCGCGGGTCTGCTGGCCGCGGTCGGGCTCTACGGAGTGCTATCTACCGTTGTTCGCCAGCGCACCGCCGAGATTGGTGTCCGCATGGCTCTGGGCGCCGCGCCGAGGAGCATATTCAATCTCGTGGTCGGCCACGGCCTGCGTTTGACCGCGCTGGGAATCGTGGCCGGAGTCGCGGTGGCCTTAGGTCTAACGCGCGCCATGACCAGCATGCTCATCGGAGTAACGCCCACCGATCCGCCGACGTTCGCGTCTATCGTGGTGGTTTTTTCCTGATTGCCGCCCTGGCATGCTGGTTCCCCGCGCATCGCGCGGCACGGCTGGACCCGACGATGGCGTTGCGGGAAGAGTGAGCTACGGTTTGACCTTTTCGCTCCGTCGGCGGTAGTATAACCACATGGTTTGAAAGGCATTCTACGTATGAGGGCCCTTCCCATTTCCTGTTTTATTTTGGCGGCGGGCACGCTGCTGGCTCAAACAAACTATAGTCCGGGCGACGTCGAAGACGGGCGGCGTCTTTATGTCGCCAACTGTGCTGTCTGTCATGGCCCCGAGGGCGAATCGGTGCCGGGCGTCCAACTGGATCATGGAACGTTCCGGCACGGATCGTCCGATGATGAGGTCGGAGACATCATCCGCAAAGGAATTCCCGGCACGGCAATGCCGCCCCATACCTTCACGGCGTTTCAAGCCAGGTCGGTGGTCGCCTACCTGCGCTTCATGGCCGCGTCCCCATCGCGCGGGCCGGCCGCAACGGGTGACGCCGCTCACGGTAAAGCGGTTTTCGAAAACAAGGGATGTCTCAATTGCCACCGCGTCAACGGTAACGGCGCACGGCTTGGCCCCGAACTCACTGACATCGGTTCGCTCCGCCGCGCGGCTGAGCTGGAACGCTCCATCCTGGAGCCCGATGCCGAAGTTCTGCCCCAGAACCGCTTCATCCGCGTAGTGACCCGCGACGGCGCGACGATTAACGGCAGACTGCTGAACCAGGACGCCTTTACGATCCAGCTTTACGATACTAATGACCGGCTGGTGTCTCTGGAGAAGTCGAAACTGAAAGAGTACGCCTTCACCAACAAATCTCCTATGCCGTCGTTCCGGGGCAAGCTGAGCCCGCAGGAACTGTCCGATCTGGTCAGCTATCTGGTCTCACTGAAAGGAATCGACAAGCAATGAATCGCCGTGCGCTGCTGCTCATTTCCATCACGAGTTCTCTGTTCGCGCAAGTTTCCTTTGACCGATCATGCGCGCCGATAAGGAGCCGCAAAACTGGGTCACCTATTCCGGTAGCGCCCAAAGCCAGCGCTACAGCACGCTGACCCAGATCACGCCCGACAACGTCAAGAATCTAGAGCTGCAATGGGTTTATCAGGCGCGGTCGCTCGAGAAGTTCGAGGCGACAGCCTTGGTGGTGGATGGCGTTCTGTACACCGTGCAGGCTCCCAACGACGTGATGGCACTGGATGCCGCGACGGGACGGCTCTTCTGGAGCTACTCGTACACTCCGGCGCCCGAATCACGTCCCTGCTGCGGCCGCATCAATCGCGGTCTGGCGATCCTGGGAGACACGCTGTTTATGGGCACTATCGACGCGCACCTGGTGGCAATCGATGCCAAGAATGGCAAGCCGCTTTGGAACACGACTGTGGCCAAGGCCGAATCCGGTTATGCGCTGACGCACGCTCCGCTGGTAGTGAAGGATAAGGTCATCGTAGGCACGGCCGGTGGAGAGTACGGGATCCGGGGATTCATCGCCGCCTACGACGTCCGCACGGGCAAGGAGATGTGGCGCTTCCATAACATCCCCGAACCGGGCGAGGCCGGCCACGAAACCTGGGGTGGCGACTCGTGGAAGACCGGTGGCGGCTCGGTGTGGGTGACCGGCTCCTATGATGCGGCCACCAATCTGACTTATTGGGGCATCGGAAATCCGGGCCCGGATTGGAACGGCGATTCACGGCCGGGCGACAATCTCTACACCGATTCGGTGGTCGCGCTCGATGCCGACACCGGCAAGCTGAAGTGGTATTACCAGTTCTCGCCGCACGACGAGTTCGACTATGACGCCGTGCAAGTCCCGGTGCTGGCCGACATGCAATGGGCCGGCAAGGATGGGGTGAAGAGACCCCGCAAGGTGATGATGTGGGCTAATCGCAACGGTCTGTTCTACGTGCTCGATCGCACCAGCGGCGAGTTTTTGCTCGGCAAACCGTTCGTTGAGGTGAACTGGATGAACGGCTTTGATGAGAAGGGCCGGCCGATGCGGGTCACCGGGAAAGTTCCCAGCGCGGAGGGGACGCTCATCTATCCGGGCAACCAGGGCGGGACGAACTGGTATTCGCCTTCCTACAGCCCGCACACCGGTCTGTTCTATATTCCGACCTGGGCGAATTATTCCTCGATCTACGTCAAAGGGAAAGATGACGACTATGTTGAGGGCCGACGATACGCCGGTGGATTTCCGAGGTCGGCCGTTCCCTTTGGGCGGGGTGGTCAGAATTTCAGGAAAGAAGAAGAGGGCTATGGCGCAGTCCGCGCCGTCGATCCCGCGACCGGCGAGAGGAAGTGGGAGTTCAAGATGAACGACGTCACCGACGCGGGCATCCTTACCACCGCTTCCGATCTGTTGTTCAGCGGCGGGCGAGAAGGCTACTTCTACGCATTGGATGCGCGTACTGGTGCGTTACTGTGGAAAGCGACCGTAGGCGGCGCTGTGGCTTCGGGCACGATGACGTATTCGGTGAATGGCCGGCAATATGTTGGCGTCGCCGCGGGCAACTCGCTGTTTACTTTCGCCTTGAAGCAATAGCAACAGGAGGCAGATTATGCCGAAGTACAGTTTCCAGTTAAACGGCCGTCCGGTGTCGGTCGAATCCTGGGACCCGGCGCAACCGCTTCTCTACGTATTACGCAACTCTCTGGGCTTGCATGGAGCAAAATTCGGCTGCGGACTCGCCCAATGTGGCGCATGCGCGGTGTTGATCGATGGGAAAGCCCAGCGCTCGTGCGTTTTTCCGGTGCGGCAAGCCGCTGGCCACGCTGTCACGACTCTAGAAGGGCTCGGTACACCTCAGAAACCGGACGTCGTACAGGCCGCCTTCATCGCCCAGCAGGCCGCGCAATGCGGCTACTGCACCAACGGCATGATCATGGCGGCGAAGTCGCTGCTCAACCAGACGCCTCGGCCGACACTCGACCAAGTGAAGCAAGGGCTCGCAGGCAATCTATGCCGGTGCGGGACTCACACGCGGATCGTCCAAGCAGTCATGCTGGCAGCGAAGGCGTGACGAGGGATCATGAACAATATTTCTCGTCGTGATCTTCTACGGGCCGGCGGCGCGGTAGTGGTGAGCTTTGCTTTGGGATCGCCGAAGCGAGCGGCGGCGCAGGCTTCTGGCGCGGGCGTCGATATTGGCAAGCCGCTGGACCCGCATGAAGTGGACAGTTTTCTCGCGGTACATACCGATGGCTCCGTTACTCTCTACACCAGCCATGTCGACGTAGGCGTCGGGCTTCGTATAGCGATGCGACAGATGGCCGCCGAGGAGCTTGGCATTGCCGTGAATCACATCGCGATGGTGGAAGGCGATACCGCTCTTACGCCGGACCATGGCGGAACGGGCGGCAGCACCGGCATCCCGCGAGGCGGCGTGGATGTACGCCAAGCGGCGGCCACAGCACGACAGGCCTTACTCAAATTGGGAGCCGTGCAACTCCAGCGGCCGGCGGCTGAACTGACGATTGTAGACGGTCAAGTACGGTCCTTGGCTGGTGGCGAAGGTGCCGACATCGGCAAGCTCATTGGTGACCGGCGCTTCGGGCTTAAGGTAGACAGCAAAGCGCCGCTGCAGGATCCGGCGCGTTACGCGGTGGTCGGCAAACCGCTGCTGCGTCCCGACGTGCCCGAGAAGTGCACCGGCAAGCATGTCTATGTCCAGGATTACTCGCTGCCCGGCATGCTGCATGGCCGAGTGATACGGCCACCGGCGATCGGCGCGAAGCTGCTCTCCGTCGATGAAGGCTCCATACGAGCGATCCCGGATGTTCGCGTAGTGCGTATCGAGAATTTTCTGGGCGTGGTCGCGCCCGACGAATGGGCCGCGGTGCGTGCCGCCCGCGAGCTAAAGGCGACCTGGAGCGAGTGGCAGGGACTGCCCGGTAACGACGGATTGGAGCGCTTCATCCGCGAGGGCGCAGTTGACCGGCATCAGGATCTGGTAAGCCGGGGCGATCCGGCCGCGGCGCTATCCACAACCGACAAGCAGTTTTCCGCGACCTACGAGTGGCCTTTGCAGAGCCATGCTTCGCTCGGGCCGTCTTGTGCTGTTGCCGATGTGCGCGTCGACGGCACGACCGTTTGGACGTCCACGCAAGGGACTCACGGCCTGCGGGCGAACCTGTCGAAGATCTTCGGCATTCCGGTAGACAAGCTGCGAGTCATTTATCTGGACGGGTCGGGCTCCTACGGCGGTAATGGTAATGATGACGCGGCTGCCGACGCGGTGCTTCTTTCGAAGGCCGCCGGAAAGCCGGTGCGCGTGCAGTGGATGCGGCATGACGAACACGGCTGGGACCCGAAAGGGCCGGCGCAGCTTCTCGATTTGCGTGGCGGTGTGGATGCCGAAGGACGGATCGTGGCATGGGAGACGGAGATGTGGCTGCCGACCAGCACACCGGGCAACCGTCCCATCCTGGGCGTGGACGCAGCCGGGATCGCGCAGGCGCACGGACAAGGCGCGGGCCAGATCTCGCAGAACGGCGATCCGCCCTATGCGGCTCCGAATGTCCGGGTCACGGTGCACTGGACCAAAGAGACGCCGCTGCGAATTTCGAATCTGCGCGCGCCCGGCAAAATCGCCAATAGCTTTGCGGTCGAGAGCTTCACCGACGAGTTGGCATCGGCGGCTGGAATCGATCCGGTCGCATTTCGGCTTAAGGGTTTGACGGACCCTCGCGCCATCGAAGTGATTCAGCGCGCGGCCGACATGATCGGGTGGCAGGCGCGGCCCTCGCCCAGCCCGAGCATCGCGTCAGGGCAGGGTAATTTGCTCACCGGCCGCGGGTTTTCTTATGTGCGCTACAAGCAGGCTGAGAATTACGTCGCGATGGCGATGGAGGTCACTGTCGAGCGCACTACCGGCAAGATCAACGTGCAGCGTGTCACGTGCGCACACGACTGCGGGCTGGTGATCAATCCCGATTCTTTGCGGAACCAGATCGAAGGCTCCATCGTGCAGACGCTCAGCCGCGCCCTGCATGAGGAAGTGAAGTTCGATCGCTCGCGAGTTACCAGTATCGATTGGGCGAGCTATCCGATCCTGACTTTCTTGGAGATGCCGGCCATCGAGGTGGCGCTGATCGACCGTCCCACGCTGCCGCCGCTGGGCGCGGGCGAGGCATCCACGGCGCCCGTCGCCGCCGCCTTAGGCAATGCTGTATTCGACGCCACTGGGCTCAGGCTGCGAGCGGTTCCGTTCACGCCAGCGCGGGTGAGGGCTGGGTTGATGCGAAGTTAGAATCCAGGCGAGTCGACCAGAAACATTTTGATACACTTTTGTTGGGGCGTATATTGTGCCTTCCAACTACGATCAGATCGGTCCCTGGACCGAAGTCAAGCTCGACATTCTTCGCGAATATGCTGCTCCGTATTCCAAAATCCTTGTTAACAACCACTTTTATCATTTCTACATTGATGCCTTTGCAGCGGGCGGTTCCCACATTTCCCGCACATCAGGCGAGGTGGTACCAGGAAGCACGCGCATCGCCCTCGCGACAGAACCGCCCTTTCGTGAATATCACTTGATCGATGCTGATCCAGCACGTGTCGAGCAGCTTAGGCAGTACACGGCAAATCGTTCAGACGTTTACGTGCATGAGGGCGACTGCAATGACATTTTATTGCGCGATGTCTTTCCCCTGGTCAGATACGGGGACCGGTGCCGGGCGCTTTGCCTGCTTGACCCTTACAACATTGATCTCGCGTGGGATGTAGTCGCCACAGCGGGGCGCATGAAATCCATCGAGATCTTCGTTAACTTCATGGTGATGGACATGAACATGAACATCCTCCTCCGCGATCCATCGAAAGCAGAAGATTCGCAGATAGCGAGAATGGATCGTTTTTGGGGCGATCGTTCCTGGCGCGAAGTGGCGTATGAAGTGAGCCGGCAAATGGACTTGTTTGGTAAAGAAGAGGAGGTAAAGGTTGAGGACGCCAACGAGAAGATTGCGGAGGCCTACCGCAAGCGGTTGCTCGACGTTGCTGGTTTCTCGTACGCACCACGACCTCTGCGATTTGTCACCACCCATGGAGCAACGATTTATTACCTGTTCTTTGCGTCTCCGAAGCAAGCTGGCGAGAGCATTGTCGAATACATTTTCGAAAAATATCGGAAAAAGCAAGGCCTGTAGATCATGGCGAATAACTCTCATATCGAATGGACCGATGCGACGTGGAACCCGGTGACGGGCTGCTCGAAGATAAGTCCTGGCTGTAAGTTCTGTTATGCCGAGCGCCTCTCGCGGCGGCTCCAAGCCATGGGACAGAAGAATTACCGCAACGGATTCAAAGTGACCTTGCAGCCACACATGCTTGAACATCCCCTGTTGTGGAAGCAGCCTCGCCGAATCTTCGTTAACAGCATGAGTGACTTGTTTCACGACGAAGTCCCCGAGTCCTATATCGCGCGGGTGTTCGACGTGATGCGGCGCGCTCCGTGGCACCAGTATCAAGTGCTAACGAAGAGATCAGAGCGATTACTGGAATTAAATTCCGTACTATGCTGGCACCCCCACATATGGATGGGCATCAGTATTGAGAACGAAAACTATTTGTATCGCGCCGATCATCTCCGGTTGACGGGCGCGAACGTAAAGTTCCTCAGCATCGAACCGCTGGTCGGCCCGCTAAGAAAGCTAAATCTGCGCGGAATTGATTGGGTGATCGTTGGTGGAGAGTCCGGGCCCGGCTCGCGCCCCATGAATCCGGATTGGGTACGCGAGATCCGAGATTGTTGCGCTCGCGCACGAGTGCCATTTTTCTTTAAGCAATGGGGTGGCGTACGCAAGGCTAGAACAGGCCGCGTTCTCGACGGTCGCACGTGGAACGAGATGCCGGCCATACTTGCGCGCGAGACCCAGCATATCCATAACGCCGAGTTTGTTGTTCTTCCTTGAGTCTGCGCTTATCGCTCCGCCACCACCGTGTAGAGTTTTACGTCCTTCTTACTCAGCTCAAACTTGGCTTGGTGGGTCTTCACTGAGAACTTATGGAATCCGAGTATGCCCAATAAGCTCTCCAAGAATTTAGGCGTTATATACCACCAGGTGTCCGAGTTCTTGTCGGTCGCAATCGGCCGAAAGAACAGGATAGGGCCATCCGCCGCGTGGCCGATGTTTTCATAAAGGTCGGTGACGATCACCTTTTCGCGGGTCGCCTGCGCAAATGAAATCAGAGCCTGCACTGGATTCTGGAGATGCAGCAGAATCGATCCGAAAAACGCGTAATCGAACTGGCCCAGTTCGGCGGGACACTGGTAAGCGGTCCCGCTATAAAGCTTGGCCTTGGACTGCAGGGCCCGATGCGACAGCCAGAAGCTATTCTGCGCCCTGTTCAGCATGTAGCGGCGTTCTTCCACCTGCTGCCGCGGCGTCATTCCGAATCGCTGGTCGAAGTCGGCATAGGGAATCCGCTCGATGATATTGTCGCCATGCTTGAAGAACAGATCGAAGGCCGTCACGTCGGCACCGCGCTTCTCCATCTCGAAGCACAGAAAGCCTGACGCGGTCCCAACATCGATAACGCTTTTGCCGCGGAAATCCTGCTTCCCCAGGTAATTGTCGACGTCCTTGCGAAGGTCCCAGTGGCCCGCTTGAAAGCCATATCCAGGCAAATCCATGGCGTGATAGAACGAACAATCGCCCAGATTTTCGATCAGTCGTGGCGGCTGAAATCCCGGTGAGTCAATGAGTCCTGAGTTGTTAACCGGCTGCACGGAACTTGAACCGACAGCGTAGCACACTAGTGCTCAGTTTTCGATTTTCCGGCCAGCTCGCTTCTGTTAGAAAATGAACTTCAGAGCCAACTGAATCTGGCGCATGGTGTAGGCGGTGCCGACCTGAGTTGTAGAATCTCGAATCAGCCCAAAGGTGGGCGCCGGGGTTGCACCGCTGCCGCCCCAGGTCACATTCGGACTGCCCAGTGCCGGATGGTTCATTACGTTGAATGCTTCCATGCGGAACTGGAGGGTCGTCCTCTCGGTGAAATGGATGTTCTTAAACGCCGAGAAATCCGCCGTCCAGGTCGAAGGCCCGATCAGACCATTTCGTTGAAGGTTGCCGAAAGCCCCGTCGTAGCAGCCCGGCGTTATCGTCCCGACGCACTTTGCAGCCACGGTATTGGAGAAGGCCGCAATATTGAAATACCCGTTTGCGTTTGGGTTGGCAGCGTAGGGGCTGATACCGGTCGAGTTCAGCCGCTCACCGACTCCTTGTATGACCTGGCCTCCCGAATCCCAACCCACCGTATTCAGAGGTCGGCCGCTCTGGGCAGTGACGATCGTTGTGATCTGCCAGCCACCTGCAACTTGGTTAACGAACCCGCCGCGATTGAGGAAGGCTTTGGCTTGCCCGAAGGGAAGTTCGTAGAGCACCGAAGCCACCAGGCGAAGCGGCGTGTTGAAAGCCGACGGCCCATACTCGCATTTCAAGTTGCAGTAGGGATTATCCGGATAGGTATCTGTAGCGGTGCCGCGGATAGCGCTTCCGTTATCGAGCGCTTTCGACCAGGTGAACGCAACCAGGGTCGTCAAGCCCGACTTGTATCGCTGGCTCAGCTTGGTCGAGAATCCGTTATAGTTGCCGCGGCCCCACCCCGCCGTCAATTCAATGCCGGAAGAATACATCGGGAATGGAACGCGGGTTTGCGCGGCCGTCACTCCAGGAACGCCTGAGTCCGCATTATACTGATCCTGGAGTTTGCGATCCTGCACTCCCTGGTAGCCGACTTCGAGCGTGGAGTTATCGCCAATCTGTCTCTGAATATTAAAGAGAAACATCATCGAATACGGAGTGGCAATATCATGCTGGATCGCCCAGGTCAAGCCAGGATTGAATTTATAAGGCAACTGGCTCGGATCGTAGGAATTCGCGTAAGTGAGCGTCGGTACGGCACGGGGGTCCGGCAGGTCGGTCAAGCGGCCGGCCGAACTGCGATTCACATCGAATTTCGAGTTCGCGGTTTCCTGCGAAAAGAAGACGCCAAACCCGGCGCGGATTGACCACTTAGAGCTGGGACTATAGGCGATGCCGAACCGTGGTCCGAAATTATTCCAGTCTGTCTTGACCATGCGGTCACCGAGCCGGCCGTCCCTTGCGACCGCAACTGGTCCGGGCTGGCCGATGCCGGTGGTGTTGACGTAGAGGTAATTCAGGCCCTGAAAGAAGTTTCCGTTTGTGCCCGCACGAACCAAAACGGGATACAGGCTTGGGTCGACGTTCGCGATCCGGGGAAGGTTCCCCTTGAAGTCGAAGTTCGTCATGTTCTGCATGGTATCCAGCCAGGGCTGAACCACCTCCCAACGCAGGCCGGCAGTGATGGTCAACTTGGGGGTCATCTTGTAAGTGTCGTCGAGGTAAAGCGCCACGCTGTTGGCAGTATCATTCCCTTGAGCGAGCTGAAGCGCCAGATCCAGGCGGTAAGGATCGCCCAAAACGAAGTCCGCAGCCGAATTCCCGCCGGCCAGAGTCTGGGGCACGGCTGTATAATTCCCGTTGAATTGGGGGTTGCCCCGCGTGTACTGATTGCCGTACTGATTATAGACGTCGTATCGGTACTCGCCTCCAAAGCGGATCGAATGCTTGCCGTGGTTCCAGGAGAAGTTGTCCAACACCTGGGTAATCTTGTCGTTGATGACGAAAGGAGCGCTGGAATTGTCACCCCAGCTGCTAAGGCCGTTGCCCATGCTTACGGCGGGAACGCCCCAACTTTGAGGGACCTCCGGTGTAAATGGGAGTCCCAATGCTTTCACCACGTCCGTCTTGCCACTCAAGACATCAGCCACCGCATTGAACATGGTGGTGTATCCAAAACGAACCTCGTTCACCTTACTTGGTGACAAAACCCAGGCGTTCGAAACCATGTACTGCTTAGAGATGGTGCCCAGCGTGAGCCCTTGTTGAGGCAGAAGAGGATTGATGGTGTCCTCGTTGGTCCAACCAAAACGTCCAAACCACTGCGACTTCGAGTTCTGATTGAAGTCGCCGCGTTCGGTGACCTGGTTCTTGTCCACCGTGTTGTTCTGTGCAATCTGCAGATTGTTGTTGGGCGTCGCGCTGTTCCCCGGATTGACGTTCGCGTGTGGGAGGAATGCTAGAAGCTTTTGTGAGGTCTGGTCCAAGCGATTCGTGGGGATGATATTTCCCGTGAATGGCGTGGCCGTATACTGACCGTTGGACCCGAGCACACGGCTGTTCGGATCCAACAGAACGGTCTTGAGCTGCGAAAAATCCCCGCTGCGCCACGCGTCCGGCAGAACGGTAAAATTGCCCACGTTTTGAAGGCGGCTCTTGTATCCCTCCCAATTCGAGCTGAAGAAGAGCTTGTTCCTTCCGTTGTACAGTTTGGGAATCCAAACAGGTCCACCGAGATAATAACCATACTGATTCTGCTTGAAGGGACTCTTGGGGGGACTGGTGCCAATGAAATCGAAGGGTTTCGCATCGAGGTCGCTGTTGCGCAGGAACTCGAAGCCCGATCCATGGAAGTCATTGGTCCCGGACTTGGTCGACACGTTGATTTGTGCAGCCTCCCGTCCGAACTCGGCGGGGTAGATTCCGCTCTGCACCTTGAACTCTTGGAGAGCGTCGATGGACGGAACCTGGATGTACAGGTTGAAATTGGGATCAAGGTTTGCAACGCCATCCAAGGTGTAGTTGTTCCACGTTCCGCGCATTCCAGCGACCGAAATATTTTGATTCACGCGGTCGCCTCCCTGGCGGCTGGAGGCAATGCCTGCCTGTGTAAATCCGTACGTCACGTTCGGGGCCAGCGCGACCAATTGCAGGAAATTGCGGCCGTTCAGAGGCAGGTCGTTGATACTCTTTTCCGCGATTACTGTGCCCACCGTGGCGCTTTCCGTTGTTAGAGTCGCGGCCAAGGCGCTGACCTCGATGGTTTGTGAGGACTGCCCGACCGTCAGTGTGATGTCCACCCTGGCGGTCTGTTGCACTTGAATTTCAACTGTGCTGGTGGTGGTCTGAAAGCCGGGAGCGCTAACCTTAACTTGATACGTGGCCGGGATCAGATCTGGAAAATTATAAACTCCGGAATCGTTGGTCGCAGTGGCTCGCGAAACGCTGGTAGCGACGTTGGTCGCGGTTACCGACGCGTTCGGCATAACCGCACCGCTGGGATCCCTGACCTCTCCCGTGATCGATCCAAATGTCTGGCCAAAGGCCAAACTAGCCGACAAGCAAAGTCCGGAAATGAGCAGTACGTGGCGCATTCACCCTCCTAGAGCACTACCGTTACAAGTGGTAAGAAAATTATCACAAGACGTTGATAGATGCAAGGCCCCTCGCGGCCCGTCGGCGTCCTATAGGGTCGTTAGAAAACGTGTATACTACACAGCCGAGGATGGTCGTTATGAAAATTATGCTCGGCCTGTTGGCTGGATTGGTGCTCCTCGCGCCGGCGAATGCTCAGCTCGCTGCGCCTAGCGAAGCCGGTGTCGCGATGGGCCACGTCCATTTAAATGTACGCGATGTTGAAGCGCAGAAGAGATTTTGGACCGAGCAATTCGCGGCGGTGCCTTTGAAAAAAGAGGGGCTGCAAGGCGTGAAGATTCCTGGGATGCTCATTCTAATCCGGCAGCAGGCGCCCACGGGCCCCAGCGAAGGAACCATGATGGATCATGTCGGTCTGAAGGTGCCCAGCACGGCCGAAGTGGTCAAACGTTGCCGCGCCGCCGGCTATGAGATCCAGCGCGAGTTCAAAGGCACGGAAGGTTTTCCGAATGCCTATATTATTGGCCCCGACGACGTGAAAGTCGAGATCCAAGAGGACACAACACAGACCATACCGTCCATGGGTTATCACCTGCACTTCCTCAACAAGGCGGGCGATCAGATTACACTCATGAACTGGTATGCAAAGACCTTCTCAGCAACGATAAAGAAGCGCGGCATGCACGATGCCGCGGATATTCCCGGAATGAATCTTACTTTTGGAATCTCGCGAACTCCGCCCACTACTGGCACCAAAGGCCGATCCATCGATCACATCGGTTTCGAAGTGAAGAATCTGGAAGCTTTCTGCAAGAAGCTCGAGGCCAACGGCGTGAAACTGGACGTGCCGTACAAGAAAATTCCGGCCGCCGACATCGCCATCGCGTTTCTGACCGACCCGTTCGGCACCTACGTCGAGCTGACCGAGGGTCTGGATCAGTACTGATTCGTCCCGCGATCTTGCCCTCCGGCTCCGACGCGCTACTGCCGCAGCGATTTTTCGCGGGCGGGCAAGAACTCGTCGCCGGATTTCCAGGTAGGCAGCTTGTCCTGATTAGCGACCGTGGTCCCGATTAGGAAGCCGAAGCGGGCGACCTCTTCCATGCCCGCGAAATCCCAATCGTCGTGATATTCGTCAGACGGCTGATGGTAGTGTTTATCGTTGTATTCTTCGAAGACCTTTTCGCCATAGCCGGCCGGTTTACCATAATAATCGGTGCCCAGGCTGATTGAGAACGAAGGCACGCCGGCGTGCGCTAGCGAGAAGTGATCGGAACGATAATAATGTCCCTGCTCCGGATGAGCTTCCGGCTTGATGATGAGTTCCATGCGGTGCGCGGCTTCCTCCACCACCGGCCAAACGCTAGTGCGATCGGCGCCGCCGACTGAAACATCCTTGGTTCGTCCGAAGGGATAAAAGCCATCGAAATTTAGGTCGAGGGCAGTCTTACCCAATGGCACCACGGGATGCGCGGCGTAATATTCCGAGCCACGGAGGCCAGCTTCCTCGGCGGTGACGGCGGCAAAGATGGCTGAGCGGCGGGGTTTATGCTCGAGCTCCTGCCAGGCTCGCGCCAGCTCGATAAGAATGCCACAACCGGTGGCGTTATCCACCGCGCCGTTATAAATCGTATCGCCGCTCACCGCCGGTCCAATGCCCAGATGGTCCCAGTGCGCGGTGAAGATCACAGCCTGCGATTTGAGATTCGGATCGCTACCAGGAACCATCGCTACGACGTTGTGGGACTCGATCTGTCGAATGGTGGTCGGGATATTCGCGCGGATATGGACTCCCAGAGGAATGGGACGAAAATCGCGTGAGTTCGCCGCTTTCAGTAACTCGTCGACGCTCTTGCCTGCCATGGCGAACAGCTTCTCCCCCGCATCTTGAGTCAACCATCCGGCGAGCGCTAGGGCAGGCTGGCCAGGGGGGAGCTTCAACTGCGGATCTTCCTTTCCCCAGGAGCTTCGCACCACGTCGTAGCCATAGCCGGCGGTGGGGGTGGTGTGAATGATGAGGACCGCTTTGGCGCCCAGCCGCGCCGCCTCTTCGTACTTATACGTCCAGCGGCCGTAGTAGGTGAGTGCGCGGCCACCGAAGAATTTCGGATCCTCGGAAGGGGGTTCGTTTGTAAAAAGGACTAGGACCTTGCCCTTCACGTCCACGCCCTTGAAATCGTCCCATTGGAATTCCGGCGCGACGATGCCGTGGCCGACGAAGACCGCTTCGGCGTCGAACTGATCAGTGGGCTGTTGCAGCTCGCTGACGCCAACAAAATCGTCCAGCCATCGAAACGATACGGTTTTGTTGGCCGCGACGGCGGAGAGCGCCGCACCGGGATCGGTGGTGGCGCCCACCATAGGCACTCTCTGGAAATAGGTACCCTGGTCACCGGCCGGCTTAGCGCCGATCAAGGCGAACTGGGTGGCGATATATTCGGTAGCGAGCTTTTCGCCGCGTGTTCCGACGCCACGCCCCTCCAATAAATCGCTGGCCAGGAATTTTACATGGGCGCGAACGCGCTCGCCGGAGAGGTCGGAGATCTGCGCGAATGTCGCAGCCGCTGCCAGCAGCGAAAGGCTAAATTTCTTGAGCATTTTGTTCCATGATACAGCGTGCTCCAATGTAACTGTTAGCGCGGAATTGAGCGGGTAGCAAACAGCTTGAAACGCGGTCTAACAAGTGGGACGCAATGTTCCAGGAAGGGGATTCGTGATTAAGAACAAGACCCTGATCGTCTTGTTGGGTGTGGCTGTTTCAGGAATTGCTGTTGCCGCCGAAGGGAAGCTAGCTCCCGCCGATACTACTTTCGTTCACAAGGCGGCGGAAGGCGCAATGGCAGAGGTCAAGTTGGGGGAATTTCGCAAGGAGTCGCAAAGCGCGACCGGCCCGGATGTTCGACAGTTCGCTTCGCAGACCTTGCCGAAGCGGGAGGAGCACCCCCGGTTGGCGCAGAATACCAGTTCGCAGTGGAGGTAATGATGCCCGAAAAAAAGACAATCGAACGAGCTCGTGAGGATGCCCGGGAAGGTAAAGCGCCCAGCACGCAGGCCGGAGAGTTCGTACGCGAGGAGATGGATCACATCCGGGAAGGTAAGCATGGAGCGCGGTCCCCGCAACAGGCTATTGCAATCGGCTTGTCGAAGGCGAGACGAGCGGGCGTGAAACTGCCGCCCCCGAAAAAAGGTCGCGTCTCGGAAGCCACCGCAACCAGGGCCGAGCGCGATTATGCGAGGGGACAAAGCGGGAGCCATCGGAAGCCATCCGCCAAGCGATCGCGCGCCACGCTCGCCGCTTTAAAGAAAGAAGGCCGGGGAGCCGCGTCGCATGCCGCGTTGTCACGACAGGCTAAGAGGGCGGCGAAGGCGCGGAAGAGCCGCGGGACGGTGGGCCAATCTGGAACCCGATCGAGATCGCGCTGAAGAGTGAAGGCGTTACTTGGGCGCCATGCGAATGGCTCCGTCGAGCCGGATCACCTCGCCGTTCAACATAGGATTCTCGATGATCTGGCGAGCCAGCAGGGCGTACTCGGCGGGCTTGCCGAGCCGTTTGGGAAAAGGGATCATGGCGCCGAGGGCCGTCTTCACGTCGTCGGGCAGCGATGCGAGCAGCGGAGTGTCGAACAGGCCGGGCGCGATGGTGCAGACTCGGATGCCAACGCTCGAAAGATCGCGGGCTAGCGGCAAGGTCAAGCCTACGATGCCGCCTTTGGACGCCGAATAGGCGGCTTGGCCGATTTGTCCATCGAAGGCCGCGACCGAGGCGGTGTTGATGATCACGCCGCGCTCGCCGTCGGAATTGGGAGCGTTGGGGGCAATCACCCAGGCGGCCAGCCTCGCGACGTTGAAGGTCCCGATGAGGTTTACGCGAATAACCTTCGCGAACCGAGCGAGGTCGGCGGGGCCTTCCTTGCCAATGGTCCGCTGCGGATCGCCAATGCCCGCGCAGTTGACGCAGATATGGAGAGCGCCAAAGGCACTCATCGCACCGTTAACGGCTTGCTCGACCTCCGCCGGATCGCTAACATCGGCGCGGGCGTAATGGGCGGCATCGCCGAGCTCGGCGGCAAGAGCGTGGCCTAATTTCTCGTTGAGATCGATAATGATGACCCGGCCGCCGGCAGCTACGATCATCCTCGCGGTGGCCGCGCCCAGTCCTGAAGCTCCGCCGGTGACGAGCGCGACTTTACCTTGAATATCCATAGGGTCTTGGACTATCGTACCGAACGACTTGCGACAATTGCAGCATGAGCGCGGATTCCGCTGAAGGACTCAAGATCCTGTCGGCCACCGAGCGCGACGTCGCCGTTATTTTGAGCTTCATCCGCAAGCTGGCTGAATACGAAAAGCTATCGCACCAGGTGGCGGCCACCGAAGAGTTGCTGCGCAAGACGCTTTTCGGCGAGCGCCGCGTGGCCGAAGTCCTGATCGCCTATCTGGCCGATCAACCGGCGGGATTTGCTCTGTACTTTCACAACTTCTCGACCTTCCTGGGGCGTCCCGGAATCTATCTCGAAGATCTCTTCGTCGAGCCGGCGCACCGAGGCAAGGGTATCGGGAAGGCGCTTCTGATCGAGATTGCGAAAATCGCTAAGCAGCGCGAATGCGGACGATTGGAGTGGGCGGTGCTGGATTGGAACCGGCCGGCGATCGATTTTTATCGCGGTTTGGGAGCGATTCCGCTGGATGACTGGACCTTGTTTCGCGTGACCGGCGACGGGCTCGATAATTTACAGCTTTAGTTTGGCCGCGCCCACAATCCGGTGGCTTCCGCGAACTTCGACCAACACTACAGCTTGGAGGTTTTCCCGGTTCCAGTCGACGGAGAGACGCATTGGCAGGTCAGACGCGAAATCCGGTGATTTGCGGGCGTCCAAACGGGCCACCGAGACCAGGCTGCGGACGACGCCGGTGTGAGTCAATCGGCGCCCGACGTTTTCTCCTCTGCGGACGTCGCTCGCCAGGGAATCTTCCGTGATCGCCAGGAGGACCTCGACGTTCTTGATGCCGGCGGGGAAATGGCTGACCGTTAGCGCGAGATCCGAGGCATCTTTCCGCAATAGCGACACGCTCGCGTGAGGGGCATTCGCTGCCCGGCGAATCTCTTGAAGCGCGCGCGGCCCATCCGCCCCGTTGAATTGCGCTTGGCCATTTACTACCATCTGCGGCGTATAAACGTCCTCGATCGAGAAAGCGTAGGCATACTCCTGCTGCCGTTCGGTGTACAGATGGGCGGAAAAGCGATCCTGCCAGCCGAGCTGGTTCCAGTAATCGACATGCTCGCCCAGGACGATGATATCGGCCTCCGGCACCGGCTGGGCTTGTTCAAGACGGGCGAGTAACTGGTCGGCAGGCGGGCAACTCGAGCAGCCTTCGGCGGTGAATAACTCAACAATTACCGGAGTATGAGGGTTAGGGGAAGCGGCAAAAAGCAGTCCGCATAGTAAGGCGCTTACCGAAAGAATGAAGCAGTATCTCAGATGAACCACTATCTTCTAAAGATAAACCAATATCTCAAAGCCTGCGAAATGTGGGCGGCCCGCCATAAAAGACGGACCGCCCGGTGGTGGCAAATGCTAGAAGCGCCGCGTTCGGTGTCTAGATGTATTGAATGGTAATAGTCGCCGTGCCGGTCACGCCAGTCGCGTCGGTTATGGTCAGCGTGATGACATAGGTCTGCTTACCGCCAACGAGCTGGATCAGTGGTGTCGAGGTATTCCCGCCGGGGTAGCTGATGATAGCACTAGGCGCGTTCGGTGCGATCGACCAAGCATAAGTCAACGCTCCCGCGTTAGCGGACGTCGACTTGGAGGCATCCAGACTAACCTGATTTACAACGGTCTGGAAAGTATTGGAGGTGTTAGGCCCACCGGGGCCGTTGACCACAATGGTAATACCCGTACCGCCAGTGCCGCCGCCGCCTGTGGTAGGTGGCTGAACGATCGTGAACGTTCCGGTAGCGGATTGTGTATAGGCAACCGCGACCCCAGCGACCGTTTCAATCACGTCGTGAATTTTGGGCGGCGTGTCGGTTGTGTAACCGAATGAGGCAGTGGCAGGCACGCCTTGGTAACTCGCGGTTCCAAACAGAGGCGTGTTGCTCTGAGTGATCAATCCGACGAATTGGACCGCGCTCTTAGTGATATAGATCTTGTCGGGAGTCATCGCCACAATGGCGAGAATGCTACTCCCTGGAACCGTTCCCAGATTCACTGGAGGCGTCGTCCCCGCGGGCTCCAAGAAAAAGGTCGATGTTAAAGTGGACGATTGCGGGTTGTAATTCGTTTGTTCATGAATCTCAAGATTGCCGGACGCGATTGAAGCCAGCACGCTGGCTGGCAGGTTCGACGTCAGGCTCGATTGAGCAGAACTAAGTGTGAGGACTCGCTCCATAGTCAACGCCGTAAGTGTCTGCGCTCCGGCGGGAACCGCGGCCGACAGCAGTCCCAAGATCAATGCAACAGATAACGCACCACCCAAGCTTCGAAGCAATTTCATGTTTTCTCCTTTTTTTCATCACTCGCTGAATGATGACTGGCTCAAACACCCTGTGCAGGGCACAAACTAGCGGGCGCGGGCCGCATAGTACAAATACAATGATTTGACCCACGACGTCAAGGGCTGTTTCACTTTAATCTAACTTATTGCGCAGGAGTATTACGTGTTACAAAGAGGATCGTTCGCGGACGGCGGGCGGGCGGAGCTGGGCTTCTTCCAAGCGTTTAGCCTCTTGGTAAGTAAAAACCATACGATGGATTACAGTTATGTTGGATAGTACTGCAATTACCCAAAGGACCGGGGCCATTCGGTCAAAGAGTGCGCCGATGATGAAAAGTACGACTCGCTCCGGGCGCTCCATGAAACCCACCTTACAACTCGGGATAGTATTCTCGGCGCGAGCACGAGTATAACTGACCATGACGGAGCCGGTCATGACGATAGCGGTCAGGACGACATAGAACGGGCGGCTGATATTTCCGTAGTAAACCAACAAACCCATAAGAAGAGCAAGATCGGAGTAGCGGTCCAGCACGGAGTCGAAGAAGCCACCGAAGCGCGTCACGCGATTGGTCTCGCGGGCCACCCGGCCATCGACCATGTCGAAAAGCCCGGCGCCGATTATCACCAGGCCGGCCGCGCGAAAGCGACCGGCAGCCAGCAGCACCGCGGCGGCGATGTTGATCACCAGGCCGAGAAAGGTGAGGACATTGGGATGAATCTTGGAAAGGGCGAGACCATGCACCATGAGGCGGATTACTTTATTGCACGCGATTCCAATCGCGCGGGTGTATGTCATTTTTGGGACGGCCCCCCTTCGATTCTAACCCGAAGTTGAATCAGTCAAGTCATGCATCGTAGTCAGTTGCAAAATCTCCATTTCGCGCGTGCCCCCTGGGATTAGCACCTTCACGGTCTCGCCCACCTTCTTGCCGAGCAGTGCGCGACCAATGGGCGAGGTCGTAGAAATTTGGCCCTTGGCGACATCGGCTTGTTCGCTGGTCACGAGCTTGTAGGTCATCTCTTCTTCCTTGGTGAGATCGAGTACTTTGACGGATGAACCCAGCCCTACGCGGTCGCGCGGGATGCGGGAGAAGTCGACCATGGACAGTTCGCGGAGCCGCGCGCGCAGCTGGCCGAGACGGGCGTTAACCATTCCCTGCCGTTCCTTGGCGGCGTGGTACTCCGCATTTTCACTCAAGTCGCCGTGGGCCCGTGCTTTGGCGATTTCTCGAGGGAGTTGAATTCGCAATTCGTTTTCGAGCAGTGCGATCTCATCTTCCAGCTTCTTTATAAGTTCCTGCATTTCGAGGCTGTTTACATTATAGGCGTCAACAACAGAAGCGGCGCGGTATTCTGTGAGGGTCGACAACGCGGCGGCCTCGTGCTAAACATCTAGTGAGATGCTTGACGAGACTATGAGGAGGCGGAAATGCGGAAGGCTAAATCTCTAACAATCGCTGGTTTGGTTGCTCTGGGCTTGATACAGATCGCGGCAGCTCAGACCGGCGAAAAAATCTATCGAATCGGTGAAGAAGGCGTCACGCCGCCAAAGGTCTTGTCTAAGATTGAGCCGGTTTACACCGACGAGGCGCGCAACGCGAAGATCGAAGGCACTGTCGAACTCTCGGTGGAGATCGATGCGGATGGTTTGGCCCAAAACATTCAGGTAGTGCGGAGCCTGGATGGAGGACTCGATCAGAGCGCGATAGCGGCGATCCAGCAATGGCGTTTCAAGCCCGGCGAGAAGAACGGCAACCCCGTTCGTGTTGCCGCGCATATTGAGGTTAATTTCCGCTTGCAGTGACGCCGGCCGTTACGGCGATTGAATGACGACGTCGGTGGAAGCGAGGCCGGACGCGATGGTGAATGTGTTGCCGCCGGCCGCCAGACGAACTCGGATCTGGTACGCGCCAGGGATGGCATTGTCGATCGACGTCACGTCGATTGCGGCTCCGTTCCCGGAAGAGACTGTAACAGTGGGCGTGCCGGCGGCCGCCAGGCCCTGATCGTCGTCCGGCCGTACCAAAATAGTCTGCAGCGAACGTGGATTTCCGTTGGTGGGCGCATCCAGGACCGTGACATGAGTCGCAACGCCGGAGGGCACTCCATACCAGTAGGAAACGTTCGCGGCCACTGAATTTTGCGTACCCTGAATTTGTAGATAACCCTGATAAGCGCCGGGATTGAGTGCGGAGCCCGTGAAGGTCACGGAAATGGCTTGGGATTGGCCGGGATTGAGCGCAATGGTATTAGAGGAAAGCGTGGGAGCCGGACCGTTGCCGAAGGGCTGAACGTTGATCGAAAAAGTATCGCTCGCGGCGCCAATGTTGGTGACGGTGAGAGTGCTGGTCTGGTTTACCGAGCCCGAGCTGGCGCCAAAGCTGAGAGACGCAGGGGCAGCGACAATGTTGCTGTTGAGCGCGTTCAACACATTTAGAAAACCCGCGCCCGATTGTTGAATGGTAAGCGGCGCGCCCGAATCCCGAACGATGGGAACAGCGCTGTTCACCAACAGCGACCGGTACTGGCTGAAAGTGAGATGCGGCCGCGCCGCTTCGATCAAAGCGGCCGCACCCGCAACCATCGGGGCCGAAAAGCTGGTGCCGCTCTCGACAACGAAACTGGCGTTCAGCGAGGCCGTGTTGACCGGTTCACCAACGGCGACCATGTCCGGCTTGACTCCAAGATCGCTGTTAGGACCTTGACTGGAGAATGAACTGAGGCGATTGGGGCTAACAGGGACAGGCTGCAGATTGAAATCGATGGTCACCTGGAATGAGCCACCCGCCAACTGTTGTTCGAGCGACGCGCCATCGTGATAGGTCAATAGAGCCGCGGGAAGACTGGCGGCGCCCACACTCATCGTGAAGGCATCGGGCCGGGCGGCGTCTGTGTAGACGATCACCGCCACCGCGCCAGCCTGTTGGGCGTTATCGATCTTGGTCTCGAAGGTGCAAACACCGCGAAAGATGAGAGCGATCATTCCGGTGAGGCTATTAGGCGGCAGAGAACTACAAGCTTGGTCAGTAGGGTCGAACTGCGTGACATCAACCAATGGGGCGGAAATCGGCGTGGTGGTATTCGGGCCGCTGCCCGGATAGGCAGCCAGTGCTGCTCCGGTAGCAGGCTGAAGCATTCCGGCAAAATCGCGATCGTTCCAGGTGCTGCCGACGGTAATGGCATCGGGCGCGACTCCGGGCGAGGCGATGGTATTAGGATCGGAACCGGCGTTGCCCGCCGAAACGGTCACGATCACGCCGCCTGCGGTAGCATTTTCAACGGCCTGTGCTAGAAGGTCGTCAGCCGGGCGGAAAGCTACAGACGAACCGAGGCTGAGATTGATAACGTTCATGCCGTCGCTAAAGGCGTCGTCGATGGCGCTGATGATCCAGTCTTCTTGAGCGCCCGTGGAATCGTCGGGAAATACTTTGTAGTTGCCTAGAAAAGCTTTGGGAGCAACTCCGGAAATCGGGCCGTTAGGATCGGTCACGGGAGTGCCGGCCACGACGGTGGAAGTACCAGTACCATGTCCATCGGTATCGATAGCAGGCGCATTTGTTCCGTCGCTATTGAGGGCATAGCTACGCGCGACGATGATCTTGTTATTGGTGTAGGCGACGTCAGAAGCCTGATTGACCAGAGGAAATCCGTTGGGTGGAGTGAGCGTGGGATCGTTTAAGGCGGGATGTCCCGAATCCATCCCGGTGTCGATCATACCGACCATCATGCCGGCTCCGGCGCTAGATTGGCCGCCGATCTGGTTCCAGGCGTCGGGAACCTTCTCAAGGGGCAGCGCATGGTCCAGCGTGCGATAGAACATCCGCACGGGTTGAACTCGCAGTACGCCTGGAATGGATGCTAGGGCGGCAGCGCGCTCGGAAGGAATCCGCACGATCATCGCATTTGTCACTGCGGTGGTTTCTCCGACCACCACGGCGCCGGCGGCTTCGAGCGCGGCTCTCACTTGGACGTGCTGCTGCTTCAACGCGGATACGCGCGCTCGAAACTCGGGATCAGCTATACGAAGGCGCTGGCCTGGGACGGCACGAGTCGCGGCCGGTTCGCCGGCCAGTTGCACGATGAAGCGATCGGGTACGGTGGCTGCGACGGCATAAACGCTCATGAAGACCAGGCACAGAAATTTCATGGGAATCTTATTGGATAAATCGGCGAATCGGCCAAATCCCTATACAGCTGACTGCTTTGGGTTAACCCCCCTGGACACCAAAGGTTGTAGGGCGATGGCCTATCAGTACTAGGGACAAATCGCGGCATTCGACAAAAGGAAGTCGAAATGTTACCATACATTCAGAGGCGCTGAGGCGCCGATTTACCCCCCTTATGGCTAGCAAACCTCCCTTTGCGCAAGGCGCACAGATCGAACACGCCAAGTATGGCTTGGGCTCGGTGCTTTCTTGCACCGAAGAATATATCGTGATCAAATTCGATGATCACGGCGAAAAGAAATTTGTCCTGGCCATCGCCATCACCGCTCTTAAGAAGAGCGACCGGCAGCCGCCGGTGGAAAAACGCCGGTCTGCTCGTAAAAAAGCCACTCCCGTAGCCGCGCACTGAAGCGCTGTCCTAAAAGAAAGAAGCCCGAATAATTTCTACGCGAGTTGCCATGCGCGACTCGAAAGGTTCATAATAAAGCCCTAAACATTTGGTGCGCGGGTTGTTGACCCGCGCATTCTTCATTAGGGGGCTTGATCCGGGGATGGCGTCGAACGTGCGCTCCGATATTGCGGTGAGGTTTGCGGAGATTCATCCGCCCTTCGATCCGCAGGCGGCCCTCGTAGAGGCCAATCGTTGTCTCTATTGTTTCGATGCGCCCTGCAGCGCCGCGTGCCCCACGCACATCGACGTACCACGTTTCATCAAGAAAATTGCAACCGACAATCTGCGAGGGTCGGCGCTGACGATTCTAGAGGCGAACATCCTGGGCGCGAGTTGTTCGCGGGTTTGTCCGGTGGAGGTGTTGTGCGAAGGCGCCTGTGTGATGCACCGCTACAACCGGCAGCCGATTGAGATTGGACGGCTGCAACGCCATGCCATGGACTTCTTTTACGGGAACGGCGCCAAGTTGCCTTGGAAACCAGCCAGCGAGCGGCTCGCGAAGGTGGCATGCATCGGCGCCGGTCCGGCATCGCTGGCTTGCGCGGCGGAGCTCCGAAGACACGGATATAGCGTCACGATTTTCGAGAGCCGTCCACTGGCCGGGGGTTTGAATACATACGGCGTCGCTGAGTACAAGCTGCGGCCGGCGGATAGCCTGCGCGAGGTGGAACTGGTGAAGTCCCTGGGAGTTAACTTTCTGTTCGGAGTGACGGTGGGCGACAAGATTACCGTGGAGGATTTGGAGCGGGATTATCAGGCGATTTTCTTGGCGATTGGGCTGGGCCCGACCGCGCCACTTAATCTTCCGGGCGAAGACCTGGCGGGCGTTGTGGACGCGTTACGTTTTATCGCCGATTACAAGACCGCGCAGACTATCCCCGTCGGCCGCAAGGTGGCCGTGATTGGAGGCGGCAATACCGCGATCGACGCCGCGAATGCAGCCAAGCGGCTGGGCGCCGAAGAGGTCACCATGGTTTACCGTCGCGGCGAACGCGAGATGCCGGCGTTCCCATTCGAATACGAGCACTCCAAGCTCGAAGGCGTGCAATTCTGCTTTCAGGCCCAACCCCTCGCGATTCGGCCTTCGCATATCGATCCGGGCCGGGTCGGCGCGCTGGAGTGCGTGCGCGTGGAACTGGGCGCTCCCGACGCGTCCGGACGCCGTAAGCCGAAGCCGATACCGGGATCGCAGGTTTGGATCGAGTGCGACATGGTTATACCAGCGCTTGGGCAGTCGCGGTTTCTCGAATTTCTGCGACGCTGCCGGGGGATTGAAGTTCGCGACGGGTCGGTGGTCGTGGATCGACAAACCGGCCGCACTTCGAATCCGCGGTACTACGCCGCGGGCGACTGTGTAAACGGCGGACGGGAAGTGGTGGACGCTGTAGCGGAAGGAAAACGAGCAGGAGCTGGAATTGTGAGCTGGCTGGAGGCGCAGAATGGCTGACCTGACCACCGTCTTCGCGGGCGGCATCCGCTGTCCAAACCCGTTCTGGTTGGCATCGGGACCACCGGCAAATTGCGGCGAGCAGGTGGTGCGCGCCTTCGACGCGGGTTGGGGCGGCGCGGTGTGGAAGACGCTGGGCGAGCCGATTGTGAACGTCTCCTCGCGCTATTCGTCGCTGGACTGGAATCGCCAGCGCATGATGGGGCTGAACAATATCGAGCTGATTACGGACCGGCCGCTGGATGTGAATCTGCGCGAGATCAGCGACGTTAAGAAGCGTTATCCAAAACACGCAGTGATCGCTTCGCTGATGGTGGAATCGAAGCGCGAGGCTTGGCGCCAGATCGTGCGGCAGTCCGAAGACGCGGGCGTCGACGGGCTGGAGCTGAATTTCGGATGTCCGCATGGGATGAGTGAGCGTGGCATGGGCAGCGCCGTGGGCCAAGTACCCGAGTATACGGAGATGATCACGAGTTGGGTAAAGGAAGCCGCTCGAACTCCGGTGCTGGTGAAGCTGACGCCCAACATTTCCGATATTCGCATGGTCGCGCGAGCGGCTAAGCGCGGAGGCGCGGATGGTCTGTCGGCGATCAACACCATTAATTCGATAACGGGCATCGATCTGGGCACATTGACGCCGCGCCCGGACGTGGGCGGCAAGTCTTCGCATGGCGGTTACTGCGGGCCGGCCGTGAAGCCAATCGCGCTGCACATGATTCAACAAATTGGCGCTGACCCGGAGTCGAAGCTGCCGGTCTCGGGTATCGGTGGAATTTCTGGTTGGCAGGATGCCGCGGAATTTATCCTGCTGGGTGCGGGAACGCTGCAAGTATGTACTGCGGCGATGCACTATGGCTTTCGTATTGTCGAAGACATGATCGATGGCCTGAGCAACTGGATGGATTCGAAGGGATTCCGGACTATAGATGATTTCATCGGCCTCAGCCTTCCGCGAGTAGTGGAATGGAAGGACCTCGACCTGAATTATAAGATCGTGGCGCGGATTCATCCAGAGAAATGCATCGGCTGCGAACTTTGTTACACGGCCTGCTGGGATGGCGCACACCAATGCATTCACCTGGACCGCGTTGCGACTGGCAATGGCAACGGACACAGAACGCCGGCGCAAGTGGAAGCGGAGAGCCGCGAGCGAATTACAAGCACGCCGATCCCGAAATTGGATGGCGCCAACGGGTTGGGCAACGCGCCGTATTCGACACCACTCGCGCGCATTCCTAGAGTGGACGAAATCGAGTGCGTCGGCTGCAACCTGTGCGCGCTGGTTTGTCCGGTGGATGGCTGCATAACCATGGAACAGGTGCATACGGGCCGGCCGCCCGAGACGTGGTCCCAACGAGTGGCGGCGCTTGGCAAGGGAGGGCAGTGCTGATGAGCACGCTGATCCGGAACGGCACCGTGGTGAATGCGGAGTCGAGCGTTGCGGCCGATATTTTGGTAGATGGCGAAAAGATCAAGGAAGTGCGCAAGGGAATCCCGGTGAACGCGGCCGATCGCGTTCTGGATGCGTCGGGACTTCTGGTGATGCCCGGCGGTATCGACGCGCATACGCATCTTGACATGCCGTTCGGTGGGACCACCTCGAGCGACGATTTTGAGACCGGGACTCGGGCGGCGGCATTCGGCGGGACTACAACGATCGTTGATTTTGCGATCCAGGCACGCGGGACCCGCATGCGCGATGCTTTGGACACCTGGTGGAAGAAGGCCGAGCGCCGGGTGTGTATCGACTACGGGCTGCACATGATCGTGACTGACCTCGGTGGCGCGGGCCTTGAAGATATGGACGACATGGTGCGGGAAGGTGTGGCGAGCTTCAAGCTCTTCATGGCCTATCCGAACGTACTGATGGTAGACGATGCGACTATTTTTCGGGCGCTGTCGCGCACTGCCAAGAATGGCGCGCTCATCTGCATGCACGCCGAGAATGGCGGCGTGATCGACGTGATTATCCAGCGAGCGCTGGCGGAAGGCAAAACCGCGCCCATCTATCACGCGCTCACCCGCCCGATCACGGCGGAAGCGGAGGCGGTTCACCGCGCCATTGCGATGTCCGAGATGGCTGGCGCGCCGGTCTATATCGTGCATCTGTCGTCGGAAGCGGCGTTGAACGAGGTGCGGGAGGCCCGCGACCGTGGGGTGAAAGCGTTCGCCGAAACATGCCCGCAGTACCTGCTGCTGTCGATCGAGGAGCTGGAGCGGCCGAATTTCGAAGGTGCGAAATACGTGTTCACGCCGCCGCTGCGCGAGAAGCAGAATCTGCCGAAGCTGTGGGATGGGTTGAAGCACGATCATCTGCAAGTGGTTTCGACCGATCATTGCCCGTTCTGTTTTGAGGATCAGAAGAAGCTTGGCAAGGACGATTTCACCAAGATTCCGAACGGCGGCCCCGGAATCGAGAATCGACTGCAGTTGATTTATCATCATGGCGTCAACGAAGGGAAGCTGACGCTCAATCGTTTTGTCGAGCTCGTGTCGGCCACGCCGGCCCGGATTTTCGGAATGTACCCGCGCAAAGGGGTGCTGGCTCCCGGCAGTGATGCCGATATCGTGCTGTGGGATCCGGCCGCGGAACATACCATCAGCGCCAAGACGCATCATATGCGCGTCGATTACTCGATGTTTGAAGGCTTCCGCGTCAAGGGGAATGTTCGGACCGTGATGTCGCGCGGCGAAGTGATCGTGCATGAGGGCCAATTCCTCGGGAAAACCGGGCGCGGGCAATATCTCAAACGGGCGGCGCGGGGTGGGGCATGGGCGTAGAATAAAGGCAGAACATGCTGACCAAGTACATCCAGGCAGCTATGAAGCGCGCGCAATACGAGATTCTGGACGACAAGAGCTACTATGGCTCGATAGCCGGATTCGAGGGCGTTTGGGCCAACGAGCCGACGCTGGAAACCTGCCGGGAAGAGCTTCAGGAAGCGCTAGAAGACTGGATACTACTTGGGGTCTCGCTGAACCACGAGTTGCCCGTTGTGGAAGGGATCGAGCTGAAATATACCGAAGTAGCGTGATGCCTGCCTTCGGCGCGATGAAGCGAGCCGATTTGATTAGGTATCTACGGCAAGCTGGTTTCAACGGGCCGCGCGCGGGAGGCCGCCACCAGTTCATGCTGAAAGGTAGCCTGCGGCTGACTCTGCCTAACCCACATCGCGGCGATATTAGTTCCACTTTGCTTGGTCGACTGCTGCGCCAGGCTGGAATCGCACGTGAAGAGTGGGAGGCTTTGTAAGCCAGTCGCCCTTGTGGCATCATCCTTGATTAGTGGCCGCGCCGTACGATCCCACGCTGTTCAACCAGGACCTCGCCCCGATTCCATTCGAAAACCGCACCTGGGGCCTCTACAACTACGCATCACTGTGGGTGGCGATGAGCGTTTGCATCCCGACGTACATGCTGGCGTCGGGATTGATCGCGGGCGGGATGAGCTGGTGGCAGGCGATTCTGACCATCCTGCTGGGCAATCTGATCGTACTGGTTCCGATGCTGCTCAATGCACACGCCGGCACACGCTATGGCATCCCATTTCCGGTTTTCGTGCGGGCGTCATTCGGCGTAAAAGGCGCGAACGTACCAGCGGTATTAAGGGCGCTGGTGGCGTGCGGATGGTTCGGAATCCAGACCTGGATCGGCGGACAGGCCATTTTCTCGATGCTGCGGATCGTGTGGCCAGCGGCTAGCGAATTCCCCGCCGGAATCTGTATTTGCTTCCTGGCTTTTTGGGCGCTCAATCTGTATGTGATCTGGCGCGGCATCGACACCATCAAGTTTCTGGAAGGCATCGGCGCGCCGTTCATGCTGGGGATCGGCCTGCTGCTGCTGTGGTGGATCACATCCAAAGCAGGCGGCTTCGGCCCGGTGCTGAGCTCGCCGAGTAAGTTCAAGACGACCGCGGAGTTTCTGCACTTCTTCGTTCCCTCGCTGACCGGCATGGTGGGATTCTGGGCTACCGTGGCGCTCAACATTCCGGACTTCACTCGCTATGCGAAATCGCAGAGGGATCAAATGCTGGGCCAGGCACTAGGCTTGCCGTTGGCGATGACATTGTATTCGTTCATCGGCGTGGCGGTGACGTCGGCATCGGTGGTGTTGTTCGGTGAAGCGATCTGGGACCCGGTAGCGCTGCTCGGCCGCTTCCATCAACCTGTCGTCGCGTCGATTGCATTGGTTGCGCTGCTGATTGCCACCTTGAACACCAACGTCGCTGCGAATGTCGTCTCGCCATCGAATGACTTTTCGAATCTAAATCCACGCCTGATTTCCTTCCGCACCGGCGGATTCATTACCGGAGTGATCGGCGTCCTGATGATGCCCTGGAAACTGCTGGGCGATTACAGCGCTTATATTTTCGGCTGGCTAGTCGGATATTCGGGTTTGCTGGGCCCGATCGCTGGTGTCATGATCGCCGATTATTTCATCGTTCGGCGGCGCGAGCTTAACGTTGACGACCTTTACCGCAGAAACGGCGCTTACGAATACGACCATGGCGTAAATTATCGAGCGCTCTTGGCCCTCGCGTTGGGCATCGTCATCGCTCTGCTGGGATTGGTGCTGTCTCCGCTGCGCTGGCTGTACGACTACGCATGGTTTGTGGGATTCTTGGTAGCAGGCGCATCTTATGTCATCCTGATGCAGCGAGCTCCGGCGCGCGCCGCCAATTTAGTAGGAGAAGAAACATGATTGCTACCGAATCGCCTCTCGAGACCGTTTCGTTCTACGTCAACGGCCGATGGACCAATGCGGAAGGCCGCCCAGTAATGCCGATCACTAATCCGGCTACTGGCCGCGAGATCGCGCAGGTTGCGTATGCATCCGAAGCCGACGTGAACCGAACGGTGGATTTGGCTCACCAGGCCTATTTGAAATGGCGCGACGTACCAGTGGTGGAACGCGTTCAGCCGCTGTATCGCTACAAGGCATTACTCGAAAAACACGCGAACGATTTGGCGGCTACGCTGACCGCGGAAAACGGGAAGACGGTGGATGACGCGCGAATGGAAGTGCGGCGCTCCATCCAAATGGTGGAAGTGGCGTGCGGGATGCCGAGCCTGATGATGGGCGATTCATTGAACGATATCGCGGCCGGAATCGACAGCCATACGATTCGCCAACCTATCGGAGTGTGCGCCGGCATCAGTCCCTTTAATTTTCCGGCGATGGTGCCGATGTGGATGTGGCCGTTCGCCATCGCGTGCGGGAACACGTTCATCCTCAAGCCGTCCGAGAAAGTCCCGATGACGCCGACCATGGCGACCGCGCTGCTGCATGAAGCCGGTGTTCCGGAGGGTGTCTTCAATCTGATACACGGCGATAAGGTGGCTGTGGACGCGCTGCTGCATCATCCGCTGGTGCGCGCGGTTTCCTTCGTTGGTTCGACGCCAGTAGCCAAGTACATCTATCAGACCGCGGCGGCGGAAGGAAAGCGCGTGCAGGCTCTAGGCGGTGCGAAGAATCACCTGGTAGTGATGCCGGATGCGGATCTGCCGAAGACCGTGGAGGCGATCATTGGGTCGGCGTTTGGCGCTGCCGGCGAGCGCTGCCTGGCAGGAAGCGTGCTAGTGGCGGTGGGCGAGGTTGCGGATCCCCTCCTGAAGCTGTTGTCTGACAAAGTAGGCGCGATGAAGGTCGGCGACGGCTCCCAACAAGGCATCGACATGGGTCCGCTGGTGACTAAAGATCATAAAGCGCGCGTCGAAGGATACATCGAGAAAGGTGTTGCCGAAGGCGCGAAGCCGATCATGGATGGCCGCAAGACTGCTGGCGATAACGGCGGCTTTTTCCTGGGGCCGACCATCTTTGACGATGTGCAGCCGGAGATGACGATCGCGCGCGAGGAGATTTTTGGACCGGTGCTCTCGGTGATTCGCGTGAAGACGCTCGATGACGCGATCAAGCTGGTAAACACTTCACGCTTCGGCAACGCCACGTCGATCTTCACCAACAGTGGGAAGGCGGCGCGTGAATACTCGTCGCGCGTGGAAGTGGGCATGATTGGTGTGAACGTGGGCGTGGCCGCTCCGATGGCTTTCTTCCCGTTCGCGGGCTGGAAGAATTCGTTCTTCGGGGACCTGCATGCGCACGGTAAGGACGCCGTGATGTTCTACACCGAGCAAAAAGTGCTGATGACGCGGTGGTTCTAGTTCGCTCACGTCGCGTTGTTCTTCCTGGCGGCGTCCAGGCTGCGTCGGTCGAAATCCGAGATGGCAGGATCAGGGCGATCGGACCGTTTGACCGGACGTTGGACGGTGCGCAGGTTATCGATGTTGGCGACAAGTACCTTCTTCCAGGCCTGGTTGACACGCACGTGCACATCAACGAGCCGGGGCGTACGGAGTGGGAAGGCTTCCGGACAGCGACGCGCGCGGCGGCCGCGGGCGGCTATACTACGTTGATCGACATGCCGCTGAATAATCTGCCGGAGACTACGACGGTCTCGAATCTCCGCTTGAAAGAGTCGGCGGCGTGCGGGCAATGCGTGGTCGATTACGGATTCTGGGGCGGAGTCGTGGCCGGCAATCAGGCGGATGTGAGAGCGCTGGCAGCCGCGGGAGTGTTGGGCTACAAATGCTTTCTGGTTCACCCCGGCATCGACGGCTTCACGATGGTAACGCGCGCGCAGCTCGAAGCAGCCATGCCGGAGGTCGCTGCAACCGGCCTTCCGTTGTTGGTGCACGCCGAGCTTCCCGAGCCGGTCGAAAAAGCTACCGCGGAATTGAATGCTACGCGCCGCGATTGGAAACGCTACTCGACCTATCTTGCGTCGCGGCCGGACGCAGCCGAGGTGGAAGCGATCCGGCTGATGATCGAGCTGAGCCGCAAATATGGATGCCGGGTTCACATTGTGCATCTGTCGTCGGCCGAGGCGTTGCCTGATTTGCAAGCTGCGAGAGCGGAGGGACTGCCGATTTCCGTCGAAACCTGTCCGCATTATTTGCATTTCGCCGCCGAAGACGTCGCGAATAGCGCGACATTATATAAGTGCGCTCCGCCAATCCGATCACGCGCGAATCGCGAACGCCTGTGGCGAGCCCTCGAGGATGGCGATATCGACCTGATCGCGACCGATCATTCGCCGTGCCTTCCGGAAATGAAGACCCGAGGCAATGGAAGCTTTCTCGAAGCCTGGGGCGGCATCGCGTCGTTGCAAGTGGCCCTACCGGTGGTGTGGACCGAGGCAAGCAAGCGCGGCATTTCGATCACGCAAGTGACGCGCTGGATGGGCGAGCAGCCCGCCAAGCTCGCAGGCCTCGAGCGCAAGAAGGGCGCGATCCGGGAAGGCCACGATGCCGATCTGGTCGTCTTCGATCCGGACGCAAAGTTTCCGGTAGATGCAGCCCGGCTGGAGCACCGGCATCCCATTACGCCGTACGCTGGTGAAATGCTCACCAGCGCTGTCGAAATGACCTTCCTTCGCGGCGAAAAAGTTTTTGATCGCGGAGCGTTTCGAGGTGAACCGAAAGGTATGCAATGCTTCCGGGCCTGATCGACCTTGCCTCAGAGCTGGTCGGCGGCAAGGCGCTATCCACGAGCGACGACTTTTTTGCGCCTAAGGAAAATCTACTCAAAGCGGACGCTCCGGTCTTTGTGCCGGACAAGTATACTGATCGCGGCAAATGGATGGATGGCTGGGAATCGCGCCGTAAGCGCACGCCTGGACACGATTGGTGCGTGGTTCGGCTGGGGCTTCCAGGCGTGGTTCGCACGGTGGATGTAGACACCAGTTATTTCCTTGGCAATTTTCCCGAGCACTGTTCGCTCGATGGCGTCCCGGTTGGGGGCGATCCAGCGGAAAAGGATTGGACACCGCTGCTGACGAAAGTCCGGCTGGCGGGCGGCGGGCACAACTTTTTCGATACTCAGCATCCCGGAAGACTGACCCATGTGCGTCTGAACATTTTTCCCGATGGAGGCGTAGCGCGGCTGCGCCTGTATGGCGAAGTAATTCCCGATCTCGAAGAGTTGAAAGCATCACCGGAGCCGGTGGACGTCGCATCGGTGGTAAACGGAGGCCGCGTTCTGGCGTCGAGCGACAACTTCTTCGGCCATGAGCAGAACCTGATCCTGCCCGGCCGTCCGGCGAACATGGGCGGTGGCTGGGAGACGCGGCGCAGGCGCGGGCCGGGTTACGACTGGATCATTGTTCAGCTCGGGGCGCGCGCGAAAATCCAGAAGATCTCGGTTGAGACCGAACACTATAAGGGCAATTATCCGGACCGCTGCAGTATCGATGTGTGCGACGCCGCGGGCACCCTGTTCCAGGATCTGATCACCGGCAAAGTTGCCTGGAGAGAAATTGTGCCGGCAGCGAAGCTCGAGGCCAACGCTGTGCGGCAGTTTGAAGGCGAATTGAAGGCCGCTCCGACGGCGACGCACGTTCGCCTCAACATTTATCCCGATGGCGGAGTGAGCCGGTTGCGCGTGTTCGGCAAGATCGTAGAGTAAATGAAGATGTTCCAGACCGTCGGCCAAGCGGTTCCGCGCAAAGAGGGCCGGGAAAAAGTCACGGGCGAGGCCAAGTACGTCGACGATCTGAAATTTCCCGGCATGCTGCATGGCGTGACGGTGCGCAGTCCGGTGCCGCGCGGCCGAATCCGTGGGATTGAATTTCTGCCGGGCCTGCCGTGGGACGAGTTCACCATCGTCACGGCGAAGGACATTCCGGGCGAGAATATTGTCGCGCTAATTTCCGACGATCAGCCATATCTGGCGGCCGAATTTGTCAATCATCCAGAGGAGCCGGTTGTGCTGCTCGCGCATCCGGGTAAATATCTGGTGGAAAAGGCCCGCGGCGCTGTTCGTCTGGATATCGAACCGCTCCCGGCGATCTTTACCCTCGAAGATTCCCTCGCAAAGAAGGAGATTGTCTGGGGCGAGGACAACATCTTCAAGAGTTTTCTGGTGGAAAAAGGCGACGTCGATAGCGTCTGGGCCGACGCCGCGCACATTGTCGAAGGCGAATATCGCACGGGCGCGCAGGAGCAGCTTTATATCGAAACCAATGGAGTCATTGCCGTGGCGAACGCCGACCAGGGCGTGACCATCTGGGGTTCGATGCAGTGCCCCTTCTACATCCACAAGGCTCTGCTAAAGGCTTTCCCGCTTGCGCCGGAAAAAATCCGCGTGATCCAGATGGAGACCGGTGGAGGATTTGGCGGGAAGGAAGAATATCCGTCGATGATCGCCGGCCACGCCGCATTGTTGGCGTGGAAATCGGGAAAGCCGGTGAAGATGATTTACGATCGCGCCGAGGACATGGCCGTGACCACCAAACGGCATCCCTCGCGGACGCGCGTCAAGGCGGCAGTTTCGCGCGAGGGCAAGCTGCTCGGGATCGACATGGATTTCGTCGTCGACGGCGGTGCATACGCCACCTTGTCGTCCGTGGTTCTTTCACGCGGGACGATCCACGCGGGAGGGCCGTATGTTTGCCCGAATGTCCGCATTCGCAGTCAAGCTGTAGCGACCAATGCGCCGCCGCACGGTGCCTTCCGGGGATTTGGCGCGCCCCAGAGTATTTTTGCGCTGGAGCGGCATATGAACAAAGTCGCGCGCGCCGTGGGGCTGACGGCTGAAGAATTTCGCCGGCGTAATTTCTTGCAGCGGGGCCAGACTACCGCGACCGGTCAGGAAATCCGTGAGCCGGTGAATCTCGAGCGACTGCTCGATCGCGCGCTGGAACTTTCGGATTATCACGCAAAAACGAAGGCGTTCGCGCAGCACAATGAACACTCCGGCATCAAACGCGGAATCGGATTCGCGACCTTTATGCACGGCGCCGGGTTCACGGGATCTGGTGAGCGCTATCTGCAGTCGATCGCCGGCGTCCAGGCGCAGGCTGACGGGCGCGTCCGCATTCTGGTCTCGAGCACCGAGATCGGGCAGGGCACCAACACGATCCTTTCGCAGATCGTGGCCGAGACCTTGGGCATCGATTACGACCAGGTCGAGATCGCGCAGCCCGATACGAGTTTAGTTCCGAACAGTGGACCGACGGTCGCATCGCGAACCTGTATGGTCGTAGGAAAGTTGCTCGAATCGGCTGCGATGGGGCTGAAACAGACCTTGATCAAAGCCGGATTTCTCGGTGAAAATTATCGTGCCCAGGAATTCGCCGACGGCTGTACACGATACGTCGGTGAGTTCGGGCCACTGAAGTCATTCAGCCAATACCAAGCCCCGCCCGGCATCTTCTGGGATGACGACACCTATCGCGGCGATGCCTACGGCGCATTCGCGTGGGCGGTTTACGTGGCCGAGGTTGCAGTGGATACGGCGACCTGTGAAATCAAAGTGGAGGATTTCGTAGCGCTGCAAGAGGTGGGGCGCGTGATCCATCCGGTGCTGGCGGCAGGGCAGATCGAGGGTGGCGTAGCGCAGGGGATCGGTTTCGCGGTGTTCGAAAATGTCGTTTGGAAAGACGGCCGCATGGCCAATAATCAGATGACTAACTACATCATGCCGACCTCGGTGGACGTGCCACCCATACGTGTTTATTTCGAAGAAATCCCCTATGAATATGGACCGCTGGGCGCCAAAGGAATCGGCGAGTTGCCGATCGATGGTCCGGCGCCAGCTGTGCTCAATGCGGTTGAAAACGCGCTGGGAATAGCCGTGGATGAGATTCCGCTCCTGCCTGAGATGTTGATGGAAGAGGCGGGTATTGCCTAGAATCACAGTTGAATTCCGCGTGAACGGAACATCGCACAGCGTGGAGGTCTACCCCATGGAACGTCTGCTCGATGTGCTCCGGGAAGAGTTGAGCTTGACGGCGACCAAGGAAGGTTGCGGCGAAGGCGAATGCGGCGCTTGCTCGGTCTTAGTGGATGGCGACCTCGTGAATAGCTGCCTGATGCCGATTTTGGAAGTGGCCGGTTGCGAGATCTTAACGGTGGAAGGTCTGGCGAAGAACGGACGTTTGCATCCTTTACAGGAGGCGTTCGCGAACACCGGCGGCGCGCAATGCGGCATCTGCACGCCGGGAATGATAATGGCCTCATATCAACTTTTGGCGCGATGGCCGAATCCAACCGAGCAGCAGATCCGGGAAGGGTTGGCGGGGAATTTGTGCCGTTGCACCGGCTATCAGAAAATCTTCGATGCGATACGACAGGCGAGCGAAGCATGAGGGCGTACGTGCCGGAGTATGATCTAGTGACTACAACCAGCTTGAACGAAGCGCTGAGATTGGTGGCGGAACAGGCGCGTCCGATGGCTGGCGGCACCGACTTGATGGTGCTGTTTGAAGCGGGCAAATTGCCGTACCGCAAGCTGGTCAGCCTATGGCGAATCCAGGAACTGCGCGGGATCGCGGCCAGCGAAGCCCATGTGACCTTGGGCGCTCTCACGACCTACACGGAAATTCAGCAGAGCGCAATCATGCAGCGCGAGTTTCCTCTGCTCGTCAAGGCCGCGAGCTGGACTGGCGCAGTAGCGACCCAGAATCGTGGAACGCTGGCCGGAAATATCGCGAACGCGTCACCCGCCGCGGATTCTCCGCCGGTGCTCTTAGTCTATGATGCCGAAATCGAACTCTTGTCAGCTACTGGATCACGGTGGGTGTCGTACGACGGATTCCACACTGGCTACAAAGCCAGCGTGATGCGTACCGACGAGATCATCGGCCACATCCGGCTACCGCGTACGACTGCCGGGTGCCCTCAATACTTGCGGAAAGTGGGAACGCGGCGGGCGCAGGCGATCGCAAAAGTCGCATTGGCTGGCTTGGCGAAGACTAGCGACGGTATGGTGGAGCGAATCCGGATTGCCCTAGCAAGCGTGGCTCCTATGCCGATTCGATGCAAAGAAACGGAAGCTGTTCTTGCGGGCCGCAAGGTCGATCGCGCGGTAATCGAGGAAGCGAAGGCGAAAATCGCGTTAGAAATCGCACCGATCAGCGATATCCGCTCGACCCAAGATTATCGCCGCCGAGTGACCGTGAATCTGCTGCAAGAATTCCTGGAAACTTTGCTCGCATGACTTTGAATGAACTGAACGTGTTGCCGCGCTACCGGGCCGAAGATGAGCTGCTGAAGTGTTGTAGTTCGACGGCTTGGGCCCAGTGGATGGCGCGGAGGCGGCCATTTGCCAATCCGGATCGCCTCCTCGACGCGGCCGGCGAGATCTGGTGGCGGCTGGATCCGGAGGATTGGATGCAGGCCTTTCGCGCGCATCCGCAAATCGGCCAGCGTCAATCTACAGCGCACAAATCAACGCAGGCGCAGGCCTGGTCGGCACAGGAGCAGTCGGGAATAGGCCACGCGGACCCTGAAGTAACGACGGATCTGGAAGAGGCCAACCGGGAATATCTGTCGAAGTTCGGCTACATTTTCATTGTGTGCGCCAGCGGAAAGAATGCCGAGGAAATGTTGGCGATTCTCCGATCGCGCCTGTCGAATTCAGCGGAGCAGGAGATCCGCGTTGCGGCCGAGGAACAGAATAAGATCACTTTACTGCGGCTGCAGAAGCTGATGACGGCATGAACGGAATCAGCACCCACGTTCTCAATACGGCCAAAGGCCAACCGGCGCAAGGAGTCCGCGTAACTGCCGAACGCTTGTCGTCGGACGGAAACTTCGTGGCTGCGGGCGAAGGCATCACCGATGGCAATGGCCGGATTCCGCAATTGCTCGGAAGCGGCGCAGCACTCGAAGCCGGGGTCTATCGACTGACGTTCCATGCCGGCGACTATTTCGGCGACAACGCCGCCTTCTATTCGGAGATCACTGTGCAGTTCCTGGTGCGAGATCCGACCACGCATTATCACGTTCCTCTTCTGCTGAGTCCTTATGGATACACCACCTACCGCGGCAGTTGACTCGGTGCTCGCCGCCGACACCTACGGGAAATCCCGCGTCCGCCTGATGAAACTCGTGCGGCGGGAGGGCCGGCACGATCTCAAAGAAATCACCCTCGAGATCCTATTCCAAGGGGATTTCGCAAGCTGCTACGAGTCCGGCGACAACAGCAAGGTTTTGCCCACCGATACGATCAAGAACACCGTGTACGTGCTGGCGCGCAAACACGAGATCGTCGCGATCGAAGAATTTGCGCAGTGCCTGATCGAGCATTTTCTAAACAACAATCCACAGGTGTCGGAAGTGCGCGTGGAAATGACTGAGCACCTTTGGTCGCGAATCAATTCGACCTCGTTTACGCGCGCGAGCGGGAAGCGGACGGCGGTCGTGACCGGCACGCGCGATGGCATGACGATCGACGCGGGCATCGACGGCTTGCTGATCTTGAGGAGCGCCGGGTCCGGCTTCGAAGGCTATATCAAGGATCAGTACACGACACTCCCGGAAACTAAAGATCGAATCTTTCAGACCGAGCTGGTGGCACACTGGAGATATAAATCACGCTCGCTGGATTTCAACTCTCAATGGGAAAGTATCCGCGCCACGATTCTCGACACTTTCGCAACCCACGACAGCCGCTCGGTGCAGCATACTCTGCATGCCATCGGCAAACAGGTGCTGGCGTCGTTCCCCGATGTCACCGAAATCCAGCTCACCATGCCAAACAAGCACGCGCTGTTGGTGGATCTTTCGCCCTTTGGCCTGGACAATCCGAACGAAATCTTCCTGCCCACGGACGAACCATCCGGCTACATCGAGGCTAAATTGGTGAGACGTTAGGAAATCGGTGCGCCGCTAGTATTGAATTTTATTGGGTGACTTCTCCCACTCGCGAAATGCTACCAGCGCCTGGTCGTGCATGATCTGAATCATCGTAGTCTTGCGTGATTGTACCGGCAAGGCGAGCTGATCGTAAATGAACGAATCGTCAAAGCCAATGCGCGCGGCATCTTCCCGCGTGTTCGCGTAATAGACTTTCGCTAGGCGCGCCCAATAGATCGCTCCCATGCACATCGGGCAGGGCTCGCAAGTGGTGTACAGCTCGCTGTCGCGGAGGTCGAAATGGCGGATAGTCTGGCACGCGCTACGAATGGCCACGATCTCGGCGTGCGCCGTGGGATCCTGCGTAGCCGTGACTTGATTGGTCCCGGTGGCGAGAATACTCCCGTCCCGCACCACTAGCGCCGCAAAAGGTCCACCCAAGCCGCCGCGCACATTGTCGAGCGAAAGCTGAATCGCTCGTTCCATAAAGTGATTCACTATTCGACCCGCGTCATGACTACCATAGCAAAGAAGCCATGAAAACTACGCTTACCCCCGAGATTACCGCACCGATTCTCGATTCGATGATACGGGCCAACCAGGCGCATGACGCGCTATTTCCGGGCGAGCCGGCCGAACGGCAGCCGGTCCACACGGTCTACGGAGGCGCGCATTTGTTCAAGGAGGATACTGCGACTACGCTCGGCTCGATTGCGCTGAAATTGTTGAAGGATTATGCGCCGGACCCCGAGGCGCTCGCATCCTGCATCGGGTTGGCGGCCGGAGATCGTTTGGCCCGTAATGTCTACGAACGTGTGGTCGCCAAGCTACAGCGTGAGCCGGTCGAGGATTACCGGCTCGACTTCGAGGATGGTTATGGAAACCGGCCGGATGCCGAAGAGGATGGTCACGCGGTGTCGACAGCTCAAGCGGCGGCGCGGGGCAAAAATCAAGCCGGATTTCCGGCATTCGTCGGGATTCGAATCAAACCGTTTACCGAAGCCTTGCGCCAGCGCAGCATGCGGACGCTGGATCTGTTTCTTACCGCGCTGCTGTCGGATGCGCAAACCGTACCGGCCGGCTTCGCTGTGACATTGCCAAAGGTAACGGTGCCTGAACAGGTCACCGCTCTGCTGCGGCTGCTGGAAACGATGGAGCAGCGCCTCGCTATCAAGCCAGGAACACTGAAGATTGAGCTGATGATCGAGACGCCGCAATCGATCATCGACGGCTCGGGCGCCATCGCGATTCCGAAGTTACTAGAGGCCTCGCGTGGCCGCTGCCGGGGACTGCACTTCGGCCTTTACGATTACACCGCCAGTTGCAACATCACGGCTGAGCATCAAACGATGGTGCATCCGGCCTGCGATTTTGCCCGCCATGTGATGCAGGTCAGCGCCTCTGGGCGAGGCGTCACACTTTCCGATGGGGCAACCAACATCATGCCCATCCCCCGGCACCGTGCGGCGGCAGGCGCATCATTAACCACCGAACAAGTTGTCGAGAACCGCACGGTGGTGCATCGCGCGATGCGGCTGCACTTCGAGCACGTGCAGCGTTCGCTCATGCACGGTTACTACCAAGGTTGGGACCTGCATCCCGGGCAGCTTCCCACACGGTACGCTGCCGTCTACTCGTTTTTTCTTCAAAGCTTTGAATCCTCCGCGGCGCGCCTCCGCAATTTTGTCGAAAAGGCCGCGCAGGCGACACTGGTGGGCGATGTGTTTGACGACGCCGCCACTGGACAGGGGCTCCTCAATTTCTTCTTACGAGGAATCAATTGCGGGGCGTTCACTGAAGAAGAAGCCTGCGCGACGGGGCTCACGCTAGAGGAATTGCGCGGCCGCTCGTTTGTGAAAATTCTCAACCGGCGGCGTAGTAAAGCATAATCAGCTACGCGCGTGTCATCGCAAGATACATCATGCCGAACGCCAGGAACGTCACTGCAATCGAGACCCCAGCCAAGGCCCGCAGCAGCGGCTCTTTCCACATCTGGCGCGCGCGCGGAGTGCTGGCCAGCCAGCCCGCGACGAAACCGCCGGCTAATCCGCCGACGTGCGCCCAAAAGTCGACTCCCGGTATGAAGCTTAGAACCAGACCGTAGATCACCCAGCGCATATACAGACTCTTCACCATGGAACCGAGCGCCGAGCGGTCGCTGACACCGAAGGCAAGCATCGCGCCGATTAGCCCGAAGATTCCAGCCGAGGAGCCCACTGAAGGGTGTAACCCCAAATGAGAGCTGGCCCAGAAACCGGTCACGGTCGATACGAAATAGAAGACGATGAGTCGGCTGGTGCCATAAAGCTGTTCCACTTCCGCCCCCAGGTCGAACAGCACCCAGGAGTTCATCAGGATATGAAACACTCCGCCATGCAGAAAGCCGGCTGTGATCAAGCGCCACCACTGGCCTTGCATCATCGGCGCCGGAAGGCTTGCGCCCCAATTTGTGAGACCAGCCGACGGATTCAGATAATCCGCTAGAAAAAGCGCCGTGTTGATGAGCAGTATCATCACAGTGGTAAAGCGTGCCTGCGGAATCAGTCCCCCCAGGATCTCTCCTGGAGCGCGGCGCTCGATCGCGCGCGGCCCGAGCTTCATTTCGCAGTATGGGCAAACCCGATCGCTGGTTGTCACAAAAGCCCGGCAATTCGGGCACATCCTTCGTTTATCCACTCGACCCTATTGTACAGCCGCGTCTGGAACTCGCGGATTGCTACAATTGAAAATTCCCATGAAAACGGAGAAAGAATATCGGCAAGACATTGTCGACGTCGGAAAGCTGGTTTATCAGAAGGGATGGGTTGCCGCCAACGATGGCAACATCAGTGTAAGGCTGGAGAACAACCGGATTCTTTGCACTTGCACCGGCATCAGTAAGGGGATGATGACGCCCGGCGATCTGATCGTCTGCGACCTGGATGGTAACAAGCTGGAAGGCTCCCGGGAACGCACTACTGAGATCGCCATGCATCTGACGATTTATCAGATGCGGCCCGATATCATGTCCGTGGTACACGCGCATCCCCCGGTGGCTACCGGATTCGCGGTGGCGGGTCGCCCTTTGACTCAGGCGCTTTTGCCGGAAGTGATCATCGGATTGGGATGCGTTCCGCTGGCCGAGTACGGTTTGCCGGGTACCCCCGCGCTTACTGAAGGCATGCTGCCGTACATCCCGAAGTACGATGCCATTCTGATGGGAAACCACGGGTGCGTGAGCTACGGCGAAGACGTGTACAAAGCTTTTTTCAAGATGGAAACGGTGGAGCACTTCGCGCGCATAGCGCTGGTCGCCGAGCTTTTGGGCGGCCCGAAGATCCTCCCCAAAGAAGAGGTTGATAAACTGTTTGATTCTCGGACGCGGTACGGCGTGACGTCGCGAGCCAACATCGAGCCGGGATGTCCGGTGGTCGCCGAGGACATGGAGACACGGCAGGAGCGGTTCCAGGTCACGCGCGAAGAATTGATCGCTCTAGTGGATGAAGCCTTGCGCGCGCGCGGCGTACTGGCATAATGTTAGTCCTGGAGGTCGAATGGGTGAAGCGTTAGGAATGATCGAGACCCGCGGTCTGGTGGCGATGATCGAAGCCGCGGACGCGATGGTCAAGGCCGCCAACGTCCGCATGATCGGCTGGGAAAAGATCGGTTCCGGCTATGTCACGGCGATGGTGCGCGGTGACGTGGCGGCCGTGCGCGCCGCCACCGACGCCGGAGCGGCTGCAGCCCGCCGGGTTGGAGAGCTGATCGCCGTTCACGTCATCCCGCGGCCACATCCGAGCCTCGAAGATGTTTTGCCGATTGGCAAGGCGTCGCACGCGGCCGCCAAGTAGGTTTCGCATGATCCTGGCCCGCGTTGTGGGCACCATCGTCGCTACCCGCAAAGATCCACGTCTGGAAGGTTTCAAGCTGCTGATCGTGAAGCCGGTGGCGCCCGACGGCAAAGACGAAGCTGGCTATGTGATCGCGGTCGACACAGTCAGCGCGGGTTCCAAAGAAACCGTAATCGTTGTATCCGGCAGTTCGGCGCGAATGGCGGAGGGCTGCAAGGACAAGCCAGTGGACGCGAGCATTGTCGGCATCGTTGATACCGTGACTCTGAACAAGTAGCTATGTTCCTCGGGCGCGTGGTAGGTACAGTTGTTTCGACCATGAAGGATACGGCTTTAACGGGCCAACGCCTGCTGATCGTCCAGCCCTTGAAACCGGATCTTACCGAGACTGCCAAGTGCCTTGTCATGCTGGATGCGGTCGGAGTGGGGCCCGGCGAACTGATCTACTGGTGCCGCGGAAAGGAATCGAGCTTTCCATTTCTGCCCGCCGAGGTGCCGACGGATAACACAATTGTCGGCGTGGTCGACAATTTACATCTGGAGCGAAACCCCTAAATGCTCATCGCGCATGTTATCGGCGAGTTAGTCTCCACCCACAAACACCAAAGCCACGCCGGGCGCAAGGCTCTGATCGTTCAGCCGGTTGATCTGGATGGCTCCAAGCGCGGCGATGCCGTGATCGCCTTCGACGCAGTGGATGCAGGCGTAGGCGATCGCGTGTTGCTTGTCACGGAAGGATTCAGTGCGATGACCAGCGTGGGACGGCCTGAATCACCCATCGACATGGCGGTGGTGGGTGTAATCGACCGCATCGATCTGGATTCGTTGGCTGGAAGGCCGGCGGCGCGGAAATAGACCGATCCCGATCACGATCAACAGCAGCAGTTTGACCACCTCGATCATTCCGTAGGCGGCATGCAACCTGCCGAACTGCTGGCGCGCCGAAGGATCCCCCCCGACCGGTACAAAGTCGATCGAGCGGCCCTGCCACACGAGTTCCGGTGTGATTTTGAAGTGCTGGAAGATTGTCAGAATCAGCATCGCGCCCGCGAAACCGGCCAGCAGGCGCCGGTTGCCCATAAGAAATAACAAGGCTGCCAACAACAGCCCTAGGACGAGTTGCGCGGTTTCCCAGGTCTGAAAAAAGAGCCGATTCTCTTCGCCAGCCTGATAGCGCAGCAGGAGCCGTGCATTCTCATCGCCTAGAGCCTTGATCATTTTCTCGGCTTGCGGGGGAGGAGACTTCAGTATTTCGCTCACTGTCTGAAAATTCCCGGTGGCGACGAACCCCATGAACAGACTGCCAATAAGGAGTCCGCCCAGCAGAAAAGCTGAGATCCGGCTGTAGTGCATGCTAATTACCCAATTAGTCTATCGCATCGGATTCCACAGCACCCGCTACTTTCGCTTGGCTTTCCGTACGCGGACCTCTAGTCAGGCATTCACCTTCCCTGCCGCGGCTGGGGAAGGCGCGCCACGGTGATCGAGCCGCTGTCGGCCCTTCGCGTTAATTAGGAAGAATTCTCTGGCGGCCCGCGCCTTTCCATTTCCTTCATCACAATATCGTTATTGGCCAACATCAGAGCGCGGAGTGTGGGAAGATGTCCGTCTTGCAGCCTGGGAACGAGGCCCGCAAGGGCGGCATCAAGGGAGGCAATGCAATCAGGAAAGTTGAGTCTGTGGGACAGGAAGCGTCTGATTACCTCTCTGGTCTCGCTCTGGTAAACTTCCATCGTCATTCCGCCAGGTACGTAGAGCTACCGAGACTGATCTCATCATAACTAGCGCAATAAAAATTTCCGATGCTCAAACTAGGCCACTACCGACCGTAAGAGCAATTTGACAACCTAACGGCCCTCGGTTATCCTGGAGTGAGTTTAGGCGAGTCGTGTCTTCTACTCCCGGTTACCCCTCTCTGCTGTGAGAGTCCGTCCGGGGGTCGGCCCCGAGGTTCTGATCGGAATTTGAGCCGGTCAGGGCATGGGCCTGTCCATAGTAAGTACCCTCGCAGATTTGCAGTTTTTAATTTTTCGCGGCATCGGCTCTTTGCCTGCCGTCGTACGTAAACGAAACAACCCAACGTCTAGAGAGGAAATTCGTGCCGACGTTTAATCAACTCGTGCGAAAAGGGCGCAGGCCGCCGCGTTACAAAACGGCCAGCCCAGCGCTGCAAGCGTGCCCACAGAGGCGCGGAGTCTGTACGCGCGTTTACACCACCACGCCGAAGAAGCCGAACTCGGCCCTGCGGAAGGTGGCTCGCGTGCGATTGACCAACGGGATCGAGGTGACCACCTACATTCCTGGCGTTGGCCACAACCTGCAAGAGCACTCCATCGTGCTCATTCGCGGCGGACGTGTCAAGGATCTGCCGGGCGTGCGCTATCACGTAGTGCGCGGCACTTTGGACGCAGCCGGGGTTACGGACCGCAAGCAGGGGCGGTCGAAATACGGAGCCAAACGGCCGAAAGGACCGGGGAAATAAGATATGCCGCGCAGACGCAGACCTGAACCTCGCGAGATCCTGCCCGATCCGCTGTATAACTCCACGTTGGCTGAGAAATTCGTGAACTCGATGATGTGGGACGGCAAGAAGAATACCTCGCAGCGGATTTTCTACAAAGCCATGGACACCATCCGCGAGCGCACCGCCGATGACCCCTTGAAGCTGTTCAAGAAGGCCGTGGAGAACGCCAAGCCGCTTCTGGAAGTGAAGACCCGGCGCGTGGGCGGCGCCAACTATCAGGTGCCCGTCGAGGTCCCGCAGAATCGACGAACCAGCTTGGCAATCCGCTGGATTCTGCAGAACGCGCGCAGCCGTCCGGAAAAAGGCATGCCGGAGAAGCTGGCGAATGAGTTGAACGATGCCGCCAATATGCGCGGCGGAGCTATTAAGAAAAAGGATGATGTGCATCGAATGGCGGAAGCCAACAAGGCTTTCGCGCACTATCGATGGTAGTTAGCTAATTGTAGGTTTTATGGCACGCACCGTACCGATCGACAAAATGAGGAACATCGGCATCATGGCCCACATTGATGCCGGCAAGACGACCACTACGGAACGTGTGCTCTACTATACCGGCCGCACTCACAAGATCGGTGAGGTGCATGAAGGCACGGCCATCATGGACTGGATGGAGCAGGAGCAGGAGCGCGGCATTACCATCACATCTGCGGCCACCACCTGCGAGTGGCGCGACGTCACCATCAACATCATCGACACGCCCGGTCACGTGGATTTCACCGCCGAAGTGGAGCGCAGCTTGCGAGTGCTAGACGGCGCGGTCGCGGTATTCGATGCTGTCGCGGGCGTTCAGCCGCAGACCGAGGCGGTTTGGCGCCAAGCAGACAAGTACGGTGTTCCCAGAATCTGCTTCATCAATAAGATGGACCGTGTGGGAGCCGATTTCTACCATTCTGTCGACACCATTATCGATCGCCTCAAGTGCCGTCCGGTCGCGATTCAGATCCCGATCGGGGCCGAGGATCAATTCAAGGGCACCATCGATCTGGTCACTATGAAAGCGCGTGTTTGGCGCGACGAAACGCTGGGTGCCGAGTACGATGAAATCGAAATCCCCGCCGACATGTTGGACAAAGCCAAGGCCTATCGCGAGCAAATGATCGAGGCCGTGGCCGAATCGGACGATCACCTATTTGCCAAATTCGTCGAAGGGTCGCCCATCTCAGAAGCCGAGCTGATGCAGGGAATCCGCAAGGCGAGCATCGCGCAAAAGATATTCCCGGTCATCTGCGGCTCAGCTTTCAAGAATAAGGGTGTTCAGAACCTCCTGGACGCCGTAGTCGATTACCTTCCTTCCCCGGTCGATATCCCGCCAGTCAAAGGAACGCTCCCGGATGATCCGGAAGTCATGGAAGAACGCCCCGCGACCGATGACGCTCCCTTCTCGGCGCTGGTGTTCAAGATCATGACCGACCCGTTTGTCGGGCAACTGGCGTACATCCGTGTGTATTCCGGACGGCTGGGCGCCAGTGAATCGATTTTCAATGTTGCGAAGAATCGCAGAGAGCGCGTAGGCCGGTTGGTGAAAATGCATGCCAACAAGCGCGAGGACATTCAAGAGATCCTGGCGGGCGATATCTGCGCGGCGGTGCTGAAGAACGTCTCCACCGGCGATACCATTTGCGATGACAAGCATCCGATTCTTCTGGAACGAATCGATTTCCCAGAGCCTGTCATTCAGCTGGCCATCGAGCCCAAGACCAAAGCTGATCAGGAAAAGCTCGGCATGGCGATTCAGAAGCTGGTGCAGGAAGACCCGACCTTGCGGGTGAATACCGACCCCGACACCGGGCAGACCATCCTGGCTGGAATGGGCGAGCTGCATCTCGAGATCATCGTCGATCGCATGCAGCGCGAGTTTAATGTCGGCGCCAATGTCGGCAAGCCGCAGGTGGCTTATCGCGAGACCATTCGAAGCACTGCCGAATTCGATTACACGCATAAGAAGCAGACCGGCGGTTCGGGCCAGTATGCGCGTACCAAAATCCGAGTCGAGCCGAACCCTGGCAAGGGATTCGAATTCGAGAACGAGATCAGGGGCGGCTCGATCCCCAAGGAATTTATCCCGGCCGTCGAGAAAGGCGTCCGCGAGTCTCTAGAAGGCGGAATTCTCGCGGGCTACCCGATGGTGGATGTAAAGGCAATGTTGTACGACGGCTCTTATCACGAAGTGGACTCGTCGGAAATGGCGTTCAAGATCTGCAGCTCGATCTGTTTCAAGGAAGCTTGCAGGCGCGCCAAGCCGGTATTGCTCGAACCCGTGATGCGCATCGAAGTGGTGGTGCCGGAAGAGTACATGGGCACGGTGAACGGTGACCTGAGCTCGCGCCGCGGCCGCCTGGAAGGAACCGAGGTCCGCGGCACCACGCAGTTGATCAAGGCGATGGTGCCGTTGTCGGAAATGTTTGGTTACGCTACCGAGCTTCGCTCGCGCACGCAGGGCCGGGGTAGCTTCACCATGCATTTCGGACAGTACGAGGAAGTCCCAAAAAACTTATCTGAGGAAATCGTCGCCAAGATACAAGGAAGAGTAACGAAATAGCAGAAAGCAGAAGGCAGCACGTTAATAGGAGAGTTCAACACCCATGGCTAAGGAAAAATTTGATCGCAGCAAACCGCACGTGAACATCGGGACGATCGGGCACATCGATCACGGCAAGACCACCCTCACGGCGGCCATCACGAAAGTGCTGGGCAAGAAGAATCCGAAGGTGAAGTTCCGGTCGTTCGATTCCATCGACAACGCGCCGGAAGAAAAGGCCCGCGGAATCACGATCGCGGTGGCGCACATCGAGTATGAGACCGCCAACCGGCATTACGCGCATGTGGATTGTCCCGGTCACGCGGACTACATCAAGAACATGATCACGGGAGCCGCGCAGATGGATGGCGCG